>ERZ779889.1019-NODE-1019-length-30807-cov-5.730034_pt1 | contig 30807 bp, 28 predicted proteins | sample MGYA00511030_ERZ779889 | MGnify/ENA primary metagenome ERZ779889 (study PRJEB29588, sample SAMEA2160616) | human gut metagenome | biome: human gut; feature: human-associated habitat; material: faeces | place: Denmark | collected 2008/2010 ... | reverse complement strand
TTTTTAAAAAAATAAATATATGTGTAATATTTATAATGAATGGAGGGAAGAGGATATTAAATTTTTTAGCAAAAACAAGAAAAAATCAAAAGAAAATATAATGTAAACCCAAATATAATTTTAAAATATACTAATCCTAGAAGAAGACAAATAGAATTATTAAGAAGTACCATATACTAAAAGGATAGAACTCTATCTTTTTTTTAATGATTGTGATATTATTTATCTGGTGATAATATGGACGGAATATTGGTAGTTAATAAAGAAAAAGGGTATACTTCTCGTGATGTAGTAAATATAGTAAGTAAAATATTTAATACCACTAAGGTAGGTCATACAGGTACACTTGACCCAATAGCAACTGGAGTATTGGTATTAGCACTTGGAAAAGCACTTAAAGTGGTTGATAATTTATCATGTGAGACAAAAGAGTACATTGCAACTGTAAAGCTTGGAATATCTACAGATACCCTTGATATAACGGGTAATATTTTAGAAGAAAATCATTCATATAACATAAAAAAAGAGAAACTAGAACAAGTATTAAATAGTTTTTTAGGAAAAAGTATACAAGAAGTGCCACTATACTCAGCAGTAAAAGTACATGGTAAAAGGCTGTATGAATATGCAAGATGTAATCAACCCGTTGAATTACCAAAAAGAGAAATAGAAATATATGATATAAAACTTATTGAATTAGATGAAGATAGTTTTAAATTTAGAGTATCTGTAAGTAAAGGAACTTATATAAGAAGTCTAATAAGAGATATAGGACTAAAACTAGAAATACCAGTAACTATGGAAGACTTGCAAAGAACAAGACAAGGAAATATCGGTATAGATAGTGCATATACAATTAAAGATATTGAATCTGGCAATTATAAAATCATTCCAATAGTAGATGTAGTAAATGGATTTGAGATAGTTGAAGTAGATGACTTTATAAAAGAAAAAATTAAGAATGGAAGAATATTGGAAAATAGATATAAAAGCGACAAAATTATGTTTGTTGACAGTAAAAAATGTGCACTTGCACTATATAAAGTGTATGAAAAAGACAAAAATCGTGTAAAACCGATAAAAGTGCTGTAAATTTTTAAGAAATTTGTTATACTTATATTGGTGATATAATGAAAATAATTTGCATAGGACAGGCTACGTATGATATTACTTTACCGGTTCCTAAATCTTTATCTAAAGATAGTAAAATAAAAATCGATAAGCAGTACAAAACATATGGTGGCAGTGCATATAATGCAGCATCATTATTATCAAAATGGGGAAAGGAAGTATATTTTGCTGGAGCAGTAGGAAAAGATTTCTATGGAAGCAAAATAGTTAAAAATTCCAAGACAAAAAACATAAACAATAAATACCTAAAAATTTTAAATGATCCAACATTCAATACTCCAGTAAGTTACATTATTAGTAATGCAAGTGAGGGAGATAGAAGAGTTGTAACAGTTAGAAGTAAAATAACAAATAACCTAGACTTGGATATAGAAGAAAGCTTTGACATAATCTATATGGATGGATACGAAAAAGAACTAGCAAAAAAGGTTATTGAAAAGAACAAAAATGCGATAAAAATACTTGATGCAGGGAATGTAACAAAAGATGTAATAGAACTCGCAAAGCTAGCGGATTATGTTATTTGTTCTAAGGAGTTTGTGAGTGAATATACTAATGTAGAAATAAATCCATCAAATATGAATACAATACTAAATTCATATGAAATACTAAAAGAAAAGCTTGATAAGGATACAATAATTACATTAGGAGAAGCAGGTAGTTTTACTTATTTCAATGGTTATAAATTAATACCATCAATACCTGTTAATGTAGTTGATACAACAGGAGCAGGTGATATATATCATGCAGCATTTACATACTTTATATCTAGTGGTTACAATGTTACTGATTCAATGAGACGTTCTAATGTAACTGCAGCATTATCTTGTGAAACTATGGATAAAACATCGATTGATTTAAAAAAGGCAATGGATACATTTAAAAGTGTTTTATAACAATATTCCCAGTATAGATTTACATGGTGAGACAAGAGATAGTGCAAGAGTATTGGTGATGGAATTTATTAATGATAATATCAAACTTAAAAATGAAAAAGTTTTGATAATTCATGGTATAGGTAGTGGAGCATTAAAAAATGAGGTTCATAAGAACTTAAAAATAAATAAAAAGGTTAAATCATATAAATTAGATAATTTCAATAGTGGATGCACAGTAGTGGAACTCAATATTGACAAATTCTAAAAAATATGTTATTATAATGAACCAAACGAGAGGGGGATATTCGTATGTACGAGGAAGAAGAAAAAAGAAGATTTCCATTAAGAGATCTTATAGTAAAATTAATAGTTGCAGTAGTATTTGTACTATTATTAGTATGGCTATTACCAAAAGTTGATTTAACAGGATTAAATAATAGAATATTTAAAGATAATGTTAATGATATGAAAGAAGCGGCAATAACATACTTTACAACTGATAGATTACCTCAAAAAGAGGGAGATTCAGTTACACTAACATTACAAGAAATGTTAGATATGAAATTAGTATTACCTTTTACTGATAAATATGGTAAAACATGTGATACTAGAAATTCGTATGTTACATTAACTAAAAAATCAGAAGAATATGAAATGAAAGTCAATCTAAAATGTAGCAAAGAAGAAGATTACATAATAGTTCATTTGGGATGCTATTCATATTGTAAAACAGCAATTTGTGAAAAAGAAGAAGTAACAAAACCAGTAAACAATAACAACAAGGGAAATAATGGTGGAGGAAGTAAACCACTTCCAAGTGGAAAACCATCGTGTGTATTAACAATATCAAGTGGTAAAAAAGGTGAAAATGGCTGGTATATTGGTAATGTAACAGTTTCATTTAAATCTAAAAAGACAACAAATAGTGGAGCAAAAATAACTTCATATGGAATTGGATTAAGTGAAACATATAACAAAGAAAACTCATATGTAGTTACAGATGATGGTACAACTAAAGTATTTGGTTATGTTAAAGACTCTAAAGGAGAAACTGCAGTATGTAGTATTGTAGTTAAAAAAGATACAACAAAGCCAAGTTGTAGCATGGGTGTATTATCAGGTACAAAAAATGAAGATGGAGATTATATAAGTAATGTAAACGTCGGATTTACTAGTAGAACTGATTCAACTAGTGGAATCTCATCTTATGGAGTTACAACTTCATTTAAAGCTACATACAATTCTAAAACTAATTATATAGTTAAAAAAATTGGTACAACTAAAGTATATGGTTATGTTAAAGATAAGGCTGGAAATAAAGCGGTTTGTGATGTAACAGTTAAGAAAGTTAAAGTAAAAGAGGTTGATTACTCAGAACCATCTTGTTCACTAGAAGTAGAAAAAGGTACTATGGGTGATAACAACTGGTATAGAAGCAATGTTGTAATTGGATTTAAATCTAAAAAGACAACAAATGGTGCTCATATTACAGACTTCGGTTTAGGAACTTCTACAACATACAATGGTAAGAATACTTATACTATCGATGAAGATGGTAATAAAGTAATCTATGGTTATGTTAAAGACTCTAAAGGAAATACTGCGGTATGTAGTATTAAAGTAAAAAGAGATGCTACTAAGCCAAACTGTAGCCTAGCTGTACAAAGTGGCTCTTATGAAGATGGCCATTATACAAGTAATGTTGTAATTGGATTTAAGAAAAAATATGACAAAACAAGTGGAATTGGTTCATACGGAATAGGAAAAAGCACAACATATAAAAACAACAATTCATATAAGGTAACAAAAGATGGAACTCATACAATATATGGATACGTAAAAGATAATGCTGGAAATACTAATGTATGTAGTATCAAAGTAATTAAAAAAGATAAAGTATATGAATACGAATATAAGAAAACTTGGGAAAATGAATATAGTGAGTGGAGTGATTGGACTACATCTACTTATAATCCAAAGAACCCTCCAAAATTCGGAAAAACAGATACTAAAATCACAGAGGATTTAGGTAAAAAAGAAGTATTTGATAAATATGTTTATACAGTAGGTAAACCAATATATGGTAAAGTTATAGAAAAAACTGGTAGTATAACTGAAAAAGTATGTAAAGGTTATGACTATTATAGAACAACAACAACTTCAACTAAGGTTTATGCAGTAAAAACAGGAAGCAATGATGGATGGAAATATTATGGTATGACTAAACCATTAAAAGAAAAACCCGCAGATACATTAACAACTAAGTATGTATATGCCGGAACTGACTGGTCATACTGTGATGAGACTTGTACATCAAGTCCATACAAAATATTTAAAATATATACAAGAGAAGTAGGAACATTAACTGCAAGTGATACAATTAAAATATCATCAAGTGTAACAGTTAAATGTAGTGCATACGAAACAAAGACAACATATTTATTCAGTCAAACAACTTCAATTGTAGGATATGAACAAAACAGAAAAGCACAATATAAAACAATTTATCAATATAGATATAAAACAAGAAAACTTATTAAAGAAGCTGGTTATGATATAAAATGGAGTGAAAGTCAAAGTGATAAGACTTTAATAAACAAAGGCTATAAATTAACTGGTAAGAAAAGAGTTAAAGGGTAGGTGTTAATAATGAAAATTGATTGGGAAAATGTAGATAATATAGGCGCAGTATATTCTAAAAATGGTGAACAAGTAAATGCTATAAACACTATATATGTAGAATATAAAGATGGTAGATTAGGAAAATTTACATATCCAGAAGGAGTTCCATTAGATGAATTAAAAAATATAAAGGAACTTGCTGATAGCCAAAAATTAACATTGAAAATGTTTGATTCAAATTCAGAAAGAGATACTAAAGAAATAGAGCTATATGAATATGATCTAAAAGTGCAAGAATTTATGGATGAAACAGAAGCACTCGTTATTGACAATAGAGGAGAAAAAGGTATTGCTTATATTAAAAAGCGTGATGGAAGTATAGAAAAACGCCCATATTCTCCAATTATGGATAAGTTTATTTATGAAAGTTTAGAAGCAAAGAAACAAGGAAAATTTGGAAAGTTCTTTGAAATTGATGAGGGTCCAGAAGCAGAAAAACGAGTAGAGGCATTAGAAGAAGTTATGGCTAGAAAAGAAAAAGAGGATTTTGAAGATATATATAGTGGTAGGGATGACTTAGATAAGGCACACGAAACTTTTATAGCTAATGAAGAAAATACAAATACTGATGTCGATACTAATAATCCTGATGATAAAGATACAGAAGAAGTTAAAAAAGGTGAAGCCTCTAAAGATAGAAAAGAAAAGTTAGAAAAAGAATACGACAAAAACAATAAAAATAAAAATAAAGCTATTATAGCCGCAATAATAGGAGGCACTGTTGCAGCAGGAGCGGGTATAGCTGCAATAGCTAACTCTTGTGATAGAAACACAGGAAAAGAGACTGATTTTACTAACAAAAGCTTTGAATCATTAATGAATTCAATGAAAAAAGATGACGAAAGAAGAGTATTCGCTGAAAATGTATTCTCAGTTACAGAAGCACTTAATTCAAAAGCATTAGATAAAAATGTATTTGCTCTTGAAGAAGATGGAGAAGCAACATTACATTTTACTTATGATGAGGTAGCTGCTGCTAAGCTAGTATTAAATAATTATACAAGTGAAGAAATGTACGAAATCTTTGGAACTGATGAAATTGATACTAATGATATAATGGCTAAATATCAAAGCTTTACTACAAAAATGTCATTATATGCAATGAATGGTAAAGCTCCAAGTGGAGTAGCAAGTCTAATAGAAAACGAAGCAAACAGAACTTGGTTTGAAAAGATTGAAAACTCTATAGTTGAATTTAATAAAGCACCTAATAGTACTAATGCAGATAAAGTTATTAGAACATTTGCATACTTCTATAATCATGGTATAAATGGTTCAGATGGCATAGAAAATGATGAAGCTACACTTGCTTGTGTTAAGAACTTAGCATTTAATATGATTCGTGGATATCGTGATGCTAATGGTGAAAAAGATTATCAACAATATCTTGTTGTATCAACTGAACCAGGAAGCTTTGATGATCAATATAGAACTAATAAAGAATCTCAAGTACAAAAAGGTGAAAAATTAGATGATCATATTAAAATAGCTGAAAGTGGTCCATGTACTATTCAAAATGTAAGAAGCCATATAGAAAGTTTAGTTGAAAGATTAGCAACAGGAAGAATTGAAAATAAAGACAAAAAAGAAAAATCATCTAGACCTAGTTATACAGAAATTCGTAAAGCTGCTGCTAGTACAATTGATTCTAATATGGAAGTAAATGATGATGAATTATACCCGAACAGAATTAGAGGTCTAACTGAAATTGACTCTAAGGATGGAAGTGAATATACTGTTTCTAAAGAAGTTTGGGATAAAATGACTCCTGAAGAAAGATTAGATTTTGCTAAGAAAAACGGTAAAGTAATTAGCAATACTAAGAAAACAACTACAGAAAAAGTAGATGAAAGAGATTTAACTGGTAAAGAAAAAGAAGAAGCAGATAAACAAAAAACATATGAAGTAAATGGACATAGGTTTAATAGTGTAGAGACTGCAGAGGCTTATAAACAAGGCTACTTGGCAGCACATAATTATGCCAATGAAGAAGGAGCATATAAGCATAGTGCAATCTATAATGCAATAGATGTTGACAATCCTTATGTAGTTCTTGAAGAAGATGCTGGAACATTAAATGATGTTGTAAAAAATAGATATGCTTATGAAAAAAGAGAAACCTTATTAACAGATAGTCAAATTCAAAGAAGATTAGAAAAAGAAGTTAAAAATTATAGAAATAGTGGTTCTAATGTAAATGATAATATGGTTAATGCATTTATGTTAGGATTGACAGATGGTATTAGTGATGCTTTGGAAGCAGATATGAAAAATGGAGAACTAGAAAGAAAAGAAGCTGAACGTTTATATAAAGAAGCTCAAGAAGAAGCAAAAAGAGAAAACGAAAAAACTCCAATTGAAGATGAAAATAAAAAACCAGGTAATGATTCTAGTAAAGAGGATATTCCTACATATGATGAAAATGACCCTTATCATGGTGATCCTTACTTGGATGATGGACCAAACCCAAATATAGTTGATCCTGATTCATTAAGCGAGAGTTATAATGCTATGAATGAAGCAGAATTGGATATATATAATTCATTCGAAACAGAAAATAATGATACTTATGAAGCAGATCCAGAAATAGAAGTATCTGAAGAAGATTTAGATAGCTATATTAATAATGAAGTAAAAGTTTTATCATTAAAACGTTAAACTATATAAGATTATAGGATATTAAAAACTATAATCTTTTTTCTTGCAACAAATTATGATAAAATAATAAAAGGTGATAAAAATGCAACAAAAAAATATAAGAAACTTTTGTATTATAGCGCACATTGATCATGGTAAAAGTACCCTAGCTGATAGAATTCTTGAAATAACTAATGCTGTAAGTAAAAGAGAGGCAAAGGCACAATTACTTGATAATATGGATATAGAAAGAGAACGTGGTATAACTATAAAATTAAACACGGCTTCATTAAAATATCACTATAACAATGAAGAATATTTATTAAATTTAATAGATACCCCAGGACATGTAGACTTTTCCTATGAAGTATCTAGAAGTCTAGCTGCATGTGAAGGAGCAATATTGGTAGTAGATGCTGCCCAAGGAATAGAGGCACAAACACTTGCTAATTTATATCTTGCACTAGAATCTAATCTTACGATAATTCCAGTAATAAACAAAATAGATTTACCAAACGCAGATGTAGAAAAAGTAAGTAAAGAATTAATTGATTTAATTGGATTCTCAAAAGATGAAATAATATTGACCAGTGCTAAAACAGGAGAAGGAGTTAAAAAGTTAGTAGATGCAATTGTAGAACGAGTACCATCTCCTGAGGGTAAAAGTGCCTCTAAATTAAAAGCATTAATATTTGACAGTGTATTTGATTCATATAAAGGAGTAATCGCATCAGTAAGAGTTGTAGATGGCTCATTAAAAGTTGGAGATAAGATAAGATTTATGCAAAGTGGTGCAGTATATGATGTCACAGAACTTACTATAAATACACCAAAAGAAGAAAAAATAGACGAACTTTCTAGTGGTGAAGTAGGGTTTGTTGTAGGAAGTATAAAAAATATAATGGATGTTGCAGTAGGTGATACTATAACATTAGATGAAAACCCAGCTTCCGAACCATTACCTGGATATAAACCTATGAAATCAATGGTATTCTGCGGATTATATCCTATCGAATCAACAAAATTTGAAGATTTAAGAGATGCATTAAATAAATTAAAACTAAATGATGCCTCTTTGGTATTTGAACCAGAAACATCAACTGCATTAGGTTTTGGGTTTAGATGTGGATTCCTAGGGCTATTACATTTAGATATTATAAAGGAAAGAATCACTAGAGAATTTAATATAGAATTAATAACAACTGCACCTTCAGTTGTATATGAAGTAATACTTACTAATAAACAAACTATAATGGTTGACTCTCCTAATAAGTTGCCAGAAATACAAACAATTTCAGAAATAAAAGAACCATACATTAAAACAAGCATATTTACTCCAAGTGAGTTTATAGGACCTATAATGGAATTATGTCAAAACAAAAGAGGAAATTATGTAAGCATGGAATATATAAATGCAACTAGAGTTAATATTCACTATGAATTGCCATTATCTGAAATAGTATATGATTTCTTTGATAAATTAAAATCATATACAAAAGGATATGCATCATTTGATTATGAATTTATTGGCAATAGAACCAGTAATCTAGTTAAAATGGATATTTTATTAAACGGAGAAGTAATAGATGCATTAAGTGTAATTGTACACAAAGATTTTGCTTACAATAGAGGTAAAAGTGTAGTAGAACAATTAAGGAAAACAATCCCAAGGCAAATGTTTGAAATTCCAATACAAGCTGCACTTGGAAATCATATAATTGCAAGAGCAACAGTTAAAGCTTTAAGAAAAGATGTTTTAGCAAAATGTTATGGTGGAGATATAACTAGAAAAAGAAAACTACTTGAAAAACAAAAAGAAGGTAAAAAGAGAATGAAACAAGTTGGAAGTGTAGAACTTCCGCAAGAAGCATTTATGAGCGTATTAAGTATGGATGGTGAAGAATAATGATTATTACAAAAGAAATAGTAAGATATGCCGCAGAAAGATATATAAATACAGATGAATCAATTGGTGAAATTGCTAAACAAATTGGTATTTCAAAAACAGCCCTTGTAAAACATTTTGAAGGGCTATATGATACAACTAGATTAGATCCAAAAAGGCAAGCCATTCTAGATAAAGTTAAAGTTGAAAAATGGACAAAAGGTAAATCAACGAGTGGAAACCTAGGACATAAAAAATTAAGTGAAGAGGAAACTATTAAACTAGCAAAAAATATGGTTGAACAAAACACAACACTAAGAGGCTTAGAGAGTGGTGTTAGTCCTTCAACATTATATAATTTGTTTACTGAGAAGACTCTAGGAAAAGATTTATATAAGGAAGTTTCTGATCAATATGATGAAAATAAAAAACGTAAATAACTACAAAAAATAATAGAAGGGAAACAAGCAATATGAATAATGAACAATTATTAGAAGAGGCAAACTATTATTTAGATAATGAAGTTACTATGGCAGATGCTGCCAAACATTTTAAAATATGTAAAAAAAGTTTTCAACTTCATATGAAAAAATTAGAACAGATTTATCCAGATACATTCAAACTCGTTGAAATGAAAAAACAAAATAATCTTATTTTAGGTGCTATAAAAGGTGGTAAGAATGGTGTACCAACAGGAAGAGAAAATTTTTCAAAAAAACATTCCATAACAAAAGAAGAAGCAACCATCCTTGCAGAGAAGATAATTAAATTTAACTGGTCTCTTAGAGAAACAGAACATTTTATGAATATACCAAAATCAACAATAAGTGACAATTTAAGTGAAGAAATACTTGGTGAAGAATTATATAGCGAATTATCTAATGTACTTAATAAACACAAACCAGGGAATCACAAATTATAATGAAAAGCTTATATATACACATTCCCTTCTGTAAGAGTATTTGTAGTTACTGTGATTTTGCAAAAATGTTTTATAATGAGTCTCTAGCTTTATCATATTTAGATGAACTATCAAATGAAGTAAATAACAATTATAAACAAGATATGCTAGAAACAATATATATAGGTGGAGGAACTCCGTCTATACTTAGTAAAAAAGAGTTAAATAAATTGTTTTCCATAACAAATAAATTAAATATAGAACCAAACTATGAATTTACTATAGAAGCTAATATAACCGATATAAATGAAGATTTTTTAAAGCTTTGTAAATCCAATAAAGTAAACAGATTAAGTATAGGAATAGAAACTATAAATGATAAATTTTATAAGTTTTTAAATAGAGAAAACAATATAGAAGACATAAAAAATAAAATTCTTCTTGCGAAAAAATATTTTTCCAATATAAACATAGATTTAATGTATGCATTTCCAAACGAAACAATGGAAGATTTAAAATGTGACTTAGACTTTTTTAAAAGTTTAGATGTAGAACACATATCTATTTACTCATTAATAATAGAAGAAAATACTAAACTATATATAGATGGTATAAAACCAATTTCTGAAGAACTAGATAGAGAAATGTATTATTATATAATTGATTACTTAGAAAACATTGGATATAAACATTATGAAATAAGTAATTTTTCTAAAGAAGGCTTAGAGTCAAGACATAACTTAAACTATTGGAATAACCTAAATTATTATGGATTTGGACTAGGTGCATCAGGTTATATAGAAAACACTAGATATACAAATACAAGAGGAATTAATTCGTATTTAAAAGGTAATTACAAAATATACGAAGAAGAACTTGATAAAAACAAAATGATGGAAGAAGAACTAATATGTGGACTTCGTAAAATGAAAGGAATAAGCAAAAAAACCTTTAAAGAAAAATTTAGTATTGACATAAGAGATGTATTTAATATAGATGATTTAATAAATAAAGGATTACTAATAGAAGAAGATAATTATATTTATATTCCAAAAGATAAACTATATGTTTCAAACAATATTTTACTAAATTTTATATTGGATTAGTTGTAAACGTTTGTTTGATGTGATATAATTATTTGTAGTGTAGGAGGTAACATGAATAAAGTAGAAAAATTTGAAGACGTTTTAAAATATATAAAAGATCAAACTCTAAAAGCTGATGCTTGTTATTTAATAGATGGCTTACCTGATTATTTCTTTGAGGTACCAGCATCATCAACTGGTAAATATCATCCATCATATGCACTAGGTGAAGGAGGTCTATTAAGACATACAAAAGCCGCTGTAAGAATAGCATATGAACTTTTATCAGATCCATTAATTGGTGATAAATATACAGAAAGAGAACGACAGTTAATGCTTATAGCACTTATGTTACATGATGGATTAAAAAGTGGTATGGAACATAGTAAATACACTAAAGTAGAACATCCATTACTTGCCGCAAAATATGTAAAAGATAACACTAAAAATCTAGGAATGAGTGATGAAGATATAGAGTTTATCTGTAATGTTATCTCATCACATATGGGTGCTTGGAATAAAGATTTTGATGGAAATGAAGTCTTACCAATTCCAAAAAATAAATATCAAAACTTTGTACACATGTGTGATTATCTAGCTAGTAGAAAAGTAATTAAAGTAGATTTTGATGAGAATAACAACATAGTAGAGTAGTTTATATTTTGGAGGTAATTAAATGACAAAATGGGATAGTGAGTATATTAAATTATGTAAAAAAATATTATCTGAAGGAGTAGAGGTAGAAAATAGAACAGGTACCAATTCAATTAAGATTCCATCTTATCACTTACACTTTGATTTAAGAGAAGAATTTCCAGTACTTGCGACAAAGCAATTATATTTTAGACAAGCAATAACTGAAATGCTTTGGATTTATCAAGCACAATCAAATGATGTAAGATGGTTACAAGAACGAAATGTTCATATTTGGGATGAATGGGAAATTAGTGAAGATGGTAAGTGGAGAGCAACTCAACTTATAGATGGAGAAAAAAAACAAATAGAAAAAGATTTTGGTGTTGAATATGCACACACAATAGGTACTGCATATGGTTATATTGTTAATAAATTTTCTCTTATTGATACGCTATTAGATAAAATAAAAAACCACCCAGAAGATAGAAGAATGGTTATGAGTCTTTGGCAAGATGATTATCTAAAAACCGCAGTACTTCCATCTTGCGTTTGGAGTAGTGAGTGGGATGTCACAGATGGATATTTAAACATGTGGGTTCATCAAAGAAGTTGTGATGTACCATTAGGACTTCCATTTAATGTAACACAATATGCAACACTACTTAGTTTAATTGCTCATGTTACTGGATTAAAACCAGGAACAATAGATTGGAGTATAAAAGATGCACATATATATGTAAATCAAGTAGATGGAATAAAAGAACAAATTAAAAGATTTGATGAAAATGATGATATAAAAGCACCAACTCTATGGTTAAACCCAGAAATAGATGACTTCTATAAATTTGATAACTCAAAAGAATTAAAAGATATAAAAGTTAAAAAATATGAACACATGGGGCCTATTAAATTCCCAATTGCACAGTAGGTGAGGCAGATGAAAAATTTAAGTTTAATAGTCGCAGTTGGAAAAAATATGGAAATAGGAAAAGATAATAAACTTTTATGGCATATCCCAGAAGATTTAAAGTTTTTTAAAGAAAAAACAAGTGGTAAAACAATCATTATGGGAAGTAATACATTTTATTCACTACCAAAATTACTCCCTAATAGACATCATATAGTATTAACACTTGATGATTATAAATTTCCTGATGAAGTAGAAGTATATTATGATTTTAATACACTTTTAAAAGCCTTAGATGCAAGAGATGAAGAAATGTTCATAATAGGTGGTGCAGCAATATATAGTTTATTCATTGATTATGTAGATTCTATGTATATAACAGAAATAGATAAAGAATATGATGCAGATAAATTTTTTCCAAACTTCGACAAGGAAAAATGGAATAGAAAAGTACTAAGTAATAATGAATGTGATGGGGTAGAATACAAACACGTTTTGTATACTAGAAAGGGGTAGTATAAATGAGAGGTAAATTGATTGTAATAGAGGGAACTGATTGCAGTGGAAAGCAAACGCAAACAGAACTTCTTAAAAAAAGACTTAATGATTTAAATCTAAATTGTATAAGAATAGATTTTCCAAGATATGACACACCAACAGGTAAAATAGTTGGTGGACCTTATTTAGGAAAGCCTGAAGTTTGTCCTTCTTATTTCACAGAGGGTGCAGTTAACGTTGACCCTAAAGTAGCGTCATTATATTATGCCGCGGATAGGAAATACAATATAGGGAAAGTAATTGAATATTTAGACAAAGGATACTTTGTAATATTAGATAGATATACTACTTCAAATCTAGCACATCAAGGAAGCAAAATTCTAGATAAAGAAGAAAGATTTAATATGTATCAATGGATAGATAAATTAGAGTTTTGGTTATTAGAACTTCCAAAACCAGATGTAACAATATTCTTACATATGCCATATGAATACGCAAAAGAATTAAAGAAAAATAGAACAAGCTTAGATGAACATGAAAAAAGTGAAGCACACTTAAGACATGCAGAAGCTTGTTACCTAGAATTAAAAGAATTATATAATTGGAAATACATTAATTGTATAAGAGATAATAAAATAAGAACAATAGAAGATATAAATAATGAAGTATTAAAATTAGTACTAGAAGAAAAAAGAGAGTTTAATTAAAAACTCTCTTTAATTTACGTTATTAGTTTGATTAAAATATGCGTGCATTGGATCTGGAGGTATAGGAGAAACAGGAGGGATAGGAGGGACAGCTGGATTAACAGGCTCATCTATAATATCTATAATTTGATCATCTGAAGCATCTGGAATATTTTGGCTTGGAACAAACGTATATGGGTTAGCAGGCGCTTGATTAATAGTTCCAACATTATTTACTTGATTAGAATTAATTTCAAGAGTAGGTGCTTCAATTGGAACAACTCTATCTACAGAAGGAGTTGTTATATCAACATTAGCTTGATTAACAGGTTCATCAATTATTAATTCTGCATCATCTACTTTAGGCTCTTGTTGTATTGGCGGAGCCACATTAACAGGATTATTTACAACAGGAGGAGGTGTATTAACTATTTCATTTCCAACCTCACCAAATTCCTCTGCTGCTTTTTTCTTTAAAGATTTTAATTCCAAATCAACTTCAATAAGCTTAAATATTTCAGAGAATGTTGTAATACCATCAATTATTTTTTCAAGTCCATCTCCAAGTAGAGTAGTAACATCTCTAGTATAAACAAGTTTGTTTAATTCATCCTTAGTAGTATTAGGATTAGATATACTGCTTCTTAATTGATCATTTATATATAAAACTTCTTGTAAAGCAATACGTCCATGATATCCTTCTGTACAATCATCACATTTACCAGCATCATATACTTGTTCAACATTTTTATTTAAAACTAATCTAAATATTTCTTTTTCATAATCGGTAGTCGGTCTTAAAACTCTACACTTAGGACAAAGTCTTCTAGCTAGTTTTTGTGAAATAATTCCAGTAAGCGCACTAGACAATAAGTATCTTTCAACATCCATATCAAGAAGTCTTTCAATTGTACTTAACGAGTTATTAGTATGTAGTGTTGATAAAACCAAGTGTCCAGTAATAGATGCTCTTACCGCAATCTGTGCAGTCTCAGAGTCACGAATTTCTCCTATTAGAATTATATTAGGATCTTGACGTAATATAGAACGTAGTACATTAGCAAATGTAAGACCTATTTCACTGTTAACTTGTACTTGGTTAACGCCCTCTATATTCATTTCTATTGGGTCTTCAACAGTTATAATATTAACATTTTCTTTATTTAACTCTTGTAATATAGAATACGTAGTAGTAGATTTACCAGAACCAGTCGCACCAGTTACTAATATAATACCATTTGGAACTGCGATCATTTTCTTTAATAAATCTAAATTTTTGGCAGAGAATCCAAGCGAATCAATGCCACCAGAACTTTTAGAATAATCAAGAATACGAATAACTATCTTTTCACCCTCATTAGTAGGTAAGTCAGATACACGCATATCCAAATCTCTTCCTTCGATTTTACCTTTTATCGCACCATCTTGAGGGAGTCTAGTTTCAGTTATATTCATATTTGAAATAAGCTTAACCCTAGTAATTAAATTTCTTTCATATGATTTTGGAATCTTTGTGTGATTCCTTAATTCTCCATCTATACGCATACGAATCAACAAGCAATCTTCTTTTGGATCCATATGTATATCACTTGCTCTATGTGTTGAAGCATATAAAATAATTTGGTTAACAATATCAACTATTGGAACGTTGACTACATCATACTGAATCATATTTTTGCCCCTTTATTATCTTTTATTCTAGTATTTTACTACAATTTATTATATAATATTATCAGAATATAATCAAGTAAGGAAGGGTAAAGTTTATGAAAAAAAATAACAAAGGCTTTGTTCTAGCAGAAGCAATAATAGTTTCAGTATTTGTACTAGGAATGTTTACCTATCTAGCAATGAACGTAATACCATTAATTAGTAGATATGAAAGAGTAGTAAACTATGATAATCCACAAGAAATATATCTAGCAAATACGCTATATGAGGAAATGGTGGAACTAGAAACATCAAATAATGTACAAAGCAGTATAACCATGAGTATTAATAATAATGTTCTTGAATGCAATGATAGTGTCAATATTACCTGTACCGGTTCATCTAATTTTTATGAAGACCTAGGAAAAGCCTTAAAAATAGAAGCAATTTATACATATGATACCACTAATAATTGTGAAAGTGAAAGTATAAAAAGTGATAAAGGTTTAAAAAACTATTGTGAATATTATACAAAAAGAAAAGATAAAGATGGAAACCCAAAAACCATAACAAAGGCTTTCATGATAAAGTTCTCTGGTGATAAAGAAAATATCTCTGGTGATAAAGAAAATATCTCCGGTGATAAAGAAAATAATATTAATAAAGCCGTAAATAAAAAATATGCAACAATAGTGGTTTCACAATAGGAGGTTAGGATATGAAAAATAATAAAGGATTTACAATTGCGGAATTATTAGTTACCTTTGTACTTGTAATGTCAATAGTATTAGCTCTTTTTAAAGTAGTTGACCACTATAGAGAACGCCAACAAAATGCAACTTCGGCAAAAGAAATGAATTCATATAGAAATCAAATAGTAAAAGTAGTAGAAGATGACATCCTATTCAATTATGGAGGAATTAAAGAAATTAAGGGACTAGACCAAAATGATGACTTATCATTAAGTGCAATCGAGAAAGCAAACTTTCAACAAGGAATTGAAATAACATTTAATGGAGTTATTGCAAACACTCAACCAAATACTACAAATCCTAAAAGATTAATTGTTAAAAAGAACGGTATATTGTATGGTAATATGTTTTATGAGTTTCCAAGTAAATTTGTAAGTGCAGTTGATGATGTTATATATACAGAAACACAAGTTGAAAAAGTAAGCTCAGAAGATCCCTCACTAAAAAAAGCAATATATTCAATACATATTGATTTAACTCATTCTGAATTAAATAGAATCTTTAATATAAATATAGTCGCAGTTAATAATACCACTACTAATACTGATGCTACTAGTAAAACCCCATAAGCTGGCGACTAATAAAACAAAAGATACTAATTGTTAAGTATCTTTTTATGTGCTAAAATATACCTAGGTGGTTATATGGAAAAAATAGATAAATTTTTAAACAGGAAAATTAGTACTTCAATAAAACAAAATTACATAAAAGCTTTAGAAGATGAAGCGTTTAGAAGACTAATTACACAATATAAAATAGATGAAGAAGTAGGAATGAAATATACATCAAGATTAATGGATTCTAGCAAGGAACATACAAATTGTAGTAACTGTCCATCTCTTGCTGCTTGTTCTAATTCTGTTAGAGGTTTTTGCCTTACCCCAAAGCAAAATAAAAATACTATTAACTTTTCATATGACATGTGTAAATATTTGAAAAAAGAAGAATATAGAGAAAATGTTCAAGTATTTGATGTAGCAAAAGATATAAAAAACGCAAGTATAAAGAACATATATACAAATGATAAAAATAGAATAGAAATAATAAAAGCAATAAAGAATTTTATAAATGAATACAAAAAAGGAAATAATCCAAAAGGCATATACCTACATGGAAGTTTTGGAAGTGGTAAGACATACCTTATTTCAGCATTATTTAATGAATTAGCTAAGAGTAGAACTACTTCAGTAATAATACATACCCCAGAATTACTAAGAAGCCTTAAAGATTCATTTTCAACTGATTATTCAGAAAAATTCTATTTATTAAAACATACTCCACTTTTATTACTAGATGATATAGGGGCAGAATATTTAACTGCATGGGGAAGAGATGAAGTAATTGAACCAATACTACAATACAGAATGGATGAAGGACTTCCAACATTTTTTACATCGAACTTTACTATTTTAGAATTAGAAAAACATTTTACAACTGCATCTAACAGTATTGATAAAGTGAAAGCAAGAAGAATAATAGAAAGAATAAAACAACTATCAGTAGAAGTAGAACTAATTAGTAAAAATTTAAGATGAAATATTGAATATTTTTAATATTTGTGATAATATGAACTTAATTACAGAGACAAAGGACAAGATTATAATAAATGATTTATAGAGAGTTAGTGTTTGGTGTAAACTAATATGAATTTATTATAGTTACTACCTTTAGAGTAGGACCTGAAAAGGAATCCCGGCATTGCCGTTATCTAAATTAAGTTAAACCAAGGATGGTACCGTGTAATTCACTCCTAAAATTAGGAGTTTTTTTATTGGGGGAAAAAGAGATGATTAGATTAGAAGATAGACCAACAGACTGGATATATTATAAGATTAAAGTAATGGAAGATTATGACTTACGTAAGATTCTATCAGAAGAATTAATAAAAAGAGAAGTTGATTATCAAGAAATTGATGAGGATGCCTATAGGATTGCATTATCATTTCAAAACTTTGAAATATTAAATGATTTAAGAAATAGTCCAAACCCTTTTATAGCGGCACTTGCTTATCAAGAACTTGAAAATAGAATAAATAATTCAAAAATTAAAAAATACATATATCCTGAGGAATATACAAAAAAAATAAAAAGAAGAAAATAATATAAATAGGAGAGATAATTATGAATATTAAAGAAAATGAAAAACTAAGTATTATGAACCACTCTTGTGCACATTTACTTGCACAAGCAGTAAAACATTTATATCCAAAGGCATTATTTTGGGTAGGACCAGTAATAGAAGATGGATTCTATTATGATATTGATTTAGGTGATGAAGTAATTAAAGAAGAAGACCTAGAAAAAATAGAAAAAGAAATGAAAAAATGCGCTAAAGATGGAAAAAGAATTGTTAGACATGAACTTTCTAAAGAAGAAGCACTAGAACAATTTAAAAATGACCCATATAAAATAGATTTAATATCTAGAATGGATGAAAACGATACAGTTATTTCTTGTTATACTCAAGGAGATTTTACTGATTTATGTCGTGGTCCACATGTTGAATCAACTAAAGAATTAAAATACTTTAAGCTTTTAAAGGTTAGTGGAGCATATTGGAAAGGTGATTCTAAAAACAAAATGCTTCAAAGAATCTATGGGATTTGTTTTGACAATCAAGAAGATTTAGATGCTTATTTAAAAATGCTTGAAGAAGCTAAAGAAAGAGACCATAGAAAAATAGGAAAAGACTTAGATATATTTATGTCTGATGATCTAGTAGGAAGAGGACTTCCAATGTTCTTACCAAATGGTTATATAATATGGCAAGAATTAGAAAACTATATAAAAGAAAAAGAAAGAAAATTAGGATACCTTCATGTATTAACACCATGTGTAGGTACAGTTAATTTGTATAAAACATCAGGGCATTGGGATCACTATAAAGAAAATATGTTCCCAGCAATGGAAGTAGATGGAGAATCATTTGTACTTCGTCCAATGAACTGTCCCCATCATATGATGATATATGCAAATAAATTACATTCATATAAAGATTTACCAATAAGAATTGGTGAAATTGCACATGACTTTAGATATGAAGCAAGTGGTGCAGTTAAAGGAATAGAACGTGGTAGACATTTCTGTCAAAATGATGCACATCTTTTTGTAACACCAGAACAAATTAAATCAGAGTTTAAAAGTGTTGTAGATTTAATATTTGATGTATATAAAGATTTTAATATTACAAACTATAGATGTGTATTATCACTAAGAGATCCAGAAGATAAAGAAAAATATCATCAAGATGATGAAATGTGGAATAAAGCAGAAAATGAATTACGTGAAGTTTTAAATGAATTAGGAATTGAATATACAGAAGAAATTGGTGAAGCTGCATTCTACGGACCCAAATTAGATGTTAATGTAAAACCAGCAATAGGAAATGAAATAACATTATCTACTTGTCAATTAGATTTCTGCTTACCAGCTAAATTTGATTTAAAATATGTAGATAAAGATGGAGTTAAGAAAACACCAGTAGTACTACATAGAGCAATCCTAGGTTCACTAGATAGATTTATGGCATATATATTAGAGGAAACTAAAGGAGCATTACCAACTTGGTTATCACCAGTTCAAGTTAATATTATTCCAGTAAATCCAGAAATTCATAAAAAGTACTCAGAAAAAGTTTTAAATGAATTAAAAGAGCTTAATATAAGAGCTGAACTTGATGATAGAAATGAAAAATTAGGTTATCGTATGAGAGAATCTCAAACTAAAAAGATTCCATATTCATTAATAATAGGTGATAAAGAATCAAGTGATAACCTTATAAGTTACAGAAAATACGGAAGTACTGATACAACAACAGTTTCAAAAGATGAGTTTAAAAATTACATACTAAACATCATAAAAGATAAGAAATAGACAACCTCTATTTCTTTTTCTTTACATTTAAAATGTAAAGAAGTATGAAAAAGGCATAATTTGACTTGCACAGAAAGATATAAATTAATATACTTAAATTATGATAAGGCAGTACAAGAAAGGTTATATTATGAAAAAGATATTTAAAATTTTGTTTGGTCTATTAATAGCTATGACATTATTTCTTACTGTAAATGTTAATGCAGAAATTAAGATTGATGAAGAAAAGAAAACTATTCCAACCAAAGGAAATTATGTTGCGAACTACGAAATAAAAGATAGTATACTTACAATTAACTTTCCTAAGCCAGAAGAAAAAGAAATTGAAAATGCAAATTTAATTGTGACACTATTTACAGAAGGTTATTATGCAATAGCAGATATCATACATGTAGGAGACATAAGAACCTACACTTTAGAATCAGAACTTGTTGAATATAAAGAGGAAAATGTAAAATATGATTCCATAACTAAGGCCGTGCCTAAAACACTTAGAATCAAATTAAATGGTGGGATGCCATCAGATGTAATGTGGGATGACATTAAAAATATTTACGAAGGAAATTTTGTCGGTGGAACCGGAGACACAAGTGAACCACCACCTATTACTTTTGACAAAAATTCAAAAACAATAAAAATGGGCGATGAGGAATATAAATATACTATTGAAGATGGGGTATTTAAATTAATACCTCAAAAAGAAAATGATGTAATAGATTTAGGGCTTATGAATAAGTTAATTATTGCATATATGAATAATGCAAATCCAGGTTATAAAATATTACCACTTACTGAGATAAGTGATATAGGAAATTATGGTGTGTTGCTAGTAAAAAAAGATTCAAGTGATAATATATATAATTCATTGTCACTAAATCTAAAAATAAGTAATAATGATCCAGAAAAACTAATGAACAAAATAATTGATGAAGTAACTGCAAAAAACACTAGTGATGATCCAAGTAACTCTAAAACTGAAGAAAATAAAAATAATAACAAGAATAATACAAAACCAAGTGGAACAAAAGTAAGTGTAAAAGATACAGATGCAACATATTCAAAAGTAGCAATGATCTTAGGCAGTATTTGTATGTTAATAGGAGTAGCAATAGCTACAATAACAGTTGCAAAGGCAAATAGTCCAAAAGAAGAAATATAAGGAATGGTGATGGAGAATGAAAAAAATATACAAAGTTTTATTTACATTATTAATAACAGTTACATTATTTGGCATTACTAACGTTAATGCAGAAATTAAACTTGATGAAGAGAAAAAAGAAATAACGTATATAGCTAATAAAGAATTTTGCGAAGAATGTGAAAATTATACAACATCATATGAGATAAAAGATAATATATTTGAGGTAACATTTAAAGAGCCAAAAGAAAGTGAAATATTTTCCGCACAAGTATTAAATAATTCAATAATCTGGGCTCGTAATAATGCTTTTAATATATTAATGTATAATCCTGATTATAATAAATATGATATTTTAAAAGATGGCTTAGCATTAGAAGAAACTGGAGAGGGAGAAAATGAAATACCAAAATCACTTAAAATTAATTTATCATATAATGGAAGAGACAAAGAAGAAAGCTGGAACTCATTAAAAACAGCGCTTACTAAAGGAATAGACATAGGTGGTATTGGTGATACTACTGGTCAACATCCAATAGTCTTTAACTCAGAATTTCAAGAAATAAACTACCAAGGCACTAAGCTTAAATATGAAATAGAAAATGGTGTAATGACAATTACTCCTAAATCTGATAAAGAAAAATTAACATTATATATCGCAGAAGATTTTATCACGCATTATATTATGAAATTAGAACTTGATTACGATACAGTTGATATTTATAATTCAAAAATAAATGATAATGGGATAGAAGTAGAAAAACTAGATGGAGAAACATTAAAAAGTTTAAAATTAAATCTAACAAAAACTGGAAAAGAAGCAACAGAAGTTTTAAAAGGTATAATAGAAGCAATGGAATATATTCCAGAAGATGACCCAGATGCTCCAAATAATGATAACAAGAATAATACAAAACCAAGTGGAACAAAAGTGAGTGTAAAAGATACTGCAGTTACATATTCGGTAATAGCAATCACTTGTGGAGTTATATGTGTATTAATTGGTGCGGGCCTAATATTTGTATTAAATTCTAATAAAAAGAAAAAATAACACTAAGTTAATTTGAGACTGTCAATTTGACAGTCTTTTTTTATTTTTTATAAAAAAATGTTTACAAAATATAACTTTGATAGTAATATTAGGGTAGCAGTGGACGAAAGTGGTGAAAAGTGGGGGATTAATATGTTGATGGGAGAATATAACCATACAATTGATGACAAGGGTAGAATTATAATACCCGCAAAGTTTAGAGAAGAACTAGGGCGTGCATTTATCATAACCCGCGGCCTAGAAGAGTGCCTATTTGTATATCCTAAACCTCACTGGGATAAAATAGTAAATAAATTAAATCAACTACCTTTCACAAAGAAAGATGCACGTAGTTTTATGCGCTTCTTTCTCTCTGGCGCTACTGCAATGGAATTTGACAAACAAGGTCGAATCAATATTACCTCTCCATTGATTTCTTACGCCGGCTTAGAAAAGAATTGCGTTATAGTCGGCGTGGGAGATCGACTTGAAATATGGTCAGAAGAGAACTGGAACAAATTCTATAATACTAATAAGGAAGACCTATCAGACATTGCAGAAAATTTATTTGATTCAAATTGGGTAGATGGTGATTAATATGCATATAAGTGTTTTATTACAAGAGTCTATAGCCGCACTTAATTTGAAAGAAGACGGTATCTACGTAGACGCTACATTAGGTTATGCTGGACATTCCAGTGAAATATTAAAGCGAGTAAGAAGGGGTTGTCTTTTCGCCTTTGATCAAGATAGTGAAGCAATTAATTTTAGTAAAAACAAACTATCTAGTATCGGAAACAATTATGAAATTATAAAAAGTAATTTTTGTAATTTAAAAGAAGAATTAAAAAAACGAAATGTAACTAAAGTAGATGGAATATTATTTGATCTTGGAGTATCAAGCCCTCAATTAGATGAAAAAGAACGAGGATTTAGTTATCACTTAGATGCAAGATTAGATATGAGAATGAATACAGAACAAGAATTATCTGCATATGAAGTCGTAAATTCCTATGATGAAGCAAAATTAGCTAAGATATTTTTTGAATATGGAGAAGAAAAGTATTCAAAAAGTATAGCACGTGCAATTGTAAAAGCAAGAGCGGAAAAGAAAATTGAAACTACATTAGAATTAGTTGAAATAATTAAATCTGCTATGCCAGAAAAAGCAAAAAGAGATAAACATCCAGCACGCAAAGTATTTCAAGCAATAAGAATAGAAGTAAATAATGAATTAGAAGTATTAAAACAAGCTCTAAATCAAGCATTGGATATAGTTGATGTAGGTGGAAGAGTAGTGGTAATAACATTCCATTCATTAGAAGATAGAATTGTAAAAAACATATTCAAGGAGAAAACAAAAATTGATTCAAGAGTAAAAGGCCTACCTAATATACCAGATGAATATTTACCAGATTTTAGGCTAGTAAATAATAAAGCAATTGTTCCTAGTTTAGAAGAACTAGAAAACAATAACAGAGCTAGATCATCTAAACTAAGAGTAATAGAAAGAATAAAATAAGGTAGTGAAAGGGGAAAATATGAAAAAGAAAAAGCTTTTAAAGAAAAAAGTTAAAATGGGTAAGTTTGAAAAGTTAATTTATACATTCACTTTTGTTTTAGTGCTTGCTTCACCATTTGTAATTGTATTTTCTCAAGCAACACTATCAAAAATTAATTATGAAGTAGAAAAATCAAAAAAAGAATTAACTAAACAAGAAAAGAAAAATGAAAGTTTAGTAATGAAAATAAATGAACTTGCCTCTCTTGATAAGATACAAGAGGTTGCAGATTCTAAAGGTTTGAGTTATAATAATGATAACATCAAAACTATTGGTAATGAATAAAGGAGTCATGTATGAAAAAGAAAAGTACTAATACAATAAAGTTAAATGCTTTCGTTATATTAGGCGCTATTCTTTTTTTTATTGTAATAATTGCAAGAATAAGTTATTTATCACTATCTAAAAATATAGATGGAATTGATCTACAAGAATTTGCTAAAAAAAGAACAACAAAAACAGATGTATTGTACGCTAAACGTGGTTCAATTTATGATGTAAATGAAAATGTGCTTGCACAAAACGTTTCATCATATACAGTAATTGCATATCTTAATCCATCTAGAACAACTAACCCAGAGAATCCAAAACATGTTGTTGATAAAGAATATACCGCAAAGAAGTTATCAGAGATACTAGATATGGACTATGATAAAACACTAGCATATCTTTCAAAAGAAAATATATATCAAACTGAACTTGGTAATAAAGCAAAGGGAATAAGTGAATTAACAAAAGAAAAAATAGAGGACTTAAAACTTCCTGGAATAGATTTTATTGAAACTCAAAAAAGAAATTATCCATATGGAAGATTTTTATCTTATACACTTGGATATGCAAAACTTAGAACTGAAGAAAATGAAAATGGTAAACCAGAAGAAAAAATAGTAGGAGAACTAGGAATAGAAGCTAAGTTTGATAAAGAATTAAGTGGTACTGATGGATATAATTATTATCAGAAGGATAGAAATGGATATAAAATAGCAGGAACAAAAGAATTAACTGAACCTGCGAAAGATGGAAATAATATATATTTAACAATAGATGCAAGTATCCAATTATTTGTAGAACAAGCAATATCTAAAGCATTAGACAAATATGATGCAGACTGGATGACAATAATGGTTGCTAATGCTAAAACAGGGGCTATATTAGCTTCTTCTACATATCCAACATTTGACCCTAATTTAAGAGATATGACAAATTACTTAGACTATAACATATCATATGCATATGAACCTGGTAGTACTATGAAAATATTCTCTTATATGGCAACTATGGAAAATGGGGAATATAATGGAAGCGAAAAATATACATCAGGAGTATATAAAACAAAAGATGGTACAGAAATAGGTGACTGGTTGAGAAGTGGTTGGGGTAAAATCACTTATGATCAAGGATTCGCACTTTCTAGTAATGTTGGTGTAATTAATTTAATAAATAAGCATTTAAATGGAAATCTACTTATGGATTATTACAAAAAACTTGGATTTGGTTCTAAAACAAATATTGAATTAGCAAATGAAGTAAGTGGTAAATTAGCATTCAAATATGAAACAGAAGTATTTAATGCAGGATTTGGACAAGGAATTACAACAACACCTATTCAAAATATAAAAGCATTAACATCAATATCTAATAATGGCACCTTATTACAACCATATATAATTGATAAAATAGTAGATCAAAATACTGGAAAAGTTATATATAAAGGTGAAAAGAAAGAACTAGAAAAAGTTGCCTCTACTGAGACAGTATCAAAAATAAAAAATTTGATGGAAAGCGTAATAAATGGTAATAGTAAAACTTCAACTGGATATTACTATTATATGGATGGATATGATATAATCGCAAAAACTGGTACTGCACAAGTTGCTAGGGAATCAGGAAAAGGATATTATAGTAATCAAGTAATAAGAGGATTTGCTGGTATGTTTCCAAAAGATAAACCAGAAGTAATAATGTATGTTGCTGCTAAAAATCCTAGTAGTATTAAATTAATGTCAGAAGTTGTAAAAGAAATAGTTAAAAATACAAGTAATTATTTAGGAATATATAATGGTAAGAAAGAAGAAAATAAAAACCTAACTAAGTATACATTAGATTCATATATAAATAATAATGTTGATACAGTAAAAGATACTCTTACTAAAAATAAAATAAATGTAGTAGTAATAGGAAATGGAAATAGAATAACCAATCAATATCCAAAAGCAGGTACAACTGCCTCAGAAATAGATAAGGTATTCTTAGTAACTAATTCTAATACTGATATTATGCCAGATATAACAGGTTATAGTAAAAGTGAAGTAATTATATTACAAAAACTTCTTAATATAAAAGTAGAATTTAGTGGAACTGGTTACGTATATGAGCAAAGTATAAAAGCAGGAGATAAGTTTAAACCAGGTGAAACTATAAAAGTTAGATTAAAAGAAAAAAAGTAAGTTTGTGTAATTTGCAAACTTACTTTTTATATTGCTCTATATTTATTAGCATCCTTAAAAGGATTATTTTTATCTATATGATCTATAAATAATATTCCATTTAAATGATCTATTTCATGTTGAAAGGCAATTGCTAAATCCTCTCTAAGTCGAAGTTTAATTTTGTTTCCTTTTGTATCATATCCTTCAACTGTAATCCTAGCAAATCTTGGAACAATCCCTTCAGTAGGGCGGTTAATACTTAAACAACCTTCACCATCTTCAACATATATTTTTTCGGTAGAAGTTGATGTTATTTTAGGATTAACAACAACATAAACATCAAATTTTCCCTCATCTTTTTCATATACAACAGTAAAGAATCTTTTTAGTATACCAATTTGTACAGCGGCCATACCCATACCTGCTCTTAAGTTATACCTTTCAGCTATTTCTTCAATTTGACTATTTTTTAAATATTCAATCATTTTATCAATTGCAATAAGATCATCTTGTTCCATAGGGAATGTAACTTCTTTACTAGTTTGTCTTAATAATTTATTTTTTTCATCTAAAATGTCTTTATTTCTTAACATATATAATCACTTCCAACATGGGTATTATAACACAAAGATGTATTTTTGCAAAGAAAAAGAGCTAACACTCTTTTAGCTCTTTGTTAGTGAGACCATCTAGAACCAATTACAATTACTAATAGGATAAATAATACTAATATAATTGCATATGAAGAAGTATTATTTCCATAATAAGGATAAGCTGGATAGCCATATGAAGGATAACCAGTGTTTTGGCAACATGAACTGCCTCCACCGTAATAATACATAAACATTCCTCCTTTTTTACGTTTTCTAATATAGTTTATTAGTAAAATAAAAAAATGCTACTATATATGACCTGAATGCTTGAAAAAAACTAGTGAATTTGTTACAATAAATTAGATAGTAGGGAGGATAGTTATGAATAGAAAGATAAACCAAAAAGGCTTTACTCTAACTGAAATACTTGCAGTTATTGCTATTCTAGGAGTGATTCTAGCTATTGCAGTACCAAGCTATAATTCTTTAAGTAAAAAATTTGAAAAGGCATATTATGAGAAACTAGAGGGCTCTGTTTTAGCAGCTGCTAAATCATATTATAAAGAAAATGCAGAGTCAAGGCCTGCAGAACTTTTATATTCTAATGTAGTAACTTTTAGTGAACTTATAGAAAAGAAAAATATAGATGACATAAAAGGTTATAAATCAAATAGCAATTTAAAAGGACGCGTTATAATAGTAAAAAAAGCGAAAGATTACGACTATAAAATGTGTTATTTAGCACCTGATACTGATACTAAAGATAATGCTGAAAAAAAAGCAACAAGCATGTTAAAAGATGGCGATTTATTAGAAAAATTAGGTACAAGTGAGACTACAAATGCTAATAATTGTGATGCTAACTGGTTGAATAATGATGCAGATACCTTTAAAACAGACTATGATTTCGTTAATTTTAATGGTTACCTATATTATTCAGAAACATTTGATAAAAATGATATAGAAAATATAAGAAACAAACTTGGGGTAATAAAGGACCTAAAAAAGAAATCTCCTAAAGGAAAAGAGTTAGACTCCGTTACATTAAGCAATAAAACTTACTATCCAACAAATATTACTGGGGTAGACTTAAGAGTTGCAAGAGATAGTAATAAAACCATTTCTGTAACTTATCCAATTCAAGGAGATGATGTCACAGAAAATATAACAAAAGAAGTAAATATAGTTAGATATGATGCACCAATTGTTAAAGTGGGAGACGAAGAGATTAATGGTAAAACATTGCCATATAATACTGAAATAAACCTTAGTATAAGTGATGCTGATGCAACAAGGCACAAAAAATTGAAAAATGACAATGCCACAGAACAAACAATATTTGAAGAAAAAATTTATTGTGGCGGAACTTGGCGTGATTGGGCCGAAGTATCAAATGGAAAAAAAATATATACAAAAAATAGTGTTAATTGTGATGCTTCTTCTATTAAAATAAAATATCATTGGAAAGATGAACAAGATAATATAAGCCGAGAAACAAAGGAACCATATACTATGGACTTGATAGAAGAAAATCCAAAATTAGAGGTTAAATTGGAATCTGGCGGAAAAATATATGAACCAGGACAATGGACAAATAAAGATATAGATGCAACTTTAAATGTTACTGGTATAAAGAGGGATGTTGACTTGTATTCTAAGAAAGACTCAGGTACTGATACAAAGTTTAACACTGGTAGCAAAGCAGAATATAAAATAACAGAAGAAACAGCAAGTTCAACATATACTTTCTCTCTAAAAGAAAAGGATACTAGTAATCCTGTAAAAAATGGTGATAATAATGTGGAAGTCAAAAAAACAGTCAAAATTGATAAGACATCACCTCTAGTTGCAACCATTATTACAGATGGCAGTTATAACAAAAAGTATGATTCTGATATAAATCTAACTATGAGTTGGACAAATAAAGATTTATGGTTTAATGTCTTTGTGAAGGATGAATTAAGTGGAATTGAAAATGTAACATTTAAATTAAAATCAACGGGTGCTACAATTCCTGTGCATTGGGTGCAAGAACCCGATGATTACAAAGATATTACTGCAGGAAGCATATTAAATTCACTTACTAAGAGATATAGAAATTATGCAAGTAATGGTTATAGTAGATATATACTACATTTTTATGAAGATATTGAGGATGATGTAATAATAAATGCGACCGACTTAGCTGGAAACAAATATACAAAGGAAGTAAAAATAAAACTTGATAAAACGCCTCCTTCTCCACCAAGTATATATTTCTTTGGAATATCAACAGACAAGTTTTATATAATAAGTGGTAAAGATAATTTATCCGGAGTTTCCGAAGATCAATATAAAAAACCGGGCAGTAATGAATGGAAAACATATTCTTATATAGTACACTTAACTGCTGAAACGGGGACATATTATGCTAAGAGCATTGATAGAGCAGGAAATGAGAGCACCCCAACATCAAAAAATTATGTAAAAGAAGAAACTGAATCAAAATATACAATTTATTTTGATAGTAATGGCGGTAGTGGATCTATGAATCCAATGAAAAACATTTCTAGGAACGCGAAAGTAACATTAACTAAAAATGCATTTACTAAAAGCGGATATAATTTTATGGGGTGGGCAACTAGTAAAAATTCTTCAACAGTTGCATACTATGATCAGCAAGACGTAGCGGGAATAACAAGCGGTAGTTCAATAACATTATATGCAGTATGGAAAAAAGGCTTAGTAGCAACATTTAAATATAATAAAGCTACATGGGCTACAGATACAACAGCATCCTGCGATTTAAAAAATAATGAAACATCTTGTAAAATAAAAGCACCAGAAATACCAAATGCTCCAGGAACAAATAGAAGAGATCAATCTACATCTGCTTCTGTTAGAAATAAAGGAAATAATCCATTTCGTACATTGTTTACTGTTGTTGGATGGTCAACTAATAAAAATGCGACTTCTGCGCAATATGCGTCGAGAAAAGAAATCACACTTTCTGCAAATACTACATATTATGCTATAGTAAAAATTAATAAAACAAGATTCTATGCTTTTCCAAATGAAGAATATGGATTATACTGTCGTAAGGCCGCAGGTCAAGCATATGCAAAACAAAACTTTAAAGGAATGATTTTAACTAATACTTCTACCGCTGCATACTATAACAGTACAAACTGGCAATATACTGGAGGAAAAATGTGGTTTGTTGGTAATGCGGATCCTAGTAATTTATGTGGTGGAGGTTCCCTTGGAGTAGGTAAAGTATGTACAAGTTGTTGGGTACCTGGAGATTGGGTAGATTGGTAGTGATGAATATGAAAAATAAAAAGATTAAGATAATAATAGTTTTAGTGGCCTTAGTAGTATTAATAACCGCAGGAGTAATTAACTACGTTAGTTATACCTCAGATAAAACATATGCGTTTACCACAAATAATATAAAAAAATGTGATGTCTGCAATACAAGTTTTCTAGGCAAAAGAACAAATAATTCTAAAAAAATAAAAGAGACACATAAAATAGTTGGATTGCAAACTTCAAATATGCAAATAACATCAGAAAGAAAAAACTATAATGAAGCATCGATGAGTGTAAAGGTAAAAAATATCTCAGATGCAACATTAGAAGACGTTAATCTAGAATTTAAATTCTATAATAAAAAAGGAGAAGAAATTAGTTCATTTATAATAACTATTCCATCACTTAAACAACAAGAAGAAAAAACAATTAGTGAAACTACACTTTATAGAATTATAGATTCATATGATTACAAAATTAATAATGCAAAATTAAAAAAGAATAAGCACTTAGTTAAACTGGGAAATATTAATGACTTAGATTTTTTGGATGCTCCCGGAGGA
>ERZ779889.1015-NODE-1015-length-30874-cov-4.124274_pt1 | contig 30874 bp, 24 predicted proteins | sample MGYA00511030_ERZ779889 | MGnify/ENA primary metagenome ERZ779889 (study PRJEB29588, sample SAMEA2160616) | human gut metagenome | biome: human gut; feature: human-associated habitat; material: faeces | place: Denmark | collected 2008/2010 ... | reverse complement strand
CCTTAAGGATGTCCTTCCTAAAGAGGTGTCTAAAGAGGATGCGGATGGGAGCCAGCAATAAAGCCTGCCCAAACTGCGGCAGGAAAATGAGATAGCGGTTTATGCTGATAGTAAAACACAGATAACAGAAAATGCGGTTTATGAAACTGCCGCAAAAGAAAAAAGTTATACAGGCAAAATTCATCTTAACAGCGCAAGCGTGGAAGAACTTGAAGAACTGCCCGGAGTAGGAGCTGTTACTGCCCAGCGCATTGCTGAATACCGCAGTTTGCATGGCTTTAATAAAATTGAGGACATTATGAATGTGAAAGGCATAGGGCAGGCTAAGTTTAATAAAATGCGCCCTTACCTTGATTTATGAAAATATGGTTTCTGATAGCTGCCGGTACTTTTGCGGCAGGTGATTATACCGGCATATTAACGCCACAGTATTTATATATTTATTGTGCCGCTGTGGTTGTTTGCGCTGTTTTGCTGATGCTTGCGGCAAAATTTAAACCGCAGGGCTATGCTGCTGCAATTTGCGGAGTATTACTTTTTGGTGCTTGCGGACTGGCGGTTGGCAGTAATGCCATGCAGACTGATGAACATGCTGTAAGCAATTATTGCGGGCAAAAGGTTACAGTGCAAGGCAGCGTTGATTTACTGAGCCTGAAACAGCGCGCAGACGGAGTAAGTTTTATTATTGACTGCCGCGCTGTGCAGAAGAAAAACGGAAAAGTTCAAAATGCGCATGGCAGTATCCGCGTTTTTGCAAAAGATGTAAATATAAAAAATTTTGTTGGCAGCAGTGTTATTGTCAGCGGAACGCTGAAAGAACTGCACGGTTTTGCCAATCCCGGAAGTTTTAATAGCGAAAACTGGAATTTGCAGCAGGGCATTAAAGCGCGTATCAGCGTAAAAAAAGAAGGGTTGCACACTGTAAACAGCAGCTCTTATGCCGATAAATTCTTTTTAGTTGCGCTTAATTTGCGGGAACAAATAAAAAGCATAGTTTCCGGAGAGGCAGGAGCAGTGCTGTGCGGAATGGCGTTGGGCGGTTACGATGGTTTAAGCGAAACGACGCGCGAGGCTTTTGCAGCCACCGGGCTGGCACATATCTTATCTGTTTCCGGTACGCATATGGCTTTGGTTACCGGTTTTTTGATTCTTATTATAGGCAGGCGCGGCAGGCTGCAAATTATTGCCGTGTTGCTGCTGCTCTTTTTATATGCTTTGTTGTGCGGCGGTTCTGCTCCTGTATGGCGTTCGTTTTTTATGAGTGCTGTCGCACTTGCAGGCAGCGGGACTTATAAAAAAGCGCAAAGCGGAAATATTTTCTGTGCCGCTGCCGTGATGCTGCTTTTATATAATCCGCTGTGGCTGCTTGATGTGGGTTTTCAGTTATCTTTTGCGGCAACGGGCGGGCTGATTTTTCTTTATCCTCAGCTAAAGGCTGAGTTGTCATTTGTAAAATGGATTTTAGTGCGTGAAGGACTGGCTATTACATTGGCGGCACAGATTGCTTCGCTGCCGCTTTTGCTGTGGCATTTTAATCAGCTTTCGCTTATTACTTTTGCAGCCAATATTTTGCTTGTGCCGGTTATGGAACTGCTGGTTATAATTACCATCGGCGGTTTATGCCTGCCTTTTGCCGGCACATTTTTAATTTACGGTGCCGGGCTTGCCATGCAGCCCTTGCTTAATGCCGTAAACTTTTTGGCAAATATGCCTGCGGCAGTGCTTAATATACCGCACTTGCCTGCGGCGTGCTTTGTTCTTTATTATTTTATGCTTATTTTATGTTTTAAACGCAGTTGGTTTAATGCAAACGAACGAAAATACGGGCTGCTTTTTTGCGCATTCGGCATAGCGGTTTTGGTGTTTTGTAAAAGTTTGCTTCCGCAGCCATTTACAGTGCATTTTATTGATGTTGGGCAGGGCGATGCTGCTTTGGTGCAGACAACGGGCGGGCACAATATAATTATTGACTGCGGCGGCTTGCAGGGAGATTTTGATACCGGCAGCCGCATTATAGTGCCGTATTTACGTTATCTTGGCGTTAATAAGGTTGATTTACTGGCATTAAGCCATGGGCATCATGACCATGCGGGCGGTGCGGCAGGTTTGGCACGGCTTGTTAAAATAGAGAAACTGCTTTTGCCGCAGGAAAAACCTTCTGATGATGTCAAGAAACTTTTGCGTTATGTCAGTCCGCAAAATGTTATTGCAGCCAGAGAAGGAAGTGTTTATAAACTTGGAAAGTGCCGCATTGAAGTGCTGGCTTCAGGCAAAAGCGAAGGCGGTGGTAACGAAAGCAGCGTTATTATGCGTGTTTCAGAAGACGGCGGCAGTATTTTATTTACCGGTGATGCTGATGAAAACATTGAACTGGCGGCAGCAAATAAAATTAAACAGGCGGATGTGTTAAAAGTAGCGCACCATGGCAGTAATTATTCATCAACGGAAGTATTTTTAAAACAGGCACGGCCGCAGCTTGCTGTTATTTCTGCAGGGGCCGGCAATAGTTACGGACACCCGGGGCGCGAAGCCTTACAGCGGTTAAATGCTGTTGGCGCCAAAGTGCTGCGTACCGATAAACTGGGCGCGGTAAAAGTATGTTTTGACGGCAGGCAAATGCAATGGTATAGTTATAGGTATGATAAAGAATTTTTTTAAGGTGATGTTATGGAACTGACGCCGGAAAAACTGATAGAGATGCTGGAAAAGGGCGAGGCTTTGCCCAATGTTATTTTAATGTACGGCGAAGAAAACTATTACCGCAGCAAGGCGGCTGCCTGCGTAAAAAAATACGTATTTGGCGATGTGCCTGCCGAAGATATGGAAATAAGCGTTTTTGACCGTGATACAGATTTAAAAAAACTAAATGCTGCCGTTAACACTTATCCGTTCTTTGGCGGCAGCAGCCTGGTGATTATCAGCGATGAAAAGATTTTTGCCGCTGATAAAAAGCAGAAAGAAAATCTGGAAGCTATTTTGCTGAATGTGCCGGAGTTCTGCCATGTGTTTATCAGTATTGCAAAAATAGATAAACGCGGGCGCATTTATAAAAAACTTTTGGCAGACGGTGCGGCTGCCGAATGTAAGCCGCTGAAACCTTATCAGCTTAAGCCTTGGCTTGATGCCGAAGCTAAAAAACGCGGCTGCCGGTTTGAATACGAAGCGGAACAGACGGTGATGGAATATCTTTCTGCCGCTGAAACGGCACCATTGCTTTTACTGGAACAGGAAATAGAAAAACTTTATGTTTATGCCGGGCAGCGGCGCATATGGACCAAAGCAGATGTAGAAACTGTATTTTCGGCATTACCGGAAGTATCGCGCTTTGCTCTTTTAAACGCCATTGCCGTTAAAAATCTGCCGGAAGCGCTGGAACTTTTGCAGAATGAAAAAAAACACGGCGGCAGCGCTATCGCTGTCAGCGGGCTAATAGCTTTTCAGGTGCGGCGCCTGGCGCAGGTTAAGGAACTGGCAGCGCAGGGCATGAATGCGCAGGCAGCAGCGTCAGCGCTAAAAACATCGCCGTATGCCGTAAAAAAATTAATGGAACAATGCCGCGGCTATACAGCACAGGATTTGGCGGCTTTTATGCTGGCACTGGCAGATTTTAACGCTAATATCCGTTATGGCGGGCGTCAGTTTGAAATGCTTGAAGAAATACTAATCCGTTTTTTGGGCAGTCATTGAAAATTTTATGAAAATAAAAAATTTTTCTTGCAGCGGAGAAAGTTATCTGTTAAAATATAAGCGTGGTCAATGAAGACACTTCTATTTGTTATGCGCAGATAGAAGTGTCTTTTGTATTTTGTAAAAAATTGAAAGGAGTGCGGCGCCATGCCGCAGGTGACTGAACATGATGAACCCCGATATGCTGTATGTGATTAAACCCGAAGAACAGAACAGAGAATGTTTGACCGAGATTTTAACCGCACACCCGGAGATTAAATTTGTATCTTTTATGGGTGTTGATTTTGCAGGCAACGATACCGACGAAAAAGTACCCATCAGCCTGTTTTTAAAAGATATTGACGGTATTATGGAAGGCATGGCAGCGCAGACCGACGGCAGCTCCGTTGTGCTGACCGGTATTGCTACTTTGAATAATGCCCGCGTTGATATGAAAATTGACAGCACCGTAAACTGGTATGTTGATTATAACTATGAACATTTTGACACAGCAACCGGCAAAATGATTGGCACGCTGCGTATTCCGTGCTTCCTTGTCCATAATAATGTACGTGTGGATTCCCGTTCCATTCTGCACGATACGCTCGATTATGTGGAAGCGGAACTGACGTATTTGTTTAAGAAACATCCGCAGGTAGCCGGCCTTGAACATATTAACGGCGAAGATATTGAAAAAATTATTTTCACCTGCGCAACCGAACTTGAATTCTGGGTAAAATCCCCACGCGAAGATGCTCCGATTGAAGCGCTCAGTTCCTCGCAGATGATGCAGGAACAATACTGGCAGCGCTGCCGCGGCAATGTACGCACAGCACTGGAACAAACAGTAGAAATGCTTGAAGCATACGGCCTTGGACCTGAAATGGGCCATAAAGAATGCGGCGGTGTACGCGGACAGATTGACGAAAGCGGCCATATGACCCACGTTATGGAACAGCTTGAAGTTGACTGGAAATACAGCTACGGCGTGCAGACTGCCGATAACGAACTTTTGGCGCGCATTATTGTAAAAGAAATTTTCCGTCTTAACGGCCTTGAAGTTTCCTTCCAGGCAAAACCTGTGCCGGGCGTAGCGGGCAGTGGCGAACATACTCATGTTGGCATCGCCGCTAAAATGAAAAACGGCAAAATCGTTAACCTCTTTGCTCCGCAGGATATGCACAAGGAATTCCTTTCCGCAGTTGGTTACGGTTCCATGATGGGCCTTTTGAAAAACTATGAAGTAATTAATCCGATTATTTCTTCAACTATTGATTCCCTTAACCGTTTGAAACCCGGTTTTGAAGCTCCGGTCTGCATTGTTACTTCACTCGGCCTCAGCCCGGAAGTACCTTCCCGCAACCGTACCATTCTTGCCGGCTTAATCCGCGATATTGATAATCCGCTGGCAACCCGTATTGAAATGCGTTCCCCGAACCCATACACCAATACTTACCTGGCCATTGCCGCATTCTATATTGCAATGCTGGATGGCATTAAAGCCTGCGTAGAATCCGGCAAGACTTTGAAAGAACTGGAAAGTGAACTTTCCAAGAAAAGCGGTGAAGAAGGCTTCTATCTGGAAACTGAAAGAGAATACCGCAGCGAACACGATGTGTTTGAAGATTACAACGAGGAAGAACGTGCGCATCTGTTTGGCAAACCGCCTGCAACCGTTTGGGAAAACATCTGCGCAATTAAACAATACCCCGAAAAAGTTGCCGTGCTTACTACCGGCAATATCTTCAAAAAAGAATTTATTGATTCCTTTGCGGCGGGCGCATTAATCCGCTGGCAGACAGAACTGCTCAACAGAATCATTCCGGAATACCATAAAGAAATCTGCCAGATGAAAAAACTGCATGACGATGACAACCACACAACCCATGATGCGGCAATGTGGGAAAAGATTGCTGCAATGCGCAACACCATGGCTAAAGATTTTACCGACCAGCCGAGCCTGTTTACCATGACACGTCAGGCATTTGCAAGAGGCGATTTTGATGCCGCTTCCGATTTGCAGCTTGAAATGGCAGAGCTGATGCAGAAACTTAAAGTACAGTATAACGAATATCAACACAACATTATCGACTGAATGGCCAAATGAGGGAAGGCTGTTTAAAAACCCCGGTACAAAAAAGTGCCGGGGTTTGTGTTTTAATATCCAAAAAGGTGCCAAATTATCTTTGTTATGATAAAATAGAAGCACAATATAAGAATGGAGTGATTATATAAATGGCTAAAGATAGTTCTTTTGACGTTGTTTCTCAGGTGGATATGCAGGAGATGGACAACGCCGTTAACCAGACCAAAAAGGAAATTGCACAGCGTTACGATTTCCGCGGCAGCAACGCCAGCATTGAACTTGAAGAAAAATGCATTAAACTGGCAGCAGAAGACGAATACAAACTGAATGCAATCATCGACATTCTGCGTGCACGCATGGCTAAACGCGGCATTCCCCTGCGCTGCCTTGAACTGGGCAAGGTTGAAGCTGCAAGCAAAGGCACTGTACGCCAGCAGCTTAACATTTTGCAGGGTATTCCCAAAGAAAAGGCTAAAGCCATTATTGCTGCCGTTAAGGCAACCAAGCTGAAAGTAACTGCTCAGATGCAGGATGACCAGGTTAGAATCAGCGGCGCTAAAAAAGATGATTTGCAGGCTGTAATTCAAACCTTAAAAGCAGGAGATTTCGGCGTAGATTTGCAGTTTATTAACATGAGGTAAAAAATTATGGAGCAGGCAGAATTTACACAAAAGCTGCTTAAAGTTGCCCGCGGATTGGAACGTGCTGACCTTGTATTAAAAGGCGGCAATGTGTTTAACAGTTTTACGGGCGAATGGGAAACTGCCGATATTGCCGTTTGCGGCGGCGTTATTGCCGGTATTGGCAGTTACAAAGGTGCAGAAGAATATAATATGGCAGGCAAATATTTAACTCCGGGCTTTTTGGATGCGCACATGCATATTGAAAGCACGATGCTGGCTCCGCGTGAGCTGGCACGCCTGCTTTTATTAAACGGCGTTACAGGCATTTTTGCCGACCCGCACGAAATTGCCAATGTTTTGGGTGCAGAAGGCCTGCAATGGATGCTTGACGAAACGGAAGATATGCCGCTTGATGTATTCTTTATGCTGCCGTCCTGCGTTCCGGCGACGGATATGGAAACAAGCGGCGCTGTACTGGAAGCGGAAGATTTGAAGCCGTTCTTAAAACATCCGCGTGTGCTTGGCCTTGGAGAAATGATGAATTATCCGGGCGTGCTTTTTGGCGATAAAGGTGTGTTTGACAAACTGGCACTTGTCCGCGGCGGATTATGTGATGGGCATGGCCCTGGCGTAACCGGCAACGATTTAAACGCTTATCTTGCCGCAGGCGTTACTTCCGACCATGAAGCAACGGCATGGCAGGAAGGGCTTGAAAAATTGCGCCGCGGTTGTTATTTAATGCTGCGTGAGGCGAGCGGGGCGCATAACCTGCTTGAACTTTTGCAATGCGTTACGAAGCTTAACAGCCGCCGCTGCTGCCTGGCAACGGATGACCGTCATTTGGATGAACTGGTAACGGAAGGCAGCATTAACTACATGGTGGAAATCGGCGTTACGCACGGCTATGCGCCGGAAATGCTTTTGCAGATGGCAACGCTGAACACTGCAGAACGTTTCCGTATGTATAACCGCGGTGCGCTGGCGCCCGGCTATATTGCCGATATTAACGTCTTTACCAATTTGCAGGATTTTACGCCGCAGTACGTTTTTAAAAATGGCAAAAAAGTTGTGCAAAACGGCAAACTTTTGTGGGAAAGTGAAACTTATCTTAAACCTGCTGCCACCGGTACGGATATTAAGGATTTGGACAGCAGCAGGCTGAAAATTACTGCGGAAGCAGATAAAAACCTGAAAGTAATCCGCGTTGTGCCGGAACAGATTCTGACGGAAACGGTACTGGAAAAACCTCTCTGCATTAACGGCGAAGCGGTGAGCGATACCTCGCGCGATATTTTAAAACTGGCAGTATTCGAGAGGCATCATGCTACCGGCAATGTGGGGCTTGGCTTCGTTCAGGGCTTAAAACTGAAACGCGGGGCAGTAGCATCAACGGTAGCGCACGATTCGCATAATTTAATTGTGGCAGGCACCAATGATGCCGATATGCTTACAGCGGCGGCCGCACTGCGTAAAGAGGGCGGCGGTATTGCCGTTGTGCTTGATGGCGAAGTTAAGGCTGTTTTGCCGCTGCCTTTTGCCGGGCTGATGAGCGGCGAAAAAATTGAAAATGTAAACCGCAGGCTGAAACAGCTGCGTTACTGGACGGGAGAACTTGGTGTGCCCGAAGGGCTGAATATTTTTATGGTACTTTCATTTTTGGCATTGCCGGTTATACCGCACCTGCGCTTAACGGATAAAGGCCTTGCTGATGTTGACAAATTTACTTTAACCGGTTTATGGGCATAAAAAATACCACACTGGCTGCATGGCAGTTCAGTGTGGTTATTTTTTATTATTTTAAGGTTTCGGGAACTTCTTCACATTCGGCAAGCAGCTTTTTTGCATCAATATACTGCGCAATGCCTGCTGCCACTTTTTTGGATTCTTTCATTGCCAATACAACGGTGGCAGGACCGTGAACAACATCACCGCTGCTGAATACGCCTGCACGTGTTGTCATGCCGTAAGGGCGTTCACGCGTAATTACAAAACCGCGGTCATCAACCTGAATGCCTTTGGTCGTGGAAACAATCCTTGCGGCCGGGCGCTGCCCGATAGCGAGAATTACGCAGTCGCACGGCAGGGCTTCCTGTCCGCCTTCTTCAATAAACTGGCCGTCCTCGGTTTTAACAATATTCTGTACCAAAAGCCCTGCAAGTTCGGTTTCGTCATTTTCAGAGGCTTTCTGGCGCATAGCGTTAAGCGCGCGCATTTGTTTTTTGTTAAGGTAAGCAATGGGCTGCTGCAAAAAGTTAAATTGCACGCCTTCTTTAACTGCTGCTTCATATTCGGAGGGGAAGCACGAAACTTCGGCTTCCGTTTTATGGTAAACAATGGTAACGTTTTTCGCTCCGCGGCGGATGGCGGTGCGTGCTGCGTCCATTGCCACATTGCCTGCGCCGATAACAATAACATTATCGCCTACATGCAGCAGGGTTTCGCTTTCGTCAAGTTTGCCGCTGTCAGAAAGAACAACCATGCGCAGGAAATAAGTTGCGGTTAAAATGCCGGTCAGTTCGTTGCCGGGAATGTTGAGTGTGCGCGGCAGCGAGGTGCCGGTACCCATAAAGATAGCATCATAACCCATGTTGAACAAATCGTCAACGGTATAATCAGGGCCGATAAGCACATTGGTTTTAATTTCTACGCCAAGGTGAAGCAGTTCTTTAATTTCACGGCGTACAACATCTTTGTTAAGGCGGAATTCCGGAATGCCGAACAATAAAATGCCGCCCGGTTCGCTTTGTCCTTCAAAAATGGTAACGGCAAAGTTCATTTTGGCAAGGTCGCCAGCTACGGTTAAGCCGGCAGGACCGCTGCCTATAACTGCTACCTTGCCGCGTTTGCCGGTGGAAGGCGGCAGCGGTTTCAGGTTGTTGTCATGCGCAAAATCGGCAATAAACATTTCCAGGCTGCCGATTTCAATGCCGTGTTTGTTTTTGGCAAGCACGCAGTGTGCCTCGCACTGGCGTTCATGCGGGCAAACCCTGCCGCAAATAGCTGGCAGGTTGCTGCGCTCGGAAATAATTTCGTATGCAAGCCCGATGTTGCCTTCGCTTAATGCGCGGATAAATTGCGGAATGTTGTTTTCTATCGGGCAGCCTGTCCTGCACAGCGGACGGGCACAGTTCAAACAGCGCCTTGCTTCGTTAATAGCTTCGGAAGTAGTCATGCGCCTGCTCATTATTCTTCACCTCGTGTTATATTCTTTAGTTTTTAATCCGCCCGGGTGCGGATATGGTTTTTATGATTAGGTACTAATTTATTTTAGCATAGTATGTGCCTAAAGTGCAAATTACTTTACAAAGCAACAGTAAAAATTTCTGCAAAATATGCTTTTATGCCTTTTGGCATATTGAATTTGCGGCGGCGATAAAGTACAATAAAGTATAGATTTTATTGTGGAGGTAAACACTATGTCTGAAGTTTTAGCTACTGCTGAATTTTCCAGCGTCATTCATAATAACGAAGTTTGCGATGAAATTGTAAAGTGGGGTAATGCCAACGGCTATCCTCTTACAAAGGCAAAACTTTATAATTCCCTTGGCGGCGCTTATGTCGGGTTTGCTCCCGGTTATATGATTAAAGCGCTCCGCCGTCCGCCTATTCCCGGCGGCTGGGATGTTACCGTGGAAACTTATGATGCAGAGACCCGCATTATTCCGCTGAACGTAAATAAAGAAACCGGCGAAACCAACCGTTTTATTTTAAAAATGATTGAGGAATATAAAAAAGAAGGCCTGACTATGGAAATGGCTGAAACATGGTACGAATCTTACGGCACTTACCTGCGCGATTTGAAAGTTACCGGCCATCCCATTTTAATTAACGCCTTCGAAGATTTTATTGAAAATATGCGCTGATAAATAAAAAAGCAATGCAGCCAGTAATGGCGTGCATTGCTTTTTTTATGCATGTTTTAAATTACTTTGGTTGTCCAGTCTTCAATATTCCAAACTGCTGTTACCCAGTCTTCATAAAATTCCGGTTCGTGCGATACCAAAAGCACGCTGCCTTTAAAATCAATCAGGGCGCGTTTAAGTTCTGCTTTGGCGTCAACATCAAGATGATTGGTAGGTTCGTCCAGCACCAGCCAGTTTACGTTTTTCAGCATCAGCTTGCACAGGCGTACTTTGGCAGCTTCGCCGCCGCTTAAAACAAATACCTTGCTGGTAATGTGTTCGTTGGTCAGTCCGCAGGCCGCAAGCGCAGCGCGTACTTCATAGTTGGTCATGCCGGGGTAGGCGTTCCACACATCTTCAAGTGCTGTGTTTTCGTTTTTGTCGCGTTCTTCCTGCTCAAAATAACCGGGCTCTAAAAACTGCCCCAGTTCAATTTTTCCGCTGATGGGCGGAATGATGCCCAAAATGGTTTTTAAAAGCGTGGTTTTGCCCAAACCGTTTACGCCGCGGATGGCAATTTTTTGTCCGCATTCAATTTTAAAGCTGACAGGGCATGTAAGCGGCGTATCATAGCCAAGCACCAAATCTTCGGCAACGGCAAGGTAACGGCTCGGCGTGCGTGCTTCTTTAAACTGGAAGTGCGCTTTTGGTTTTTCGCGCGGTTTTTCAATCATATCCATTTTATCAAGTTTTTTCTGACGGCTTTTTGCCATATTGGTTGTAGCAACGCGTGCTTTATTGCGGGCAATAAAGTCCTCCAGCTTGGCAACTTCCTGCTGTTGGCGTTCATAAGCCGCTTCTTTCTGCGCTTTATAAATAGCATACATTTCCTGGAATTTATCATAGTTGCCGGTGTAGCGTGTCAGTTCGCAGTTTTCCAAATGATAAATTACATTAACCACTTTATTTAAAAAGCTAATGTCATGGCTGATTAAAATAAAAGCGTTTTCGTAGTTTTGCAAAAATTTGGTCAGCCACTCAATGTGTTCAACATCAAGATAGTTTGTTGGTTCGTCCAAAAGAAGAATGGAAGAATTTTGCAAAAGCAGTTTGGTTAAAAGAACTTTGCTGCGCTGGCCGCCGCTGAGTTCTGATACATCGCGGTCAAGCCCAATGCTGCCAAGGCCCAGTCCGTTAGCGGTTTCTTCAATTTTGCTGTCCAGCGAATAAAAGCCGCCGTGTTCCAGTTCGGTCTGTATTTCACCGACGGTTTCCATCATTTTATCCATTTCTTCCGGGGTGGCATCGCCCATTTTTTCATACAGTTCCAGCATTTCTGCTTCCATTTTGTACATATCGTCAAAGGCGGTGCGCAAAACTTCGCGGATAGTCATGCCTTTTTGCAAAGTGCTTTGCTGGTCAAGATAGCCGACAGTAACTTTGCCGGGCCATTCAACCTTGCCTTCATCCGGCAGGGTATGGCCGGTTGCAATATTTAAAAAAGTCGATTTGCCTTCGCCGTTAGCGCCAACCAGGCCAACGTGCTCGCCTCGCATCAGTTTAAAAGAAACGTTTTCTAAAATCTGGCGTCCGCCAAATGAATGAGATACATTGGTAACATTTAAATAGCTCACGGTTAAATCCTCTCTTTAAAAATAGCGATATGCACAATTTTATCGTAAACGGCAGCTTTTTGCAAAGGATTTTTAACGGCAGTGCAGAATATAACAAATATTTAACGAGAGAGGGCTGATAACATGATTTTCGGACATAAAAGCGATATTGAAAAACTGCTGCCTTATGTAAGTGAAGAATTGCAAAAGGCACTTGAATATTTGGCGTCAACGGATTTCAGCAAAGTGCCTGACGGCAGATATGAACTTGACGGCGATAAAATGTATGCCAATGTGGAAACTTATACTACCGCAGACCGCAGCACTAAAAAACCGGAAGCGCATAATAAATATATAGATGTGCAGTATCTCGGCAAAGGTACGGAACAAATTTATTTTGCGCCGCGTACGGATGATGTAAAAATTGTTGAAGATTATGCTGCTGAACGCGATTTACTTTTTTTTGAAAATATAACTGAAAAAGATGCCGTTGTTTTAAACGCGGGAGACTTTGCAGTGCTGTTTCCGTGGGAACTGCACCGCCCCGGATGCGATACCGAAAATGGACATAGCGAGGTGCAGAAAATCGTTGTAAAAATTGCTTTAAAAAATTTTTAAAAATTTTTTAAAAAAAGTGTTGACAAGAACGCATTAAAACCGTATAATAGCATATGTGGTCAGCACCACAGAGAAATTCCCCGATAGTTCAGCCGGTAGAACACCTGACTGTTAATCAGGGCGTCGTAGGTTCGAGTCCTACTCGGGGAGCCAAAAAATACAGCTTCACACTTTTGGTGTGGAGCTTTTTTTATTGTTATAAATCATTATTACTTTTTTAAAAATATTTTGTTAAAAAATTTTTAATTATTGACATCATTGAGCCTTAAATTAATGTTATAATTAATTCTAAATATTTTTGCAGAGAGGTTTAAATGGTTTATATAAAAAGTATAAAAATTTTAATAACTGTTATGTTGGCATGCAGCAGTATTTGTTTTCCTGCTTATGGAGCAGAGAACTTAACGAATACAATAGAAAAATCGTATGCAGCAGACGTAAATTATAAAAAGCTCAATAATGATTTGGCGTTTTTAATTGAAAGCCCCCGTTATGGCGTGCCCGGTCTTGCCGTAGCCGTTGTAAAAGACGGAAGGCTTGTATATGAAAAAACTATGGGCAGCAGATATATTGATAATCGGAACCGTCAGAACGATTTGCCTTTTATGCGCGATACAAAAATACGCATAGCCTCACTATCCAAAACTTTTGTTGCAGTGGCATATATGCAGCTTGCAGAACAAGGCAAGATTGATTTGGATGAAGATATAAGCAAATATCTTGGCTTTACTTTGCGCAATCCTAATTTTCCAGATATTTCTATAACATCAAAAATGCTTTTGAGCCATACATCTTCGCTGAGAGATGGTGAAGTTTATTCTGCGCCGCAGCAATTCAGCGTTCAAGAATTTTTTGATAAGGATGGAGCATTTTATGAAAACGGTGCGCATTTTGCTCCTGAAGGAGAAGCTCCCGGAGAATTTTTTTATTATGCAAATTTAAATTATGGTTTGCTGGCAACTATTATAGAAAAAGTTACGCAAACAAGATTTGATGTATATATAAAATCGGCAATACTTGACCCTATGGAAATGGATGCAAGTTTTAATCTAGGTGATTTCAGCAGCGAAGATTTATATAATTTGGGAGCAGTTTACAAAAAAATAAATAATGGGTATTGGGACAGTGATGGACCATGGATTGCACAGGTTGATGATTATAAAGATTTATGGTTTTACCGGCCTACTGCCGATTATAAAATCGGCGTAAACGCAACAGTCTTTTTCCCGCAGGGCGGATTAAGAATAAGCCTGAAAGATTTGGAAAAATGGATGTATATGTTTATTAACAGCGGGGAATATAACGGACGGCGTATTTTAAGCAAAAAAAGCATTGATAAAATGTTTGAAACATATTGGACATTAAATTCCGGCAAAACAAACGGCGATACTTACGGAGGTGTAATGTGCTGTTTCGGGCTTGGCATACAAAATATGAAAAATATTGATAAGGACCGTTTTGTGGCTGACAGGAATATAGAGATGTCCGGTCATTTTGGCGAAGCGTATGGCTTATTAAGCGGTATGTTTGTTGACAGGAAAAATAAAAACGGCTTTATTTATATTATGAATGGTATGGGCAGTTCTGAAATTGAAAACGCAGGAACATACAGCGGCATGTACAGGTGGGAAGAATTGATTTGTACGGCAATTTTAGATAATGCTTTTCCTGAGTTATAAGGTGATTTTAAGAGATTATTTTTTGTTTTATAAAGTTTAATTTTGCTGTCAGCTTTTGTTGTATGGTATAATAATTATAAGATTTCGGAGGTGGTTGAATGTCGCTTGATACAATGCTGCTTTTAGCAGGTGCTGTTTTGATAGGTCTGGAAATTATTGTTCCGGGCGGAATTTTAGGCGCAATAGGTGCAGTATCGCTGATTCTTGGATTTTTCTTCTTCCTTGGCGGCGGTTGGGATGCTTTTTGTATCGTTGGCGGCACAGTTGCAGTATTGGCGGCAATTAGCGCGCTGCTGTTCTGGTTTATACCGTCATCCGTAAGCTGGAACCCATTTGTGCTGCGTGATAAGCAGAAAAACAGCGAAGGTTACACCGGCGCGGGCGATTATTCCGCTTATCTCGGCAAAAAAGGCAAAGTAATTGCGCCGCTGCATCCGGCTGGAACCGCTGTTATTGACGGTGAACGCGTGGATGTTGTAAGTTTTGGCGATTACATAGATAAAGACGCTGAAATTGAAATTGTTAAAATTGAAGGCAGTAAATTGTTTGTAAAACAGTTAAATAATTGAAAGGATGTGTTGTAAATGGATTTTTTGCTGAACTTTTTATTTAGCGGAGGTTTGCTTTCGCTTATTATTATCATTGCTGTTATTGCATTATTTTTTAACTTTGTTCCTATTGGATTATGGATTTCTGCTATTGCTGCAGGCGTAAATGTAGGCATTATGAACTTAATAGGCATGCGCCTGCGCCGCGTACCTGCTTCTCAGATAGTGCTGCCGCTCATTAAAGCCAATAAAGCCGGCATGGATGTTAATGTAAACCAGCTTGAAGCCCATTATTTGGCCGGCGGTAATGTTGACCGTGTTATTGATGCTTTAATTGCAGCGCACCGTGCGCAGATTCCTTTAACTTTCGAGCGTTCCTGCGCTATTGATTTGGCAGGCCGTAATGTGCTTGAAGCAGTGCAGATGAGCGTTAATCCGGAAGTTATTGAAACACCGATAGTTTCCGCAGTTGCCAAAAACGGCATTGAACTGAAAGTAAAAGCCCGCGTTACTGTACGTGCCAATATCGACAGGCTTGTTGGCGGCGCCGGTGAAGCGACAATTATTGCCCGTGTTGGCGAAGGCATTGTAACCAATGTTGGTTCTGCCGCAAACCATACCGATGTTTTGGAAAATCCGGATTATATTTCGCGTACTGTGCTTGCTAAAGGTTTGGATGCCGGTACTGCGTTCGAAATTCTTTCCATTGATATTGCCGATGTGGATGTAGGCCGCAATATTGGCGCTGCATTGCAGACTGACCAGGCGGAAGCAGACAAACGCATTGCCCAGGCGCGTGCCGAAGAACGCCGTGCTATGGCAGTTGCCAAAGAGCAGGAAATGAAAGCCTATACTCAGGAAATGCAGGCTAAAGTTGTTGAAGCTGAAGCTAAAGTTCCTGCCGCACTTGCTGATGCGCTTGAAAAAGGCCGTCTTGGCGTTATGGATTATTACCGTATGAACAATATTAATGCTGATACTGACATGCGTAAAATGATTGCAGGCAGTGAACAGGACACGGAAGTAGATAAAAATCCCGTTCACAAATAAATGAGGGATTGTTATGAACATGGAAGATTTATTTAGTTTTTTACCAATGCTGGTGTTTATTTTGATGATAGTGCTCGATAAATCATCACGTGGCAAACGTAAAAAACAACGTGGCCATTTTCCGCCGCTGCCGGATATAGAAATGCCGCGGCGAGATAAAGAAGATTCAATTCCGGAAGTAAGTCCCACAGAAAACACAAAAAATGACAGAGTTTATGAAGAGCAAACTGCTGTAAAAAAAGAAAAATCTGTTCCATGGTATGTGGAATTTCCGGAAGATAAAAAAGAAAAGCAGCAGGGACGTATTTACCAAGAGCCTAAAAAAGAACCGCAAAAAGTTTTTATTGCTCAACCCAAGCCGGTATTTACGGTTCCTTCCATGCAGACTGCAAAAAGGCCGACAGCTGCCATGTCTGCCGCAAAGCCTAAAAAACCTGTATTTAATGGCAAATTTAACCGCCAAAGAGTGCGCGATGGTTTTGTAATGGCACAGATACTCGATAAACCGCGTGCATTAAAGCCTTATACAGACCCGTATTAAAATAAAAACTGAATAAGAGGCGAGAATATGCTTGAAAAGCTGGATTTGAAACAAAAATTAAAAAAAGATGAATATGACAAACAACTGGAATATTATGGAGATTTGCTCGGAAAATTACAGCGTGCATGCCGCAGCGCGAAAATACCGGTAATTATTTTGGTTGAAGGCTGGCGTGGCGCTATGCGTACAGACATCATCAATGAAATGATGCAGTATATGGATTCGCGTGGTTTCAGGGTATTTTCTGCATCCAAGATGACGGACGAACAACGCAAGCAGCCGTTTTTTACCAGTTTTTGGAAACAACTTCCTTCGTACGGCAATATTGTAGTTTATCACCGCAGCTGGTATTTTTTAAAAAATGAGCATAATGTAAGCGATAAAAGTAAAATAGGCAATTTGCTTAACACATCGTATTCCCATATCCGCGCGTTTGAAAAACAGCTTACCGATGACGGTTATGTATTGCTTAAATTCTTTGTGCATGTTTCTAAAAAACAGCAGAAAGAAAACATGGAAAAACTTAACAAAATTTACGGTAAAAACTGGAAAAAACTGGATGTTGAAGAACACAACGAAAACGATTACGATAATTTTATCAATGCTTACGAAGAAATGTTTGTTGAAACCGACACCGAAAATGCACCTTGGCATTTAATTGCCGGTGATGATGAACGTTTTGCCACCATAAAAATACTTGAAAGCATTGTTAAAACTTTGCAAAGCGCACTGGAAGCCGCCAAAATCAAAACAAGCGGCAGCAGAATTGATTTTCCGGCGCGTCATGTAACAATTAATAATGTATTGGCAAAAGCCGATTTATCAAAATCGCTTACCAAAGAAGAATATAAGGCTGAACTTTCCAAATGCCGTGAAAAATTAAAATCGTTGCAGCTTGATTTGTACGAAGCGCAGCGCTCGCTGATAGTGGCTTTTGAAGGCTGGGACGCCGGCGGCAAAGGTGGCGCAATTAAGCGTTTGGCAAGGTCTTTTGACCCGCTTGGCTATGCGGTTAACCCTTATGCAGCACCTAACCCTGTTGAAAAGCAGTTCCATTACATGTGGCGTTTTTGGGTAAAAATGCCCCGTGCCGGAGAAATAGCCATTTTCGACAGAACGTGGTACGGGCGTGTAATGGTAGAACGCATTGAACGTTTTGCAACCGATGCAGAATGGCAGCGTGCTTATGGTGAAATTAACGAAACCGAAGCACAGTGGACGGAACATGGCACTATTTTGTGTAAGTTCTGGCTGCAAATTGATAAAGACGAACAGTACAAACGTTTTAAAGAGCGTGAAAACGATCCTGATAAGGAATGGAAAATTACCGATGAAGACTGGCGCAACCGTGATAAATGGGATGCCTATGAAGCGGCGGTAAATGAAATGCTTATCCGTACCAGTACCGATTATGCTCCGTGGACTGTGGTAGAAGCAAATTCCAAATATTATGCAAGAATAAAAGTTTTAAAAACAGTTATTAACGCAATTGAAAAAGCTATAAAATAAGAGGTTGTACATTTGACTTGGGAATTAAAAAATAAAATTTTAGAAACATTGGCAAAAGAAACAGGCGCGCAGTGCTTTGCACCGGGGGCAAGGCGCGCCTTTGCTTTTTTATACCCTAACAGCTATAAAGTAGGCATGTCTAACCTTGGCATGCATATTTTGTATCAGATTATCAACGGGCGCGGCGATACTGCCTGCGAACGCTTTTTTTTACCGGATGGAAAAACTCTGGCAGAATATAAACGTACCCGCACTCCGCTGATGAGCATGGAAACGCAGCGGCAGTTAAATGAATTTGAAATTATCGGCGTTATGATGTCTTTTGAAATGGATTACGCCAATCTTTTAACAATGCTGCAAATGAGCAATATTAAACTGCGTGCAGCAGAACGTAATGATAAGGAACCGCTTGTTGTTATAGGTGGTCCGTGCGCAACGTTTAACCCGGAACCGTTGGCAGAAGTTGCCGACGTGTTTGTTATCGGCGAGGGCGAAGAAGTTATTAATGATTTGCTTAATACCGTTTATAAGGCAAAGGCAGAAGGCGTTGTCAAAGAAGAAATGCTTCTGCGTTTGGCACAGATAGAAGGCTTATATGTGCCGCGTTTTTACACGCCGCAATATGATGCGGAAGGCAAATTTTGCAAAATGGAGCACGACAGCCGCGTACCGGCAGCAATAAAACGACGTTGGGTACGCAATTTGGATGAATATCCTAATACTTCTGCAATCCTTACTGAAGAAACAGAGTTTCAGAATATGTTTATTGCCGAAGTTGCCCGTGGCTGCGGCAGACATTGCCGTTTCTGCATGGCAGGGTATTGTTTCCGCAAACCGCGTGCGCACAGTTTTGATTTGCTGCTGCAAAAAATTTTAAACCGTCCTTCTATTTCTGCTAAAGTTGGTTTAATGGGTGCGGCGGTATCCGATTATCCGCAGATACATGAACTTACAGCGGCGCTGATTGAAAATAAAGTGCCGTTTACATGTGCGTCTTTGCGTGCAGATACACTGGATGAACTGCTGGCTCAGGCTCTTGCCAAAAGTGGTCAGCAGACTATGACGGTAGCTCCGGAAGCAGGCAGCGTTAAAATGCGCAATATAATTAACAAAGGAATTACCGAAGAAGATATTTATAAAGCAGTGACTTTGGCGGCAGCAAGCGGCATGAAAAACGTGAAGCTGTATTATATGATAGGTTTGCCGCAGGAAGAAGATGCTGATATAGAAGAAATGATTGAGATGGTGCGCCGCATCCGCCAGAAAATGGACGAAGCGGGAAACAAGGGCGAACTGATTATTTCCGTCAACGCTTTTGTGCCTAAACCATTTACTCCGTTCCAATGGTCACCGCTGTGCAATACCAAAGTGCTGAAAAAACGCTTTAAAATGCTTGAAGATGCTTTTAAAAAGAGCAAGCATATAAAACTTATAACTGAATCTTTGAAAGAAACTGTTTTACAGGCAGCTTTAGCGCGTGGCGACAGAAAAACAGGACATTATTTATTGCAGGCATTTACGGAAGGCATTACTTTAAAACAAGCGTTAAAAAATGACCGCATTGATATTGAAAGCCTTGCAGCCGCAGAATATGAGCCGGGCGCACTGCTTCCGTGGAAGCACCTTGATATGGGCTTTAAAGAAACTTATTTAATAAAAGAATGGGAAAACGCAACGAAGCAGCAGTTTACGCCAATGTGTTTTGAAGGCTGCAAACGCTGCGGAGTATGTGGTAATTAAAATGAATGAATTTACACTGCAAAGTAAAAATAATATCTGGTACGGCAGTTTTGATGCCTTTACCCAGCTTGGCTTCGGCAACGCTTTTAGCTGCCGCCTGCATGGCGAAAGCGGCATTGTGCCTGGAACTTTTAATTTAGCGCTGCACGTTGGCGACGATGCCGGAAATGTTTTACGCAACCGCCAAAAATATGCTGCTGCCTTAGGCGTTGATTTTAATAAGTTTACTGCGTGTGAGCAGGTTCATGGCAGCAAAATAACGGTTATTGATGAAAATTTGGTCGGCAGAGGCGCGCTTGCTTATGCAGATGCTATAAAAGGCACGGATGCACTAATAACGGATTTAACTGAAGTTCCTCTTTTGCTGTTTTTTGCAGATTGCGTACCTGTTATTTTGGCAGACCCTGTCACAGGGTGTATTGGCATTGCACATGCCGGCTGGCGCGGTACTGTCGCCGGAATTTCCGGAAAAACGGTACAGGCAATGCAAAAAACATATGGTGCGCAGCCGCAAAATATTATCGCCGGTATTGGCCCAAGCATTAAGCAATGTTGCTATGAAGTTGACAGCACGGTTTATAACGCCGGTAAAAAATTCGCTCAGTGTTTTAAACAAAAAGAAAACGGCAAATATATGGCAGATTTGCAGGAGTGGAACAGGCAATCTTTATTGGAGGCAGGATTGCTGCCGCAAAATATTTACAGTTCTGAAATTTGTACAGAATGTAATAAAGAGTTGTTTTTTTCATACCGCGCTGAAAGCGGCAAAACCGGCCGTATGGGCGTAACTATTTGGAAAAAGCAAAAAGGATAAATTATATAAACGGCGAATATAAAACCTTTAGGGGGTCTTTATATTGTTACAGGAAAATTTAAAAAATGTACAAGCCAAAATAGATGCTGCGCTTAAAAAGCGTACTGAAAAGAAAATTACCGGTGATACGGTAACTCTGGTTGCGGTAACAAAAAATCATCCGGCAGATGTTATTACCGATTCTTTAAACCTTGGCATAACCGCAATAGGCGAAAACCGTGTGCAGGAAGCCAAAGCAAAACGGGAAATTATCGGTGCTAAAGGCAGATGGCATTTAATAGGGCATTTGCAAACCAACAAGGCAAAACAGGCCGTTGCCATTTTTGATATTATTGAATCGGCAGACAGCCTGCATTTAATGCAAAAATTAAATGAAGAAGCTGCAAAGGCAGGCAAAGTGCAGGAAATACTTTTGCAGGTAAATATTGCACGCGAAGAACAAAAAAGCGGTTTTAGCCCGGAAGATTACGAAGCAGCCATTCCGCAGCTTGACGATTTTAAAAATTTGCATGTACGCGGATTAATGGTTATTGCGCCTGCGGCTGATAACTCCGACGATATTCGCTGGGTGTTTGCCAAAGGTTATGAACTGTTTTGCAAGCTGAAAGAACAGCGTCCGGATATAGATATGCTTTCCATGGGAATGACACATGATTATGAAGCTGCCGTTGAAGAAGGCGCAAATGTGGTGCGCATTGGCACTGCGCTTTTTGGGCAGCGTGATTATAGTTTGAAATTTTAACTTGAGGTGATAAATTTTATGAAATTTTTAGACAAAATTTCCGAAGCGCTCGGCTTATACGAAGAAGAGGAAGAAATAATTGAAGAAACGCCGGAACCGGAAGAAAAGCCTAAAAAAAATCTTTTTGCCCGCAAGCAGGCTGCGCCGGTAAAACCTGTTCCTGCAACAGAGCCTGAACCGGAACGCAAATCTTTCTTCAAACCAAAAACTAAAGTTGTGGAAATGCCGGAATCTAAAACAATTTCTATTCCGATGGCACAAAAACAAGTTAAAGTTGTTGTTTTGGAACCAGTTTCTTTTGATGATTCCCAAAAAATTGCCGATTATCTTAACAGCAGCCAGCCGGTAGTTGTTAACTTTGAAGCTACGGATAAAGTTATTATGAAACGCATGACTGACTTTATCAGTGGTGTTGTTTATGCTTTGGGCGGCAGCATGAAAAAAATCGGCCACAATATTTTAGTATGTGCTCCTAAAAATGTAGATATTAATGCAGACGATAACATTTACGATGAGAGAGGTGGGCAGCCTTGGAAAAAATAACCGCTAAAACCGGGCGCATAGTGTTCATCGGCGGCGGCATGATGGCTGAAGCCATTTTAAAAGGCATGCTGCATAAGGAAATTGCCGACCCGGCTTTAATTACTGTCAGCGAACCTTCAGCCGAAAGGCGTGCATATTTGGAAAACACTTATAAAGTAACCGCCGCATCCTGTAATGAAGAAGCTGTTAAAACGGCAGGCCTTGTAATTTTGGCTGTAAAACCGCAGATTGCCGATGCTGCCATTACCGGGGAAGTTGCTCAGGCAATTCCTCAAAACGCAACAGTGCTTTCCATTATGGGCAGCGTTAACATTGATAAGCTGCACAGCCTGGTACCCGGACACGCGGTTATCCGCGTTATGCCGAACACTCCGCTGGCAGTTGGCTGCGGTATGACGGCGATAGCTCCGGATGAAAATGTAAGTGCGGATATGCTTGAAGCAGCCAAAGCAATTTTTGGAAGCTGCGGCGAAATTGAAATTGTTGCCGAAAGCGCTATTGAAGCTATTACGGCAATCAGCGGATGCGGTCCCGGATATGTATTTATGATGATTGATGCTTTGGCTGATGCCGGCGTAAAAGCAGGTTTGCCTCGCGCTATGGCTATTAAACTGGCTGCCCAGACTTTTGCGGGCAGCGGCAGAATGGTACTGGAAACCGGCTTGCATCCCGCAGTGCTTCGTGACCAGGTAACATCGCCAGGGGGCACAACCATAGCAGGCATTTATGCACTTGAAAGCCGCGGCGTGCGCGCAGCTTTGTATGAAGCTGTAATGAATGTTTTAGCGCGCAGCGCAGAATTACAGGGTAAATAATATGGCAGACAGAGAAAAAATACTGCGGTATTTTAAAGCAGGCGGAGACGAAGAACTTGCGGCAAAACTTTTGGATATTGCCGAAGCAGCACGCAAAAGCCGCAAATACCGCATAACTGATTTTTTAGACCCGCACAGCTATAATGTTGCGGAAATTATTGCCGCCAACTACGATAATATGAAAATTGAAGCAGACGGCGGATTTAATAACGCTGAGCGTGTCCGCGCAGCCTTTATAGACGATAACTTTATGGGCACGCCCGATTATGAAATAAGCTGCTTTGAAGTAAAGTGGGATAAACGTTTTTATACTATCGGCCACCGTGATGTATTGGGCGCATTTATGGGTATGGGCTGCAAACGCGATATTTTAGGCGATATTGTTATAACGCCGGAAGGAGCGCATTTTGCCGCCGATAAAAGTTTTGCCAATTACATCGAAAGCAACTTAACGCAAATTGGCAGCGCACCGGTAACTATTACAGAAATACCGCGGGAAAATTTGGCTCAGCGTGAAGAAAAAGTAAAAATCATTAATGCCACAGTAGCAGATTTACGTTTGGATGCCGTTGCCGCAGCAGGTTACGGCGTTTCCCGTTCACGCATGGCAGATGAAATAAAAAGCCTTAACGTGCGCGTAAACTGGAAAGAAGCCAAAAAGCCTTCCCAAAGCGTAAGCGAAGGCGATATAATCAGCTTCCGCAGCCGCGGGCGCGTTGAAGTTGCGGAAATACGCGGCACAACCAAAAAAGGACGTATGAGCATTACTTTAAAACGCTATATTTAATTTTGGAGGAAAGAGATGTTTGCACCTCTTGATTTAAAAAATAAAACTTTTACCAAGGGCTTCCGCGGTTATGAAACCGAAGAAGTTGACAAGTTTTTTGCGCAGGTTGTAAAAGATTTTGAACGTTTGTATCAGGACAACATTGAATTAAAGGAAACCGTTGAACGCGTAAGCGCCAAACTGGAATATTACCAGCAGATGGAAGCTACCATGCAGAACACTTTGGTAGTAGCACAGGAAACCGCTGACGAAGTTAAAAAGACCAGTGAAAAGAAAGCACAGGTTTTGCTTGATGAAACTGCCGCAAAATGCGAAGGCATGAAAGCCGATGCCAAAAACGAAGCCGCACGCCTGCTTAATGAAGCAAATGCCGCTGCTGCCCAGGCTAAGGCAGATGCTGATGCTTACGCCGAAAAAATGCGTAATGATGCTGCTGCCGAAACAGATAAACTGCGTAATGACACCGAAGCGGAAATGAACAAACTTAAAAGCGATACGCAGCAGTTTGTTAACAAAATGCGCATAGCTGCCGAAGTAGAAGTTGCCAAACTTAAAGTTGATTCCGAACAGGCATGCAAAAATATTTTGGACAGAGCCCGTGAAGAAGCGGTGGAAACCTTGTCCAAAGCACGCAATCAGGCACAGAAAACTATTGGCGATGCTGATGACCGCGCACGCAAAATGATTTTTGAAGCCGAAAATAAAGCAGGCCTTGCCAAAAACATGTTTGAAGACCAGGTAAAAAAAGCAAATGTACATCGCCAGCATATGATAAATTTGCTGGAATCCCAGCTTGAACTGCTGAAAAGTTTTGACAAAAATACGGAAGAATAGGCGGAATTATTATGATTATCCTTGTGAGGCACGGAGAAGCAACGCACCATACGCAGCATTTAACCGGCGGCTGGACTGATTCTGACCTTACAGAAGCAGGCCGCGGGCAGTTAAACGCACTTGCCGGGAAACTTGCGCTTGATTTTAAAGGCAGAACCGAAAAATTTCGCATTTTAACCAGCGATTTAAAACGTGCTGCCGAAAGCGCTTCTATTATTGCCAAAAAACTCGGCATGGAAAACTGCATAGAGCAGCATGAGTTTTTGCGCGAAAAAAACAACGGACAGGCCGCAGGCATGAAAGAAAGCGAAGCCAAGGCAATTTACCGCCCGGCGGCAACTCTTAAAGAACTGCACCACCGTAATTATCCCGGCGGAGAAACCCGCAAAGAGTTTTTTGACCGCTGTGTAGAAGGCATACGCCAATGCGCCGATATGGAAAACGAAAACCTTATTATCGTTGCGCACAAGGGTACAATTCAAAACCTTATTTTTTACTGGCTTGGTTTTGATATTGAAGAAGTAAATAAATATAACTTTTCGGTTGATATACTGCCAGGCAGCGTAACTGTGCTTGGCATAAACAAATGGCTTGAACACAGCATATTTTTGCTGAATGATACCTCGCATTTACACAAAAGCGAAGGTTATGGAATTTTTACATACAAGTATTACAAAAAATATTGACGGTTTAACAGCCGTGTTGTATAATATTTTTGTTTTTAAATATCTTTACAGGCTATGATAAAGACAGTAGCCGGCTGGATACAGCGCAGCGAGCCCGGGACAGTGCAAGCCGGGTTGGGTTTGAACGCCGGTGAAAATCACTTTGGAGCTTCCGTGCAGAACTTAAGTAAGCGCGGACGGAGCGGCGCACGTTAATAACGCCGAGAGTGGCGCATGTCGTCATTAGGGTGGTACCACGGGTAATACAAGTCTCGTCCCTTTGGGATGAGGCTTTATTTTTTTTGGAGGTGTAAAAAATTGGATTACAGCAAGACGCTTAACTTACCGGAAACTGAGTTCCCGATGCGTGCCGGACTGCCGGAACGCGAACCGGAAATTTTAAAATACTGGTATGACAACAACATTTACGAAAAGAAACAGAAACTGCACGCAGGCCATAAAAAATTCGTTCTGCATGACGGTCCTCCGTATGCTAACGGACAAATTCACATGGGCACTGCGCTCAATAAAATTTTAAAAGACATCATTATTAAATACAAATATTCTCAGGGTTATGATACCCCGTACGTTCCCGGCTGGGATACTCACGGCATGCCTATCGAACACGCTGCCATTAAAAACCTTGGTTTAAACCGCAACGAACTTGACCCGCTTGTACTGCGCAACGAATGCAAAAACTACGCACTGCAGTGGATTGATGTTCAGCGCAACGATTTTAAACGCCTTGGCGTTTTAGGCGATTGGGAACATCCTTATGTAACCCTCGTGCCGGATTATGAAGCTGTGCAGATTCATGTTTTTGGCGAAATGGCTAAAAAAGGCTACATTTATAAAGGGCAAAAATCCGTTTACTGGTGCCCGCATTGCGAAACTGCCCTTGCAGAAGCAGAAATTGAATATGCAGAACAGAAAACTCCTGCTATTTATGTAAAAATGCCGCTTGTTAAAGATAACGGCATGCTGCCGGAAGCGGCAAAAGGCAAACCGGCTTATGTTGTAATTTGGACAACCACTCCGTGGACCATGCCTGCCAACGTAGCCATTGCCCTCCATCCGGATATTGAATACGCATGGGTTGAATGCGAAGGCGAAGTATTGTTCCTTGCCAAAGAACTGTTGGAAACCGTTGGCAATATCTGCAAAAAAGATTTAAGCCACGTTCTTGGCACCTGCAAAGGCAAAGACATGGAATTTGCTGAATGCCGCCATCCGTTTGCCACCATCGACCGCAAATCTCCGCTGGTACTGGCAGATTATGTAACGCTTGATGCAGGTACCGGCTGCGTACATACCGCTCCCGGTCACGGCGATGTCGACTTTGAAACCGGCATTAAATATCATTTGCCGATTATCTGCCCGGTTGACAAATCCGGCAAATTTACCAAAGAAGCAATGCAGTTTGAAGGCATGTTTGTATTTGATGCCAACATTCCTATTTTAAAATACCTGGCTGAACTTGGCATGTTGTTCGGCAAAGAAAATATCCGCCACCAGTACGCACATTGCTGGCGCTGCAAAAACCCGATTATTTACCGCGCTACCGAACAGTGGTTTGCTTCCGTTGACGGCTTCCGTGACGATGCACTGGCTGCTATTGCCAACGAAGTTAAATGGATTCCGTCCTGGGGCGAAAGCCGTATTCACAACATGGTTGCAGACCGTCACGACTGGTGCATTTCCCGTCAGCGTGTATGGGGCGTGCCTATTCCGGTGTTCTACTGCAAAGATTGCGGCGAACATTTAATTAACGATGAAACCATTAACGCCGTTGCCGATTTGTTCAAAAAAGAAGGCTCCGACGCATGGTGGAAATACGAAGCCGATGAAATTCTGCCGGAAGGCACTGTATGCCCGCATTGCGGCGGCAAACATTTTACCAAAGAAACAGATATTATGGACGTTTGGTTCGACAGCGGTTCCTCTCATGCGGCTGTTGCCAAAGTACGTCCGGAACTGCAATGGCCTGTTGATATGTATCTTGAAGGCAGCGACCAGCACCGCGGCTGGTTCCAGTCTTCGCTGCTTACCAGCGTTGCCACCACCGGCCATGCACCGTATAAATCTGTTTTAACCCACGGCTATGTTGTTGACGGCGAAGGCCGCAAAATGTCCAAATCCGTAGGCAACACCGTTGCTCCGCAGGATGTAATTAAACAATACGGCGCAGATATTATCCGCCTGTGGGCTGCTTCCAGCGATTATAAAGCTGATATCCGCATTTCCAAAGAAATTTTAAAACAGCTTTCCGAAGTATACCGCAAAATCCGCAACACTATCCGTTACATCCTTGGCAACACCAACGACTTTGACTACGAAAAGGACAAAGTACCGTTTGACCAGATGCTCGAACTTGACCGTTGGGCATTAATGCACATGCAGCTTCTTAAAAAAGAAGTTAAACAGGCTTATGAAGATTATGATTTCCATGTGCTTTATCATGCAATCCATAACTTCTGCACGGTTGAAATGAGCAGCTACTATCTGGATATTCTGAAAGACAGACTGTACGCTTATAAAGCAGACAGCCTTGAACGCCGCAGCGCACAGACTGCCATGTATGAAATTATGGTAGACCTTGTTGTAATGCTGGCTCCGGTGCTGAGCTTTACCATGGAAGAAGTATGGCAGTTCATGAAGAAAACTTCTAACATGCCGGAATCCGTACAGATGATGCCGTGGCCCGAAGCCAAAGAAGAATATATTGATGCTGCGCTCGAGAAAAAATGGGAAGATTTCATTGGTATCCGCAGTGAAATTACCAGAGTTCTGGAAGTTGCACGCAAAGCAAAAACCATTGGCCATTCTTTGGATGCCAAAGTTGAACTTTATGCAGAAGGCGAAGCATTGGCAGTGCTGAAATCTGTAGAAAAAGATTTGCCGACCCTCTTAATCGTATCTCAGGCTGAACTGCATGAAGGCGTTGGCGAAGCAGGGGAAGCTACTACCCGTGAAGATTTGAAAGTAGCCGTTAAAGCAGCAGAAGGACATAAGTGCGAACGCTGCTGGATTTACAGCGACACCGTAGGACAGGATGCAGAACATCCGACCCTTTGCGCACGCTGCGCCGAAGCTGTAAAATAAAAACTAAACCTATAAACAAAAAATGCTCCTTTACTTTTAAAGTAAGGGAGCATTTTTTATGTTTTATTAAAACTGTTATGCAATATTTGTGCGTAAATTTTTTAACGCCTGCTTATGGTGCTTGGAAACCATTGCAGGCGTTATTTTTAATTTGGCGGCAATTTCCTTGCCGCTGTAACCATCAAAGTACAATGCTTTGATGGTGTTTCTTTGTTTTTCGGTAAGTTTCTTTAACGCAAGTTTCAATAATATAGCCAGTTCCTCACGTTCAATTATGTTATCTGCCAATGCAGGCACGTCTTCATCACCTGTGGGCAGGGGAGCGGCATGTTCTTCTTCTTTCCAAACTTTACGCATGGCATCGTACAGGGCGTAATGTATGCGGCAGCGTACATAACCTGCAAAGTGCGTAAAATCCGCACCGTTGTAATTTAAAACAAGCTCTATAAATTTTAAGCGTGCTAAACTTAAACCTTCTTCAAAGCCTAAGCCCTTATAAAAAATCTCGCGTTTCATCTCACGGCGGAAAAGCGGCTCGTAAAAAATGCAAAGCTGTTCCAAAGCAGCCTTATCGCCGTTTTGAGCGGCGGTAACTAATTGCTGCGTTAAGGCAGCCTGCGCTTCGTAATCGGTTTTGGTTGCCACGTTGGGCAGGGGGTTGTTAATAAAATTTTTACTTGCTTTCATCATTAAAAGCCTCCTGTGATAAAAAATTTTGTACGCTTAACCGTGGCCACGCAAAAGCGACGTGAAAATGATTATACGAAAGAGGGCGGACTTTGTCAAGCCCTTGATACGAAAAAATTTACATTTTTGCAAAAAAGACGTAAAGTGCTTAACACGCACAGCGCAAACTGTGGATTGCCGCATACAGCGCCGCCGCACAAACCTATCGGCAGGGATAAAGTTACCACAAGACCAGAAAAAGTACGGATTACGCCAACTGAAATGTCTTGCGGGGGGGTAAAGGTATGGTATAATTTCGGTAGTGCAGTTAATTATAAATAAATATTAAAAACTGCTAAAATACTGAAAGGGATGTTAGTTTATGAAGAACAGCAAACTGTTGGCAAAAAGTATTACGCTTGGTTTAATTTTAGCAATGCCGTATGGAATGGTAAATGCGGCGGAATATAGTGATTCAACTATAACAGGTTGGGGTGGCGCTAACGGCGGTACTCTTAATAGTGGCGACACTTCAAAGAATATAACAGTAACTAATAGTGGTACATCTCAAGCATGTCAAATAGTTAATAAGGGGGCTACTGCAAATAATACAGTTTTAACAGGTAATCCAGCTGGAACTGGTGGACGTCAGGACGTTTATGGTACTGCTGTTGGTACAATAGCAAATCAAAATGCACAAGTTTTTGTGCGTGACGGCGAAGTATCAGGATTACAAAATAATGGTGGCACCATTATTATAGGTGGTACTGTTGGTGAAAATGATTATGGTGGTACAGTAACCGATATGGAAATGTCTTCCGGTATTGTTGATATAACTAAAGGCATTTTAAAAGATTCTGAGGTAAATGGCGGCTCTGTTACTGTAAAGGAAAATGGGACAACCGATAAACTTACTTTAAATAACGGTAGTGTGATAGTAAAAGGCGAAGCAAAAAATTCTGTTATTGCAGGTGGTAATGTATCTTTACAAGGAGGAACATTAACTTCTACTAAAGTTACAGGCGGTATAGTTAATGTTGTTTCGGGTACAGTAAGTGGTATAAATTTAAAGGGTGATATAGAAAATAATAAAAGAGTAGGTTTGAACCTTAATGGTGGTACTGCTAATAATATAACTGCGTATGATAATGTTTATATTACTGTTGATAATGCAACGGTAGATATTGTTAATATTACTGGCGGAAAAAGTGGTATTGAAATGAAAAGCGGAAGTTTGTCTAATGTTACTTTAAAAGGTAATGATAGTAATAATATGGCAAGCATGTCTGTTGCCGGAGGTACAGTAAACGGATTAACTATTGATAGTTTTGGTACTGTAACTGTTAATGATGGTGAGGTATCCAATACAACTATTAAAGAAGCTGGTTGGCAAGGTGTAAAAGCAGGGGCAATTGTAAGTAATACAACTATTGAAAATGGTGGCCGCCAGACAATTTATGAAAATGCCAAAAGCAGCAATGTTACAGTAAATGCCGGAGCAGAATTAGTTGTAAATCAAAATGGTAATGCTGAAGATGTAACATCTGATGGTACTATTTATATGCGTGATGGTGCTAAACTTACAGGTACTACGAAATTAACACAAAATGCTGTTATTGATTTAGGCGGTATTGTAAAGGGATTGCATGATGATAATAAAGTACCTGAACATGAAGAAAGCGGAAATTATAGCATTGATAATTTGCAGTCTGATGGTGCTACTATAAAAATATCCAATGAAAATCAAAAATTAGATATTTCTAATTTGAATGGTAGTGAATTTGTAGTTGAAACTAATACTGTTGGTGATGGATTAATAAATATAACAAATAATAATAATGAAAATATTAAAGTTGTTGGTACCAGTGAAGCAACAAGTCAGTTCAATAAAAACGACCTTGCAGGCAGCTTGCAGGACTTGGCTGACACTGTTGAAATTGAAAATGGTGAACAGTTGGATAGCGTACTTGCGCAGGAAAGTGGTGTAATAGGTGAAACCACTGCGTTAGTAGACGAAAATGGTAATATTATTGCCAATACTGTTAGAGAAAAAGGGCATATCGCCAATGAAGGCATTACCGAACTTGCCAACGTAGCCTTAATGGCATGGCGCGCAGAAAATGATGAAATGCACCAGCGCATGGGCGAACTGCGCAGCAGCAAAGGCGAAGCAGGCATCTGGGCACGCATGAAACGCGGCGAAAGTGAAAGCGGCGACATGAACATTAAAAACCAGTACAGCACCTACCAGTTAGGCTATGACGAAAAAGTAGGCGACAGCAACTGGTATTTGGGTGGTGCCATCAGCCGTACCGAAGGCAAGAGCAGTTTTGCAACCGGCAGCGGTGAAAACCAGTCCACCGGCTTTACCGTATACGGCACCTATGTAGC
>ERZ779889.1011-NODE-1011-length-30959-cov-11.825977_pt1 | contig 30959 bp, 29 predicted proteins | sample MGYA00511030_ERZ779889 | MGnify/ENA primary metagenome ERZ779889 (study PRJEB29588, sample SAMEA2160616) | human gut metagenome | biome: human gut; feature: human-associated habitat; material: faeces | place: Denmark | collected 2008/2010 ... | reverse complement strand
CCCCGCAGCGGCGGCAGCAGCGCCCGCAGCCGCTCCCAAGGCATCAGGCGCCGGCAAGGACGTGGTCTCGCCTCTCCCCGGAGTGGTCATCAGCGTCGACGTGAAAGTCGGCGACGCCGTGAAGCGCGGACAGAAGGTCGCCGTGATCGAGGCGATGAAGATGGAGAACGAGATCCTCTCCGAGAACGACGGAACAGTCACCGCAGTGCACGTGTCCAAGGGTGACTCCGTTCTCGAGGACGCCAAGATCGTCACCATCGGCTGATGGAAACGATAGTCGAAAGCCTGCAGCAATTCTGGCAGTTCACAGGATTCGCGAATTGCACCTGGCAGCATCTGGCGATGATTCTGATCGGAATCATCTTCATCACGCTGGGTATAGTCAAGAAATGGGAACCCCTCCTGCTCGTGCCCATCGGGTTCGGAATGATCATAGGAAACATTCCGATCTTCCAGGGCCTTCAGGTGGGAATATATGAACAAGGTTCGGTACTGAACATCCTGCACCAGGGCGTGCTCCAGGGCTGGTACCCGCCTCTGATATTCCTCGGCATCGGAGCCATGACCGACTTCTCGGCCCTGATCTCCCAGCCCAGGCTCATATTGATAGGCGCGGCGGCCCAGCTCGGAATCTTCGGCGCATACCTGCTGGCCCTCTCGATGGGCTTCCTGCCCAACGAGGCCGGAGCCATAGGCATCATCGGAGGAGCCGACGGCCCCACGGCCATCTTCCTGAGCTCCAAGCTGGCGCCCCATCTCCTGGGAGCGATCGCGGTTTCGGCCTATTCCTACATGGCGCTCGTGCCCGTGATCCAGAAGCCCATAATGCTGCTTCTGACCACCAAGAAGGAAAGGCTGATCAGGATGAAGAAGCCCCGCGTGGTGAGCCAGAGGGAGAAGATCATCTTCCCCATCGTCGGCTTCATCTGCACCGCGTTCATCGTGCCTTCGGGACTTCCCCTGCTCGGCATGCTCTTCTTCGGCAACCTGCTCAAGGAGAGCGGAGTCACCAAGAGGCTCGCTACCACAGCGGGCGGTCCGCTGATCGACGTGGTCACCACGCTTATCGGACTCACGGTGGGAGCCTCCACCCAGGCTGACGTGTTCCTGACCTCCACCTCGATCAAGATCTTCTTCCTCGGATTCATCTCCTTCGTGATAGCCACCATCGGAGGTGTGCTGTTCGTGAAGTTCATGAACCTGTTCATCAAGGACAAGACCAACAAGATCAACCCTCTGATCGGAAACGCCGGAGTCTCGGCAGTGCCTGACTCCGCACGCGTGTCCGAGATGGTGGGACTCGAGGCGGACCCTTCGAACCATCTGCTGATGCATGCCATGGCGCCCAACGTGGCAGGAGTCATAGGCTCCGCCGTGGCCGCCGGCATACTGCTCGGATTCCTCGGCTGATCGACAATCATACCGCCCGGCAGGGCGACGACTTCCAGACAGGCTGGCCCTATGGTCAGCCTGTTTTTTTACGTCCGGAGAGTTTCGCGGCCACGGGGGAATCCGGCATTTCAAAACCTTTCAAATTTATTGTATTTAGTACGGAATTTGTTTAAATTTGCTACGATGCGCCACTAAGACCAGACTAATAACACTACTACGCCATATGTCCAACAAACTACAGGAATTGACGGACAAGCTATACAATGAAGGCCTGTCCAAGGGAAAGGAAGAAGGAGAGCTCCTGCTCGCGAAAGCCCGCACCGAAGCCGACGAAATCAGGGCTGCGGCCCGCAAGGAAGCCGACGCGATGATAGCCGAAGCGGAGAAGTCGGCGGCAGCGCTCAGGGAAAAGGCCGAATCCGACATCAGGATGGCCTCAGCCCAGAGCCTCCAGGCCACCAGGAAAGACATAGAGAACCTGCTCGTCGGAGCGGTAGTATCCGACAAGGTCGACAAGGCGCTCGCCGACAAGGACTTCGTCAAGGAGATCATCCGCGCAGTCGCCGAAAAGTTCAGCGCATCCGAATCCAGCGACATAAACCTCATACTGCCCGCCTCCATGAAGAAGAATCTGGAGAACTGGGTGTCAGGCGAACTTTCCAAAGCCCTCGGCAAGGAGGTCAAGGCCGAATTCAGCAAGAAGATCCAGGGCGGCTTCACCATAGGCCCGAAGGACGGCAGCTGGTTCGTAAGTCTCACCGACGACACCTTCAAGGAACTTATAGCCGAATATCTGCGTCCGGTGACCAGAAAGATTCTCTTCGGTTAGGATGAACAACTACGAATACATCGTCGCCGGGCTCCCTGTGCTGCAGCAGGGGCCTGCCCAGGGTTCGCATGATTCCGCCGCCCGCATACTCTCTTCGATAAGGGAGCAGCTGTCCGCGCGCGACAACGAGCTCGTGGACCTGCTTCTGTCGGGCTACGAGAGCGAGAATCTGAACGCCGAATTCTATTCCCGCGCGCTGAGCCACAGGAACCGTTTCATACGCGAGTTCTTCAGCTACGACCTCGACCTGCGCAACGTGAAGGTAGAGTATCTCAACAAGTCGCTCGGACGTCCCGCCGACATGGACACCGTAGTTCCGGCCGGAAGGGAGGACGATAGTTTCGAGGGCCGTCAGGAAGTGATGGCCGTGCTCGAGAACGGCGACATCCTCAGGCGCGAGCGCGGACTCGACGACCTGATGTGGAAGCGGATCGACGAAATCACCGTGATGGACGTATTCGACATCGAAGCCATACTCGGATTCATCGCCAAGCTGAAGATCATAGACCGCTGGGACAAGCTCGACCCGGAGACCGGCCGCGAACTCTTCCGCAAGCTGGTGGAGGAAATCCGCTCGACATACGACAACAAGAAAAACAACATGATATGAAGACAACAGGAAAGGTAAGCGGAATAGTTTCCAACCTCGTGACAGTGACCGTCGACGGCCCCGTGGCCGAGAACGAGCTCTGCTACATCGACCTGTCCGGCACCAGGCTGCTCGCCGAGGTCATCAAGGTGAACGGCGACAAGGCTTCGGTCCAGGTCTTCGAGAGCACCCGCGGCCTGAAGAACGGCGACAGCGTGGAGTTCCTCGGCAGAATGCTCGAGGCAACCCTCGGACCCGGCCTGCTTTCCAGCATCTACGACGGACTGCAGAACGATCTGACCACGATGGAAGGAGTGTTCCTCAAGAGAGGAGAGTACACCGAAGCCCTCGACCACGGGAAGCTGTGGGAATTCACCCCCATCGCCAAGCCCGGCGACAAGGTGGTCGCCGCGGACTGGCTCGGCGAGGTCAGGGAAGGCTGGCTCCCCCACAAGATCATGGTCCCCTTCGCCTTCGAGGGTGAATACACCGTGAAGGAAGTCGCCCCCGCAGGAGAATATAACATCGACAAGGTGGTCGCGGTGCTCACCGACGCCTCCGGAGAGGACGTCGAGGTCACGATGACCCAGAAATGGCCGGTCAAGGTGGCCATAAAGGGCTACAGGGAGAAGCCGCGCCCCCGCAGGATAATGGAGACGGGAGTCCGCGTGATCGACACCTTCGACCCAATCGCCGAAGGCGGAACCGGATTCATCCCCGGCCCCTTCGGCTGCGGAAAGACAGTGCTCCAGCATGCGATAGCCAAGCAGGGAGAAGCCGACGTGATCGTGATGGCGGCCTGCGGCGAGCGTGCCAACGAGGTCGTGGAGATCTTCACCGAGTTCCCCGAACTCATCGACGCCCACACCGGAAGGCACCTGATGGAGCGCACAACTATCATCTGCAACACCTCCAACATGCCCGTAGCCGCCCGTGAGGCGTCTGTCTACACGGCCATGACCATCTGCGAATACTATCGTGCGATGGGTCTGCGCTGCCTGCTGCTGGCCGACTCCACCTCCCGCTGGGCGCAGGCGCTGCGCGAGATGTCCAACCGAATGGAGGAGCTTCCAGGCGCCGACGCCTTCCCCGTCGACCTCTCAGCCATCATCGCCACCTTCTACTCCCGCGCCGGAATGGTCGTCCTGAACAACGGCAAGACCGGAGCGATCACCTTCATCGGAACCGTGTCGCCCGCCGGCGGAAACCTCAAGGAGCCTGTGACGGAATCCACCAAGAAGGCCGCCCGCTGCTTCTACGCCCTCGAGCAGAACCGCGCCGACCAGAAGCGCTACCCTGCCGTGAGCCCCATCGACTCCTATTCAAAATATCTCGAATATCCCGAGATCATCGAATACCTGAACGAGAAAATCGAGAAGGGCTGGGTCGACAAGGTACTCAAGGCCAAGAACATCGTACGCAAGGGCAAGGAGATGGCCGACCAGATCAACATTCTCGGCGACGACGGCGTGCCCATGAGCTACCACGAGGCCTTCTGGAAGTCGGAGCTCATCGACTTCGCCTTCCTGCAGCAGGACGCCTTCGACGACGTGGACGCGCTCTGCCCCATGGAGCGTCAGAAATACATGCTCGACCTGATCCTGGACATCTGCGACCGCAGCTTCGAGTTCGAGGACTTCGAACAGTGCCGCAACTACTTCAAGCAGCTCATCAACATCCTTCGCCAGATGAACTACTCCAGGTTCGACAGCGAACAGTTCAAAGACTATCAGCAGCAGCTGAGCAAACTCCTTTCATAGAACATGGCAGCAAAAGCATATCAAAGAACCTACACGCATCTCCAGGCCATAACCAAGGCGACCGTGTCGCTTGACGCCCGGGGCGTCGCCAACGACGAGCTTGCGACCGTGAACGGAAAGCTCGCCCAGATAGTCAAGACCAAGGGCGACCTCGTCACCCTGCAGGTATTCTCCGGCACCGAGGGCATCCCCACCGACGCCGAAGTCTCATTCCACGGCGCTCCCCCGACCCTCGTGGTCGGCAACCAGCTCGCCGGACGCTTCTTCAACGCCTACGGCAGGCCCATCGACGGCGGCCCCGAAATCGAAGGCGAAGAGCGCGAGGTCGGCGGGCCGTCCGTGAACCCCTACAAGCGCCGCCAACCCTCTGAGATCATCCCCACCGGAATCGCGGGCATCGACCTGAACAACACCATAGTCTCCGGACAGAAGATCCCCTTCTTCGCCGACCCCGACCAGCCCTACAACCAGGTGATGGCCGACGTGGCGCTGAGAGCCGACGTCGACAAGATCATCCTCGGCGGCATGGGCCTGTCGAACGACGACTACCTTTTCTTCCGCCACGCCTTCGAGTCGGCGGGAGCACTCGACAAGATTGTCTCCTTCGTGAACACCACCGAGGAGCCGCCCGTGGAGCGTCTGCTGATTCCCGACATGGCCCTCGCGGCGGCGGAGTACTTCGCGGTGGACAAGAACGAGAAGGTGCTCGTGCTGCTCACCGACATGACCCTCTATGCCGACGCACTCTCCATCGTCTCCAACCGAATGGACCAGATTCCCTCGAAGGACTCGATGCCCGGCTCGCTGTACTCCGACCTCGCCAAGATCTACGAGAAGGCCGTGCAGCTGCCCGACGGCGGCTCCATCACCATCATAGCGGTGACCACCCTGAACGACGGCGACATCACCCACGCGATTCCTGACAACACCGGCTACATCACCGAGGGGCAGCTCTTCCTGCGCGCCGACTCTGATTCGGGAAAGGTCATCGTGGACCCGTTCCGCTCGCTCAGCCGACTCAAGCAGCTCGTGCAGGGCAAGAAGACGCGCGACGACCACTCCCAGGTCATGAACGCAGGAGTGCGCCTCTACGCCGACGCCCAGAACGCCAAGACCAAGCTGGAGAACGGTTTCGACCTTTCCGACTACGACCTGCGCTGCCTCGACTATGCCAAGGAATACGCCACGCGCCTGCTCTCCATCGACGTGAACATCACTATAGAGGAGATGCTCGACACCGCATGGGAGATATTCGCAAAATACTTCACTCCGACCGAAACCGGAATCAAGCAGGCACTCATTGACAAATACTGGAAGAAGAAATAATCGTGGCCATCAAGTTTCAATACAACAAGACCTCTCTGACGAACCTGGGCAAGCAGCTCAAGGTGCGCCAGAACGCCCTGCCGACCCTCAAGAACAAGGAGTCGGCCCTGCGTTCCAGCGTGCAGGCTGCCAAGACTGAGGCCCGCAGACTCGAAGAGCAGCTTGAGAAGTCGCTTGCCAGCTACGACTACCTTTCAGCCCTGTGGAACGAGTTCGACCCCGGACTGATAAGCATCACCGACGTAGACCTGCGCACCGTGAAGGTGGCCGGAGTCAAGACGCCCCAGCTCGACGAGATACACTACGAGCTCAGACCGTTCAACGCCTTCGTCAAGCCGGCATGGTATGCCGACGGGGTCAGGATACTCAAGGAGCTCACGCGCATAGGCATCGAGTCGGAGATCTACAGGCAGAAACGCGACATCCTGGAATTCAACCGCAAGAAGACCACCCAGAAGGTGAACCTCTACGAAAAGGTGCAGATTCCGGGATACCAGGAAGCCATCAGAAAGATCAAGCGGTACATGGAGGATGAGGAGAACCTCACGAAGTCCGCATCCAAGATAGTCAAGACCAGACACGAAGAAGAGGAGGGCATACTATGATCATTCCCATGACTAAATATTCCTTCCTGCTCCTGAGCTCCGACAAGGAGGCCTTCATGGAGAAACTCCAGGATCTCGGAGTGGTGGACATCACCCGCTCGGCCAAGCCCGTCGACGATGTCTCACGCTGCATCGTGTCCGAAATCGAGGGCGTCAGGGAGGAGATCAAGAGCATCACCAACTGCAGCAACGCCCGCACCGACGCGCTCAAGGCCAGGAGGGACGAGCTCGCACGCAGCCTCGACGAGGCCAGGCCCTGGGGAGAATACGACAGGGACAGGCTGCTCGCGCTGGGTGTGAAGTTCTACCGAATCTCCCGCAAGGCATACAGGCCCGAATGGGAGGAGAGCTATGCTATCCCGATTGTAAGCGAGAGCAAGGACGACGTATGGTTCGCGGTCGTCGGCGACAGCGAGGGCTTCCCTGTCAAGGAAATCCCCATGCCCCAGCGCACGGCCTCCGAAATCGAGGCTGAGATAGCCGTGACCGACGACGCACTGCAGAAGGAAATCAACGGGCTGGACTCCCGCAAGTCCGAAATCCCCGCTCTCGAGCAGAAGATTGAAAGCCTCTACAAGAAACTCAACATCTATCTCGCCGAAGTCTCCGGCCAGTCCGCCGCGGAAGACTCCCTGCTGATATACCAGGGTTTCGCCCCCACCAGCGACGACAGCCGGCTCAAGGAGGCCTTCGACGCGATGGACATCTACTATATCGCCGAGAAGGCCCGGGCGGAGGACAACCCTCCCATACAGCTCAGGAACAACTCCTTCTCGAAGCAGTTCGAAGTACTCACGAGGATGTACGGAATGCCGGCCTACAATGAGTTCGACCCCACCATCTTCCTGAGCATCTTCTTCCTGCTGTTCTTCGCGATGTGTCTCGGCGATGCGGGCTACGGCCTAGCGCTGATAGGCATAGGACTCTTCCTGCGCCGCAAGCAGGGAGGCCTGGCCAACATGTGGAGTCTGATAGTCTCGCTGGGTGCCGGCACCGTGGTGGTAGGTCTGCTGATGGGCGGATTCTTCGGAATCAATCTCGTCGAGCAGGCATGGGTTCCCGACTGGATGAAGAAGTTCATGATAGTGGGCGATGTGAACGTGGGCGGAGCCAGCTACGCCAAATGGATGATACTTTCTCTACTCATCGGTATCGTCCACATCTGTCTCGCGATGATAACGAAGACCGTGTGGGCGGTGAAGCGCGACGGATTCAAGAACAGCCTCGGCACGCTCGGCTGGACTCTGCTGATTGTCGGAGGCATCATCGGCCTCTCCGTAGGCTTGACCGGAGTGATTTCCGAGACCGCTATGAAATGGCTGCTGATAGGCATCGCCGCCGTTTCCGCCCTCGGCATCTACTTCTTCAACAAGTGGGGCCGCAATCCTCTGGTGAACTTCGGCTCCGGCCTCTGGGACACCTACAACACGGTATCAGGACTGATGTCCGACGTACTCAGCTACATCCGTCTCTACGCCCTCGGCCTGTCCGGAAGCATGCTCGGCTCGACCTTCAACCAGATCGCCGAGATGGTCAAGGGAACCGATCCGACCTGGCAGTGGGTGCCTTTCGTGCTGATTCTCGTGCTCGGCCACGTGCTGAACATCGGCCTCAGCTGCCTGGGCGCCTTCGTCCACCCTCTGCGTCTCAACTTCCTAGAGTTCTTCAAGAATTCCGGATATGAAGGTACGGGAACGGAATACAGTCCCATCAAACGATAATAATCAATAAGTAAAACAAATAAAGTATTTCAACCATGCTTAACTCAATTCTCGCTTATCTCGGTCTCGGGCTCATGTTCAGCCTGGCTGGCGTAGGTTCAGCGATAGGCACCACGATTGCCGGCAATGCAGCCGAGGGCGCTCTCAAGAAGGCGCCGGAGAAGTCCTCTTCCTATATGATTCTCTCCGCCATTCCCGCGACCCAGGGTCTGTACGGCTTCATCGCCTTCATTCTCTGGCTCAGCAAGGATCTCGCCGCAAACGGCCCGATGTATTTCGGCGTCGGTCTCGGCGTGGGTCTGGTCTGCCTGCTCTCGGGTATCCGTCAGGGGCAGGTGTGCGCCAACGGTATCGTGGGTATCAGCCAGGGGCACAATGTGATGGTCAATACGATGATCTATGCCGCGCTGCCGGAGTTCTACGCGATTCTGGCTCTGCTGGCATCCATCCTCATCGGCTGATCCAATAGCCGAGAGGTCTATTCGTCCAGACGAATTATAGTTCAGCCGGAAGTATGTTCTCCTCTTCGAGGTTCCGCTGCGCTCCATCGACGCTGCGCGTCGCCCGCTCACAGCCGCGGGCGGCTAGCCTCTCAGAGGAGAACATACTTCCGACTGAGTGTTATGCCGCCTACAGCTGCACGGCCACCGCATCCCATGAAGGGATGCTGAGACGGACGGGCTCCCTGTCGCCGACAACGCAGCCCAGTTCCTCGGGGAAGACGACGGTCAGCTCGGCGGAGGCGTCGGAGAAATTGCAGGCCACGAGCCAGGCGGAGGCGTCGTCGTAGCGTAGGAAGACGAAATGCCGCTGCGGGTCGAAACCGGCCGAACCGCGGTTGCAATAGCAGAGGTCCCAGCATTTGCCTGAACGGAACACCGGCAGTTTGGCCAGTTCCAGCAGCGCGCGGTATCTGTCCAGCACGGCCGACTCGCAGGAGTCCAGTTTTCCTTCGCTGTGAAGCGACGCATGGAGGTCGCCGAGCATCCGGGGTGCGCACCAGTTGAAGATCGAGGTGCGGCCGTCGCCGCTCTCGGAAGCGTCCTCCCCCACCTCCTGGCCGGCATAAAGCATAAACCATGCGTCATTGAAAAGCAGGGAGAAGGCAAGCGCCGCATACGCCCTCGAGGCGGAGCCGAGGAACTGGCGGGAAGCCAGGCGCAATTCGTCGTGGTTCTCAAGGAAATTCAGCATGCGGGGCTGCATGTCGCCGAGGAACTGCCAGTTCCAGGTAAGGCTCTCGGCAGTTCCGCCATAGCGGCAAACCCAGTCCAGCGCGTCGTAGAGACCGCACTTGTCGTAAAGCAGGTCGAAGCCCGCATCGAGATAGCGCCGGTAGTTCTCCTTCCCGTAGACCTCGGCCACGAACACGAGTCCGGGGAAGTCATTCTTCACGGCCTCGATGAGCCTGCCGAGTTTCTCGGAGCTCACGAGCTCCACCATGTCGCAGCGGAAACCGTCCACGCCCAATGACGCCCAGTAGCGCAGAATCTCGAGCATCGCGTCGAAGGTGCGCGGGTCATCCCAGTTGTTCTTCAGCGTGTCTGTCCAGTCGCCGTCACAGTAGTCATAGTGCACGATGCTCCCCTGATAGTCACGGGCGACGTGGTTGGGTATATAGTCCATCAGAAATTTCAGGCCGGCGTCGTGAGTGCGGCTCACGAGGGCCGAGAACTCAGCCATGCGCTCCGAAGGATTCTCCGCAAGATAGGGATTGATGTCGAACCAGTCGGTAACGGAGTAGGGAGAGCCCGGGTCGCCCTTGACGAAGGGCTGGCCGGTCGCGTGGCGCGGGAGGCCGGTGAACCATACGTAATCCACCCCCAGGGAGCGGATATAGTCGAGAGTCGCCGCATCGCAGCTTGCCAGCACTCCTTTTCCCCAGAGTCTGGGCATTATCTGATATATTATCTTCTTCATCGTATGAATGCTTTAGTATTCTCGTCAAGGAGCCGCGCCGCGGGTCTTCGTCAGAACGGATAGCCTACTCCGAAATGTATCGCATACCCGTCATGTCCGACCCACTCCGCCGGTCTGAGCCAGCGCTGTCCTGAAGGCCGTGAGGGGTCATGGACCTTGAATCCGGCATCGATGCGCAGCAGGATGAAGTCGAGGTTGACCCTCAGGCCCACTCCCCAGTCTCCCGCTATGCTCTGCAGGAAATCGTGGTTTATCTCATTCATTCGCCAGACATTTCCGACGTCGGCGAACAGGGCGCCCTCAAGTTTCCAGAACAGGTCGAAACGGTATTCGAGATTGGCCTCCAGCTTCACGTCACCGGTCTGGCTCGGTATCACGAAAGAGTTGTCGATGGCGCTGAAGCCCGGTCCGAGGGTGCGGACCTGCCAGCCTCTCATGCTGCTGGAGCCGCCGGCGTAGAACTGCTTTTCGAAAGGCAGCGCGGTGGAATTGCCGTAGGCGTGGCCTATGCCCATATCGAGCCGCATCGCGACCGCATGTCCCTCGTTGGCACCGAAGCGCAGCACCTTGCCCAGCTCAAGCTCGGCCCTGACGTACTGATTGTAGGGCAGGCCCATCAGGAGACGGTGGCCGGAGACCTCGCTCACAGGCATGAAGCGGTTGAAGATAGAGAGCACGTTGCCGGAAACGTCGACCGAGAGCCTCGAGAAGCCGTATGACGACTTCGGCACGATGGAGGCGTCGGTGGTGTGATACAGCATCATTCCGATTCCGGCGTCTATCTGGTCCTGGAACGAATCCCAGAGGTACGGGTTCTCCTGAAGAGTCTGGGTGAAGTCCGCGCTGATATTGTAGAGCTTCACGAAGTCCACCTGCAGGGGGTAGAGCTGATAGAATATCTGATTGCCGATCTGACCGGTGTAGCCGTAGGTGAATCCGGCGATGCTGCGCCGGTATTCGGGGCGGTTCTGGTAGTTGTAGGAAGCCGAGAACTCCGTTCTAGGTATGTTGCGGCCCTTCGCCTTCTCGAGAGGGTACCCGAGTGCGCGGGGGAAGCTGAGGCTCGCCGAGACTCCGAGCTCGGTGGACGCCACGTCGGTGCCGGGCATGAACTGCCAGTTTCCGGTGAACTCGAGGTTCAGCCGCTCTCCTCCGTTGAAGAGGTTCTTATGGTAGAAGCTCAGCTGGGGCGATGCACCGAGGAGGCCGGAGGAGTTCGAAGACACCTCGGCGTTCAGCTTGAAGCCCATCATGTTGGACTCTCCGAGACGTATGTCGCAGTCGACGAGCGCGCTGTCGGACGGCGTCATCTCGATGTTCACGCTGTTGAACACGTTCAGGGCCGAGAGTCGGTAGTAGGTCGTGTTCACGATGCTCTCGCTGTAGAGGTCGCCGGGCTGTATCCTGTTGAGTTTTCTGAGCAGGGACTCCCTGAACTTGAGGTCGGCGGGATACCAGATGTTGACCTTGTTGATGCGGTAGCGGCTGATCGGCGAATCAGTCGCGGCGCTCTCGTTCCTGGTGTAGCCGCGCACGCGGTAATGCAGCACCGTGCGCCCCGACAGGGTGTCGGCTTCGAAGAAATAGTTGTTCTTGTTGAACCCGTAGTAGCCGAGGTCGCGGAAATGCGCCGCGCCGCGGGTCGTCTCCGCCTCGAGCGCCTGTTCGGAAAGGTAGTCGCCGGGCTTCACCGAAACCGCGAGGGTGTCGGCGTAGAAGTCCCTGGCGAAATCGCCTTCCGGTATGTCGTAGACCACCTCGTCGATCTTCCGCCTCTCGCCGGTCTCGACAAGATATCTCACCTTGGCGAGCCTGCGGACCGTGCTGACCTCCGGGACCACCTTGGCGTCGTAGTAACCGAGGTACTCCAGGCGCGTGGTCATGTTCTCGACGGTGCTGCCGACGAGCTGGGGGTTGAAGATCACCGGCGGGGTGCCAATCTTCTCCCAGAAACCGTTGATTCCGGCTCCGCTGCCGTTCGACCAGTTGTATATGTTCAGAAAGGGGTTCCAGCCGAACGCCAGGTAGCTGTTGGACTGCTGGCGCAGGTAGGGCGACAGGTCGGCGGGGCTGACCTTGCCGTCGCCGCTGACCTCTATCTTGTTGGAGGCCAGGCGGTACTCCCCTTCCGGCACCAGTCTGGTGGTGCTGCAGCCCGCGAGCGCGAGCGCCGCAAGGAATATGCAGGCTGTCCTTCTCATCTGCGTCTGAATTCTGAAAGGGTCACCGCGGTGGCCACCGCAACGTTCAGCGACTCGGCACCGCCTCCGAAAGACGGGATGCGCAGGCGGCTGTCCAGCAGGCGGGCCACCTCCGCGCTGATGCCGTTGGATTCATTGCCCATGACCACGAGGCCGTCGGCCGTGAGCTGCGCAGAATAGATGTTCTCCCCGTCCAGCACCGTCCCGTAGACCCTGCGCCCCGCCGAGCTGAATTCCGCGCACAGCGCAGCAATGTCGCAGCGGGAGACCCTTACCCGGAAGACGGAACCCATGGAGGCCTGCACTGTCTTGGGATTGAAGGTCTCGACGCTGTCGGGCGACGCGAACACCTGGCTGACGCCGAACCAGTCGGCAATCCGCAGAATCGTGCCGAAGTTGCCGGGGTCGCGCACGCTGTCCAGCGCGAGCGCGAGGCCGCCCGGAAGCTCCGCGGGTCTGTCCTCCTTCGGCATCCTGACCACGGCGAGCACCGGAGACGGGGTCGCACACTGGGAAATGCGCTCCATCGCGGAGGCGCCGATGTCCTCCGCGCGCAGCACCCTGACCACCTCGAACGAGGAGGCGAGCGCCTCGGCCACGGATTTCTCACCCTCGACCGTGAAAAGCCCAAGCTCGTCCCGGAACTTCTTCTCCCGGAGCGAGCGTATGGACTTCATTTCGGCGTTGGTGAGCATTAGTACAAAGATACTAAAACTGTCGGAAATACGCTATTCCTTCTTTGTAAGTATGTTGTCAATTATGCCATACTTTTTCGCATCTTCAGCATTCATCCAGAAATCCCTGTCGATGTCGGCAAAGACTTTTGAGGAGTCCTTCCCGGTATGAAATGCAAGGAGGGAACTCAATTCCTTTCTTGCCACCACAAGTTCCTTTGCGGCGATCAGGACGTCGGCTGCCTGTCCTTGCGCACCGCCTTTAGGCTGATGGATCATGACTCTCGCGTGCGGAAGAATCGACCGCTGCCCTCTGGCTCCGGCCGAAAGCAAAATGGCACCCATCGAGGCGGCCATGCCGGTGCATATCGTCTCAATCTCGGGCGCAACAAGCTGCATCGTGTCGTAGATGGCGAGGCCCGAGGACACCTGTCCGCCCGGGGTGTTGATGTAAATTGAGATCTTGTCTTGCGAGGATACCGACGACAGATACAACAGCTGCGCCTGGACGATATTGGCGACGTCATCATCAATGACGGTGCCAATGAATATTATCCTGTCCATCATCAAACGGCTGAAGACATCCATGGAAGTCACATTAAGGCGCCTTTCTTCGATGATGCAAGGATTGATGTAATTGGCGTACTGGCGCATATATCCATCGAGCAGTGTTGGGCCCAGCCCCTTCTTGCTGCTGGCGTATTTATCAAAATCGTTCATATTGTCATATTTAAAAACCTATTTTCGTAATGTCATTTTCCTGAAGCACTTCTTCCTTGCAGAAATCGCAGATTTGTTCGAAAGGCACATCCTTGCCACCCAATACTGTCGTAATGAAGCGTTTCCTCGCGATGTTCTCTATCTGTCCGCCGCTGAAATCATACTGCTTCGAAAGTACTCCGACTTCTTCGTCCTTCAAGTCCGGCAGCATTTCCGACCATATTCTTCCGCGCAGTTCCGCCGTAGGATTCTCGAACTTGATTTTATACAGGAATCTTCTTTCGAAAGCCGAATCCAGATTCTCGGTGAGGTTTGACGTGGCTATCATGATTCCGTCCAGTTTCTCCATCTCCTGAAGAATGATGTTCTGGACGGAATTGCTCATACGGTCCACAGACTTCTCGGCACCTTTCATCCTTCTGCCGAGTATGGCGTCAGCTTCATTGAAAAGCAGAATCGGAGCTCTGCTGCCTCTATGTACCCTCCTCCGGTAGTTCTCGAACAGCCTCCTTGTGTTCTTCTCGGTCTCTCCGACATAGCAGTTCATCAGCGCTGCCACATCAACCTCAATCAATTCCCTGCCGCTCTCCTTCGCAAGCTGATATACACTTTCGGTCTTTCCAGTGCCTGGAGGGCCATAAAACAGACAAGTGAAACCCTCACGCATTCCATTCCCTCGCATTCTGAACTTCAATTCATCATATTTATGTTCCTCAAGAACCCCGGACAACATTGTGATATTCTTCTGGACTTCATCCGTAAAAAAGAGTTTCTTTTTAACGATACTGTCGGGTGATATGACGCCCGCCGCAGGCGAACCGCTCTCAAGAAGTACCGGATCATCCTGACAAATCTCCGTAAGTACGTCCTCGTTGATCCTTATCCGGTCTTTCGTGACAATCCCGTCACAAGTCTCAAACACGATGACTTTCTTGCTCTGCAGGCTTAACCATTCTTTGAAAATGAGATTTCTTAAAGCTATGTAGGTATTATCATTAAAATATTTAGACAGCATCGCCACAGACATATTATCCATATCATTCTCCAACCTTGAAATAATTAGCAGAAAAAAGAGAAACTTCTCGTTTATGGTACAATCGTCTATCTGATATTTCTCATACACCCTTGACATTCCAGTTCCCGGATTCTCTAAAAGTGCCGCCTGCGCATCTTCCACAGCCTCCTCCACACTATATTCCGACTGCTTGACATAAGCGACAAAGTGGCCGATTTGCGAAACCAATCCGGCTATGTCAAGATTTTTGAAATCAGGCTTCTTGAAAACTTTATCTTTTCTTGTATCGGCTATGACCATCCTGGGAATGCGGAACATTCCTTCCTGTGTCATTCCGATAAGCCATTTCTTTCTGAGCACTTCATAGTCTTCATAATATGAATAAGCTCTCAGAACCGTAACACCCAAATATTCGGCGAAATCTTTCGTTGTGCAGTACTCGTTTCCTGCCCTATCAAACATCAAGGCGAACAACATTGCCTGAATCTCGGAGATATCGAATTTCCTAGCAATATACTCAAGCGCATCTTTCGCATCAGGCAGCTTCTGCTCCTGCAGATGCGTAGCTCCTGTTGTGTCCCGGGAAATGAGGGTGGTGACAATCTTATCCAAGCTTCCCATAAGGGTCATGTCACTTGCTTTGACCTCATGAAGAACAGCAGCTGCAACAGTCGCTTTTTCTTCTTTATTTGACATTATTATAAAGTTTATGTTTCTTAATGGGCAATAATTTCGTTTGCAATATTATCGGCAGGTTCGGCAATAAATTGGCATAATGAATAATTGCGGTGACTTTTTTTGTGTCTGCCGGAATTTTGCCGAGAGTATTGCTAACTTTGTTTTTGTTCAGTGAGGAGTAAAACTAAATTCAATATAGATGGCTAAAAATTTTTTCAAGAGCTACATCTGGCTGATAGAGACTTTACAGAGCAGGGGCAGCCTGACTCTCAAAGAAATACAGCAACTCTGGCTGCACAGTTCCGTCAACGACGAGAAGAAGAAGCTTGCGCCACGCACATTCTATAACCGCATTCAGTCAATCGCAGACATTTTCGGCATCGAGATAGTATGCGACCCTCACGACAACAAATACTACATCGACAACGAGGATGAAATCGGAGGAGGTGAGCTGAGGAACTGGATGCTCGAATCCCTGAGCCTGAACAGTCTTCTTAACGAGAGCGTCGGGATCAAGGACAGAATCATATTCGAGAATGTTCCGTCAAGCCGAAAGTACCTCACGACAATCATCCGGGCAATCCGGAGCGGGAACGTATTGAATGTCAAATATCAAAGCTACCGCAAACCCGCCCCCGAGGACCTGGTACTGGAACCCTGGTGCCTCCGCGAGTTCAAGAGGCGCTGGTATCTATTCGCCCATAAGGAAGACGATGATGAACCTCACATGTTCGCGCTCGACAGAGTGCTGAACATGGAAATCGGCAGAGAGAAATTCTCGGTCCCGAAGACGTTCAACGCCCACAATTACTTCGAGGGCTACTATGGGGTGCGGGTATATGACGACCTGAAACGGGAAATCGTCATTGTCAAGGCTTCGAACATGCAGGCCAAGTATTTCAAGTCTCTTCCGCTTCACAAGTCGCAGGAAATAGTGGAGGAGGGCCTGGAATATACGACTTTCAAGTATTTCCTGACTCCCGACTATGATTTCAAGCAGGATATCCTTTCGTTCGGAGCGGAAGTAGAGGTGCTGGAGCCGGAGCATGTGAGAAAGGAACTGGCAGAAACCATCGGCAAGCTGAACAAGCGATACAATGGAACTGCAATATAAGAACAAGAAGATATTCGCGTTCGCCGACAGCCACGGCGCGCACCGGCAGGTCAAGGTGCCGGCGGACACAGACATACTGATCTGCGCAGGAGATGCTGTCGAGGACAATCTCCGGGGAGACGAGTACGATGATTTTCTGGAATGGTTCTCGCGCCAGCCCTGCAGGTACAGGATTTTCGTTCCCGGCAATCACGAACTTTCATTCGACATCGGGCAGGCGGACGGAATCAGACCCCGTTTTGAAAAACACCGCATTATCCTGTTGGAAGATGCCTTGGACGACTTCGGCGGCATTGCGATAACTTCGATTTCAGGAAACAGCAGGATAGCTGACGAGGATATTCCTGAGGGCACCGACATCCTGGTGACCCACTATCCCCCTCTCGGCATATTGGACGACGGATTCGGCAGCCCGGAAATCCTGAACTTCGTCCTGAAAGCACAGCCGAAATACCATCTGTTCGGACATGTCCACCGGACCGGCGCTCTTGTTGAAAAAGGAAGAACCATTTATATGAATATTTCCGAATACGAAAATTTATTTCAGGGCAATGCTTGACTATGCCACTTTTTTGCCGAACACTGATGTATTTTTGCCGAAAAGTCAATTATGAAGTTATTGAAAGACATACCCGGTTTCGAACATGGAGAACTCATCTGCATCGCCTGTAGCGATAAGCTCGGTAAGATTTTCTTCGCCGGCAATCTGATTGCCGAACTCAGGGGTAAATACTGCACGTCCGTGGCGTATTTCTCGACCCAGGGTACGGCAAAGGAAATTGAAGCCTTTCTGCAAGACCGCAGCGGACAGGTAGGCGCCCTCTACGCCATCGACCTTGAAGACAAAGACTGCCGCGCACTTTACGAAAGGGCAACCGAAATAATCAGGAAAAAGTTCGTCCGCGCCATAATCATCGACTGTCTCGAAGGCTTGGACATCACGGATTTTGACGGAGGAATCCGGGCGAAACGAAAGGAAATCGAACTGGAAATGCATCTGCTCGCAAGGACGGAAAATGTTCCCGTTCTTCTCTTCTGCCCTAAGATGAAACTGAAAAAGGATATGGATAACACCGATATTATAGACCCCATGGGCGATATTCTTCCTCAAATGCGGCAGTGGAAAATCAACCATAAACAAGACTAAAGGTCTGTGGAACTATTACAACGGATATATTCCACTATCTTGGAGACCATCTCGCCTTTGAAAAGAAAAATAACGATTATATGCTGATAAAATATAAAAATACGAATATTTTTGCTTTTTCGGACACACATACGATGCACTGGGATTTATTCGTCCCTGACGGCACCGATGTGCTGATCTGCGCCGGAGACGCGGTCGAGGACGAACTCGACCCGGACAATTATGCCGATTTTCTCAACTGGTTCGAGTCTCTGCCTGCTGCAAAGCATATTTTCGTACCCGGCGACAGCGAACATATATTCACTCTTGCTCCGAAATGGGGAGAACTGCTGTTCAGAAACAGAAACATCGACCTCTGTTTAGATACCATTATCGAATATAACGACATCACCTTTTATGGCCTTGCGAGTCCTGAAGTCAGCCGCCATGTCGCAAAGACCGTGAATAATATTGATTTTCTAATCACACATTTTCCTCCGTCTACGATTCAAGGCATCTCGGAACTTCATCCTCATTATCATCTGTTTGGCCACGACCATCACATGTCAGACTATAGAGAAGCGCATATAGTAACGAGGTCATATAATGTTTCAAAATATGAAGAGCTTCTGGGTGAAGAATGATGTGTAATATGCTCTTTTTTTTATCTTTACAAAAAGACTGAACTTCAGACAAAAATTCGGTTCAGCCACATATCCAAAATCTTCATTTATAATTAATAACATTAAACTATTATGGAGGATTTAAATTGTGTAATTTGCGAGATTACGAAAAAGACCTTTGAGGTCATCAAAAAGGTTTACGATCATCATAACGAGTATGTTGATTCTCAAGAAGACATGACGTCTTCGGACGTTGGTTCACGAATTATATTTCCGAAGTATTCTTCCGGTGATACTAGAATCAGTGAGCAGGAACTTAGATTTATTTTCATTGAACAATTCTATGCCTACATAGAAGAGAAGAAAAAGGCTAACCCTCTGGCGCCGATTAATCTTTACTATTCGGTAGAAACTCCTACAGAAAAAAATATATATTTTCAAAAGATAAAGGCGGCCCTAAAGTTGATGCTAAAGGAGTCTCTGCCAGAACAGATTTAACCATTTACGAAAAAGAGGGAGATAAGTTTACCAAAAAAGCATTGATTGAATTCAAGGCACTAAATCCAGTTATAGAAAATTACGAAAAAGACTTTTGCAAGTTGAACAACGAAGAGGAGACATCAATAAAATATTTCATTCAGATTATTAAAAACTATGATAAAGGAACATTAAAAAGCATAAAAGATAAAATAAAGAGTAAGAAAGACAACATAAATTACAAATGCTATTGTCTTGATACAGGCGAAAACATAACAAGAGAAATAACTGACAAATTATGCGAATCACAATCCACCGCGGAATCGACCAAATAGGCGGCTGCATCACCGAGATACAGTCCGCTTCCGGAACCAAGATACTTATCGACCTCGGTCACAACCTTCCCGAGGCCGACGGCCAGGTCAATGACATATATGATACGCCGGAGAACCTCGACCGGCTTCTCGAAGGAGTTTCGGCAGTCTTCTACACACACTACCACGGAGACCATATCGCCTTCGAAGCTTCTGTTGCCGAGAAGGGCATTGACCAATATCTCGGTCAGATCGCTAAGACAATAAAGAAGCAATTCTACGCCCACATGCAGCATGTCCCGGAGGAAGGTCAAAGTCAGAAATACAAAGCCGCCCTCGAAGCAGTAGCCAAATTCAAAGAATACCATGCAGATAAAACCATCACCGTCGGCGACATAAAGGTCACTCCTTATTACGTAAGCCATTCGGCGGCTGACGCCTATATGTTCATCGTTGAATGCGACGGCAAGACAATCCTGCATACCGGAGACTTCAGGGATCACGGCTATCTCGGCCATTTCCTCGCCGGCACATTGAAAAAATTCGTAACAGGAAGAGACATCGACGTTCTCATCACAGAAGGGACAACGCTCTCCAGAGCAGACGAAAGAATGATGCCTGAAGAGGAATTGCAACAGAAAGCCTACGAGCTGATGTCAGACTATAAATATGCCTTCGTGCTCTGCTCCTCGACCGACCTGGACAGGCTCGCCTCGTTCTATCAGGCTACCGCCCACCATCCGGGCAGACTGTTCGTCACGGACGGATATCAGTGCAAATTGCTGGACACATTCACCCGCAGTCTCGGCCAAAAAATGTTGATATACAATTTCAAGGATTCACGTGAATATGACAAGACTCTTCAGCAATCAATGCTTGAGTCTGGATTCACCATGCTCGTCAGGACCTCCGACAAGTTCAAGAGATACCTGGAAGAACTGATGCCCCTGCTAGCTGAAAAGGAAACGGCTTTAATATACTCCCAATTCAAAGGATATATTACGCCCGGATGCAAGGCATACAATGAAAGCACCGACAGGTTCGTCCACTCATACGACTGGAACTTCAAATACCTGCACACATCCGGGCACGCCTCCAGGGAAGCACTTGCCAAAGTATGCAGGCTAGTGAATCCTAACGCCGCAATCATTCCGATACACACGGAAAAAGGCAGCGATTTCACGACTCTCGACATCTCTGAGAGCCAGAAAAAAAAGGTAGTAACGAGCGACACCATTGCAGATGGCATAGAAATACAGGTTCGATGAGTCAGAAACTGGATCTGAGCTATCCATACGGGACTTTTTTGCGAGGGGTTGTCAGATGGAGCCGTGAAGGTGAGATTGATCTGAAAAGCGAAAAGGGCATATCGCAAGTCAACGCTCTCCTTAAAATCATCTGTCACTCTCCGGCCTTCGACTGCTATGACGGAAACTTCAACGGGTTATCACTCGATTCCGTCGTAAGCACTCTGAACATAGACCTCGACGCAGAGGAATACCATTCGGATTATCCGCACAGTTACAGAATCGAGCAGATCATATCATTTGAACAGGCCCTAAAGTACAGGAAATATGCCCCTGACTGGTGCATACTCCAGTCAGAATTCGCCTACGACGAACACGCCGGCTACGGAAAGAACCGCATATATTTCTGTGTCAGGGACGATATGGAAAAAATTCCTGCATTTCCGTGTACAAACTACCCGCATGACGAATACGGATATTCTTTGATTGCCGTGATAGCAGGTCCGGACGGAGAAATCATTTCCACGACATCACGATGGAACTACGGGGACGATGAAAACGATGATTTTCTGACACCGGAACAATTGGAAACTCTGTTGCATGTCAAAATCAACTAATTTCAGACGGAGTATGCCATACTTTGGCATAATAAGGATTTATGTTTGCACTTCGAAATACGTATGATAACTTATGACAATCTCGGGACAATACGCCACAGCAGAAATCTTTACTGACAATATAGAAGATGCCGCCCTACAATGGATCAGGGAACAGTGCGACCACCCGACATTCGAGGGCGCCAGAATCCTGCAGATGCCGGATGTCCATGCCGGGAATTCCTGCAATGTAGGCACAGTCTACAGGATTGGTGAATATGTCAATCCCGACCATGTAGGTGTCGACATAGGCTGCACCATTTCCATGCACAGGCTGTCCTATCCCATGAACCTTGACGATTTCGCCCTGCTTGACCACAGGATACGGGAAGCCATACCGACAGGCACGGAAATCTGCGAGAAAAACAGCATAAACGAGAAAGAGCTGTTCCGGTTCCTGAATGCGCAGTACCAGAAAGCACGTTCAGCAGCACCTGACCTTATCAATGAAGTTCCCCGTATAGATGCCCGTTTCATATCCGATTTCTGCCGCCGGATAAAATTGCAGGAAGGTATTTTCTACAAGAGCCTCGGAACTCTCGGCGGAGGAAATCATTTCATAGAATACGGAGAAGATTCAGAATCCGGAGAAGGCTGGCTGACAATCCACAGCGGCTCACGGAATCTTGGCGTCAAGGTCGCAAACCACTGGCATAACATAGCAGACAATCCAAAGAGGGCCCGATACAGAGGATATCTGTGGGGAGACGCACTGAACGGATACCTTTCAGATATAGTCCTCACGCAGGCCTACGCGATTTTCAACCATGACTCGATAAGGGACAGAATCTTTGCCATTCTCAAAAAACTTTGCAAGGCCAGATGCACTGAATCCATCTACACGACACACAATTATATTTCGGTAAACGAAGATCAGCCCGTCCTGCGCAAGGGCGCTATAGCCGCTCCGGAAGGCCGTAAAATATGCATACCTTTCAACATGCGTGACGGAATCGCCATCTGCATGGGGAAAGGCAATGAACAGTGGCTTTGCAGCGCCCCGCATGGAGCAGGAAGGAAAATGTCTCGGAACCAAGCAAGGAAGCAGATACCCCTATCGGACTACGAATCCGCCATGTCCGGAATATTTTCATCCTCCGTCTGCGCCGAAACCCTCGACGAATCTCCACAGGCCTACAAGCCTACTGAAGAGATTCTGTCGCTGATAGGCCCGACTGTGGATGTAATATCCTTCGTCAAACCTAAATTCAACATCAAGGACACTGGAAAGTGAAGAAATATATACAGATAACCGCCGGCAGGGGGCCGGTAGAATGCGCCCGGACGGTTACTCTCGTCGCCCGCGAAATCTGTCAGTCAATCCCGAACCTGACAGTCTTCGACTGCGAGCCGCACAAATCCGAACCGGACTGCTTCATGTCCATAACCCTGGCCTCTGATTCGGAGATTCCGCCCGCATCTATCTCGGAATGGGAAGGCTCGGTACTCTGGCATTCGACAAGCAACCCCTACCGGCCAGGCCACAAACGCAAGAACTGGTTCGTCGGAGTCCATTTCATCGACGACCTTAAATTGCCAGAAATTGATGAACGCGACATAGTATATTCAGCATGCCGCTCGGGCGGAAACGGCGGGCAAAACGTCAATAAAGTGGAGACCTCGATTAGAGCGACACACCTTCCATCCGGCATTTCTGTCCGGTGCAGCGATGAAAGGTCGCAGTTCCAGAACAAGCAAACCGCAAAAAGGCGTCTGATGCTCAAACTCCTGGACATGCAGGAAGAAAGCAGAAACAAATCTGAAAAGGAGAACTGGTCAAGGCACGACGCACTGATCCGCGGAAACGCGGTCAAGAAATTCTCAGGACCGCTTTAAGGTCCAAAATATCAGAAGCCGCCGGACTCAAATATCCGGCGGCCTCTGTTCTTAATCCACGAACCTGATCTTCGAGAGGTCGCGGGGCTTGGCCTCGGGGCTCTCGTCGGGATAGCCGACACCTATCATATAGAGCAGTTCGTAACCGTCGCTGAAGCCGAGCCTGTCCACGAAGGCCCTCCCCTCCTCGCTGCCGCTAAGGTAGACCACCGGTCCTCCGAGGCAGACTGTTCCGAGTCCGAGCGAATAGGCCGCAAGGCAGATGTTCTCTCCGAGCAGTCCGGCGTTAAGGCCGTTGTCGCCCTCGGGAACGGCGATGAAGATCACCGCGGGGGCGTTGCGGAACATGTTCTTGAAATTGGGGTCGGCGGCGACCATCTCCGGGTTGGCCTTGCGATAGCTGTCGCTGATGGCGTCTATCATTTCGGCATCGTCGACTATGCGCAGCTCCCAGGGCTGCGAGTTCAGGCCGTTGGGAGCGTTCACTCCGCACTCGGCGATGAGCTGCAGCTTCTCGCGCTCGACGGGGATGTCCTTGTACATCCGGATGGAGCGGCGGTTCATTATCGCCTCGATGACTGCATTGGCTTCGTCCGAAGATGCTTCGGATGTCGTGGTGTTCTGTCCGCATGAGACAAGACACAGGGCGGCGGCTGAGGCCGCGAGCATGTTGATTCCTTTCATGTCTCTAAGATAACAATATTCTCATATTTTTCATTATCTTTGTATGTTTAACGCAACTGAAGAATGAACACCAAGACCATAGGAGTCCTGACTTCCGGAGGAGACGCCCCCGGAATGAACGCCTGCATCAGGGCGGTGACCAGGGCGGCGATCTACGAGGGATGGAAGGTGATGGGAATCTACCGCGGCTACGAAGGCCTGATCAACGGAGACATCAAGGAGCTGACCACCGAAAGCGTGAGCAACACCATCCAGCGCGGAGGCACCGTTCTCAAGACTGCCCGCAGCGACGAATTCCGCACCCCCGAAGGCCGTGCCAAGGCTTATGAGAACATCAAGAAGCTCGGCATCGACGCCCTGATAGTGATCGGAGGCAACGGCTCGTTCGCCGGAGCCCAGGCTCTCGCCAGCGAGCACGACATCACGGTGATCGGACTGCCAGGAACCATCGACAACGACCTCTATGGCACTGACTCCACGATAGGCTACGACACGGCGCTCAACACGATCGTCGAATGCGTCGACAAGATACGCGACACCGCCACCAGCCACAACCGCATCTTCTTCGTCGAGGTAATGGGTCGTGACGCGGGCTTCCTCGCCCAGAACAGCGCAATCGCCGCCGGCGCCGAGGCCGCGATCATCCCGGAGGACAACACCGACATCGACCAGCTCGCCACCTTCATCGGAAGAGGCATACGCAAGAGCAAGAACAGCAGCATAGTGCTCGTGTCAGAAAAGGACGGCGGCGCAATGCACTACGCCGAGCGTGTGCGCAAGGAATATCCCCAGTACGACGTGAGAGTGTCCATCCTCGGACATCTCCAGAGGGGAGGAACCCCCACCGCGCACGACAGGATCCTCGCCAGCCGCCTCGGAGTCGCCTCCATCGACGCACTCAAGGAAGGCCAGCGCAACATCATGGTCGGAATAAAGAATGACGAAATCGTCTACGTTCCCATCTCCAGGTCCATCAAGATGGACAAGCCCATCGATAAGGAGCTGATCAACGTGCTGACGATTCTGTCGATATAGAAAAATATTTCCGGTCCGCCTGACGGAAGTTCAAGTGCCGGAAAAATCGGGGTATTAGCTCAGTTGGTAGAGCGTCAGGTTCGCAATCTGAAGGTCAGGGGTTCGATCCCCCTATGCTCCACGGAAAAAGGGAAGCCATGCAGCTTCCCTTTTTCCGTGGAGCATCTCCCATCACAGCGCTGCGCGCTGCTCAGCCTCCGGCTGCCGGCTCCTCAGTTGCGGTGGATTTGTAATCCTCCGCTGATTTCTGAAATTCACCTGCACTCAGGAACGGCCCCTGAGTCCCTTCTGAGGCATGCGTCCCGCGCAGGTGTGACCAATTTCCTTACACCTCGCCGTCCGACCATCGTTCCGGACACCTGCAGGGCACATCAGGGGCGCAGGTGAATTTCACGAAGGTTGGTACCCGCTGCAGCGGCCGTCAGCTGATGAAAAACACCTGACTCAAGGAGCTGCCTCGTGCGTGAACGGATGGAGGACCGGTGGGTATGGTCTTCCGGATTTCGGGTGACCGGACTCACGTCCACACTTTGAACGCACGCCAGACCGCTGCACTTGAGTCAGGTGTTTTGCAGGAAGGAAAAAGTTGAAATTCAGCAGTCCCGGCGAGACGGCGCAGAGACCATTCCAGAGCCGGGGGCTGGTTCCAATGGACCCAAATTGGTTCCATCAGTCCCACCAGGCGGCCACCCACCGCAGCAGAACGACTGCATCCGGTACCAATGAATTTCAAATCCGACCGAACAGCCAGTTACAGCATGAGCACGAATTAATCGGACACCGGAAAAGGCGATTGAGGGGCGCTCAGGGCAACTTTGCAAGTTGACGCTGATTTGCAATCCACAGCAAGATGACGCAGAATCTGCTACCGTGCGCCGGACACGCGCTGCGGGGAGCTCCGCGGAGGGCTCTCCTCGCGCGAGTCGGCGACTGCGACTCAGTTCCGCTGGATAATCCAGCGCAATTGCTGCGCCCTACGTTCCGGCAGATTGTAAATCACGCCGGAACATAAAAGATAGCCACGTTGAAACACCAAAGTCAACTATGCCGAAACACCGAAGCCCGCCGCGGCGGAGTCGGCCTCAGGCAGTATAGGGCTGCGCGGTGGTTCTTACTGCCGGAGGGCGAACTCCACCGGCGGCTGGGTCAGGGCAGCGGATTGCAAGAACTCTGAAACGTAGAGCATGGCTGATTGCAAACCTGCCAAGACAGAAGCAAGGGCAGCAGATTACAAATTTGCTGAAACAAACAGAATCTGTTGAAACGTAAAACCAGCAGCAACGTAAAAATCCAGTCATAAACGGCAGCAGACAATGCACCGCCGCCGGAGGGCCATATCATCCACGAGCAGGCTCTTCCCGCCTGCGAGGGATGCTTATGGCCGCAGGCGGCAGAAAGCGCCGAATTACACATTCGCCTAGACAACAAAGGCAGGCAGCAGATTGCAAATCTGCTGAAACGGCAAATCCGCCATAACTCAGGCAGGCGGATCAGATCGGATAGATTTCCGCACCGGTGTAGCTGAAGAGGTCGGAGGGCGCGATCTTCATCTGAAGACCGCGGACACCCGCGCTGATGTAGATATAATCATAGAGCAGGGCGGACTCGTGGATGAAGGTCGGATAAGCCTTCTTCATTCCGATGGGCGAACACCCGCCGCGGATATAGCCGGTCAGGCCGAGCAACTCCTTCACATGCACCATGGCGCAGCTCTTGTTGCCCGAAATCGAAGCCGCAAGCTTCAGGTCCACCTCGAAGTCGCCGGGAATCACGCACACGAACACCCCGTTGCGGTCTCCTCGGAGCACCAGGGTCTTGAAAACCCTCTCCACGTCCTCGCCGAGCGACGCCGCCACCTTTCCGGCAGACAGGTCGTCCTCGGAAAATTCGTAAGGAATCAGTTCATATCCGATGCCTGCGGCATCCAAAAGTCTTGCTGCGTTAGTTTTTATCATCTTTGGCACAGTGCTTGCAAAACAAAAAAGCAGAAATAGATTTTTCATAGGTTAAATTTTGGTTAGAATCAAAGTAACGACCCCGATGCGATATCGCGGTCGTTATTTTTTTTGCAAATTTAGCAACTTGTTTCGAATAATGTCTGTGGAAGTTGCTAACTTCACCGGGTCAAGACAGCCAATATGAAACAGAAAAAATTCCTTCTTCCCGAATCGGAGATTCCCGCACAATGGTACAATATCATGGCGGACATGAAACATCGCCCGGAGCCGATGCTCGACCCGAAGACCCGCCGGCCGATCAGCGCCGAAGACCTCAGCCGGCTCTTCTCGCAGGCCTGCTCCGAGCAGGAGCTCAACATGGTCGACAGGTGGATCGACATTCCCGAGCCTGTCAGGGAGAAATACAGTTACTGGCGCTGCACTCCCCTGGTCCGCGCCTACGGTCTGGAAGAAGCCCTGGGCACGCCCGCCCACATATACTTCAAGAACGAAAGCGTAAGCCCCATAGGCTCGCACAAGCTCAACTCCGCGATTCCCCAGGCATACTACTGCAGCCGCGAAGGAGTGACCAACATCACCACCGAGACCGGCGCCGGGCAGTGGGGAGCCGCCCTCTCCTACGCCGCCGGGGTATTCGGCCTGGAATGCGCGGTCTACCAGGTCAAGATCAGCTATGAACAGAAGCCCTACCGCAGGAGCATCATGCAGGTGTTCGGAGCCCAGGTGACCCCCTCCCCCTCGATGTCGACCCGCGCCGGAAAGGACATAATCACCGCCTGCCCGAACCACCAGGGTTCGCTCGGCACGGCGATTTCCGAAGCCGTGGAGCTCGCGACCACCACACCCAACTGCAAATACACCCTCGGCTCGGTGATGAACCACGTCGCCCTGCACCAGACCGTCATAGGCCTCGAAGCGGAGAAGCAGATGGCCCTCGCCGGAGAATACCCCGACATCGTCATCGCCTGCTTCGGCGGCGGTTCGAACTTCGGAGGCATAGCCTTCCCCTTCCTGCGCCACACCCTCGCCGACGGCGTCAGGACAAGGTACATCGCGGCCGAACCGGCATCCTGCCCGAAGCTGACCAAAGGAGAATTCCGCTACGACTACGGAGACGCAAGCGGCTACACTCCTCTGATACCCATGTACACCCTCGGGCACGACTTCCAGCCCGCAAACATCCATGCGGGCGGCCTGCGCTACCACGGAGCGGGTTCCATCGTCTCCGAACTGCTCAAGCAGGAGCTGATCGAGGCCGTGGACATACGCCAACTCGACTCCTTCAGGGCCGGCTGCCTCTTCGCGAAGACAGAAGGCATCATACCGGCGCCCGAGTCATGCCACGCAATCGCCGCGGCCGTCAACGAAGCCCTGAAATGCAGGGAGAATCACGAGAAGAAAGTCATTCTCTTCAACCTCTCCGGCCACGGACTGGTTGACATGAGCGCCTACGACCAGTACATCTCCGGCTCGATGAACAACACGGGCGAATAAATAAAAAGACTACTTCTATACGAGCACTACGGTCACGCTGCGGGCTCCGTGTGCTCCGAACACCAGCGCCTGCTCGATGTCGGCAGTCTTGGAAGGACCGGAGATGAAAGTTCCAAAAGAGCGCGGCGCCTGGAGCTCATTCCTGACGTATGCCTGATGCATGTTGTCGACTATCTCGTTCCTGTCGAGGACTATCACCAGCGCCTCCGCGATGAACAGCAGCGCGCGGTACTTTCCGAAGTCGTCTATCCACACGGCTCCGTTCTCGGCGACCCCGAAGCGGGCACGCACCACGGCCACATCAGAGCCGTCGAGCGCCTCGGGAGACTGGAAATCCCCGACAGCAGAAAGCTTCACCTCCTCCGGCAGCAGTCCGGAAAGGTCGACTCCCGGAGCCGTGACGACTGAGCGGACTCCGGGGTACTCCACACTCAGCGTCTGGGCGACGAATGCGGCAAGATCCTCAGAAGCGGTGCCGGCAGGAGCCGTGACAGCCCTGCCTCCAGCCTCAGTGAGAGACTCGCAGAAAGCGGCGGCTCTGTCGGAGAACGTCAGGGCTTCGCTCTCAAGCGGCCCGAGATCGGGATAATCGTAGGTTGCGGCGGTATTGGCGCGCAATTTCTCGAATATTTCTTCTCTGCTTCCCATATTTACTTCACTTCTCCCTTTTTCCAAAGGCTGTTGAACGAGCGGGTCGCGAAGCGGGGCATCTCCCTGCCGCTCCCCCAGGTGTTGATTTTCGCATAGACCAGAGGTCTGGGCGCATGGTTGACCATAGGCGCGAGCTTCAGAGCCGTGTTGAACACAGCCGGACGCTTCATCACAGTGTTCAGCGCACCGGACACGGCCTTCTTAATCTTGTCGGCCTTCCCCAGCGAGTCCAGGTCCTGACGCCAGAGGTAAATCTGCTCTCCAAGATCCACCTTTGCGGGGCAGACATTGCTGCACGACATGCACAGCGAGCAGGCCGAGACGTTGTCGGAATACTTCTCAGGATCCCTGAGCATTCCGAGGTTGATTCCTATAGGTCCGGGGATGAAATAAGTGTAGGAATAGCCTCCGCTGCGCCGGTAGACAGGGCAGGTGTTCATGCAGGCTCCGCAGCGAAGACAGTTCAGCGCCTTCTCGTGCCCTTTCTTCGCCAGGATATCGCTACGTCCGTTGTCCACTATGATGATGTGGAACTCCCCGCCTTCCTGCGGCCTGGCGTAGTGCGTGGTGTAGGAAGTGATGGGCTGTCCGGTGCCGGAGCGGGCCAGCAGCCGGGTGAACACTCCGAGGGAGCGCAGGTCGGGCACAATCTTGTCCAGGCCGAAAGCGGTTATCTGCAGTTTGTGGAGAGAGGTGCCGATATCGGCGTTGCCCTCGTTGGTGCATACCACCATCTCGCCGGTCGACGCGACGGCAAAGTTGGCCCCGGTCATCGCGGCGCCGGCCTTCTTGAATATCTCGCGGAGATTCTTGCGGGCGGCGTGTGTCAGGTAGGTCGGATCGCAGTTGCCCTGCTCGGTGCCCATCTCCTTCTCGAATAGCCTGCCTATCTCCTGGCGGCGTATGTGCACTGCCGGCAGCACGATGTGGCTGGGCTTCACGTGCATCAGCTGGACTATGCGCTCGCCGAGGTCGCTCTCCACGGTCTCGATTCCGTTCTCCTCGAGATAGGGGTTGAGACCGCACTCCTCTGCCAGCATCGACTTGCTCTTGATGAACAGATGTGCGCCGTGGTCGCGGAGAATCTTCAGCACGGTCTCCCGGTACTCCCTGGCGTCGCGGGCCCAGTGGACCACGGCTCCGTTCGCTGTAGCGTTGTGCTCGAACTGGGCGAGCAGCTCGGGGAGATGGCTGTTGGAATACATCTTCAGCGCGCACGCGGCGTCCCTGAGATGCTCCCACTCCGGGAGGCGGCGGCTCATCCTGTCGCGCTTCTGCCTAACCATCCAGAGCGTATCGTCGTGCCACTGCGCATGGGCGCCGTCCTTGAGGAATCCGGCCGCAGCCCTTGAATGCATAGTACTCATAGCAATCGTAATTTTATAGTCCCTGTGCCAGTATCTCCACTATGTGGATGACCTTTATCGGAAGATGTTCGCGGCGGATTATGCCCTCCTGGTGCATCAGGCATGAAGAGTCGGCTCCGGTGATGTACTCGGCCCCGGTGGCCATGTGGCGCTGTACCTTGCTGCGGCCCATCGCCAGCGACACCGCGTCCTCCTCTATCGAGAACATCCCGCCGAAGCCGCAGCATTCGTCGGGTCGTTCGGGCTCAGTTATCTCTATGTCCCTGACAAGGGACAGAAGGTTCCTGAGCTTGTTGAAATAGGGTATGTTGCGCTCGCTGGGTGAAGACAGGCCTAGCAGGCGCACACCATGGCAGCTGTTATGGATACTGACCTTGTGGGGGAAGGAGGCCGGGAGCGAAGAAGGTTTCACGACATCATGCAGGAAGCCGCAGATGTCGTAGACCCTGTCCTCGAAGAGGCAGCGGTGCGGCTTGTCCTTGAGCAGCTCCGGATAGTGGCCCTTGATGAACACGGCGCAGCTCGCCGACGGCCCCACGACGTAGTCGTAGCCCGCAAACTTCTCGTCGAGCTGGTCGGCGAGCCTGCGGGCCGAGCTCTCGAAGCCAGCGTTGGCCATGGGCTGCCCGCAGCATGTCTGGTCGACCGGATATTCCACATCCAGCCCAAGATATTTCAGCAGTTTGTATGAGGCGACGCCGACCTGGGGGTACACGGCGTTAACATAACAGGGAATGAATAATCCTACCTTCATCGCGTCTTGACTTTTCCGATGCAAAAATAATCAAATACGCACACAGATTGTCAAGCCAGAGGCTGCTAATTTTCAAATAAAAAAAGGACGCCCGGATGGCCGGACGTCCCTTTGATGATGATGTCAGAAATCTACTTCATGTGGGCGAAGGCGTCGGTCACGGCGAAGGTGCTGGCCTTGCGCACGTTCACTG
>ERZ779889.1010-NODE-1010-length-31013-cov-4.417630_pt1 | contig 31013 bp, 16 predicted proteins | sample MGYA00511030_ERZ779889 | MGnify/ENA primary metagenome ERZ779889 (study PRJEB29588, sample SAMEA2160616) | human gut metagenome | biome: human gut; feature: human-associated habitat; material: faeces | place: Denmark | collected 2008/2010 ... | reverse complement strand
TGTGCCGTATGCCACATGATAGTTGGGCGAGCCGGTGTCATCGACCGACCACATGAAGTAATATATTCCGTTGCGGTAGAACACATACGGTGCCTCGCGGTAGGCGTAATCCTGAAGCGTTCCGCCCTGCGGAGTCATCACCGTGAGAGTATTTTTCTTTATCGATATCATGTCCTTGTTGAGCTCCGCGCCGGCCATGTAGCCGTTGCCCCAGTACAGATATGATTTTCCCGACACCGGATCGGTGAACACATCGACATCTATCTGCTGCCCGTAACCCACCGGTGAATCGGTTATCATCGGCTTGCCTGAGTCCTTGAACGGTCCTGTGGGTGTATCGCCTGTGGCCACGCCTATCTGTTTGCCCTTGCCGTCCTTGGAGTTTCCGCTGTAATAGAAGAAATATCTGTACCGGCCTTTTATCTTTTTCTCGATGATGCACGGTGCCCATGCGTTGCCGTCGGCCCACACGGCGTCGCCCGCCTTCAGGTCTAGCACGGTGCCCGCTTCGGTCCAGTTGCGGGTGTCGGACGACTCGAACACAGTGAAATGAGCGCTGCCCCAGCCCGGCACGCCGTCGGTAGTGGAGTAGATGTAGTAGCGGCCGGTCTGTTCGGAATAGAGAATCTCAGGGTCGGCATGAAATCCGGTGAGTACTGGGTTGCGCGGAATGGTGACGCCTTCGGGAAGTCCCCACTTGTCGGTGAGGCGCTTCATCTCGTCGCGTGTGACGGCCATCACTGTGCCGTGGCGCGGATGGAAGTCCATCGTAACCTTGCTGTCTATTGCGCGGAAATGTTCCAGGTCGGTGGTTTCGGTGAACTGGTAGCGGCCGCTTGTATAAAGATCGTACATCAGTATGTACTTGTCGGTGCCCGACAACTTGAATGTTCCCGCGCCCTCCACGGCCTGATCGGTCTGCTGTTTGTAGTCGGGGCTTTCGGTCCATCGGCCGGATGTCAGCTCATTGGTTACGGCAACCTTTATTCCGTTGCCGTGTCCTTCGGTCTTGTAGAACAGATGATATTTTCCGTCCTTATACACAATGTCGCCGTCGATGCACGACTTGCGGTCGGCGGGGATGAACAACGGACGCGGCTCGCCCGTAAGTCCGGTGAACGAGTCGTTGGCATATGCGTAATAGATGATGTCAGGTCCGTCGCCATGCTTCATCGACCAGTATATCATATACTTGCCCGCCTTGTGGTCGTATATGGTCTGCGGTGCCCACACACGCTTCAGATCGTCCTGTCCTTCGTAGGTCTGCTGTATGTTAATGACGGAGTGCGACCAGTTGATGAGGTCTTCCGACTTGAGCAGAACCATGGCGCGGTTGGAGTCCCATCCGTTGGCCGACACCATGTCGGTGGCCACCATGTAGAACGTATGACCGTCCTCGCCGCGCAGGATGTGCGGGTCGCGCACTCCGCCTGTGGAGCTGATGACCTTCGAGTCGATCACCGGGCGTCCGCCGTTGAGCTTGTGCCACGACAGTCCGTCGTTGCTAAGGGCGAAGCAGATGGCCTCCTGGCTTATGTCGTTGCCCGTGAAATAAACAAAAAGATAGCCGGCCATGTCCTTCTCCTCAACGGCTGCCGCGTGTGCGGTGGCCGTTGTCAGAGAGATGATGGCCGCAATTATTACAAATAGTCTTTTCCTCATTATATGCTGTTTTTGGTTGTTTTAGTTTCATGTATGGCTGCATGTGTACGGCCATATTCCGTTGTCAATATACGAATATGCGGTAGTCCTTGGTCAGTCCGGCGGCGTCCTGCAAGGGGGCGGGCAGATACTCCAGCGCGCCGATGGTCTGTTCGGCACCCATGTCGATGACGAGCAGATGAGGCATTGATGCTCCGTAGGCGGTGCTCCACCATGTGGATTCCTGAAGGTCGAACGCCTTGTCGCCCGTGTGGTTGCCGTTGTCGGCGTCCTCGCTGTCGGCATATTTCGTGCTCCATGAGCTGCGGTCGATGCGTCGTCCGTCGGTGTCCAGCACGTAGATTTCGGCTATTGCCGCCATCTCGCTGCCGTCGTGGGTTGACGAACACTCAATGGCCAGATAGCGTCCGCGTGCCGGCGCGTTGAACTTTATGGTCTGCCATGCGCGGCTCTGTGCGAACCGGCCCGTCGCTGCGGGCGTTGCCGAGTTGAGGTCGGGGCGGTCGCCCGGATTGTTGTGGCGGTTGCTCTTCTCCAGTTGCAGCTTGTCGAGTTCGGGACGGTCCTGTCCCCATGTCTCAGGCTTGGACGGTCCGGTCACGTCGAGCACCACTATCTCGTTGCGTCCTTTCTTCAGCCAGCATCCCGGAACGTAGATAGTTTGTTGCGGGCCGATGCTCCAGAAGCGGCCGATGGCGTGTCCGTTCACATAGACGAGGCCCTTGCCCCATGTCTCCATGTTGATGAACGTGTCGCCGGTCTTCTTCAGATTGAAGAAACCGCGGTAGTATCCGGCACGCGAATCGAGCTTCAGGCCCATCGACGCGCCGTCATTGCAGCGCGTGAAGGCGCGTAGGGTGTGGTCGTAGGAGTCGGGCAGGGTGCGCATGGTCCAGTCGTTCAGTTTCCACGTCACGTCGTCGCCATCGATGTTGGCCATGAGTGTCACTTCGCCGGTGAGTCCCTTGAAGTCTTTTATGGCGCGGCCGAAGTTGATGCGTCCCATGCCTTCGACAACGATGTCGAGCCGGCTGCCACGGCTCACTGGCGGCAGACTGACTGTCGTCTCGTTGCGCACGCGGTCGGTGCGGCCTATGTAGCGGCCGTCCACATAAACCATGGCATAGTCGTGAGCGTCTTTCATGGCGAGTGTGGACGGTGTGTTTATCTCGGGCAGAGAGGTGGAGTAGATTACCGTTCCCCAACCCATGTCAAGTTCTTCGAAGGTCAGCGGACTGCGTGCTACGCACATACTGTCGGTGCCGAACACCAGGGGCGCGTACTCGTTGAGGCTGAAGCGCGGAATGCTTATCAGCTCTGCGGCCGGTTTGGGTACGGAGGGCAGACGCTTGTCGGAGTATTTCTCCATTGTGCGGCGCAGCTCGTAGTATTTTGGTGTGGCCTGTCCGTATTCGTTGATGGGTGCGTCGTAGTCGTAGGATGTCACGTCTGGAGCGAATCCCGGTGAGTTGGCGCCGGCCCAGTGGCCGAACGATGTGCCGCCGTGGGTCATGTAGAGCGAGAACGAAATGCCTTTGGACAACATCTCGTCTATGCCTGCCACCATTGCCGATGCGGGGCGTGTCTCGTGACGGGCGCCCCACTTGTCGAACCATCCGCTCCAGAACTCCGAGCACATCAGCGGCGACTCGGGCCGCAGTTCGCGCAGACGGCTGAACTGACTGTCGATGTCGGAGCCCGTGCCGAAGTTCATTGTCCACACCAGATCGTCCAGTCCGTTGCGTGTGAAGTTGCTCGCCCAGTCACACTGGAAGAGCGTGACCTTGTCGAATCTCGACCTGCGCACTATGTCGCGTATGGCACTCACGTAAGCCTTGTCCTCGCCATAGGAGCCGTATTCGTTCTCCACCTGCACCATGATTATCGGTCCTCCGTTCTGAATGGTGAGCGGAGCGAGCTGTTCGCCCACCTTCGCCATGAACTTGGATACGCGGTTCATGAAGTAAGGGTCCTGCTCGCGCAGACGTATATCCTTCTTCTTGAGTAGCCACCAGGGCAGTCCGCCCATCTCCCACTCGGCGCAGACGTAAGGTCCGGGGCGCACTATGACGTACATGCCGTTCTTCTGTGCCAGGCGGCAGAAGGCCGCGATGTCGTTCTGTCCGGTGAAGTCGAACTCGCCCTCACGCTGTTCGTGTATGTTCCAGAACACGTAGAGGCAGATGGTGTTCATGCCGAGCGCGCGGCACATCCTGATGCGGTGCTCCCAGTAAGGGCGCGGAATGCGCGGATAGTGCAGCTCGGCGGCCTTCACCACGAAGGGTCTGCCGTTGAGCAGGAACGTCTTGTTGCCGGCAGTGAACGTGCCGCCACCGTTGTCGGCGGCGCATGTCGTGCGACCCGCGAGCGCCATTACGGCCGCGAGCAGCAGTGTGCGTAGAAAGGATGGTTTCATCATGTCAGTATTCAGATTTTGTATTTCCGTGTCAAATGGTGTTTATATATGTTTTCCGGAGGTTTAAGGATGAGTTCCGGAAAGCGCGTCACGACGTGCCGCAATGAGTGTTGCCGCTGTTGGCGGACGAAACGACGTGATTGCTGCAAAGTTAGTGTTTTATTTTAAAATACACAAACCGGCTTTTTCACTCACGATTTCCTGCGTGCGGTTCTGTGGCAGTGGAGTATCACGCATGGCGGCAATGGAATTGTGACATCACATCGTGGACATGACATGAGGCGTGTTTGCCGGTCGCAGTCGGCGGAAGATAATAAAGCGCAAACGATACCGGAAACTGTATATTTATACATCTCCGGCGGTAAAATATTTTGACAATAAAAATTCTCAAAATAGAAAGCGGAGCTCAGCGAAATGGGCTTTATCAGACAGATGTCTCTTTAGCGAACCGTGATATTATCCTTCCCGAATGACATAAAAGATAAGACGACTTTGCGAAACGGGCTTTATCGCGGTCTGATATGGGCTTTGTCAGGGCACGATATTGGACATATCAGTGCATGAAATGGGCAATATCGGAGGCTGAAACGGGCCATATCGCAACGCGGTACGAAGACTATAGGATTGCTGGAAAGTGCAAGTGACTGACATTCAATATGATGCGTAACCCTCTCAAAACTCGCAAATTTGCGAGCGAGGAGGCAGTTGCTCGAAAAAAACGCCGTATTTTCGGGTTACGGTGAATATTCATACATTTTGCGATGTGCATTATTGCATATTTATGCAAAAACATTAATGGATGATGAGGTGTGTATTCAAGGCGCAGGATGTCGTATTAAGGATATTGTAAAAGGTGGATTGCACCAGTGTCAGACGTCCTTAATATTCTCCGTGTCAAGTGTTAATGACTGTCCCGGACGGTGCCGTCGTCATCGGAAAAACATAGCTTCAGGACCGAAACGGATAAGACAAAAGCAGGAGGAAAAGCACTGATTGTTTTCCTCCTGCCATGACCGTGTATGACATTACATCACGCCAGATGCAGTCATTTCTTTATTATCTTCGACGTCTTTGTTTCGTTCTGTGTCTCCACAGTGAGCAGATATATTCCCTTTCCAACAGAGGATATGTCGAACGTGTCGCTATTGTTTCTGGCGGTCTTCACAAGGTTGCCCGCCATATCGTTGAGTGTGAGGCTCACCACCGGCTCGCTGCTTTTGATGTGGAGCAGTCCGTCGGTTGGATTGGGATACACTTTGATTCCGGAGTCTTCTGCTACCTCGTCTATCTTGGTGGAGATGTTGGTGCTGAACGAGTACTGACCCGAACCGAGCGTGAATACGGCCTTGCCGTCGGCAGTGCCCTCATACTTGACACCTTCGGCCTCTTCGGCCGGTATCTCACCTTCATACACCGTGTTGCCGTCGGCCACAGGCATGAGCAGTTGGGCGGTGGTGTTGGCCGGAACGGTGACTTTGTATGTGAATGATCCGTCGGCTCCGAGCTGCCATGCGCTCTTTATGCTGCCGTAGTTTGAAGCCACTGTCGCGTCGACGCTGGTGATGCGGTCCTGTCCCTGAGGCAGTGTGGTGCGGGTGTCGGGATAGGGCTGTAATATGATGTGCTTGAAGCCCACATTCTGCTCGTCGGCCTCTATGCCGGCCATGTATCTGTACATCCACTCTGCCACTGCTCCGTAAGAATAGTGGTTGAAGGAGTTCATGGATATGTCCTTATGGAATCCGGTCTCCTTGGTGTACGAGTTCCAGCGTTCCCATATCGTTGTCGCGCCCTGATCCACGCTGTAGAGCCATGACGGACAGTTGCGCTGGAGCAGCAGGTTGTATGCCTTGTCTATGAGTCCCACCTGTGAGAGTGTGGTGTTGATGATGCCCGTACCTACGAATCCGGTGTTGAGCGTCTCGTTGTTTGAGCTTATGGCACGTGCGAGCGCCTTGATGGTGGCCTGTTCAGATGCCTCGTCGGGTAGCAGTCCGAAGCGCAGTGCGAGCAGATAACCCGTCTGAGTGCGCTGTGTTGGCATGTTGCCGCTGATGTAGCGTGTGGCGAACTCTTTCTTTATGTTGTTGTAGAGCTCTTCATATTCGGCGGCCTTGATGGCATATTCGTCGCCTGGTGCCGTGCTGAGAGCCTGTGACATCTTGCTCATGAGCATTGCGTCGTAAGCATAGTAGCATACGCTGACATAGCGTGAGTCGGTCGGAACGAACGATACCCAGTCACCGTATGATGTGCCGGCACCCTGATACTTGTAGCCGTCGCCGGCCTGTGCTGCCAGCCAGTCCATGTATTTCTCCATCGACTCATAGTTCTCCTCGATGATGCTCTTGTCGCCGTGCATGAGATAAGTGGTCCATGGCACGATGATGCCTGCGTCGCCCCATGCGCCGTTGCCGTAGCCCACCCAGGCTATTGGAGCCACGTCGGGATAGGCACCGTCCGAACGCTGGCTGTCGCGCATGTCGCCCATGAACTTGTGGTAGAAGGCGGCGGTGTTGGCGTTGTAGGCAGCGGTGCGGCAGAATATCTGCGTGTCGCCTGTCCATCCGAGTCGTTCGTCGCGCTGCGGGCAGTCTGTCGGCACGCTCATGAAGTTGCCGCGCTGTCCCCAGATGACGTTGCTGTAAAGCTGGTTCACGGCGTCGTGGCTTGTTGTGAGCGACGAGCCTTCCTCGTTGTCGGCACCTACGACAAGTCCCTCGATGCCGGTTATCTCGATGTCGTCGCCCGCGGTGAGCTCACAGTAGCGGAATCCGTAGTAGGTGTTTGTCGGGCTATAGGTCTCGCCTTCCTCGTCGCCGCGTAGCGTGTAGTACATCGAGGCCTTTGCCGTGCGCAGGTTGATGAGATACAGACTGCCGCCGGGGCCGTCGTCGCCACGGTTGGTGTCGCCCTTGTCGTTGAGCATCTCGCTGAAGCGTCCGCGCAGAGTGCAGCCGGCCTTACCCTTGACGTTCACTCTCACCCAACCTACCATGTTCTGTCCGAAGTCGTAGATTACGGTCTGTCCTTTCTTCAGTGTGACTGGCGAGTTGCCGCTTATCTCTGACACTACGTTCACCATGCCATAGGCAGTGCCTGTCTGTTTCACGCCTTCGTAGATGGTGATGTGTTCCGGCAGGCGTGTCAGCGATGTGCGTATGCGTGCCGCCGGACCTTCGAATGCGCATATCTCGCCGGTGAAGTCGCGGCTCGACGCCGTGGCGTGCCATGCCGACTGGTCGTATCCGGCCTCTTTCCAACCGTCCTCGAGAGTGGCGTTGTAGGTCTCGCCGTTGTATATGTCGCCCTTGCGCAGCGCTCCGTTGTTTGATGTCGCCCATGAGTTGTCGGTCACGATGGCCTCCTTCGAGCCGTCGGCATATTCGATGACGAGCTTCGCCATGAATGCCACAGGCTTGTCGCCGTATTGTCCGTGGGCGATGCCTCCGGCCCAGTAGCCAGACGTTACGGTCGCTCCGATGGCGTTGCCGCCTTCTTTGACGAGTGTGGTGACGTCGTGTGTGTTGTAGAATACCTTCTTTGCATAGTCGGTCCATCCCGGTTTCAGCTCGTCGTAAACGGTCGTTCCGTCGTCCTGTACGTGGCCCACACGTGTGCCGTTGATATATACGTCGTATATGCCGAGGGCAGAGCTGTAGAGCTTGGCCGACTTTATGGGTGCCTTGGCCGTGAACTCTTTCCTGAACATCGAGGCCGCTCCCATGGTGCTCTCCATGAATCTCTGCTCGCCGCTTGCTACGGCCACATAGAGCTGTTTGGAGCCGTCGTGTTCCTCAATGGTGCCGTCGAACAACGGAGCGTCGCCCTCGAAGTCCTCAGACAGACGCACGGTCTCGGTGCCGTCGGCATTGATTGTCGTCACTACCACATTGTCGGCATAGGCCGGACCTTCGTCATCTACGTGTGCGCGGAAGCCTACGTAGCCATCGACAATCTTCTCAGAGGCGGTGTATGTATCTACAAGCTGTTTGTCGATGTAGGTGTTCACCACGTTTCCTTTCACCTCAATGCGCATGCGGTGAGGCTTGCCGAGTATCTCGTCCTTGGTGAACGCGTCTATGCGTGTGTCGCTGTATGAAGGTGTAGAGCTGTTGTTGTACACATGGCGGCGTATTGCCGGATAGTCGTAGTCCTTACAGTTGAGCGCCCACATGTAGTAGTTGTTCGAGGCGGTGTATGCGAACACCACGGCCACGTTGCCCTTCATGAGAGTGATGTCAGACTCTATGGCGTAGCCGCTGTTGTCGTCTGATGCTGTCTCTTTCTGCCATGCGAACACAGAGTTCACCACACCCTCCATGCGCAGTTGTCCGTCGGTCACTGTGCCATTGTCGAAAGCGTAGTTGTCGGCGTTGGCAAAGTCCTCGCTGAAGAGGGTCTTTCCGTTGGCGATGACCTTGATGTTGTCCCACAGCGCAATCTCCGGATCGCTGTTCTTCTCGCCCATGTCGGCGCGCAAGCCGAGCTTGCCGTAGGCAAAGTCGCCCTCGCGGTCGTCTATGAGTATGTCGTTGATATAGGTGCGGGCCCGTTTGCAGTTGTCGTAAACCTCTATGCGCAGATGGTATGTCTCGTTGTTCTTCAGATCGACAATGCCTGTCAGGTCCTTGTTCTCAAGACACTCGCCGCCCGGATTCCAGCGATGAGGGCGGAAACGGGGATAGTCGCCCTCGGTGTTGAACTGCCACATGTAGAAGTGTGACTGGTCTGTCGCGGCGAAGCACAGACCGCCTGCCACTTGCGAGATGTTGAAGTCGGCGGTTATGGTGTATTCCGTTATGTCGGCGGTGTCGGTATCTTTCTGCCAGCAATATTGTTCTGTACCATATCCCTCGAAGTAGAGACGGCCGTCTCTCACAACACCTGCAGTGAAGGTGGAGTTGCCTTCTGAGAAGTCTTCGGAGAAGACAGACACGCCATCGACGCTCACGTTGAAGTCGTCGTAGTAGGCAGCCTCATATAGATTTTCGGTGTATTCGGAGCGTGCGGCACGGAAACCGAGACGTCCGAAGGGGAAGTCGCCGCGGCGCTCGTCTATCAGTATGTCGTTGATATAAGTCTTTGCGAGCATGCCGTTTTCGGTTATGTCGATGCGGAGGGTGTATTCCTCGTTGTTCTTCAGGTCGATTATGCCCGTCAGGTCAACGTCCTCAAGACACGTCGGAGTGTTGTTCACCCAGCGGTGAGGACGGAAGCGTGGATAGTCGCCCTCGGTGTTGAACTGCCACATGTAGTAGTTGTTCTCGTCGGTCATGCCGAAACACAGTCCGGCAGCCACCTGGGCAATCTCGAACTTGCAGCTTATGGAATAGTCGGAAATCTCGTCCTCGTCTATGTATCCGAGCGGATTGTTGGAGTATTTTATCCATTTCGCTCCGTCCCATCCTGTGCCCATGAGTCCGGTTTCGAAGTAAGCCTTCTCTGTAGAGGTGGCTTCGTTGCCTTTGTTGTCGGTCACTGTCACCTTCCAATAGTAGCGCGTTGACGGCGCGAAGGTGTAGTCGGGACTGATCATCACCGACTGGTCTGACTCAACGATGCCTGAGTCCCACACGATGTTGGAGCAGTCGCTGTCGCTGCACACCATGATGCGGTAGCTCTTCTGCATCACTCCGCGCTCGTCCGAGTTCAATATCCAGCTGAACGTCGGCGCCTTGTCTATGCCCACGGGATTGGTGAGCGACAGGGTGCGCAGCTTTTCCACAGTAAGAGCTTGAGCCACCCCTGCGAATAATACACTCAGTAGCAGCAACCATAGTCTTGGGTTGCCTGATGAGAAAACGGTTCGTCTCATAGTTGTTTGTTTAGTGAATAATATGAAAGTGAATAATAAGTTTATTGTCGTCAGTATATGTGTATATGCGTTTCATGCACCGTGTGCCGTCGTCATACCACATCAGTATAGTCTTCGTAGGTTCTTCCTCCCGTGGTCTTTTACCGTTCCGGGTGGCAGGATAGTGTTTCTGTGTCTTTTTTACGCGCCACATGCGCAACGGCATAGTGGCTGTATGTCAGATTAGTAGTTCTTCTCAAATAATAATATCAGTCCTATAAGAAAGAACAAACGACATATTCATCAATTTGAATTATTCTTTATTTTTTCATATTTTTTCACATTTGGCGGAGTGGTGTCCTTGACATGACAACGTAAGTCCGGCGGATTCACAACCACACGGGAGCGGGTTTATACGTGAAATGTCATAGAATATAATTTATATGATGCGGGAGAGGTTTTTATATGATGTGGAAAAAGGTTTTTATATGGTGTAGGAGAGGTTTATATATGATATGTGAATGGTTTATATATGATGTATGGAATGGTTATATATGATGTACGAGAGATTTATATATGATGCTGGAAAAGTTTATATATGATGTGTGAGAGGTTTATATATGACGTATGAAAGGTTTATATATGGTGCGTAAAAAGTTTATATATGATGTATGAAAAGTTTTTTATATAGTGTATGGAACGTTTATATAATGCTGAAACGTTTTTATATTATGTGTGAAAGGCAGTGGCGATGCAGGCCTGCAAGATTCACGACCGCAAGGTGATTGAGTGATGATAAGCTCTCCCTGCCACAACCGGTAAACCATCTCCCCAATAGCGACATATGCTTACGGTTCGCCGGACGAATGTTTTCCGTGCCTCTCCTTCCTTTTGATTTCAGCGTTTTCAGGCAAAACCCGCATGGCGTGCTTACAATTTTTCTTGACTAAATTTTGACAAAATAAATTCGCAAAAGAGGTGTGAATGAATGTTAAATCACGCATAATATAGCCCGTTTCGTGCCTTTTTGCACTTTGTTATACCCCATAACGTAGTCCGGAAAAGCGCGTTCCGTGTTCCGATATTGCCCATTTCGCATTACGATAAAGCCCGTTTCAGGGTGCAATATGGCCTATTTCAGCACCCAATATGGGCCATTTCGCAAGCCGAAATGGTGCTTTTTGCAATGCGGGAAAATACTCCTTAAATGTAATTATCTGATATTCAATACATTAACAAAACCTCTCATAACTCGCATATTTGCGCCCGACGAAGAGCCCGCCCGCAAATACTCGCTTATTTTTCGGGGTAGAACAGAAAACTGAGGCCGAAAAACCGAAATCCGCTTACAATCTGAAAGTGCCACGTACCGGCATCCCCTCAACTGAAGGAAAGACGCCGTCTCAGACTTAATCACAAACCGTCATCAGACCGCAGGCCTTTGTCCCCGTATTGAAACTGGTCCCTTTTTCTTTCTCACGGCCCCGATATAAACCTTAAATCTACGTTTCCGGCTTCGGTAAATACAGATGCCTCGTGCTTGTAGTTGCTGTTATTTTTCCTATATTTGCAATATAATATTGTTGCAATCTATTGTTCGGACATGAAAAAACATAAATTATGAAAAAGATATTAGGACTGGATCTGGGAACGAACAGCATTGGTTGGGCTGTGGTGAATGAGAAAGAAGATGATAGAGAAAAATCATCTATTACAAAAGTTGGTACAAGAAAAGTATCCCTTACTTCTGAAGAACAGAATAATTTTAATAAAGGAAAGTCTGCCGGAACAAATGCAAAAAGGACATTAAAACACGGCGCGCGTATAAACTTACAGAGATACAAGCTGCGTAGAGATGCCCTTATAAGGGTTTTAAAAGAGAATAATTTTATAACAGATGATACATTATTATCTGAAAATGGCAATAATACTACTTTCGAGACATATCGTTTCAGAGCACAGGCCGCAGACAGTGAAGTGACATTGGAACAGCTTGCCCGTGTGTTGCTTATGATAAACAAGAAGCGCGGTTATAAGAGTAATCGTAAAGCAAAATCCAAAGATGAAAGTGGGCAATTAATAGATGGAATGGATATTGCAAGGCAATTGTATGATGAGAATCTTACGCCTGGTCAGTACACTCTATCATTAATTAAGCAAGGAAAAAAGAAAGTTCCCGATTTTTATACATCCGATCTCAACAACGAATTTGAAAGAATATGGAGCTTTCAGAAGCAATTTTATCCTGATTTGCTTACCGATGACCTTAAGACAGAGTTGAATGGTAAGGACGAAAAGGGAGTAGGAACAATATGTTCAGACAAATTTGGAATCGTCGGTATTAAACGTAATACAAAAGGTTGGGAACAGAAAAAGGAGGATTACGTATGGCGTGCGGAGAGTTTGGAAAAGAAAATGGATTTAGAAAGATTGACCATTGTCTTTCAGAAAATATGTGGGCAGATAAAAAATGCAGGCGGATATCTCGGTTCAATAAGTGATAGAAGTAAGGAACTGTATTTCAGTGGCCAGACTGTGGGGCAATATAAGATGTCTGAGCTTATAAATAATCCGAACCGTAGTATCAAGAATCAGGTGTTTTATCGTCAGGATTATCTTGACGAATTTGAACGTATATGGGAAACACAGGCCACTTTCCATAAAGAGCTCACACCTGAGCTAAAACATGAGATACGCGATATCATCATATTCTATCAGCGACCTTTGAAGTCACAGAAAAAACTTGTCGCTTATTGTGAGCTGGAAAGCAAACAGGTTGAAGTAGAAGTGAATGGTAAAAAGAAGAAAGTTACGATTGGGCAGCGTGTATGTCCAAAGTCGTCTCCATTGTTTCAGGAGTTCAGAATATGGCAGCAGATAAACAATATTCAGGTGTCAGGATATATTATACCTGAATCTCAGACAGATCTGTTTGGAAATACACCAGCCAATAAAAAAGGCAGACGTTTTCTTTTGCAGGATGAAAAAGAAATCCTTTTTAAGGAATTGAATTTAAAGGAGAAGATGTCTAAGACAGAGATATTGAAGTTGTTGTTTGATAATTACAAAGAGCTTGATCTAAACTATAAGGAAGTAAAAGGTAACACTACTTTAGCAAAACTGTTTCAGGCTTATAAGACAATAATAGAGCAGAGCGGGCACGAATTGAACAACCTGTCCAATAAGTCTGCCGGTGATATCATAGACATAATACACAAGATATTTGATGGTCTTGGATTCAATACGGATATTCTTGCTTTTGATTCATCGATTCAAGGAAAGGCTTTTGAGAAGCAACCGCTTTATAGACTGTGGCATTTACTCTATTCTTTTGAAGGAGATAAATCAAAGACAGGTAATGAGAAACTAATAAAGAAGATATCAGACCTTTATGGCTTTGATAAAGAATATGCGTCAATTCTTGCAGGTATAGTGTTCGAGCCGGAATACGGAAACCTCAGTGCTAAGGCTATAAGAAAAATATTGCCGTTTATGAAGGACGGTTTGGAGTATAGTGATGCTTGTCTGTATGCAGGCTATCGTCATTCAAAGCGTTCTTTGACAAAAGAGGAAATCAACTCAAAACAGCTTGCAGACCATATAGAACTCCTGCCACGTAATAGTCTTCGCAATCCTGTCGTTGAGAAAATATTGAATCAGATGATTAATGTCGTGAACGCAGTCATTGTAGAATACGGACGTCCTGACGAAATACGTGTGGAGATGGCACGTGAGTTGAAGTTGAATAACGTACGACGGGAAGAATGTATAAGAACAATAAACAAGTCAACATCCGAGAACGAGTCGTATCGCAAGAAATTACAGACAGAGCTTGAAGGAATGGAATATGTAAGCCGTAAAGATATAATTAAATACAGATTGTATCTTGAACTTGAGTCAAATGGATTTCATACGTTATATTCAAATACATTCATACCGTTAGAGAAGTTATTTACCAGGGAGTTTGATGTAGAACACATACTACCACAGGCTAAACTGTTTGACAATTCTTTTGCCAACAAAACCATTGAGAAAAGAAGCGTAAATCAGGAAAAGGGTGACAGAACTGCGTATGACTATGTTTACAGCAAATATCACGAAAAAGGACTCGAAGACTACAAGAAACGTGTGGAAGACTTGTATAAAAAAGGAAAAATAAGTAAAACAAAAAGGAATCGTCTGCTTACACAGGAGCAGGACATTCCTAAAGATTTCCTTAACCGCGATCTTAGCAACACGCAATATATAGCCCGTAAAGCCTGTGAGATATTGGAAAGCGTTGTAAAAACCGTTACTACAACTACAGGATCAATCACAAGTAAGTTGCGTGAAGACTGGCAGTTGGTGGATGTACTGAAAGAATTGAATTGGGACAAATATGATAAACTTGGGTTGACCGAGATCATAAAAGGCAGGGACGGACAACGCATCAGACATATAAAAGACTGGACAAAACGTAATGATCATCGTAATCATGCAATGGATGCATTGACCATAGCATTTACTAAGCCAAGTTTCATACAATATCTTAACAACCGTAGCGCACGCAGTGATAAAAACAGCATAATATCTAAGATAGAACAGAAGGAACTATACAGGACAGCTGATGGAAAGACAAAATTCCTTCCGCCTATGCCTATTGATGAGTTCCGTGCTGAGGCTAAGCGTCACCTTGAGAATATTCTTGTATCTACAAAGGCAAAAAATAAGGTTGTGACACGGAATGTCAATGTTACAAAGACAAAGCGTACAGAAACCAACAAACGGGAGCAGGTGCAGTTGACTCCACGTGGAGAACTTCACAATGATACCATCTACGGACGTAGGAAGTTTTATGATACAGATAATGAAAAAGTGAATGCTTCGTTTGATGTGTCGAAGATTATGACTGTTGCGGACAAACGTTACCGTGAAGCATTGCTCAAAAGATTGGAACAGTTTGATGGCGATGCCGAGAAAGCGTTTACTGGGAAAAACAGTCTTGAGCAAAATCCGTTATACGTAGATGAACTTCATACAAAGAAAGTGCCTGATATGGTGAAAACCGTAAAGTTTAAAACCATTTATACACAACGTAAGGGAATATCTGATGAATTGAAAATAGACAAAGTTCTTGATAAGAGAATAAGAACGATTCTTGAAGAAAGGCTTGCTGAATTTAATGGTGATGCGAAAAAAGCATTCTCAAATCTTGACGAGAATCCTATATGGCTTAATAAAGAAAAAGGTATAAGCATTAAGCGTGTCACAATAAACAGTGGTCTGAAAGACCTTATAGCTTTGCATGACAAACATGACAACAATGGCCGGCTTATACTCGACAAAGCTGGAAGGAAACAGCCGTCTGACTTTATATATACGGACGGTAATCATCATGTAGCCATTTTCTGCGACAGTGAAGGAAATATACAGGAACATCTTGTTTCTTTCTATGAGGCTGTGGCGCGTGCTGTGCAACATCTTCCGGTAATAGACAAAAATTATAACAAAGATAAAGGCTGGCAATTCATGTTCACTATGAAACAGAACGAATATTTTGTATTCCCGAATAAAGAAACCGGATTCGATCCTAAAGAGATTGATTTGTTTAATCCGGATAATTATGAAGTCATAAGCCGTAACCTGTATAGAGTACAGAAATTATCTTCTAAAGATTATGTTTTCAGGCATCATCTGGAAACAACTGTTAACTATAAGAAAGAATTGCGGGGAATTACATGGAAACGTATACGATCTTTGGAGCATATTAGGAATATTGTTAAGGTCCGTATAAACCATCTTGGACAGATTGTCGATGTTGGAGAATATTGAATTTTATATGAATAAATAAAAGCATTATGATAAAACGCACACTGTGTTTCACATCCCCGGCTTACCTGTCGCTGAAGGATGGTCAGATGGTGGTTAGGCTGCCGGAAGTTGAGAAGAGCGATATGCCCGAGAGTCTGAAACGTGACAGCATAAGAACCATACCGGTGGAAGACATCGGTGTGGTTGTGCTCGACAACAGACAGATAACCATTACGCATGGTCTGCTCGAGGCGTTGCTCGAGAACAACTGTGCCGTGGTGACGTGCGACGCACGCGGCATGCCTGTCGGACTGATGCTGCCGCTGTGTGGCAATACGGTGCAGAGTGAGCGTTTCCGCCTTCAGACCGATGCCACGCTTCCGTTGAAAAAACAGTTGTGGCAACAGACAGTGCGGGCAAAGATAGCTAACCAGGCGGCTGTGCTGCGCTTGCTCACCAATGCTGATACGGGGTGTATGGCGCGTTGGATAGACGACGTGCGCAGCGGCGACGCCGACAATCTGGAGGGCCGTGCCGCCGCTTATTACTGGAAGATGTTGTTTGCCGCTATCCCCGGACTCGAATCCTTCACCCGTGGCCGCGATGGCATGCCGCCCAACAATCTGCTCAATTACGGGTATGCGATACTGCGTGCCGTGGTTGCGCGGGCATTGGTGTCGAGCGGTATGCTGCCCACTTTCGGCATACACCATCACAACCGCTACAATGCCTATTGTCTGGCCGACGACATAATGGAGCCTTACCGGCCGTATGTAGATCGTCTTGTGTATGACATTGTTAGAGAAGACGGCATCGACGGACTTGAACTCACTAGGCAACACAAGGTCCGGCTTCTCGCCATTCCTACGCTCGACGTCTGTATATCAGGCAAGCGCAGTCCGCTCATGGTGGGTGTCACTCAGACCACGGCGTCGCTCTACCGTTGCTTCAGCGGCGAGTCGAGGCGCATAGCCTATCCGGAAATAGATTGAATGTTTCGGGCGCTGTACCGCTCTGCCATTTATATGAATTATTATTTATTATGGACCGCTTTAGTGAATATCGCGTTATGTGGGTGCTTGTTTTCTTTGATTTGCCTACCGAGACAAAAAAAGACAAGAAGGCTTACGCTCTTTTTCGTAAGAATCTGCAGCGTGACGGTTTCACCATGTTCCAGTTCTCCATCTACGTTAGACACTGTGCGAGTATGGAGAACGCGCAGGTGCACATTAAGCGTGTCAAATCGTTCTTACCCGAATATGGCAACGTGGGAGTGATGTGTATCACAGACAAACAGTTCGGAGCGATAGAGTTGTTCTATGGCAAAAAGTCGAAGCCACCTAATGCTCCAGGTCAGCAGCTCGAGCTATTCTGAATATACAGATTTATTGTTTTTTAACTTTATAGCAAGTCTGCACACTTTAATCATTCCATACAATAATGTTGTCTTTCGGAATATAACAGAAATAAGGAAACACCGTCTTGTTTGCGATGTTTCCTTATTTCTATATCAGTTTTATGTTTCTGATACATCACATAATCCTTTGCTGCTCAGCTTGTTATGGATAATGTGCTGTTGCTTATATAGCAAAGGTAAGAATTTTAGAGCAAATCACAACTGCCCCCATAAACATCAGCGACGGCAGTCGGCTGTTGCTTATATAGCAAAGGTAAGAATTTTAGAGCAAATCACAACTGTCCGCCGAACTTCTCCGTCACCCATTCCGCTGTTGCTTATATAGCAAAGGTAAGAATTTTAGAGCAAATCACAACATGCAGAAGATGGTCAGATTTCTGATGGCGGCTGTTGCTTATATAGCAAAGGTAAGAATTTTAGAGCAAATCACAACGACAGAACCTCATCTCCATCGCGGCCACCGCTGTTGCTTATATAGCAAAGGTAAGAATTTTAGAGCAAATCACAACCTGGCAAGTATTCCAGTGCAGAGAAACATAGCTGTTGCTTATATAGCAAAGGTAAGAATTTTAGAGCAAATCACAACACCTGGAATGCAGGTCAAATGTTTTTGAAAGCTGTTGCTTATATAGCAAAGGTAAGAATTTTAGAGCAAATCACAACATTGAACACTGTTCAACGGGGAAATGTAACGCTGTTGCTTATATAGCAAAGGTAAGAATTTTAGAGCAAATCACAACCTATGGCTCTCACCGTGTCACAACCTAATAGCTGTTGCTTATATAGCAAAGGTAAGAATTTTAGAGCAAATCACAACACAATGAACACCACTCCCGGAACATCCTTGGCTGTTGCTTATATAGCAAAGGTAAGAATTTTAGAGCAAATCACAACGTACCCGTTATTGTTCCCGACGATGAACAGGCTGTTGCTTATATAGCAAAGGTAAGAATTTTAGAGCAAATCACAACATTGTAGCCGTGATTTAATAACAAATTATGCTGTTGCTTATATAGCAAAGGTAAGAATTTTAGAGCAAATCACAACTCATATCATCCGTTGTATTGCAGTTCGAAGCTGTTGCTTATATAGCAAAGGTAAGAATTTTAGAGCAAATCACAACAAACCGGCATTAATAAATTGTAGAAGGTCGCTGTTGCTTATATAGCAAAGGTAAGAATTTTAGAGCAAATCACAACTTTGCCAGTCAATAGCCATTCTGTAGAATAGCTGTTGCTTATATAGCAAAGGTAAGAATTTTAGAGCAAATCACAACTTCCATCCAAAGGGGACACAGAGAAACCAAGCTGTTGCTTATATAGCAAAGGTAAGAATTTTAGAGCAAATCACAACAAGTACAGAGCATCCACAATCATGCAGATCGCTGTTGCTTATATAGCAAAGGTAAGAATTTTAGAGCAAATCACAACCGCTGACAGTTCCCGCGCGGCGAGATATCTGCTGTTGCTTATATAGCAAAGGTAAGAATTTTAGAGCAAATCACAACTCAGTGTGCCGTCGCGCCATCCGGCATCGCGGAAGTTCTGGTTTGTCATGCTGACGGCTGCATTGCCTATACGTCGCGGCAGATTATTGTTCACCTCGCGCACCACCTGTTCCTGCACGCTCACTATGCGCTGGCGTATCTCTTCGGCCGTCATAACACAAACTGATAGAACAGCGCGGCGATGAAACCACCGGCAAAGGTGCAGAGCCAGTCTGTCTCGTCGAACTTGTTGCCGTACAGGTGGTCTTTCAGTTCGAGACAGGTCGCGGCCACAGCCGATGCGTAGAGCGCGTTATACACTGAGAATCCCATGATTCCGACGAACAGTCCGCCGGCAAGATGTTTCCAGCGGTTGGACTGTTTAAAAAATGAAATAATTTTGTTCATAATATACTTTTTTGAATTATTATTATTATATTTGCGACAGCTTCGATAAGGAGTCAGCATGTGCTGCGGCACGTTGCATCGCGGGGATATCTGTAAAGATTTCCCCGTAGTTATTTTAGTGGTAATAGAATTTTCGTTCTTTGTAGAATAATCTCACATTACCTTTTTCGTATATCCACACCTCGTCCACTTTTTGTGCCGGCAAATGTATTCTTGCCATAAGTGCCTTCCTTATGTAACGGTCCGAGCATCCCTTCGTGTTTTTGATAACAATGCGCGATGATTGCTGAAGACCATGTGACAGCATATTTCTGACTTTCTTTTTGTTCCATGGGCTAATAAAACCCTCGTACTCGTAGAAGACACCATCGACAGAAAAGTCAGGACATTTTCTCCCATATTTTGTACCGTTCAGTGAGGCATAAATCCTATTGGCTGTTGCTTATATAGCAAAGGTAAGAATTTTAGAGCAAATCACAACTTAAGATGTGTAGGGTACTCCATTATAACGCTGTTGCTTATATAGCAAAGGTAAGAATTTTAGAGCAAATCACAACTTGTACCTCCATTTTCTGTTTTTGATACAAGCTGTTGCTTATATAGCAAAGGTAAGAATTTTAGAGCAAATCACAACAGCTGAGACAGCAGGTATTAATCTTGATAAGCTGTTGCTTATATAGCAAAGGTAAGAATTTTAGAGCAAATCACAACTCTTGTTACACGTTTCGTTAACAAGGATAGGCTGTTGCTTATATAGCAAAGGTAAGAATTTTAGAGCAAATTACAACGCCTGAAGGCCGACTTCGCCGAAAGTTCCATCTGTTGCTTATATAGCAAAGTTAAGAATTTTCAAAGCAAATGTCCATAATCAATCCCGATTATTTTTATTCTGAAAAACCATCGGACAATATTCTCTGATCAACTCATTTCGTGTCACTTCTCCATACTGTTGGGCTCTGTTTTTCTATTTCGTGAATAGTGTTTGTCAAAAGTCTTACTTTTCATGTTGCGTGAATATACGGTTATGAGGAAGAAAAGCATTGTTCCGCATCATTCCAATCGCTACGCGTTCGGGCCTGTTTCTGCCGACAGTTCCGGTTTCGTGTGCCTATGCTTTATGGATCGGTAGGCAAGTTTTTGCCACATTATTATATATGATGCGTCGTTTTATTATATGCGTTGCATTGCTTTCGCCCCTTCCATGCCCGCCACTTGTATTTCGATTGTTGCCATTATCGCTCCGCAATAGGTTTTATTATGCGCCCGGCAGTTATTATTCCTGTCGTTCGTAATTGTGCAGTCTGTCAGTACAAGTCCGGCTCATGGCCGTTCCGTCCGCCGTATTATGGTCTCAGGAGAGCATTCCGCAGTTGTCTATTTTATATCATATTACGATGAATAATTTATTATTATGCCGTCATTATGCGTAATCTGACACTGACGATATGCGGTTTATGTCACTTTTTATATATCCGACTGTTGTGCCACTTTATTCGCCGTGCCACTGCAAAAACGGTTTTTTGTGGGCGTATCGTGCCTGTTTTATGCGTATTGTGACACTTCCGGGAGCGGTTCACACATTAATATATGACTTTCTGTGAGGCCTTTTCAGTGTTGTATCAAAATGCGAATGTTTTCAGTCAAAAAATATATCTGCATTACTGTATGTTATTACTATATTTGCCATGTCAAAAAAAGTCTAAACTATTAATAACCGGATGAGCAACAAGAAAGAGTGTTTCTTCGCAATCGACCTCGGAGCAACGAGCGGCCGTACCATAATAGGCAGTTTCCAATCCTCGGGACTGGAGCTGGAGGAGGTGAACCGTTTTCCCAACCATCTCATTGAGAACGGCGGACGCTTCTATTGGGACATATACGAGCTGTTCCGCAATGTTGTCGAGGGGTTGAGGCTGGTTGCTCGCCGTGACGACTGTGAGATATGCTCCATAGGCGTTGACACGTGGGGCGTTGATTTCGTGTGTGTGGGCAGCGACGGAGCTTTCCTGCGCCTTCCGCGTGCCTATCGCGACCCGTTCACCGCGGGTGCTGCCGAGCGTTTCTTCGCTTCGGTCCCACGCGAGACGGTTTACAGACAGACCGGCATACAGGTGATGGACTTCAATACTCTGTTCCAGCTCGACGCCATGCGCCGCTCGTCAGACAGTGCGCTGGCTGCCGCTGACAGATTGTTGTTCATGCCCGATGCTATGACATATATGCTTACGGGCGAGATGGTGACCGAATATACCATTGCCTCCACGTCGCAGTTGCTCAATGCATCCACCCGACGGTTTGAGCCTTCGCTGCTCGCTGCTGTCGGACTGACGGAGGACAGTTTCGGACGTTTCGTCCTTCCCGGCCGGCAGGTGGGCGTGCTCACGCCCGAGGTGCAGCGCCAGACAGGGCTCGGCCCCGTGCCTGTGATAGCCGTTGCCGGTCATGACACAGCGTCGGCAGTAGCCGCCGTACCGGCCGCCGACCGCGATTTTGCTTATCTCAGCAGCGGCACATGGTCGTTGATGGGCATCGAGACCGACGCGCCCGTCATAAGTGCCGACACTCAAAGGCTCAACTTCACCAACGAGGGCGGTGTCAACGGCACCATCCGTCTGCTGAAGAACATTTGCGGCTTGTGGATTCTTGAGCGCTGCCGTGCCCAATGGGGAGCAGTGCCCTACGACGTGCTTATAGACGAGGCACGTGCCGCCGAGCCGTTCCGTAGTTTGATAAATCCCGACGAAGCTTCTTTTTCAAATCCGTCCGACATGGTAGAGACCATACGGACATCCTGCCGCAGTCACAGACAACCTGTGCCCGATACGCGCGGACGTCTGGTGCGTTGCATATTCGAGAGCCTCGCCTTGCGCTACCGTCATGTCTTCGACAGCCTGCGCGGGCTCTCAGAGCGACCACTCAGCGTGCTGCACGTTATCGGCGGTGGCAGTTGCAACGAGCTGTTGAACCAATGGACGGCCAATGCCACCGGAGTGCCGGTGGTTGCAGGACCGTCCGAGGCCACAGCCATAGGCAACATAATGTTGCAGGCCATGGCTGCCGGTCATACTGCCGACCTGGCGTCGATGCGTCGACAGGTGCGCGGCTCGGTAAATCTGAAAACCTACATGCCTGCCGACACCGCCGTGTGGAACGAGGCCTATCGCAAGGCTCCGTTCGCCGTCTGAGCGCGTCAGGGCTGTGATTTACGGCGCATGAACAGGGCGCGACACCGGCTGCCGCGCCACGAAAAACGATAATTTACACATAACCATAAAAATACAAAAACCTGATTATGAAAGAACAACTGATAAACAAAGCCTACGAGATAGCCAAGGAACGCTATGCCGTTCTGGGCATCGATACAGACAAGGCGATGGACGCCTTGCAGAATATTTCATTGTCAATGCATTGCTGGCAGGCCGACGACGTCACCGGATTCGAGTCGGGCGGCGCGCTCACGGGCGGCATACAGGCAACGGGCAATTATCCCGGCAAGGCGCGCAACATGGAGGAAGTGCGCATGGACATACTGAAAGCCATGTCGTTTATCCCCGGCCGTCACCGTCTGAGTCTGCACGAGATATACGGCGATTTCGGAGGAAAGTTTGTCGATCGTGATCAGGTTGAGCCGTCACACTTCGAGAGTTGGATGGAGTGGGCTGCCGAGAACGGAATAAAGCTCGACTTCAACTCCACATCGTTCTCTCATCCCAAGAGCGGAAACCTCTCGCTGGCAAATCCCGACAAGGCCATACGCGACTTCTGGGTGGAGCATACCGTGCGCTGCCGCGCCATCGCAGAGGAGATGGGACGCCGTCAGAATGACCCCTGCATAATGAACCTATGGATACACGACGGCAGCAAAGACATAACGGTGAACCGCATGATGTATCGCGAACTGCTCAAGGATTCGCTCGACCGCATCTTCGCAACCGAATACAAACACATGAAGGACAGTATAGAATCTAAGGTGTTCGGCATAGGTCTGGAGAGCTACACCGTGGGTTCAAACGATTTCTATATAGGTTACGGCGTGCAGCATCAGAAGCTCGTCACGCTCGACACAGGCCACTTCCATCCGACGGAGAGCGTGGCCGACAAACTCTCTTCGCTCCTGCTGTTCGTGCCGGAGGTGCTGCTCCACGTGAGCCGCCCCGTGCGCTGGGACAGCGATCACGTTACGATAATGAACGATGACACGCTCGACCTCTGCAAGGAGATTGTGCGTTGCAATGCCCTCAACCGCGTGCACATAGGTCTCGACTACTTCGACGCCTCCATCAACCGCATCGGAGCCTATGTCATAGGAAGCCGCGCCACACAGAAATGTCTGCTTCAGGCGCTGCTCGAACCGCTCGACACGCTGCGCCGCTACGAGGCTGAGGACAAGGGCTTCGAGCGTCTGGCACTGCTCGAGGAGTGCAAGTCGCTGCCATGGAACGCCGTGTGGGATATGTTCTGTCTGCGCAACGGTGTGCCTGTGGGCGAGGAATTCATAGCTGGAGTTGATGAATATGAGGCAGAAGTGACCTCAAAGCGTAAATAGTTTAAGGTTGTTTTGTCATGGACATTTTGTTAGGGTTATTTATAATTGCAGTCGGCAGTTTCGGTCAGAGCAGCTCGTATGTGCCCATAAACAAGGTTAAGGAATGGTCGTGGGAGAGCTTCTGGTTGGTTCAGGGCATCTTTGCATGGCTTGTGTTCCCCTTGCTTGGCGCGTTGCTCGCCGTTCCTGCGGACGGCAGTCTGTGGCAGTTATGGAGTTCGGGCGGAGCGCTTCAGGCCGTCATCTATGGTGTTCTCTGGGGTGTTGGCGGCCTGACGTTCGGCCTCTCCATGCGCTATCTCGGCGTCGCTTTGGGTCAGAGCATAGCTCTCGGCACGTGTGCGGCGTTTGGAACTCTCTTTCCGGCGCTCTTCGCAGGCACCGACCTGCTCCGCGGCGACGGTCTGATGTTGCTCTGCGGCGTGTGCATCACCATTGCAGGCATTGCCGTGATAGGCTATGCAGGCAGTCTGCGCTCGGCCAATATGAGTGAGGAAGAGAAGAAGGCGGCAGTAAAAGATTTCGCCCTTACCAAGGGTCTGCTTGTGGCCTTGCTTGCCGGAGTGATGAGTGCATGCTTCGCTCTGGGTCTCGATGCCGGCGGACCTATCAAGGAGGCAGCCCTCAATGGTGGCGTGGATCCGCTCTTCGCAGGCCTTCCCGTCATATTGCTCGTTACGCTCGGTGGATTCTTCACCAACGCCGTATATTGCATACAACAGAACATAAAGAACCATACCGGCCGCGAGTATTTCGCTTGCAGCGGTAGCGTGCTGACCAACAACGTGCTTTTCTGTGCCCTTGCCGGCTTGCTGTGGTACTCGCAGTTCTTCGGCCTTGAGACAGGTAAGAGCTTCCTTACCGGCAGTCCGGTGCTGCTGGCATTCTCGTGGAGCATCCTGATGTCGCTCAACGTGATATTCAGCAACGTCTGGGGCATCATACTGAAAGAGTGGCGCGGCTGCGGACGCAAGGCTGCCGGAGTGCTTGTCGCGGGCCTGCTCATACTCATAGCCTCCATCATTGTGGTGGCCATGGCACAGCAGTGACGGGCCTGTACCGCCCGACCCTTCGGATACGAACGGTGAGGCGGGAGGCTCGACAATATGATATGACAATGCGTTTACAGGCTCACGGGCGGCGATTCTTCCCGTGAGTGTGCATAAACGAACTATAAAATCCGGACTGCCTGCGGTGCTGTCAGTATTATATGTAAATTGATGTAATGTTGCGTTTGTGGGTCTATGTGAGTAATAACGTGCCGTATGGCATTTCCGGAAAACCTTTGTATGGCGGACATATCGCTGCAGCTTGGCCGTCGTCGCGGCTTGTTTGTGCTGCATCCATTGCTTACTTGATGACAATATTCCGATTATCCGTCCTGTGTTAAAATTAATGATGATGAAAACAAACGAATCTGTGATAGTGAGAAAGACATTGTTCCTGATACTTGTCTTGTGTCTGGGCTTCACCTGTAAGCTCATGGCCGTGGACAATCTGCGTTGTGAAATGGTGACCGATCCTATGGGAATAGACATCACTACGCCACGACTGAGTTGGGAACTGAACGATAAGGGACGCAACGTAATGCAGACTGCTTACCGTATACTCGTGGCTTCTACGATGGATAAGCTGAAGCCCGGTAAGGCTGATTTGTGGGATTCGGGAGAAGTGAGCTCGGACAATTCGGCGTACATACCGTATGGCGGAGTGGCTCTGAAGAGCCGTATGACGTGCTACTGGAAGGTGTGCGTCACCACGAATAAGGGCAAGTCGGAATGGAGCAAGCCTGCCAGCTGGACAATGGGACTGCTCGACGGCGGCGAATGGAAGGCGCAGTGGATAGGGCTTGACAAGGCTTTCGAGTGGGACGATCCGACAGCTGACTGCACAAGACTGTCGGCCAGATATTTCAGAAAGGATTTCCGCACGGCGCGCCGCCCGGCGAAAGCCACATTATATATCTGCGGACTCGGTGTTTACAAGCTGCATATCAACGGCAAGACCATTGGTCGTCAGGAGCTGGCACCCACTCCTACTGATTACAGAAAGGAAGTGAAATACAACACGTTCGACGTGACCGGCGAGATAGGCAAGGGCGACAATGCCATCGGAGTGATTGTGGGCAACGGCCGTTTCTTCAATATGCGCCGCACCGACAGGGCTGAATTTCCAAAGCTCATCGCCCAGCTGGAACTTGAGTATGGCGACGGCAGCCGCGAATATGTGGTGAGCGACGCGTCGTGGAAGGTAACATCGCACGGAGCGATAGGCGCTAACAACGAGTATGACGGCGAGGAGTATGACGCACGCCGTGAGATGCCGGGATGGGACAAAGCCGGATTCGACGACTCAGCGTGGCTGCCTGTGGACATGACCTCCGCACCTGAAGGAAAGCTCGGCGCGCAGATAAACAATAATATACAGGTGATGGACGTTATCAGACCGACAGGTGTCACACGCCTTAACGACAACACCTACATTCTGGACATGGGACAGAACTTCTCCGGACGCCTCAAGATGAAAGTCAAGGGTGAGCGTGGCAGGGAAGTGAAGCTGCGCTTCGCGGAGTTCCTTAACGATGACGGAAGCGTCAATCTGGACAATCTGCGCGGCGGACTCGCCACCGACAAATACACACTGAAGGGCGAGGGAACGGAGACGTGGGTGCCATGCTTTGCCATTCATGGCTTCAGATATGTGGAGATAACCAATTATCCCGGTACGCCCTCTATTGATGATTTCGAGGGACAGGTGCTTTACGACGACATGCTGCAGACCGGATATTTCGCTACTTCTGACTCGATGATAAACCGGATCTACCACAACGCCTACTGGAGTGTGCGCAGCAACTACCGCGGCATGCCCACCGACTGTCCGCAACGTACGGAGAGAATGGGATGGACAGGCGACAGAGCCATCGGATCGTACGGCGAGAGCTTCCTCTTCGACAACAATAATCTGTACGCGAAATGGGTGCATGACATACGCATAACCCAGCGCGAGGACGGCAGCGTGTCCGACATCGCTCCGAGCTACTGGAGTTCTTACACCGACAATATGACGTGGCCCGGCACTTACCTCACGGTGTCGAAGATGCTTTACACGCAGTTCGACAACATACAACCGATAACCGAGCATTATGCTTCGATGAAGAAGTGGCTGTACTATATGCGCGACAAGTATCTGACTCCGGACCATATCATGCCGCGTGATGTTTACGGCGACTGGTGCACGCCGCCCGAGGTGTTCACCGCCAACGACCCGCAGATACCGTCGCTGATTACCGACAAGGCGGTGATAGGTACGGCTTACTATTATTATATGCTCAAGACCATGTCCTATTTTGCCTCCCTTCTGGGCAAGGATGGCGACCGTAACAAGTTCGACGAACAGGCGGCTGTGGTAAAGGAAGCCTACAACAATAAGTTTCTGGATAAGGAGAAACGCTCATACAGCAACAACACCGTGACGTCGAACCTGCTGGCGCTAAGCTTCGGACTCGTGCCCGACGACTATCGTAACGACATAGCCGACAACATGGTAAGACTCATAGAGCACGACTTCAAGGGACACATAAGCACCGGAGTGATAGGATGTCAGTGGCTGATGCGCGGGCTTACGGAGATAGGACGTCCTGACCTTGCTTACGGAATGTTGCAGAAGACCGACTATCCGAGCTTCGGATACATGATAAAGAAAGGTGCCACCACCGTGTGGGAACACTGGAACGGCGACGGCATGGAACGCTGGATAGACTCGCAGAATCATGTCATGCTGCTGGGCGATCTGCTCATCTGGTTCTATGAGGACCTGGCGGGCATAAAGAGCGACTATGCTCATCCGGCGTTCAAGAAACTGATAATGAGACCTCTGCTCACCGACACGCTTAACTATGTGGACTGTTCCTACCACTCTGTTCACGGACAGATAGTCAGCTCGTGGAAGAAAGACGGCTCGTCGTTACAATGGCATGTCATCATACCTGCCAACACATCGGCCACGGTATATATCCCCGCCACTGCGGCTGACAGCGTGACTGAGGGCGGAAAGAGCCTGACAGAGGCCGGCATAAGAGTATTGAAGACAGAAGGAGGATTCGTCGTCTGCGAGATATGGTCGGGCACTTACAGTTTCAGAGCCGTGCGTTAGGCCGTAGGTCAGACCGTATGGCTGTGTGTGTTCTGCACCGTTTCACGCGGTCGTGAGATGTAAAAATAAATGATTAACCTGCTCTTGTCCGGACTTATAGGACAACATGTCCGGCACGGAGCAATAAAATATGTATATGGAATCTATATTGAACAATCGTCCGGCACTTGCTGCCGAAGTGGAGAAGGTTGCCGAGACAGCCGGCTATCTGTGGCAGAAAGGCTGGGCCGAGCGCAACGGCGGCAACATAACCATAAACATCACCGAATATGTGGATGACGCCATCAGACAGATGCCGGCCATAAGCGACGTGATGCCCATAGGCGTCACGCTGCCCCATCTGCGCGGATGCTACTTCTTCTGCAAGGGTACCAACCGCCGCATGCGCGACCTTGCGCGCCGCCCTATGGACAACGGCTCGGTGATACGCATACTCGACGACTGCGCCAGCTATGTCATCATAGCCGACAATCCGGTGCGTCCCACCTCTGAGCTGCCCTCGCATCTCAGCGTGCACGACCATCTGCTGTCCATCGGCTCGCCCTACCGTGCGTCGCTCCACCCCCATCCCATAGAGCTCGTCGCCATGAGCCACTGCCGCCGTTTTCTCGAGAAAGACGTTGCTACCAACCTGCTTTGGAGCATGATTCCCGAGACCAAGGCGTTCTGTCCGCGCGGTCTGGGCATCGTGCCTTACAAGTTGCCGGGCTCGGTAGAGCTGGCCGAGGCCACCATCAGCGAGCTTTCCGACTACGATGTGGTGATGTGGGAGAAGCACGGAGTGTTCGCAGTCGATACCGACATCATGGCGGCGTTCGACCAGGTTGACGTTCTCAACAAGTCTGCTCTCATCTACATAGCCGCCAAGAACATGGGCTTCGAGCCCGACGGCATGTCTCAGGAGCAGATGCGCGAGATATCCGAAGTGTTCCATCTGCCCAAATAGGCGGCGTGGCGCACGTATTTCAGCATTTAGGTTATTGTTATATCATACGTCAGGTGCATCCGGAATGTCTGTCGAAGACGTTTTGGATGCAAATGATATAATATTACGCAGTATTTGATAAAAGTTAAATCGCATCAGTCGTCTTTTTATGGCGAATTTATTATATTTGCCTGAAACAGACATCGGCCCGGCAATGTCATAACCGGTCGGCCCTCATTCCGGCAGTCCGTCGTTGCCGCAGTCTTTGTCCTTCTACGTATAATAAAGATGGTGGCTCGGCGGTATTAATACCTGTAAGACGGGTTCTCACGTCATTGTCGCAGCCCTTGCCATTGTCGGCGAACGCCATCAGACCTGATAATAAAACTCTTGTTATGACTAACGATTTCAGCAGCGACGGTGTGGAATTCAAATATCTCATAGTAAACGACACGGACCGCAAGTTCGGGCTGTGGGTGAACACCGTGGGGTTTGAGTTCATTGCTCCCAATTCTCCATATCCATTGAAGGAGCATCCTTCGGGCTATTTCTTCAATGCTGAGAAGGGACGCGTTCTTCATGAGTATCAGCTTGTGTATATAACAAAAGGCTGCGGACAGTTCTCTTCGGAGTGTGTGGTCAACAAACACGTGTGCAGCGGAAGGCTAATGCTTGTGTTTCCGGGTAAGTGGCACACCTATCAGCCCTACCGCAACGTGGGATGGAACGAGTATTACATAGGCTTCGAGGGACCTGTGGCCGACAATCTTGTAAAGGAGGGATTCTTCTGTGAGGACCAGCCCGTGATAGACATCGGACTCAGCGAGGAGTTCGTGTCGCTCTATTCGCGCGCGCTTCACATAGCCGAGGCCGACGCTGTGTCGTCGCAGCAATATCTTGCGGGCATAGTGATGCACATGCTTGGCATGGTGATATCGCTCTCGCGCAACAAGCAGTTTGAGATGAGCGCCATACGTCAGAAGATAGAGAAGGCACGCATATACATGAAAGAGCATGTGGGCGAGAACATAAGCGCCGAGCAGCTGGCCGAATATCTCAACATAAGCTACTCGTGGTTCAGAAAGGCTTTCAGGGAATATACGGGCTACGCTCCGGCAAAATATTTCCAGGAACTGAGGATACAGCGTGCCAAGCAGATGCTTGTCGGCACGTCGTCGTCGGCAAAGGAGATTGCCGCAATGCTGGGCTATGGTTCGGCGGAGCATTTTTACAGCATGTTCAAGAAAGCCACCGGGTTCACTCCCCACGAATACCGGTCGTACGGTCACAACTCATCGGCGTCGGACGAGTGACGCCGATGTCCGTCCGTCTCCGCCCGACGGGCTTATCATTCAGTTCTTTTTGAGGCGACGATGCAGTCGAGGTCGTCGGGCACGAATATGTTGCCGGCGAAGGCTGTCGCGGCTTCCTGCGTGTAGGTCAGGCGTCGCGTCGCCATGTTCTTGTCCTCGGTGTGGAACAGCAGCAGGTTAGCGGCGTTGAGGCTTGTCGCCATGCGTGCCGCGTCGAGCGCGGTGCTGTGGTGCTTGGAGTAGGGTTTCATCACCTCGCGGTCGGCATACAGGCAGAACGCCTCGCACATAAGCCAGTCGGCATTCATGGCCATGGCGCGGTTGGCCTCGTTGAACGGTTCGTCGCCGAGGCACACCAGGCTCACTCCTCCCGGCAGAGAGGCACGATAGCCGAACTGTTTCTCTTTAGTGGAATGAATGTCGAAGCACGTGAAGCTCATGTCTCCTACGCTGAACGAGTCGCCGTCTGACAGTGTGACGAAGCGCACCGCGCTGTCGAGCAACGGGATATATTTGCCCGGAAGAGTCATCTCGCATATCCTGTGCAGCACGTTTATCACCCTCTCGTGACCATAGACGTTGAGCACCTCAGTGCGCAGTCCGTTTATGTTATTCTGAATGGCGTTTCTCACTATCCACACCGCTCCGAGCACATGGTCGGTGTGTGCGTGTGTGACGAACATGTCGTTGAGTCGCGTCACGTCCTCTCCCGCCTTTTTCATTTGTGTCAGTATTCCGTTGCCGCCGCCCGCGTCGGTGAGCAGCATGCCGCCCGCCGTCTTCAGCAGGAAGCAGGTGTTGTAGCAGTTTGTTGCCGTGGCATATCCCGTGCCGAGCATTATTATCTTAGCGTATGTGTCGTTTTCCGTTCCGTTCATATTTTCTTATCCACTGACTTTTGGTGGTGCAAAGATAGTGAAAGGCGAGCGAAGAGACAAAAAAGGGAAACGTAGTTTGGCTTTTTTGACTCTTCTGAGCCGCCTCCTGTCTTATTCAAAGATAGTGAAAGGCGAGCACACAGGCAAGGCAAAGAAACTTTGTTTATTTGAATTGGCTGTGTCGAGCCGCCTCCTGTCTTATTCAAAGATAGTGAAAGGCGAG
>ERZ779889.1004-NODE-1004-length-31185-cov-3.542274_pt1 | contig 31185 bp, 22 predicted proteins | sample MGYA00511030_ERZ779889 | MGnify/ENA primary metagenome ERZ779889 (study PRJEB29588, sample SAMEA2160616) | human gut metagenome | biome: human gut; feature: human-associated habitat; material: faeces | place: Denmark | collected 2008/2010 ... | reverse complement strand
ATCAGAAGTCAGAAATCATAAATTATAAATCATAAATCTATTAGTTCAATAATTCTTTTACCTGATTGTATACGTTTTCTGCGGTGAATCCCAGTTTCTCATCCAGCACTTTGTAGGGTGCCGAGAAACCAAATGATTCAAGACCGAACACTTTACCGTTGGAACCTACCAAACCTTCAAGATTCACCGGAAGTCCGGCTGTCAGACCAAAGATTTTGGCTCCTGCAGGAAGTATGGATTCTTGATACTCTTTGCTTTGATTACGGAATAACCCTTCGGACGGAGCGGAAACAATACGTACTTTCACACCTTCTTTGCGCAGAAGTTCGGCACCGGCCACCAGCGTTGAAACTTCCGAACCCGAAGCTACTAGGATCACATCCGGGTTTTCATCGGCGTCGGCAATGATATAAGCACCTTTTGCAGCTTGTGAATAATCGGTTCCTGCGGGCAGGTTAACGATATTCTGACGTGAAAGGATCAGTGCTGTAGGAGTCGACATATTTTCCATTGCCAAACGCCAAGCCACTGTGGTTTCTTCGGCATCGGCCGGGCGGAGAACCAACATAGAATTGTGTCCTTTGTGGTTTTTCAGTTTTTCCATCAGGCGGATTTGAGCTTCTTGTTCCACAGGCTCGTGTGTCGGGCCATCTTCACCCACGCGGAAAGCATCGTGTGTCCAGATGAACTTCACGGGCAATTCCATCAATGCGGCCATGCGCACGGCAGGTTTCATATAGTCGGAGAACACGAAGAAGGTCGCACATGCGACGATGACGCCCCCGTGAAGGGCCATACCCAGACAGCAACATGCCATTGTCAGCTCAGACACGCCTGCTTGCAGGAATGCACCGGTGAAGTCTCCCTTTGTAAAGGCATGAGTTTTCTTCAAGAATCCGTCGGTCTTGTCTGAGTTGGACAGGTCGGCCGACGAGACAATCATGTTTTCTACTTGCGTGGCCAATGCGCCCAATACAGTTGCAGATGCACCGCGGGTGGCAGAGTTGGGCTTTTGCTGGATGCCGGCCCAGTCTACGGCCGGTACGGTGTTGTTGAACCATGCTTCCATCTTGGCTGCCAATTCGGGATTTGCCTTTGCCCAAGCTGCTTTGGCTGCATATCTTTCAGCGACGATGCCTTTCAACTCTTCAGCGCGTTTTGCATAGAGTTCTGCCACTTCCGGGAAGATGTGGAATGGATCTTCCGGGTTGCCTCCCAAGTTTTTAATCGTATTTGTGTAAGCCTCACCTCCAAGAGGAGCACCGTGGGTGGCGCAGTTGGCTTCGTAGCTGGAGTTGTCTGCTTTGCGTGCACCTTTGCCCATGATGGTTTTGCCGATGATGATGGTCGGGCGTTCGGTTTCGGCTTTGGCCTCGCGCAATGCCTGGCGGATTTGTTCCACGTCATTTCCATTGATTTCAATGACTTTCCAGTTCCATGCAGCATATTTTTGAGCCACGTTTTCGCTTGTCACTGCGTTGCAAGCTGTAGAAAGCTGGATGTCGTTGGAATCATAGAACATGATTAAGTTGTCCAAGCCCAAGTGGCCAGCCAACCGGCCTGCACCTTGTGAGATTTCTTCCTGTACGCCACCATCTGAGATGTAAGCATAGATGGTTTGGTTCATGACCTCGCCAAAGCGTGCTTTCAAGAATTTTGCAGCAATGGCAGCACCCACGGCAAATGTGTGTCCTTGTCCGAGTGGCCCGGAAGTGTTTTCAATGCCGCGCATCACGTTCACTTCGGGGTGTCCCGGGGTCGGGCTTCCCCATTGGCGGAATTGTTTGAGTTCCTCCATTGTAAATTTTCCAGTCAGTGCCAAGGTTGAGTAGAGCATGGGTGACATGTGTCCCGGGTCGAGGAAGAAGCGGTCGCGTCCTTCCCAACAAGGATTTTCGGGGTCATATACCAAAAACTCAGAGAACAATACGTTGATAAAATCTGCGCCGCCCATAGCTCCGCCAGGATGGCCTGATTTGGCTTTTTCAACCATAGAAGCAGCCAAGATGCGGATGTTGTCGGCTGCGCGATTCATTACTTTTACGTCGTTCATAGGAATGTTAGTTTTATTTCAAAAAATTATCTTTTACATTTAGTTGCTGTCTCTTCGATGGGGAGTCCAGCTTTGTAGTTTTCAATATAAGCGTTAAATCCGGCAACATCTTCTGCCGTGGGAGCTATTTCGATGCCCGTGTTGTTGGCGAATACTTGTTCGTCAAGGAAGTCGGCGAGGTTTTGTCTGTGAGTGTTGTTCACCAGATAAGATGCCAACAAGGCAATGCCCCAAGCTCCACCTTCGCCGGCTGTTTCCATGACGGAGATAGGAGAATTGATGGCTGCTGCCAACACGCGTTGTCCCACGCCTTTGGTCTTGAACAGGCCGCCGTGTCCCGTAATCCGGTCGACTTTGATTTTTTCTTCGTTGAATAAGATGTCATTGCCAATCTTTAACACACCGACGGAAGCATACAAGTGGGCACGCATAAAGTTGGCTAAATTGAATTTGTCGTTGGCAGAACGAACAAACAAGGGACGTCCCTCTTCAAGTCCTGTTACCGGTTCTCCGGAAATGTAGTTGTACGAGATAAGTCCGCCGCAATCGGCATCACCGGTCATGGCATGGTTGTATAGTTTGCCGAAGATTTCATTCATGTCGACAGGGACTCCCAACAGTTCTTGATACTCTTTGAAGAGGTTGACCCAGGCATTGAGGTCGGAAGTGCAGTTGTTGCAGTGTACCATTGCCACCAGGCTGCCGTCGGGAGTTGTCACCATGTCTATCATTTCGTATGGTTTGGACAATTCTTTTTCCAAAACAATCATGGAGAAAGAAGATGTTCCGGCCGAAACGTTGCCTGTGCGTTGTTTGACGGCGTTGGTGGCAACCATGCCCGTGCCGGCATCTCCTTCGGGTGGGCAAACAGGGATGCCGGCTTTCAAATGGCCGGACATGTCGAGCTTTTGTGCACCTTCAGCGGTCAGAGCGCCGGCATCTTCACCGGCAGACAGCACTTTGGGGAGTATGTCTTTTAATTTCCACCTGTATTTTTTAGGGGCAACCAGTTTGTCAAACTTGTCCACCATTTGGGTCGAGAAGTCTTTGGTCTCCGGGTCAATGGGGAGCATGCCCGACGCGTCGCCTATGCCCAACACCTTCTCCCCTGTCAGTTGCCAGTGTACGTAGCCCGCCAATGTTGTCAGATAGCAGATGTCGCCCACATGTTTTTCATCATCTAAGATAGCTTGGTATAGATGGGATATGCTCCATCTCAGAGGAATATTGTAGACGAACAGTTTCGATAGTTCGGCCGCTGCACGTCCTGTGTTCGTGTTTCTCCAAGTGCGGAAAGGGGCAAGGATTTCAGCTTTTTCGTTGAATGCCATGTAGCCGTGCATCATGGCGCTGACGCCCATTGCGGCCAATGTCTCTATCTCGACACCATACTGTTCTTTTACGTTGGCACGAAGGTCTGCATAGCAGTCTTGCAGTCCATGCCAGATGGCATCGAGGCTGTATGTCCACAGTCCGTCGACCAGTTGGTTTTCCCAACTGTGGCTTCCTTGGGCGATAGGTTTGTTTTCCTGGTCAATCAAAACAGCCTTGATTCGTGTCGAACCAAGCTCGATGCCCAAAACGGCCTTTCCTGCTTCGATTGTTGACTTAGCATCTAGTTTCATATTCAAACCTGTAAATTTAAGGTATATTTTAAAAGGTAATATATAATAATGATGAATGTCCGCAAAGGCCACCTCCAGACACATGTGTGTCGGGAATGGGGCTTTGCGGATATTCAGAATGTAGTTTTAGCAAAGTGCTTTGTTCAGCATGTAGTACACTTCGTTCATGCGCAACTCTTTCTTGAAGCTGCTGATAGTCGTGTCTTTGTCGATGCGGACCATTTCGATGCCTGCGATTTCAGCATAGTCTTCCCAATATTCGGGTGTCAAGTCGAACGAGAAGCAAGAGTGGTGAGTTCCACCTGCCAGAATCCATGCTCCTGCGCCTACTTCGAAGTTGGGCATTGGAATCCACAAGGCAGAAGCAACCGGCAATTTGGGCAGCGGTTTAGATTTGATGCATTCCACATCGTTTACAATCAAACGGAAGCGGTTGCCGAGGTCTACGATGGTGGCCGTCACACCTGCACCTTGTTTGGAGGTGAAGACGATGCGTGCTGTCAGGCTGTCTACACCGATAGCAAGGCGGTGTACTTCCAGTCTCGGTCTTTCTTCAGAGATAAGCGGACAAACTTCCAACATGTGTGCTTGGAGGATTGAACTGTTTTCGCCGTCGAAGTTGAGCGTATAGTCTTCCAGGAACGAGCAACCTTTTGTCATGCCTTGGCTCATGAACCACACGGTGCGGTAGAGGGCAGCCGATTTCCAGTCGCCTTCAGCACCGAAACCATAGCCTTCGGCCATCAGGCGTTGGGATGCCAAGCCGGGGATTTGGTCAAAGAGGCCGAGGTCGTCGAAGTTGGTCGTGAAGCCCTTCGCACCTTTGTCTTTCAAGATGCCGCGCAGTGCGATTTCAGCTTTGGCGGCGTTCCAGATTTTTTCATATTCCACGGTCTTGTTGTCTTCCAGTTTGGGGTCGTGTGCATATTCCTTGAAATAGGTGTCGACCAATGCTTTGGCTTCTTCGTCGGTCACTTTCTTGTAATATTCCATCAGGTCGTTCACCGGGCAGTAGTCCACGTGGTATCCGAGGCGTTGTTCTGCTTCCACCTTGTCGCCATCTGTCACGGCCACGTTGTTCATTTGGTCTCCGAAGCGGATGATGAGCATGTCTTGGGAGTCGGCCCAACCGGCACATACGCGCATCCAAACGGCGATGCGTTCCAGCGTCTTTTCATCTTTCCAGTAGCCTACGACAACTTTGCGGCGGATGCGCATACGGGTGCAGATGTGTCCGAACTCACGGTCGCCATGAGCCGATTGGTTCAGGTTCATGAAGTCCATGTCCATCGTGTCCCAAGGAATTTCTTTGTTGAATTGGGTGTGGAGGTGGAGCAACGGTTTTTTGAATTGCTGCAATCCGTGAATCCACATTTTGGCCGGTGAGAAAGTGTGCATCCATGTGATGACACCGATACATTTATCATCGTTGTTGGCAGCCTTAAACACGGTTTCTACCTCTTTGGAGGAATTTACAGTGCCTTTGTATACTACTTTGACGGGTAATTTGCCGGAAGCGTTCAGGCCGGCTACCATTTCATTGGAATGTGCATCAACTGCGATAACTGCGTCACCTCCGTAAAGGAGCTGTGCTCCGGTGACGAACCATACTTCATAATTTTCAAAAGCCATAGTATTGTATTTTATTGGTTATATAGAATTCTTGTTTGTCGTTTTCAAAGTTTAAAAGTACGTAGTAATCTTTAGACTTTCGAAAGAATGCCTACTTATTTTCTGTTTATTTGTAATTTTTAAAAGATAAGGGTGTAATATGACCCTTTAATTCTAAATCGGTCATGAGACTTTGAAGCTTTTTGATTTATTGTGGTTGTCGTTTGGGCTGAAATTCCTGACAGTATTATATGGCAATGGTAATTGTCATGGCGGCTGTGTTTCGGGCTGGGTGTTGGGCAATTTGTTTGGGGGTGTTTTGTTTCGTTGTGTCCGGAAAGGAAGGCAGGCGGGAGCGGAAAGGAATCCAGCCGGCCACGGAAAGGAATCCGCTCATGGGCGGAGTAAAGGGTAAAGCTGGGAGTATGTCCATGTCCGGGAAAGTCGTTGGCTGACTATCGCGATTCACTACCTTTCATTATCGCGATTATGAGCATCTTACTATCGCGATAGTGACACTGACTGAATCGCGATGGTCGGACCATGACAAAGCTGTGGTTTTTGCGGACAGGAACGAGGCTGCATGGTTGGGGTGGCGGTTGCCTCGGGGTGATAAAAAACAGAAACGCAGGAAAGTTGGAAACTTGTGTTCGTTGACAGTCGGTTTCCGCTTTCCTGCGTTTTTGTGCTTGATACTGTTTGGTTATTTCAGATTCTCAATGAAATAGTTGGCGATGAGCGAATATACATGCAGGCTGGTGTTTCCGCCGCTGATGCTGTGGTTGCGGTTTGTGTAGACGTGCATGTCAAACTGGATTCCGGCTTGTACCAGAGCTTCGCTATACTCTGCCGTGTTGCGGAAATGCACATTGTCGTCGGCCAGTCCATGCACCAGCAACAGTTTACCGTGTAACTTCCCGACACGTTCCAATGCCGAGGAGGCGCGGTAGCCGTCGGCGTTTTCTTTCGGAGTGCGCATGAAGCGTTCGGTGTAGACCGAATCGTAGTAACGCCAGCTTGTGGGAGGGGCCACAGCCACTCCGGCGGCAAACACGGGCGTGCCTTCACTCATGGACATCAGTGTGTTATATCCTCCAAAGCTCCAGCCCCAGATGCCGATGGCTTCTTTTTTCACATAGGGGAGAGTGGCCAGGTATTTGGCTGTCTCCACTTGGTCTTGGGCTTCTTTGACACCCAGTTGCATGTAGGTGCATTTTTCGAAGGCAGCTCCGCGCCCGCCGGTGCCACGTCCGTCCACACATACGCAGATGAAGCCTTTGCCGGCCATGTACATTTCCCACAGGCAACCGTTGCCGCGTGCGCCGTTGTTCCAACTGTCGGTCACCATCTGCGAGCCCGGGCCGCTGTATTGGTACATCACGACGGGATATTTCTTGGCCGGGTCAAAGTCTGCCGGTTTCACCATCCATCCGTTCAGTTCCGTGCCGTCCGAGGTCTTGAAGGTGAAAAGTTCGCGTTGTCCCAGATTCATGGATTCCAACCGTGTTTTCAGTTCGTTGTTGTCCACCAAGGTCTTCAGCACTTTGCCCTTGTTGTCGTTGAGGGTAATCACGGGCGGGGTGTTGAAGTTGGTGTATGTGTTCATGAAGTAGCGCAGGTTGCGGCTGAAAATGGCGTCGTTTGTACCACGTTCCTGGCTCAGCTTTGTCTTGCGCCCTTTCGCGTCGATTTTGTAAACGGCCGTACATAGCGGGCTTTCCTCGTTGCTTTCATAGTAGAACACATTGTTCTTTTTGTCCCACCCGATGAATGATTTCACTTCAAAGTTGCCTTTTGTCACTTGGCGAAGCATGTTTCCACCCAATGAATAAAGATAGATGTGGTTGTAGCCGTCGCGTTCGCTCATCATCACAAACGAGTCGTCGTAGAAGTGCAAATCGGCATAAGCGGCTTCTTTGATATATTGAGGGGCTTCGTCGCGCACGAGCAGGCGGCAGACACGTGAGCGGGGATTGGCCGTGTAGATTTCAAAACGGTTTTGGTTGCGGTTGAGGGTGGTGATGATGAGGCTTTCCGGGTCGTTTGAAAACTTGATGCGGGGAATGTATCCGTCTTTGTCGAGCGGGAGTTCCATTTGGCGGGTGACATGACTTTTTATGTCGTAGGTGTGTACGGTCACTTCCGAATTTTGAGCTCCGGCCACCGGGTATTTATAGGAGTAGAATCCCGGATACTCGGCAAACTGCTTGTATGCCGGCGCCATGCCTTGATAGAGCGGGAAGGAAAACATGGGGACTTTCGTTTCGTCGAAACGGATGAAAGCTATCATCTTGCTGTCTGCGCTGAAGTCGAATGCACGGTTGTAGCCGAATTCTTCTTCGTTGACCCAGTCGGGGATACCATTGAGCACGGCGTTGAACTGGCCGTCTTTGGTCACTTGCGACTCACTGTTGTCAAAAAGCAGTTTTACCAAGAAAATATTATTGTCGCGCACGAAGGCGATGTTGTTTCCGTCTGGAGAAAATAGTGGTACTTGTTGCGGCCCGTTCTTGGACAATGGCTCAAGTGTGTTGTTGCGGACGGAGTAGATATAATATTCAGCAGTGAACGAACGGCGGTAGATGGGGCGTGTTTTTGTCTGAATTAGGATGCGGCTTTCGTCGGGCGACATGATGTAGCCGTCGAAGCGGTCGAGTTTCACATTGCGGGCTGTGGCCACGTCGAAGATGGTCCCCACTTCTTTTCCGTCTTTAAATGAATACTTGACGATGCGCTTGCCATCGTCGCTGATTTGTGCATAATGTTCGCCGTCAAGCAGTGGATTGACGCCGTATACGCGCTGGGCAGCGTATTTGCCGGACACCACATCTTGCATTTCCAACTTATCGGCAGCACGGGTTATAGGTGCTGCACAAGCCAAAAAGAGGGCTAATAAAATCGTTAGTTTTTTCATATATAGGTTAATTATAACAGCTAATGCCTGCAAATGTAAGGGTTTCAACTGTGATTTCCGCTTCTTTTTTACTAATTTTGTCGCCGTTTTCATGGGTGGCAAGTAGCTAGATTTACGAATAACAGCAATATAAAGAACAAAAGAAAATGGAACAACCTTTTCTCTACAACGATTTGAATGTTTTCCTGAGGAAGCATTTTAAAGAGAAAGTCCAAAAGATTTCTTTGAATGCTGGCTTTTCGTGTCCGAACCGTGACGGGACGGTCGGTTACGGGGGATGTACCTACTGCAACAACCAAACCTTCAATCCAGATTATTGTCATACCGGCAAAACCATTACTTGCCAGTTGGAAGAAGGCAAATCTTTCTTTGCCCGTAAATACCCTCATATGAAATACTTGGCTTATTTTCAGGCATATACCAACACGTATGCAAAGACCGAGGAACTTAAAAGAAAATATGAAGAGGCACTCTCTGTGCCCGATGTGGTCGGGCTGGTCATAGGTACGAGGCCGGATTGTATGCCGGGTGACTTGTTGGATTATCTGACGCAGCTAAACCGCCGGACCTTCCTGTTGGTGGAGTATGGCATCGAGAGCACTGACAACCGTACACTCTTACGCATCAACCGCGGCCATACATATCAAGCTGCACGGGAAGCTATTGAGCGAACATCCAATGCTGGTATCCTTACAGGAGGGCATGTCATTTTAGGTTTGCCGGGAGAAGGCCATGACGACTTGATGGCACAAGCCGCTGCAATTTCGCAGTTGCCACTCGCAACTTTGAAGATGCACCAATTACAGCTCATTCGGGGAACACGCATGGCACAAGAGTTTGTCGACTGTCCTTCGCATTTTCATCTATATACGTCGGATGAATACATAGAACTGGTTATCGACTACATTGAACGTCTTCGTCCGGATTTGGTTCTGGAACGTTTTGTTTCCCAGTCGCCCAAGCAACTGCTGATTGCTCCGGACTGGGGATTGAAAAACTATGAATTTACCGACAAACTGAAAAAACGGATGAAGCAGAGGCAGACGTGGCAAGGCCGATTGTATGATGATGGAACAACCGATAATAAAAATAACCCATATAACTTTCAAAGACAATGATTACGTTAAAAGGAAAAGTACATTATGTAGGCGTGAACGACCGCGCAAAGACTTTGTTTGAAGGCCTGTGGCCGTTGCCTTATGGAGTGACTTACAATTCTTATTTGATAGCGGATGAGAAAGTCGCCTTAGTTGATACGGTCGATGTGAATTTTTTTGACCTGTTCATTGGGAAAATCAAGGAAGTCATTGGCGAACGTCCTATTGATTATTTGGTCATTAACCATATGGAGCCAGACCATTCCGGTTCTATCCGTTTGCTGCGTCAGCTTTATCCTAATATAACTTTGGTGGGCAACAAGAAAGCTCTCGACATGGTGGAGGGCTATTATGGAGCTGCGGCTCAGACCAAGGCAATCGCTGAAGGTGAAACGTTGGAACTGGGACATCACACGTTGAAGTTCTATATGATTCCGATGGTGCATTGGCCCGAAACGATGGTCAGCTATGATATTACCGACCACATACTTTTTTCTGGAGATGCTTTTGGTTGTTTTGGTGCACTCAACGGAACTCCCATTGATTCGCATATGGACACCACTATTTATTGGTCTGAAATGGAACGCTACTATGCCAATATTGTGGGCAAATATGGTGCTCCTGTGCAAAAAGCATTGCAGAAACTGGATGGTTTGTTTCTCGAAATGATTTGCTCGACACACGGGCCGGTATGGACAGAGGATAATATTTCCAAAGTCATAGCTCTTTACGATCGTCTGAGCCGTTATGCCACTGAAGAGGGAGTTGTCATTGCTTACGGTTCGATGTATGGCAATACGCAACAGATGGCCGAAGCCATTGCCGAGGAACTGTCTCTGCAAGGTATTCGCAAGATTGTGCTTCATGACGTTTCTCGCGTGAACCATTCTTATATATTGGCCGACTTTTTCCGTTATAAAGGTATCATTTTGGGAGCTCCCACCTACAACGCTTCCATCTATCCGCAGATGGAGATGTTGATGAGTGAAATTGAAATGCGTGACATGAAAGACCATTATCTCGGTTATTTCGGTTCTTTCACCTGGGCTAGTCATGCCGTGAAGCGATTGGCTGCATTTAGTGAGAAGGTCAATTTCGAAACAGTCGGTTGCCCTGTCGAAATGAAACAAGGCATGAAAGACAGCGTGCGCGAGGCTTGTCGGGAGTTGGCAAAAGCCATGGCCGACCGCCTGAAAGCCGACAGATGAATGTAAAAGATTGAATGGCTCGTTTGAGCTATTCCGACAAGGTATGTGTAAATGGATGGACATAACAATCTCATTTCACATGCCTTGTTTTGCATAAACACTAATTCTTTGCAGCTACTTTGCTTATTGTAATAATAAAAGTCGTAACTTTACACACTGGCAAGATTAACAAAATAGCAAAGAAAGCCACCATGCGACTACTAAACGAACATATTGCATCCGAAGATGTGCTTGACTTGACAGATATTCGCGTGTTTAAGCAGCAATATGAAAACAACTTCAGAAGCTTGAAGTATTTTGGTTTGCAGTATATTGCCGACGAAGAGGTCGTGTTAGACCTTATTCAAGATACATGGCTCAAAATATGGGAGAGGCAAGAGGCTTTCCCAAATCTTACAGCATTCAGGAGTTATTTGTTCCAAGCTCTTTATCATGCCATTCTGAACTATCAGAAACATGCCCGTGTGGAACATGATTATGCCGACCGTCTGGCGGCAGACGAACCAATGGAAGACGAAGTGGTGACAAAAATCATTGAAGCCGAAGTTTATCATTTGGTCAACAGTGCTTTTGACGAACTTTCAGATGCTTGCCGCCAAGTGTATGCAGCAAGTTTGGCAGGTAAGAACCAGCGGGAGATTGCCGAAGAATTCCATATCACCATCAACACTGTGAAGAAACACATCAACAATGCTAATCACAAATTGCGCCAACGACTTAAGCATATTTTAGTTATTGTATACCATTTTCTTGCGCGTTGATATTCATGCTTCTGTAAAGCAATCGAATAGTTACAATCTTTTTCGACAGGAAAACATTTCATTTCTTCTTTTTTATTTCTACTAGAGGCGATCGGGGTGGGAAGAAGATGTCAGACAGAGCTCTTGAAGCAATGTTTGTGTGCTGTTTTTGTGTATAGGGAGGATTGCTGCTGTATGGGCAGCAAGGAATGTGTTTATGAATATTTTTAAGAAAAAAGCTTTTTGGCATTACACCAAATACGTGTTGGGTTGTTTAAAGAATAAAAAACAAGCTCAAAATAAGTTCTATCAGCAAATGAAAAAGTGCAGACTAGAAAAGAATTTGTTTGGTAGGATTGGCAAAAGATGAAGATTATGGATATACAATCGAAGTTGGAACGCATAAAGTTGCTCATTATGAAGAAACTTACAGGGCAACTGTCGGCACAGGAAGAGCAAGAGTTGGAAACACTTGTGCAGAACGATGTACAATGCCGTCGTTTGGTCAATCGTTTGTTATCACCGGAGTTTCTTCAAAAAGCAATACTCGACCGCAACAGCCGGTCTTTGTCTGCAGTATGGCAGTCGCTCTATGGGCGTATGAAATATACCGGAGGTTTGTTCAGACATGTTCGGCGTTATGCCCGCTATGTTGCAACGGTTGCTGCTATTTTCTTATTGATAATGGGATGGAGCGTCTGGCATCAGCATGAAGAAACTACCAATGTGGTTATTTATCCGGGTACGACGCAAGCTGAAATCTGCTGGCCTGACGGCCGCCAAGACCTGTTGACGACCGACATGTTGGCCGGTAAATTGTCGTTTGCGGCACAAGCCTTTGAAGACTCTGTGCGGGCAGTGCCTTTGTCGCCCGACTTATATACGCGTATTGCCGTACCGCAAGGAAGCGAATACAAAGTGCGTTTGGATGACGGTACGTTGGTGCACTTGAATGCAGGTTCCACATTGATTGTCCCTACAGACTTTTCAGCTTGCAACCGACAGGTAAATCTTTCAGGAGAAGCCTATTTGGAGGTGGCCAAGGATTCTTTGCATCCCTTTCGCATCGACACGGAGAAAGCACAAATTTTTGTGTTGGGCACAAAACTCAATGTCCGTTGTTACGATGACGAACCATGCTTGGATGTGGTGCTGGAGACTGGTCGGGTTGATTTACGCACAATGAAGCAGACTGCTTCTTTACCTGTGGGGTACAAAGCCACCGTGGACGGTCGGGGAGGGGTGGTTGTTACTCCGGCCGATGTCTATGTCGAGACAGCTTGGCATCATGGACGCTTTGTGTTCGACAACCAGTCGATGGAGTACATCATGCGTGAATTGGGCCGATGGTACGATGTGCAAGCCTCCTTTAGTAGCGATGAAGCACGTAAGGTGCGTTTTACGCTCGATTTTGACCGTTATGATACATTCAATCGTTTCATGGACATAGTGCGAATGATTGGTGAGGTGAACATCATCTTGGAAAATGAAAATCAAGTATTAATATCACAGAAGAAACATTAACCATATATAAATAATTATGAGAGAAAAGCATCGATTAGCACGGTTGTTGTTTGCTTCCGTCCTGCTGTCGGGTTCATCGATGGTGATGGCGCAAACCAACAAACCAATGACCGTACAACTGAAACAAGCTTCCATCCGGGAACTGTTTGTAGAGATTAAAAAGCAGGCACAGGTGAATTTCATGTACAGCAACAGTGCAGTGGAAGGATTGGCAAAGAAAGACTACGATTTTACCAACGCCTCTTTGGAGAAAATCTTAGCCCACTGTCTGGCAGGCAGTGGCCTTACATTTGAAATCGCAGATGACAACCGTACGGTGGTCATCAAGCGTAAACCACAAGACATTGGGCATGCCACAGGAAAGGTGGTCGACGGTAATGGAGAACCGTTGATAGGTGTATCCGTCAAGCAGGAAGGAGCCGAACAAGGTACAGTTACAGGTCTTGATGGCACATTTGATTTGCTTATGCAGCCTGTAGCAAACGGCAAAATGCCGAAACTCATTGTTTCGTTTATCGGCATGAAGACACAGCATCTGACATGGAAAGGTCGTCCGCTGAACATCTACATGGAAGACGACGCACAAAACCTGGATGAAGTAGTTGTCACTGGTTATCAGGTCATCAACAAACGTGCCCTGACGAGTGCCGTAACAACAGTGAAAGCCGAAGACATCATCCGTCCGGATTTTACTTCCATTGACCAGATGTTGGAAGGTCAGATTACAGATTTGACATTCATGAGCAATTCCGGCGAAAGTGGAGTTGCTCCCAAAATTCGTATTAGAGGAACTTCATCTATTATAGGCAACCGTGAACCATTGTGGGTCGTGGATGGTATTGTTGTGCAAGATCCGGTAGATATTTCGCCAGAAGAATTGAACGACCCCGATTTTGTAAATCGTATCGGTAATGCTATTGCGGGATTAAACCCACAAGATATAGAACGGCTTGATGTCTTGAAAGATGCTTCCGCCACTGCGCTTTACGGCACGAAAGCTGCCAATGGTGTCATTGTTATCACAACTAAGCGTGGGCGCGTTGGTAAACCTGAAATACGTTATACTAATTCTTTTACTTATAAACTTCGTCCGCGTTACACTGACCACTCTGTGGATGTAATGAATTCTAAAGAGCGAATTCAACTTTCCCGTGAATTATATAACTCAGGATATGTGTACAACAGCAACATTTCTCCTGTGGGTTATGAAGGAGAGCTTTTGAAGCTTTATAATAATGAAATCACTTATGATGAATTTGCATCTAATGTGGCTCAACTGGAAACGTTGAATACCGATTGGTTTGATTTGCTCACTCATGATAGTTTTTCCCAACAGCATACGGTAAGCGTGAGTGGCGGTTCGGATGCCGGACGTTACTATGCTTCCATCGGTTATACCGATACAGACGATGTGGTGAAAAACACGATGAATAAACGTTATACTGCCGCCTTAAACCTTGATGCAAATCTTACGCCTTGGTTGGATGCGTCGTTTAGTATGAATGGTAACGTAAACAAACGAACTTATCCACAAACTTCTTTGTCTCCAGTGGAGCATGCTTATACAGCCAGTCGTGCTATCCCTGCGTATGATGCCGAAGGCAATTACTATTATTATAAAAAAATGGTATCTTCAGAAGAAGGTTACAACTATAACATATTGAACGAATTAGAAAATAGTGGTGTAGCGCAAGATGGTACGTCTGTCACGATGAATGTAAACTTTCGGTTTAAATTTAACGATTGGTTATCAGCTAATGCCATAGCTTCTTATACTACACAAAACACGACTATTGAGGATTATTGGAATGACAGAAGCAATCATGCAGCCGAACTTCGTGGCAGCGAATATGGCGATGTCGCTCCGTCAGACAGTGAAATGCCTCAAGGTGGTGAACTGACGACTCAAAACACTCGTCGGAAAAGCTGGACTGCACGTTTGCAGTTGGATTGGAATAAATATTTCGGAAATGAAGAAAAGCATAATTTTAATGGTACGATAGGTTATGAGGTAAGTTCTTCCCGTTACAAAGGAAATGTTTACACAGCACGTGGTTATTATCCCGATCGGGGACTCTCTTTTGTGAGTAATATTGACATAGATGAATATCCGACATACGGCAGTTGGTTGGCTTCTAATGTACCTGTTCTTACAGATGATCTTTCGAATGTAATTTCAGCTTATGCGTCTTTTACCTATAGTTGGAACCAACTTGTATATTTTAACTTGAATGGCCGTATTGATGGTTCTAATGAGTTTGGACATCAAAGCAATGATAAAATATTGCCTATTTGGTCTGTGTCTGGTTCATTCAATTTTTCTCAATTAGAGTTTATGCAGGATGTTGAATGGATAGATTATCTGACTGTGAAAACTTCTTATGGATTTCAGGGAAATATGTTGAGTAGCGAGTCACCAGTGCTTACTATCACTAAGAATCCGCTTCATCCATATTATGATGAATTTACAGCTTCTGCCAATGGCAATCCTAATCCGAATTTACGTTGGGAAAAGACTCATTCCTATAATATAGGTCTGGAGGCATCATTTTTCAATAGCCGCCTCCAACTGGAAGGCTCTGTTTATTTTAAACGTACGAAGGATGCTTTTATGAACAAAACCATTTCCACCGTGAATGGTTACAGCTCTTACGTGGTCAATCGTGGAAATATATCCAATGATGGTTATAGTATTGATATTACAATTAATCCAATCATGAGTAAAGATTGGCGTTGGTCTGTATCAACTTCTTTCTCTCGTACCATTAATGAAATTACTAGTTCGCCCGACGGAGAGTCTTATGAATTGGACGACTTTCTCAATGGCACGGCTGTGGTGAAAGGCCAGTCTGTCGGCACGTTCTATTCTTATAGATTCATAGGACTCAGTCCTGTAGATGGAGGACCTATATTTGACGATTGGGAAGACCATTGGGAAGACTTGACAGGACTGAGTAAATATGAGACCTATACACAAGTGCTGAAAGCTACCGGTAGTCGAGAACCGACAATGCAAGGAGGATTAAACACGACCTTACGTTGGAAAAACTTTCGTTTTACGGCTTCGTTTGCCTATAGTTTGGGAGCAAAGACTCGCTTATTTGGTATGTATGGGTCAGAACAAACCAATGATGCGTATGCTGCAGCCGAGATACGGCCTGAAAATAACATGAGTCGTGATTATTTGAATCGTTGGCAGTATCCTGGAGATGAGATGAATACCAACATTCCAGCAATTATAGGCGAAGGAAATTCTAGCTATTTCAAATATAATACCCATTGGTCTAGTAACTTGGCAAACAATGGCCAAGCTATCCAGCCTATAGCTAGTAACTATTGGGACATGTATGATTACAGCGATTTGAGGGTAGTGAGTGCAAACTATTTAAAATGTAATACTATCAGTTTCTCATACGTTTTTCCGGATAAATGGATGAAACCTTATGGTATTAGCCGCTTGGAACTGACTGCGTCTGGCAACAATCTTTTCACTATTGCCGACAGCAAACTTAAGGGACAAACGCCGACACAAGGAGGATTTACTACCATCGAATTATCAGACCGTCCAAGTTTCTCGTTCGGTTTAAGTGTAACCTTTTAAAAGAATTGACAAATGAAACAAATAAATTTAATTCCTAACTTCCTTGTGGCAGGAATGCTTTTTCTTTCTACGTCCTGTTCAGATTTTTTGGAAGAATATTCACAGGATAAAGCTCAGATAGAGACATGGGAAGACCTTGATGAATTGCTTTTGGGAGACGGGCATTTGGAACCATGTCTTTTTGCTAATTCAAGTGCGGATGAGGTGCATAACAATTTGGACATCTTACATTTCATGAGTGATGAACTGAAAGAAAGCACGGCCAATGAATCCAGTGACGATTTGCTTGCCTATCGTACTAATCAGTTCGCGTTTTTCACATGGCAGCAGGACACAGGAGTCGATGACAAACAAAACTATGTGGGTGGTGATGAAATCTATTGGAATATGTTGTATGAGAAAATTAACACCTGCAATATGGTGTTGGCTCTTATCGATGAACAGTCTGCTACTGATGAAGAAGATGTGTATGGAAAGGAGCGTGTAAAAGGAGAGGCTCATTTTTTACGCGCAGCCTATTATTTTTTGTTGGCAAATCTTTATGCTCAGCCTTATGACCCTCAAACAGCCTCTTCTTCTCCGTGCGTCCCGATTAAACTTACTGAATATGTGGAAGATAAAGAGTATAGGCGTGAATCCTTGAGTGCCGTCTATGCCCAAGTGCTTGATGATCTTGATCAGGCTGAGATATGTTTACAAGGTAAGGAGAGAGTATCGGTGTATCATCCTGATCTCACAGCAACTTATTTACTGCGTAGCCGTGTGTATTTGTATATGCAAAATTGGCAAGCTGCTGCTGAAGATGCGAGTCGTGTGCTTGCCCGTCAAAACGGATTGTTAGACTTGCATACGTTGCCGGAAGGCCAAGATGCTGTTTATCGGGATTCGCCTGAAACCATTTTTTCTATGGGCGGATATCTTATAGCTGTGGCTTTTGCAGATTATGAGACTTGGCTCGGTTTTTCTTATAATACATCGTGGTTAATATCTGACGACATGATGGCTTTGTTTAAGCATGATGACCTCCGTACCGAACGTTATATTGGTGAGACTGAGAATTTTCACCAACAACCAGTGTTGAAAAAAGTAAATGGACAGGAATCTGCTTGGGGAGGATATGACGAAGTGTCCGATTGCTTCTTATTGCGTACGCCTGAGGCTTATTTTACTTTGGCTGAGGCCTCGGTTTATCTTAATGATGAAACTACTGCCCGTCAGACCTTGGAAGATTTTTTGGCTACTCGTATGGAAACGCCTATAACTGTTACGGAAAGTGGTAATGAACTGATTGATTTTATTCGTGAAGAACGTGCTCGTGAGTTTCTGCTTGAGGGACATCGTTGGTTTGATTTGCGCCGTTATACAGTGTGTCAACCATATCCTTGGAGTAAATCAATAGAACATTATCATGTTTATTTTGACGGGGTAGATCCGCTTTATTCTGACTGGTATCGATTGGAACCAAATGATGCCGCTTATACGTTGCCAATTCCGCGTGCTATTCGTGAGTTTCAAATTTCTATCGGAAATAATATACGCCCGGTAAGACAGCCATTTAAGACTGAGAATTATTAATTCTAAAAAACACAAACACAATGAAACATCGTTATATTTTATATTTAGTGAGCTGGCTGTTTTTTAGTGTTGCTGGCTTCTTTACAGCATGTTCGGATGAAGAACCATTGACTCCTAGTGGCAATGACGCTAATGGTTTTGCTCCAGCAGCAGGTGATCACAGCGCGGAAGCAAAATTACGCAACGCGTTTTATGGTGAAACTGGTGTTTATTTACTTTTTAATGATACGCTCAGGCATGTACAGAGTGGAATAGGTGCAAATGGACAGCCACAATACGTTACAGAGTTGGTTGATTTGAGTTATAATTTGACGGGGGATAGTTATTATACTTTGCGTTTGAAGCGTTATTATGACTTTGAAGATATGGAGGCAGCAACTAACTTATTTAAAAGTTTTATTTATACGCATTTAGGGCCTTCCATAAAACCATATTCGGTGTTGCTGCTTCATACATTAGAGATGGATGATGGTTATGGTGATGGATTTCAGCCAATTAATTATCTTTCTAATTTTTATTGTTTAGGAATCGCGTTAGGCGATGTAACAAATTTGACGGAAACGGATAAAATGAATTTGGCGCGATCTGTTTTGAAAGAGATTGTAGCAGATGCGATAGAAGATCTTGATTATGATGATTATAAGGGCGCATTTGCAGCTGTTACTGAGGATGATATATATGAATTTATGGGTGATCTTATTCCAGGATGGGACCGTACTCAGTTGGAAGAATTGTATGAGTTGGGTTTTATGAGTTATGAAGAAGGATGGCTCGGAGATGATCCTTACTATGACTCCCCTCTTGCTGAATGGGATGACATGTTTAGTTTGGTGATGGATACTCCTTGGGATGAACTTGAAGCACAATGGGGAAAATATGAAAAGATTATGCAGCAATTAGAAATTGTGCGAGATGCTATTTCAGCCACAGGATATCAATTTTAATTCTAATGAAAAATGTATATTTATGAAAAAGCTTTTATTGATAAGTATATTGGCAGTGTTGGTTATGACAGCTTGTAATGAAGACAGTTATAATTTTACTCCTACACAGCGTGGAACTGTGACTGACAATCAGGGAAACACGTATGAGTGGGTGCGTATTGGTGCATTGGATTGGACTACTTCCAATGCCTTGAATGGAACACTCGTATGGAAAGCAAGTTATTATCATCCGGATTATGAGACATATAGGAATATCGAATTTGAAGCAGATACACTTGCCTATTATGCTACTTATGGTAACTTGTTAAGCTTTGAAGAGGCTTTGGCTTCAGCTCCTGAGGGATGGCGTTTGCCTACAGATGAAGATTGGAAAAATCTGGAACGTGCTTTGGGTATGACAAATGAGGTAGATGAAGTAGGATGGCGCGGTTCTATTTCTTCACGTTTGACAAATACTGATATTGGAATAGGTTTGTTGCCAGGTGGGTGCGTGCTTTATTCCAGCTTGGAGGTAAGTATGGCGTGTATGTTGAAATACAATGGTGAGGCTGCCTATTATTGGACGTCTACTATTGATGAGTCGGAAACGGAATATACAATGGCTTTTTATCGAAAACTTGTACCTACTCAGCAAGGCATAGAGCGACAACATAGTAATATTGCTAATAAGTGGATGTCTGTTCGCTGGGTGCGTGATGCAAAATAAGTAGGTAATAAGTTTTTTTTAAGTTGTAGTTCCTTTGTGAATAAATTGTAGGGGAGACAGTTGTAAATATAAAAGGTATACGAATGTGTCTGTTGCCTATATATTTATTTGATAGATTGAGAAAAAAAAGGTTGCAACCCAATGGTTGCAACCTTTTTTTGTTTCCTTTTTGTTGCCAGTGTGTTATTTCTTTGCAGGAAGTTCTTTCAGCAGCGCGTCGACGGCGGCCTTCAGTTGGTCGTCTTCGCCTCGGAGTGCTTTGGCTGGTTCGTTGTAGATGAGCACGTCGGGTTCCAATTCGTGATTTTCAGCGTAGTTGCCTTCCATATCAACACAACCTACTTGTGGAATACCAAATACGAGACTGGGGTCGATTTGTGTTTCCCACCAAACAGCTGTCATGGTTCCGGGAACAGGAGCCCCCACAAGCTTGCCTAACTTTAATGCTTTATAAAGTTGGGGTGTACCGTGGGCATTGCTATAATTGTCTTCGCAAACGAGCATGCATGACGGTTTAGTCCATTGGTTGAAGGGGTCGCTGCCAATATATTGGCCTTGAGCTACAAAGCGTTGGTATTCTTTGCCGCTGAGGAGAATCATCAGGTCTTCGTGCAGCCATCCGCCTCCATTGTGGCGTACGTCCACGACGACGGCCTCCTTATGACGGTAACGTCCGAGTAGTTCGCTGTATGTCTTGCGGAAGCTTTCGCTATTCATGCCTTGGATGTGTACGTAACCCAACCGGCCACCGGAGAGACGTTCAACTTCAGCCCGGTTACGTTCTACCCAACGGTGGTAGAGTACATTGTTCCATTGACCTGCATTGATGCCGTCTACGGTTTCTTCAAAGTGTTCTTTTGTTTCCGGATTGTATACGGTCAGGCGGATTTTCCGTCCGACTTTTCCTTCTAACAAAGGATAGTAGTCTTCGCCTTTTTTGATGTTTTGTCCGTCGATTTGTTCGATGATGCATCCTTCGGTAACTTTTGTTTTGATAACGGCTAGTGGACTCTTGGCAGGTATTTCTTTTATTTTCAGTCCGTCGCCAGTATAGGTATCGTCATAGAATACACCTAAAGAGGCTGTAGGCATGGCTCCTCCGTGTCCGCTATAGCGTGCTCCGGTATGAGAAGCATTCAGTTCGCCCAACATCTCGCTCAACATTTCGGCGAAGTCGTAATTGTTGTTGATGTGTGGCAAGAACTTTTCATAGATTTTTTTGTATTTGTCCCAATTCACTCCGTGAAGGTCTTTTACGTAAAATTTATCTTTTACTTGTTGCCAAGCATGTTCGAAGATGTATTGGCGTTCTTCGTAGGGACGATAATTGAAGAAGGCTTCGAAGGTGATAGGGGTGGTTCGTCCGCTCATCATGTCAAGTTTGCGCATGCTACCCCGTCCACTTACGAAGACTGTGCCGTTTTTTGCTTGGATGAGTGAACCTCCGCCGATTCCTTTGACAAGGATACGCGTGCTATTGTCCATCAAGTCATGTACCCATAAGTCTTGCGGCCCTTCAAATGAAGCCATGTAGTAGAGTTTGCTGCCGTCTTTTGATAAAAGCGCATCACCTAAGCGTGAAGAGTTTACGGTCAGACGCATGACGCGGTCTCGGCAGTTTTCCAAGTCAAATGTGAGAAGTTTCTCATCATTTTTCTTTGTTTGTTTGTTGTTTTTACGTTTTTTCTTTTTGTCGTTCTTAGCGGCTTCTTCTGCTTCTTTAGCTTTTTCTTCTTGTTGTTTGGCTTCGTACAGGTCAAGATCTTCCTCGTCCATGCAGAATTTTTCGTATGCTTCCAAGTCGAAAAACATGATATAGATGTCACTTTCTGCCCCCCAACTACCATGGCTGCGGAATCCGGCACGGTCACTACTCCAAATCATAGCTTTGCCGTCGAGCACCCATTTTGCTCTGCCGTCATTGTACCCGCTTTGGGTCAGATTGTGCATTTCTCCTTTGCCATCAGCCTTTAAAAGTACAACATCTTTATTATTCCATCCTCCAATGCCGATGAAATCTGAAAGAATCCATTTACTGTCAGGGCTCCATTGAAACCATTGGTCGCCGTCTGAGTAGGAGTATTGATATTTCTTGTCCATGACCGTGCGCGTGACTCTGCTCTTGAGGTTGATTACACGGATTGCTGTGCGTTCCTCAAGGAATGCTACTTCTTTGCCGTCAGGGCTATATTGGGGTTGGAAAGATGTTTTATTTGATTTAGTCAGACGTTCTTCTTTTATTTCAGTGGCATAGGTGAATTGTTTTTCATCGTCGTTGACTAAGGATGCTTGGTAGATTTGCCATAAACCGTCACGTTCGGATGCGTAGACCAGACTACGTCCATCGGGAGCAAAGTCTACATCGCGTTCCTGTTCGGGAGTGTCCGTGATTTGTTTGGTAGTCTTGTAGTCTACCGATGTAACATATACATCACCGTGTACGATGAAAGCCACTTCTTTTCCGTCAGGGGAAACTGCCATTTCGCGCACTCCGTTTTGTAATACTTGACGGATTTCATCACGGTCGTTTTTGTCGGCCAATATGTTGATGGGGACTTTCTTGGGCTGCTTACCTGGGACTAAGGTGTATATTTCACCATCATATCCGTAACAGAGCGTGCCGTTGTCAGCAATGGTCAGAAAACGTACGGGATTGACTGTATGTTTGGTGATTTGTGTTGATGAAGCGTTGCCTAGTTGGCGTTTGAAAATGTTGAATGTCCCTTTTTCTTCGCTCAGGTAGTAGAATGATTCTCCATCTGGCGCCCATACTGGGTCACGGTCTTCTCCACGGAAAGAGGTTAGTTTGGCGTAGCTGTTTGTTTTTCCCGGTGTGTACATCCAGATGTCGCGAGCGATAGATGATACATGGTGTTTGCGCCAAGGGTCTTCATAGCCTTTTTTGTCTTGATAGAGCCATTGTTTGCCATCTTTTCGTATGGAGATGTGTTCCATAGGCATGGAGGAAATCATGGCTGGTCGCCCTCCATTGATGTTTACTTCATATACTTGATTGAAAGTTGAGGATGGAAATTGTATGTCTTCAGCTGAAGGTTGGACTGCAGCACTGAACAACACGTGTTCGTTGTCTTTGAATGCGATGGGGCTTTCACTACTTGAATGAGTGGTCAATCGCTGAGGTATTCCTCCTTCTCGTGATACAATGAATACGTCCAAGCTCCCAAATCTGTCTGATGCAAAAGCGATTTGTTTGCTGTCCGGACTCCATACGGGGGCTGTGTCGTATGCTGGGTTGGTTGTCAGTTGAGTGGCTCGTCCGCCATTGACCGGAACAGTGTAGATGTCACCTTTATAGGTGAAGGCGATAGTTGTTCCATCTGGGGAAATCGCACAATGTCTCATCCATAAAGGTGTTTCCTGGGCTGCTGCCCATCCTGTCAGAAAAGACGTGGCTACACATAATAGAATTTTCTTCATGAGGAAATTAAGGTTTAAATTGTTATTGAAAAAATGCTGTTATTGCAAAGATAATGAAGTCTTTCTAATAACAAAGCGCGGATTGCACATATTTACTTTAAGTTTGTACAATCCGCGCCTGAAAAATGAGATTTTATATGATTGTGGGATGCTTTTTATTCCGCGTTCTCTTCTGCTCCAGATTCTTCGGTTTGAGTGGTATCTTCAAATTCTGTGATTCCAGCATTGATTAGGATGTTATACCATTGAATCAATTTTCGGATGTCTCCAGCATAAACACGGTCGCGGTCGAAATTGGGAAGCACTTGGGCAAAAAACTCTTGTAGCTTGTCCAAACTGGCTTTTTTATAATCGAATGTTACAGATGCTCCGTTTTCTTTTGTTTTGAGAGCAGACAAAACTTGGCTCAAGGGAACATCGTTGTCGTCTGTATACATAGATATGTCACCTAATGAAGTGACTTTGTCACTGGCATATACGGGAATGCGTTTTTTTGTGGTGTCAAGTGATTCCACGATTAACATATTTCTTCCTTGAGAGAGTAACCGGTATAATCCGGGTTTGCCTGCAATAGATAAAATTGTTTTCAGCATAAGTTTGTATGTTTATTATAGTGTCTTTTTAAATTGTAAGAGCGGACAAAGATACAATCTGTCTGGCAAAGAAACAATCTTACTATTTATAAAATATGTAGCAAATGTAATATTCTTGTAATTTGAGGTAAAAGAGGTGTCTCATTGTCGTTTTTGACCACAAAATCGGCTTTATCGGTTAGCTGTTCTTCACTTAACTGATGTTTGATGCGTTTCCGGATTTGTTCCTCTTGGGCTGAATCTCGCTGCATGGCTCTCTGTATACGAAGTTTCAGCGGAGCTGTGACAACCAATACGCTGTCTACTGTGGATTCGAATTTTGATTCATAAAGGATAGCACATTCCATGCAGACTAAAGGTAATGTCTTGTAATGTTCTGCCCATTGAAGGAAGTCTATTTTTACGCGTGGATGTACAATCGCATTTACTTGCGCCAACCGTTCAGGGCATTCAAAAATATAGTTGGCCAATAGTGCTCGATTGAGTGAATGGTTCGGAAAATATATCTCATCACCCATTAGAGCGCATAGCTGTTGTCGAATGACAGGGTCTTGTACCATTAAACGCTTGGCTTCATTATCTGTTTGATATACCGGAATGTCCATCAACTGTAATATGTGTGATACGACAGATTTTCCACTTCCTATTCCTCCAGTTATACCTAGCTTTATCATTGCATTTTATCGTTGTTTAGTTGTTCAATGATGAAGTCCACTTCGGGGGGCTCGATACGTATATAGTTGATATCTTCTGGTGTAGTCTTTAATTTTACTTGGTATTTGTCAGAATTGCATTTTAGCAGCTCATCATAAGTTACGGTAATAAGGAAATCTTTTTCCGTAATGCTTTTAAAACGCGCCAATCCTACTTGAAATGTCAACGATACCTTGGAAGGAAAGGTTTTGAGTGCTTTATCCGGCGGAAAATTGACGGGATGAATAGGGACATCTACCTTCTTTTCAGTATACATATCTGTACAAATTGTTAGGTCAACTTTGTCGGGGATAAACTTTGTGCCTGGTACGTTGAGCAATTTTTCAGAACGGCGGATGGTATCTGTTACCTGTGTGCAAATAAAATGGTTTGTATATGCAGCTGTAATCGTGTCTAAAATCTCTTGAGGTGCATACACCAAAACAGAATCGGGCTGGATTTTTGTATTGGATATATAATATTGTTTTTCAGTCTCTATTTGATTTTGAGCTATAACTGGCACTTTTTTCCCTTTGCCTTGTGTATAAATGATATCAAATGAATTTGGCTTGATAGCATTGATTTGAGTTGTACTCATTAATTGGGATGCAATTTCTTTTTGATAAGACGAGGATTCAACGTGGATATGCCCTTTTTCATTTTTTAGTTCTTCATAATCTAATATGATGGGGTAAAAGTTGCGTCCTATCATGTAATTGAAAAGAACAGTTCCCCGGTCTTTAATTTGTACACGTACTTCATTGGGAGGAAGCATGGTCATGATTACATTGGGGGGAATATTTTTCAGACGTATAGGAATGTTCAATTCGGCTTCATAAGTATCATTTAGCTTTTGGAGTGTCCAAAAGAAAAAAGCAACAATCAAAAAGAATAAAAAAAGCAGAAACTCTCTGCTTTTTGGACTGAGCAGAAAGTTTCTGATTGTACGTAACGTCCTTTGAACAAGAACTCTTATATCTCTTTTCGCGGACATTGATATTTACTTAATAAATTTATTTTGCAGCATTTTGAGTTGATGCCATATCGGCGAAGATAGAGTTACGGTCGATACGGATTTTTACACCAGCAGCAATCTCTAATACGACAACATTGTCTTCTAATTCTTTGATTTTCCCGTAAATACCTCCAGCAGTTACGACAGATTGTCCAACTTCCAAATTTTTACGAAAGTTCATTATTTCTTTTTGTTTCTTGTTTTGGGGACGAATCATGAAAAAATACATAATTGCGAAAATAGCCACCATCATGATGATAAATGATAGGCTGCTTCCACCACCTTGCAATAATACAGTCATTAGGTTCATAATGTTTTACTTTGTGAGTATTAAAAAATCTATTAATGATATGCCTGACAAATATATTAATTCTTTGTTAGCTTATTCTCTTTTTTTAATTGATTAACAATTGCGTCCAGCATCCCGTTGATGAAACTTGGGCTTTTGGGAGTGCTGTATAATTTTGCTAGCTCTACATATTCGTTTAATGAAACACTAATAGGAATATTGGGAAAACTTAGTATTTCTGCTAAAGCGATTTGCATGATGATTAAATCCATGAAAGCAATACGTTCCAGATTCCAGTTGCGTGTATTTTCCATCATCAGATGGCGATAATAATCTGCATTTAATATGGTACGGCGGAATAATCGACGTGCAAACTCTTGATCTTCCTCATCTTTATATTCCGGTAGAAGCGGTTGTTTGGCTCCTAACTTGACGTCAAAACGCTTAATGGTTTTCAAAACAAATGTATCCACAATCTCTTTATCATCATTCCAATACAAACTTTGCTCTTCAAGTAAGGCATCGAGTTTAGGATTGTTAAATACGAAATTCTTATAAAGTTTGCGCCATAGTTCGCGGTCACTTTCATAAGAACGATAAGGGTCTGCCATATAGTCCTTATAATATTCACTGGCTTGTATGTCTTCATAGAGAGACTTGATAAACTCCTCGTCGTTGCTCCATGTTTTCTTTTGGTTTTCAACAAAAGCTCGTAGCTGTTCGTTGCATTCTAATTGTGCGGCGAAACGGTTCTCTATAAATTTCATATTCGGATTTAACTCTTCCGGAGTAGGCCGTAGTTTGTTTTTTCCTGCAATGATGCGTCTTTCGGCAAACTTGGTCACTTCAACCATCAGAAGTAACAAGTAGTTATATAAGTCGTAGGCTTTGTTTAAGCTGAAAAATAATTCTTTCTCGGCAGTATCCAGATTTTTGCCTCCATTTTGGTAGTAAGCATATACAATCTGTACAACTTTCAAACGAATAAGATCTCTGTTAATCATAACTATATTTAATTATTGCGTAATAAGGTGTGCAAATTTAAGGAAAATACTCTATACGTACAATATGCTTTCGGCTTTTACATTAAAAATATTTTCTTTCAGACGATTGTCTATATTGTAAGTTTAATAAATGTTCTTGAGTGTTAATATAGTGCAAATGTCAACTCAAACCTTTATAATATTCGATTTTCGTTTGCTTTCTCAATATAAAGTCCATAGATTTGCACTAACAATATTGTTAGTCTTTACGGTTAAACTAAATAATTAAGCTATGGATAAGGAATTTGATCGTCCTCAAGACACAGAAACAAGGATTCTCCAAGCGGCAGAGAAAGAATTCTTAGAGAAAGGATATGCTGGCGCTAGGACGGCTTCGATTGCAGAAGCGGCAGGCGTGACACATGCTATGCTTCATTATTATTTTCGCACAAAAGATAAGCTTTTTGAGCGGATTATTTCAGAAAAGATGAATATGTTGGGTGACATAGTGTTGAGTGCTATTGGTGATAGCAATTTGCCGTTAGAAGATAGGATTCGTCAAGGAATTGAACGGCATTTTGATTTTATTTCTGCTAATCGAGATTTGCCGAGATTTATCGTGAACGAAATTATTTCTCATCCGGAACGTACTAAAGTGATGGAAACGAGCACCCGTAATATTGCGGATAACCTTTTGGGCAATCTGCAATCTGAAATTGATGAATATGCAGCTCAGGGGCTTTGCAGACAAGTTGATGCGCGAATGCTATTGATTGATATTGTTTCGCTTAATGTGTTCCCCTTCATGGCGTCTCCGATAGTAGAAGGTGCCATTGGAAATTTGTATGAAAGTTATGATGAATTTCTTTCTATGCGTAAAAAAGAAAATGTTGAAACCATTTTGAGTAAACTTAAAATCCGTTGATTATGCCGAAACATTATTTGTCTTTGGTTTTGTTTCTGATGGTAAACATTCATCTGTCTGCTCAGGTGACACTGGAACAGTGCGTTACGCTTGCGTGTGACAATTATCCTCTCATTAAGAAATACAATCTGTTGCATCGAATGAAAGAGGTAAATCTGTCGGATATTAACAAGAATTGGTTGCCTCAGATAAATATTTATGCTCAAGGCTCTGTGCAAAATGAGACTCCATCATTTCCCGAATCTTTGTCAGGCATGTTGCATCAATCTGGTGTGACTATTTCCGGATTGGACGAGTTGCAATATAAGGTCGGCGTCGATGTTAACCAGACGATTTGGGACGGCCAGATGTCTAAAGCGCAAAAGAAAGTGGAAACAGCACTGGAGGTGGAACGTCAAGCAGCAATAGATGTACGGCTGTACGCTATTCGAAAACAAGTAGAAGATTTGTTTTTTGGAATATTGCTTATTGAAGAACAGGCAAAGCAGATTCAGTCTATGAAGTTATTACTTTGGAATAATCTCGATAAGTTGCGAGTTATGTGTAAAAATGGTACAGCCATGCAAAGTGATGCAGACATGGTAGAAGCACAGTATTTGACAACCGTTCAGCAACTGATACAAGCAGAAAACACTGCAAGAAATTATCGGAAAATGCTCGAACTTTTTGTTGGAAAGAGTTTGATCGGGCAGAACTTGGTAAAACCTGATGTTTCCATACCTCAAAGTCTGCTTCCTGAAAGACCGGAATTAAAGTATTTTGAAGCACAGATGCAAACGAATGCAGCGCGAAAGTTGGGCATTACGTCGAGCATAATGCCTAAGGTATGCTTGTTTACTCAGGTATATTATGGTTATCCGGGATTGGACTATTTTGAAAGTATGATCAATCACAAGCTGTCGTTCAACATTCTTGCAGGAGTGAAGGTGTCGTGGAACATTGGTGCGTTTTATAGAAAAAGAAATGACTGGCATAAACTTGACTTGTCGTCAGAAGATGTGTCAATAGAACGTGAGATTTTCCTTTTCAATACAAATTTGCAGACTCGGTCGCAACTTGACCATATCAATGAACTGAAAGCTATTATGAAAGAAAATGACCGTATTGTAGAATTACGTACCAGTGTGCGGAAAGCTGCAGAGTCGCAACTTGATAATGGAGTTATAGATGCCACCGAGTTACTTACTAAACTTACGGACGAAAAACAAGCTCGCCTCACGGCTTCCTATCATGAAATCCAACTTATCCAAAGTATATGCCAACTTAAAAACACATTAAACAGATGAAAAAAATAATATTTCCTATAATTCTTATGGTGCTGGTTTCTTGTCAAGACAAAGAAAAATATGATGCAACTGGCATTTTCGAAGCTAACACGGTGACTGTTTCTTCAGAAACGAGCGGAAAAATTGTGACATTTGAAATAAGTGAAGGTGATAGTGTTGTAGTAGGGCAACAAGTTGGACTTGTGGATACGACTTTGCTTGCACTCCAACAAAAACAGCTTCATAGCCAGCAACTTTCGACCGAAAAATCGTCGCCCGACATTGCGGCACAAGCTGCAGCTTTGCGAGCACAAATAACTCACCAACAAAATGAGTGCGAACGTATTTCACGATTGTTGGCAGATGGAGCTGCTACTCAGAAACAACATGACGATGCGAATGCACAGTTGAATACGTTACATGGACAACTAGACGGATTGTTGTCAACCTTGGATAAAAACCGCAGTTCCATCACAGAAAGTGCTTCTGCGTTGCAGTATCAAAGAGAGCAGGTGGAGGAGCAAATTAGGAAAAGTCACATCATAGCTCCGATTTCCGGTACGGTCTTGTTGAAATATGCGGAACAAGGCGAATATGCCACACCCGGGCGACCTCTTTTCAAAATGGCGAACCTTGGTGATATGTATCTTCGGACTTACTTTACAGCATCACAGCTTGCACATGTTAGGATTGGCCAGCAAGTGACAGTGATAGCCGATTTTGGTGGAGATGAGCAATATGAATATCCGGGCAAGATTGTCTGGATTGCCCAAGAAAGCGAATTTACACCAAAATCTATCCAGACACGAGATTCAAGGGCAAATCTGGTATATGCCGTAAAAGTTGCGGTGAAAAATGATGGCAGGCTGAAATTAGGTCAATATGGGGAAGTGCGTTTATGAAAAGTATCATTGACATTCAGGGGCTCACGAAAAAATATGGCAAACTTACGGCACTTGACCATGTGACATTTTCTGTTCCTGAAGGTTCCGTTTTTGGTCTTATCGGTCCCGATGGTGCAGGTAAGACCACGCTATACCAGGTACTGACCACTTTGCTTGTGCCCGATAATGGCGTTGCAACAGTGGCGGGGCTGGATGTCGTGAAAGATTTCAGGAAGTTACGTACCGAGATAGGCTATATGCCTGAGAAGTTTTCCCTTTATCAAGACTTGACGGTGAATGAAAATCTGCATTTTTTCGCTTCATTGTTTGGGGTTGATGTGGAGGATAATTTTGACCTGATTTCACCGATATTTACCCAATTAGCAAAATTCCCCAACCGTATGGCGGGAGCTTTGTCTGGCGGCATGAAGCAAAAACTGGCGTTGGCTTGTGCGTTGATACATCGCCCGAAAGTCTTGCTTTTAGATGAACCTACTACCGGAGTGGATGCTGTGTCGAGAAGCGAATTTTGGGATATGTTGGGTGCTTTGAAAGAAAAAGGAATCACGATTCTTGTATCTACTTCTTACATGGACGAAGCTGAGCGATGTGAACAAATTGCTTTGATTCATAACGGGCACATCTTGGAGGTGGACACACCGAAAAACTTGATTGAAAGATTGGATAAAAACCTATATAATGCTTCGTCTGGAAGTATGTATCCGCTTTTGGAAGCTTTGCGCACCCTTCCAGACGTGAAAGATTGTTATACTTTCGGAGCTACCTTGCATATAGTGGCCGATGTCGGATTTAATCCTGCTGCCGCGATCTGTAAGCTCCGGCAAGACGGTTTGGCAGATGTTAATATATATCCCGCTGAAGGAAACATTGAAGATTTGTTTATAAAACTGGCAAAAAATGATGAATGAGGAAATCGTAATATCGGTCAAGAACCTGACAAAGAAATTCGGAGATTTCACCGCCGTAGACCGCATCAATCTTCAAGTCAAGAAAGGAGAGATATTCGGATTTTTAGGAGCAAACGGGGCTGGTAAGACAACAGCCATGCGTATGTTGTGCGGGCTTAGCTATCCTACGTCTGGAAGCGGGATTGTTGCCGGATATGATATTATTCGTCAAGCGGAGGAAATCAAACGGCACATTGGTTACATGAGCCAAAAGTTTTCACTCTATGAAGGCCTGACAGTGTGGGAAAATCTGAATCTTTTTTCCACGATATATGGAATGTCAGCCAAGAGGATAAGAGAAAAATCTGATAAGGTGTTTGAAATGTTAGGCATGGAAAATATGAAAGATGTTTTGGTAAAAGAAATACCTCTCGGATGGAAACAAAAACTTGCGTTTGCCGCTGCCACCATGCATTCACCGGATGTTCTTTTTCTTGACGAGCCGACTTCCGGCCTTGATCCGGAAAGTGCGCAGAATGTCAACCAGATGATTCAAAATCTGGCCCGCAAAGAGGGAGTCACCATTTTCCTCTG
>ERZ779889.1000-NODE-1000-length-31229-cov-4.529768_pt1 | contig 31229 bp, 25 predicted proteins | sample MGYA00511030_ERZ779889 | MGnify/ENA primary metagenome ERZ779889 (study PRJEB29588, sample SAMEA2160616) | human gut metagenome | biome: human gut; feature: human-associated habitat; material: faeces | place: Denmark | collected 2008/2010 ... | reverse complement strand
TCCGGAGAGGGTTTCAGAATGTTCTTGCGCACAGCGCCGATGTAGCTCGTCAGCGACATGACCAGCTCCTCGCGGATGGAGTCCATAGGCGGGTTGGTGACCTGGGCGAACTGCTGGCGGAAGAAATTGAAGAATCGCTGGGGTTTCCGCGACAGCACGGCGATCGGCGTGTCGTCGCCCATAGAAACCAGCGGTCCGGCCGCAGCCGCAGCCATGAAATACTCCACAGGTGGAAAATATGCAGTGGTCACCACCGCACACCCGCTGCTAATCATCGGCAGAGAGATCTGAGTATTTTACGATACCCCTCTTGGAAGCGCGGATGAAGTTGAGTATGTTGTCCCTCTCTATGCAAGGCGGCACTTCTCTTTCCACCTCCAGGCAGGCATCACTGCGGTTGAGTCCACTGTTGTAGATGATACGGTATATCTCGCGGATACGGTCTATCTGCTCGTTGGTGAATCCCCTTCGGCGCAGTCCCACATTGTTGAGTCCGCAGAAAGACAGCGGAGAACGTCCAACCAGAGCATATGGAGGTACATCCTTGGCTATCTTGGAGCCGCCCTGTATCATGGCGTGCATGCCGATGCGGGTGAACTGATGGGCCAATGAGCCGCCTCCTATGATAGCCCAGTCATCCACATCGGTCTCCCCTGCCAGTCCGACATAACTGACCTGGATTACATGATTGCCGATACGGCAGTCGTGAGCCACATGCGCGTAGGACATAATCAGACAGTTGTCCCCTATCTTGGTCAGCATCTTGCCGCTTGCGGCTGTTCCGCGGTTAACGGTGGCGCACTCGCGTATGACGGTATTGTTTCCTATCTCGACCCAGGTCACTTCCCCGGAATACTTCATATCCTGAGGTATGGCCCCGATAACGGCGCCTGGAAATATCTTGCAGTTCTTACCTATCTTAACATAATCGAATATAGTCACATGAGGACCTATGACACATCCCTCGCCTATTTCCACATTCTCCGCAATGTAGCAATAGGGACCTATCTCCACATTCGCGGCAATCCTGGCATTGGGATGTACTGACGAAAATTGCATCATATCTGTTATTTATTACTTTCGTTTCTTAAAATCTCCTCCCTCATAATCCGTGCCACCGCAGTATTGATCTTGTGACCGGACTTGTCGGCTATCACATGTCCCTTTATATGTCTTCCGACCAGAGAGAAATCTCCAATAAGGTCAAGCAGCTTATGGCGGGCGCACTCATCGGGGAAATGCAGACGGACATTGTCCAGATAACCCTCTGGAAGCCGGTCTACTTTATCCACGTTGAAAAGAGCGGCCATACGGGCCAGGTCCTCTTCCGGAACCGGGTGCTCCACTATTACCAGGGCATTCTCAAGATCACCGCCCTTGATGAGGTTATTCTTGAACAAGAACTCCAGTTCGTGAAAAAACACGAACGTACGACATGGAGCTATCTCTTTCGCAAAGTCGACATTGCTGTCATAGTGGAATTTCTGGACACCGAGCACATGGGAGTTGAAGTCTATTGTCAAGTCTACGGAAAAATCCTCTGCTGGAAGAACCGTTATCTCTGAGCCCGTCTTGCCATCCTTGTAATGAATAGGTTCCCTTACTACGAAATACTGTCTGTCGGCATCCTGTTCCTCAAGTCCGTCAGGAGCTATCGCCCTGACAAACGGCAACGCGCTTCCGTCCAGAATCGGTACCTCGAAATTGTCTATGGTCACCAGAACATTATCGACACCCAGACCATAAAAAGCGGCCATCAGATGCTCGAGAGTCGAGATTCTGACCTCCCCGTTCTCAAGAGTCGTCCCGCGCTGCGTATATGTGACATAATCTACAACAGCCTCGATAACTGGATTATCTCCGAGATCCTGTCGCAGAAATCTGATTCCGTGATTCACTGGTGCCGGCGACAGCTTCATTCTCACATTCTGTCCCGAATGCAGTCCCTTTCCTTCAAATATATATTCTCTCCTAAGAGTCTTCTGTCTGTCTGACATAAATTTTAGTTTAATTACTTTTTCATACCGCTTCTGCGGAACAGGGCATACGACCTAATGAAATTCATATGCTCTATGGCCGGACTTCCCATATACACTTTTCCCTCTTCCTTGATATCACTCTGGACTCCTGCCTGAGCCGTGAGCTTCGTGCCGTCCGCGATACTCAGATGTCCCGCTATGCCGACCTGACCGCCGAACATGCACGAACGTCCTATCTTGGTGGAGCCGGCGATACCGGTCTGTGCGGCTATAACGGTATTGGAACCTATCACAACATTGTGTGCTACCTGTATAAGATTGTCCAACTTCACACCTTTCTCAATAAGAGTCGTTCCCATAGTAGACCGGTCTATCACCGTATTGGCCCCTATCTCGCAGTTATCCTCAATAGTGACTATTCCGGTCTGAGGTATCTTCTTGTACGAGCCGTCCTCCGTGGGAGCGAAGCCGAAACCGTCGGAACCGATGACAGCGCCTGCATGTATGATGCAGTTGTCGCCTATCTTACAGCCCCTGTATATCTTCACTCCTGGGTATATAATGCAGTTCTCACCGATTGTGACACCTTCTCCAATATAAACTAAAGGATATATCTGCGTATTACGGCCTACCGTTGTCTTTTTGCCCACATAGGCATTGGGGCCGACATAGACTCCTTTTCCCAGCCGGGCCGAGAAAGCAACATGCGCAGACCAGGCCCTGCCACGACGCCTGGCCGCCTTCATCGTATTCAGCAAGTCAAGAAGCGAGGCGACAGCCTCATAGGCGTTGTCCACCTTTATCAATGTAGGAGACACGGCCTCCTTCGGTTCAAAAGACTTATTTATAAGGACTATGCTTGCCTTACAGGTATAAAGGTAATGTTCGTATTTGGGATTGGCCAGAAAGCAAAGCGTACCAGGCTTGCCGGACTCTATACGCGCTACGGAAGACACTGTAACATCGGGATTCCCAATGATCTCACCCCCGAGATGCTCCGCTATCTGTTTTGCATTTACCTCCATTATCAGTACATTTCATTAAAGAATTGTGCAAAGAAAATAATTTTTTTTGGATTATCAGCACAAAACTATTACTTTTGTCGCGATAAAGGAACGTGGAAAGGGACGGAGAGTCCCTTTCGTCATTTTAGCGACTCAGATAAAACATATTCCAGATGATTGAGAAACACACCATAGAACAGATTGTAGAGCAATACATGGAGGACAACGGACTGGTCCTCGTCAGCGTGAAAGTCAACAAGGCCAACAACATAAAAGTGTTCTTCAGGGCCTTGGACAGGCCGGTGTGCATCGATGACTGCGTGGCCCTGAGCCGTTTCATAGAAGCCGGACTGGACCGGGACAAGGAGGACTTCTCCCTGACGGTAAGCTCAGCCGGGGACAATTACGACGACAATAATGAAAATGAATAGATAACAATTAACAACAACCGACATGGAAGTAAACCTGATAAGTACGTTTGCCGAATTCAAGGAACTCAAGAACATCGACAGACCTACAATGATGAGCGTGCTGGAAGACATCTTCCGCACCCAGTTGATTAAGATGTACGGCTCGGCCGACAACTTTGACATCATCATCAACATCGACAAGGGCGACCTTGAGATCTGGAGAAATCGGGAAGTGGTCGAGAAAGTCGAGGATCCCAACACCCAGATATCGCTTGAGGAGGTCCACAAGATCGACCCCTCGTACGAAGTGGGAGAGGAATTCCCCGAGGAGGTGAAACTGTCGGACTTCGGCCGCAGAGGCATCCTCAACCTGCGCCAGAACCTTCAGGGACGTATCGCCGACATCGAGAAGGCCAATCTCTACAACAAATACAAGGACCGTATACATGAGATACTGGTAGGCGAGGTTTATCAGGTATGGAAAAAGGAAGTGCTGGTCATGGACGAGGACGGCAACGAGCTGGTACTGCCCAAGTCGGAGCAGATTCCCTCCGATTACTTCAAGAAAGGCGAGACCGTAAAGGCTGTCATCGAGAGCGTGGAGATGAGGAACAATACTCCCGTCATCACCCTGTCGCGTACGTCACCCGCTTTCCTGGAGAGGCTCTTCGAGCAGGAGGTGCCAGAGATCTTCGACGGACTCATCACGATCAAGAAAGTGGTGCGCATCCCCGGTGACAGGGCCAAGGTGGCCGTAGAGTCCTACGACGAGCGCATCGACCCTGTAGGAGCATGCGTAGGAGTCAAAGGCTCGCGTATCCACAGCATCGTAAGGGAACTCCGCAACGAGAACATAGACATCATCAACTGGACTTCCAACACCCAGCTTCTCATCCAGAGAGCCCTCAGTCCGGCCAAGATATCGTCCATGTCCATAGACGAGGAGACCAAGCACATCCGCGTCAACCTCAGTCCATCTGAGGTATCCCTGGCCATCGGCAAGGGCGGCAGCAACATCAAGCTCGCAGGACAGCTTGCCGGCTATGAGATAGACGTATTCAGGGACAGCGAAGGCAGCGAAGAGGAAGAAGACGTGATGCTCGACGAGTTCAACGACGAGATCGAGCAGTGGATCATCGACGCCCTCAAGGGTATCGGTTGCGACACCGCGAAGAGCGTGCTCGCGCTTCCCGTAGAGGAGATATGCCACAGGGCCGACCTCGATGAGGAGACCGTGGTAGAGGTACAGAAGATACTGAAAGCTGAATTTGAACAATAATTTAAAACAATAATATATGGCGGGACAAGAGAAAATAAGAATCAACAAAGTACTTAAGGAATTCAATATCGGACTGGGAACTCTGGTGGAGTTCCTCAGCAAGAAAGGATATGAGGTGGAGGCCCATCCCAGTGCGCAGATCAGCGGCGAGGAATACGAGCTTCTCAAGAAGGAGTATGCCAAAGACCAGCGCATAAAGGAGGAGTCTGCGAAAATATCCATAAAGATTAAGGAAATCACCAAGAAAGATACCCAGAAACAGGAACCTGAAGAGGAACCGTTTGAGGACGAGGTCATCATCAAGACCACAACCATCGATCATCCTTCCACTCCTGAACCCGCCAACACGGAGAAGAAGGCCGATCCTGCTCCTGTGAAAGAAGATGATGACACGCCCAGGCCTGAGCCGGAACCAGCTCCGAGGGCCCAGGAGACTGCCGCTCCGGTAAAGGAAGAAAAGACTCCGGAAGAGCCCAAGACAAAGCCGGAGAAGGCTGTCGCGGACAAAGGCTCGGACCATGTAGGCCCCAGGATTCTCGGCAAGATAGACCTGAATAAAAAGCCGTCCAAACCGCAGTCCCAGCCCCAGCCGGCTCCTGCGAAAGTCAATCCGGCAAAGGAGACGGCACAGGATAAAGGGAAAGGCCGCAACGAAGACAAACGACCGGAAAGACATGAAGTTGAGCACATCGAGACAAAGGTTGAGAAACTCGCGGGGCCTGTCATCAGCGGTAAGATAGACTTGTCCGCTTTTGAGAAAAAGCACTCTTCTGGAAATGACAGAAACGGCCACCGCAAGCGTGAGCGCATCAAGGGCCAGGGCGAGAAGGTAGATATAACGAAGGTGGATTCCGGCAGCCAGAAGAACCGCAACAAGAAAGGCGGAGAGAACAAAGAGAAGAAGAACCGCAATAAGGAAAAACCCAAACCCGTACGTGTGGAGATAGACGAGGATCTGATACAGAAGCAGATCAAGGAGACCTACGCCCGCATGACCGAAGGAAAGGGCAAGACAAAGAGCTCAAAGCACAAGAGAGAGAAACGCGAGATGATCTCCCAGAAGATGGAGGAGGCCCGCGAGCAGCAGCAGCTTGAAAGCAGGATTCTGAAGATGACAGAGTTCGTAACTGTCAATGATCTTGCGGTCATGATGAGCATCCCGGTGACCAAAGTCATCGAGGCCTGCATGAACCTGGGCCTGATGGTCTCCATCAACCAGCGTCTCGATGCGGACGCACTGGTGCTGGTAGCCGAGGAATTCGGATACGAGGTACAGTTCGTCTCCGCCGATGAGGAAAGTGAGATTCAGGAGGAAGTGGACGATCCCGCTGACCTGGTTGAGCGTCCTCCCATCATCACCGTCATGGGTCATGTGGACCACGGTAAGACGTCACTGCTGGACTACATCCGCAAGTCCAACGTCATAGCCGGAGAGGCCGGAGGCATCACCCAGCACATCGGAGCCTACAATGTCCAGCTGCCCGACGGCCGGCGCATCACCTTCCTCGACACGCCGGGTCACGAGGCCTTCACCGCCATGCGTGCCCGAGGAGCCAAGATTACCGACCTGGTCATCATCATCGTGGCCGCCGACGACGCCATCATGCCGCAGACCATAGAGGCCATCAACCATGCCCAGGCTGCCGGCGTTCCCATGGTATTTGCCATCAACAAGATAGATAAGCCAGGTGCCAATCCCGACCGCATCCGCGAGCAACTCGCCAACATGAATATCCTCGTGGAGGACTGGGGCGGCAAGTATCAGTGCCAGGAGATTTCGGCCAAGAAGGGCACCAACGTGGACAAGCTCCTCGAGAAAGTCCTGCTGGAGGCCGACCTGCTTGAGCTCAAGGCCAACCCTAACCGCATGGCCAAAGGCACGGTCATCGAGTCCTCCCTTGACAAAGGGCGCGGCTATCTGGCCACTGTCCTCGTACAGAACGGCACCCTTCATGTGGGAGACATCATCCTCAGCGGCAGCTATTACGGCAGGGTCAAGGCCATGTTCAACGAGCGCGGCCAGAAAGTATCCGAGGCCGATCCTTCCACACCTGTGTCCGTGCTCGGACTCAACGGAGCCCCGACGGCCGGCGAGACATTCAACGTCATGGACGATGAGAAAGAAGCCAAGGATCTGGCCAACAAGCGCGAGCAGCTCCTGCGCATCCAGGGCCTGAGGACCCAGAAGCACATCACCCTCGAGGAGATCGGACGCCGTATTGCCATCGGCAACTTCAAGGAGCTCAACATCATCGTCAAAGGAGACGTGGACGGCTCCATCGAGGCCCTCTCCGACTCCCTCATCAAGCTCTCCACCGAGGAGATACACGTGGACGTAATCCACAAGGCCGTAGGCGCCATCTCCGAATCGGACGTGCTCCTGGCCGCCGCTTCCAACGCCATCATCATCGGTTTCCAGGTAAGACCATCCGCCAATGCCCGCCGTCTGGCTGAGAAAGAGGAGATAGAGATCCGTCTCTACTCAGTCATCTATGACGCGATAAACGAGGTCAAGAGCGGTATCGAGGGTATGCTTGCTCCCGAGGAGAAAGAGGAAGTCACCGCCACCGCCGAGGTACGCGAGACCTTCAAGATATCCAAGGTCGGCACCATCGCCGGATGTATGGTCAAGGAGGGCAAGATCACCCGCAGTTCCAAGGTACGTGTCATCCGCGACGGCATCGTGGTCTACACAGGTGCGCTCGGCTCGCTCAAACGCTTCAAGGACGACGTCAAGGAAGTCGCAGCCGGCATGGACTGCGGTCTCAACATCGAAGGCTACAACGACATAAAGGTCGGCGACACTATCGAGGCCTACCAGATCGTAGAGATCAAGCGCAAACTGTAAAAATACGCAGTGAACATGCTGCTTGTTATATAGGGAGGAATGTCTCTGGGACTGGGAAACCTGGGGATGTTCCTCCCTGTCATTCCCCCACCCCGTCCCTGCTGCTTACCGGCTGGGGCAGGCAGAAAGACTCGCCGCGCCTGCATGACCGGCTCATGTCCAGGACAAAACCGTGGGACTTCCAGAGCACAAATGCATCTCCCGCAAGGTAAAGACGATATCAGTCACCGCCGCCGTATCAGGCATTCACATACTCTCTTTCCACACCAAAGGCCAGTAATCCGTTTTACCGCAGCTCAGCATCAATACATTGACTCTAAGTCAATTAAAACAATATTTGGTTATTCGGATATTTTGACCCAACTTCGCACCGCTTGATTAAAATTTCTGGTATATGCAGCGTGATGCTATCGATTTTGGAACAGTAAACATTCCGTCCCTGTTCGGTAAGTATTTCGTTACTACTTTATTGGGGATGGTAAGCATGTCGGCGGTCACGGCCATCGACGGTATTTTCATCGGCCACGGAGTCGGCAGCGACGGTATCGCGGCCGTCAACATCTGCGTGCCTGTATGGATGATATTCACAGGTCTGGGCCTGATGGCCGGAGCGGGCAGCTCCGTAGTGGCGTCCATCCACCTTGCCAGAGGCAAGATCAAGGCCGCACGCCTTAACGTCACCCAGGCCATCCTGTTCGTGACCATCATCGCGGTACTGGTAGCAGGCATCATCATGGCCTTCCCTGAGACAACGGCCCGGATGCTCGGCTCTTCGGAACATCTGATGCCACTGGTACTGGACTACCTGCTGTGGATTGTTCCGGCCTTGCCATTCCAGATGTGGCTATCCGTTTCGCTTTTCATCATACGTCTTGACGGAGCGCCACAGTACGCCATGTGGTGCTCGGTCATAACGGCCCTAATCAACACCGTCCTCGACTGGCTCTTCATCTTCCCGCTCGACATGGGCGTCAAGGGAGCTGCCATAGCCACCGGCATCAGCATCGTCATCGGCGGCTGCATGGGCATCGGCTATCTGCTGCTGAGGGCACGCACCGTGCGCCTGATCAAACTGAAAATGAGCCGCAAGAGCATGCGTTTAAGCCTCAGGAACATCGGATATCAGTGCAAGATTGGCTCCCCCGCCCTGCTTGGCGAGGCCACCATAGCAATGCTCATGTTCATGGGCAACCAGGTCTTCATGCGCTATCTTTGCGACGACGGTGTGGGCGCTTTCGGTGTGGCCTGCTACTACACCCCATTCGTCTTCATGTTCGGCAATGCAGTGGCCCAGTCGGCCCAGCCCATCATAAGCTTCAACTACGGAGCCGGCAAGATTGACAGGGTATCATCCGCAAGCCGCCTGGCCATTATCACGGCCATCGTGTGCGGAGCCGCAGGCACGTCCGTGTTCATTCTTATGCCCGGCCCCCTCGTAGGGCTGTTCATCGGCCAGGAAGGCAACGCCGCCCGCATTGCCATCGACGGCCTGCCCCTTTTCGCCCTCGGCTACATCTTCTACGTCACCAACGTAGCCTCCATCGGCCTTCTTCAGAGCCTCGAAAAGATGAAGCCCGCCATGCTCTTCGCCTGCCTGCGCGGCCTGATTTTCATTGTCCCGAGCTTCCTGATCATGCCCCGGCTGTTCGGAGACAACGGCATATGGCTCGCAATGGCCGTCTCTGAGGCCATCACCACCGCTGCCATCGCCCTTTATCATATCCTCAGCCGTGCGAGAGAGAAAGGAAGTCTTTTAACAAAATGACATTTATCTTAAAAAAATACTATCTTTGCGTCCCCGTTCATATCGGATTGCGGGCGTGTTGTAATTGGTAGCCAAGCCAGACTTAGGATCTGGTGCCGCAAGGCGTGGGGGTTCGAGTCCCCCCGCCCGCACACAGACATGCAAAGAGGCCGGATTTCCTGCCTCGCATTCAGCCACGACAGGTCAGAACGGGAAAATGAGAGGCAATACGAAGACCATGACGACACCCATGATAATCTGAAGCGGAAGCCCCACCTTGACATAGTCCATGAATGTGTACTGGCCCGCCGGCATCACCAAAGCGTTGGGCGGAGTGGAGAACGGAGAGGCGAAGCACATGCTGGCCGCAACAGTAACTCCGAAGAGCAGCGGCACCGGGCTTACGCCTATCTGGATGGCACTCTGCAGGGCGATAGGAGCCATCAGCACAGCCGTTACGGTATTGCTTATGAACATGGTCATCAGTGATGTCGTGAAATAGATTCCGGCCATCAGCGCCAGAGGGCCGTAGGAGCCCAGAGCACCTACCAGCGTATCGGAGATCATCTCAGACACTCCGGTCTTCTCCAGAGCCAGAGACATCGGCAGCATCCCGGCGAAAAGCACTATGGTCTCCCAGTTGATGGTCTTATACGCCGCCTCAACATTGCGGATGCACCCGGTAAGTATCATCAACACCGCAGCTATAAGAACCGCAGTCACCGGCTCTACCGGTATAAAGTCGAACACCATCATGGCTATCATCAGCAGCATGATAAGTCCGGCCACGGGAGCCTTGTAGTCCAGCGTAACCTTTGAGGCCTGCACCATAGGCTGACCCAGCACCACCCAATCAGTATCCTCATTGCCCAGACGACCTATATCCTGCCATGTTCCCTGCACCAAAAGCACATCCCCGCTATGCAGTTTCTCCTGCCCCAGATCATGCAGGATATAGTCCTGCCGACGCCGGATTCCAAGTACATTTAAGTTAAATTTGTCCCTGAAACCGGCCTCCTTCACAGTACGGTTGAGTATATTGGAAGTAGGCATCAGGACTATCTCCGCAATACCGATATCATAAAATCCCAATGCTCCACCGGAACCGGATGTCTCCAAAGAATGGCCGTCCATCATCTCCAAAGCGAAATCAGATGTGAACCGGCTCACAGAATCCGGATTACCAGACACATACAGCACATCTCCTGCCTGAAACACTGTGTCCGAGGACGCGAGTTTCTGAGAGACAGTCTTAAGGAACCTGTGCTGCGAGCCCTCACCCCTGCGAACCTCGAGCAGATTGAGTCCATATTGATTCCGCAGATCCAGATCAACTACTGTCCTGCCGACAACACCGGAGCCGGAGACGGCCTTGAGACGGAACAGATTATGAGAAAGACCATATTCCTTGACCAGCTGGTTGAGTGATTTCCCGGAAGACGTCCTGTCTTCCTGCTTTCCCTTTTTTGAAAGAAATATCCTGGTCAGAGGAAGCAGCACCAATATTCCCACCGCCACGCATATCAGGCCGACAGGGAGAAATGAAAAAAAGCCCAGCGGCTCATAACCCGCACCGGTGAGAGTGTCCTGAATAATAAGGTTGGGAGGCGTGCCGATAAGTGTCATCATACCTCCCATACTGCTGGCAAAGGCCAAAGGCATCAACAGCCTGCCCGAGCTGACCCCGGCGTTTGCAGCCATGCTCACCACTATTGGCAGCATAAGCGCTACTGTTCCTGTATTGCTCACAAAAGCGCCTATGGCTGAAGTCCCTAGTATGACTAGTAAAAAAAGGCGGGTCTCGCTGTTTCCCGCAAGCTTAAGCAACTTGGAACTTATCATTTTGGCCAATCCCGTCTGAAAAATAGCTCCACCCACTATGAACAGTCCGGCCATCATGATGACTACAGAATTGGAGAATCCTGACAAAGCCTCAGCAGGGGTCAGAATATGGGATATAAGCAGAGCGATAAGAACACACAGGGCCACAATATCAGAACGCACTTTACCCGAGGCAAAAAGCACCACTGACACACCGAGAATAATAAGAGTCACCCACATAAGAACATTATTTGCCTACAAACTTACATATAAAATACGATTTACCCATAAATTGATACATCTTTCAACAATTGTGGACACACATTTCCATCGTACCGTCCCGACGTTGTCAAAAAATGGTAAAACTGCAACAAAGCGCATTGTACACATGCAGCAACACACTATTTTCAGCGTATAACATAAAAAGGCTGCCCGGGCGGGGCAGCCTCTTTTTTATACGTGGTCAAAAGAAGACCGGGTTACTTCTTGCTGTCCATCAGCTTGCGGATGGCGCTGCCGAGTCTCTTCACGCCCTCGAGCATGTCCTCGTCGCTGACGTAGGAGAAGTTCAGACGCATGGTGTTCTGGCCTGTGCCGTCGCAGAAGAAGACCTCACCGATGACGAAAGCCACGTTCTCCTTGATGGCGACTTCGAAGAGCTCCTTCGCATCCAGGCCCTCGGGCATGGAAACGAGCAGGAAGAGACCTCCATCAGGTCTTGTCCAGGTAACTCCCTCGGGCATGTACTCCGTAAGATACTGGTGCATCAGGTCTCTCTTATGACGGTAGAGGTCGATGGTGGTCTGAAGGTTCTTGTCATAGTAGCCTTTCTCCATGTAGAGCGCGGCCACCTCCTGATTGAGAATAGGAGTGCAGAGGTCTGCCGACTGCTTGGCCACGATAAGACGGCCGATAATCTCCTCGGGAGCGAGTACCCATCCCAGACGGAAACCGGGCACGAATGTCTTCGAGAATGTACCCAGCAGCACGACTCTCTCGGGAGCCATGGAATACATGGTAGGATAGGACTCACCCTCATAGCGGAGTTCCTTGTAGGGGCTGTCCTCTATGATGATAAGGTCATGCCTGCGGGCCACGTCGATAATCTCCTGACGTCTCTTGAGGTCCATCGTCACTCCTGTAGGGTTCTGGAAGTCAGGAATGGCGTAGATGAACTTGGGTTTCTGTCCCACAGAGCAGAGGGCGGACACTACGGCCTCGGCCTCCTCGTCATGACGGATACCTACGGGACGGCCCTGATATGACCAGATGGCCTGAAGGGCGCCCATATATGAGGGCAGACCGCAGAGAACGGTATCTCCAGGATTGATGAAGATTCTGGAGATCAGGTCAAGAGCCTGCTGTGAGGCAGTGGTGATAAGAATATTGTCAATACCCACCTTCACGCCTTCTCTTTCATATTTCTTGGCAATCTGCGTTCTCAGAGCCACGCTGCCCTCAGTAGAGCCGTACTGGAGAACCTGTGCGGGTCTCTTGTCCAGCAGTTCGTTTATTATCTCCTTGAGGTTGTCTACGGGGAATGTCTTGGCGTTGGGGAAACCGCCGCCGAAAGATATAATCTCAGGCCTGTTGGCCACTTTCAGAAGGTCGCGGATAGCTGACCTTCTCATGCTCTTAGCATTGTCTGATAAAAAGTTCGTAAGATCGAGTGCCATAGTATTTCTATATTAAAGTATGCACAAATTTAGACAAATTGTTATTAAAAGCAAAGCCAAACTTAAAATTTTTAAGCAAATCCGCACTTACAAAATATTTGCTATCTTTGAAAGTTTTCAAGACATACCAGCAGATACTATGCCAACACTGAGACTGACAAAGGAATTCCGTTTCGAAGGAGCGCACGCCCTCACCGGATATGACGGGAAATGCAGACACATACACGGGCATTCCTATATACTATACGTTACTGTAAAAGGCACTCCCTCCAACCCTGACGGCACTCCCAAGTCAGGGATGCTCATTGACTTCACGGACCTCAAGAGAATAGTCAGCGAGGGCATCATCGACAAGTTCGACCATGCACTGATACTAAGGGACAACTCACCCATAGCCAAAGAGATCGCAGAAGCCTATCAAAGAGTGCTCATAGTGCCGTTCCAGCCCACATGCGAGAATCTGGTGCTGTATTTCGCAGACATCATCAGACAAGGGCTGCCGCAGGGAGTAAGCCTGCACTCGCTGCGCCTGCACGAGACGGCCACATCCTACGTAGAATGGTTCGAATCCGATAACGAATAGACTCAACACCATGGGTAACAGACTCTTCCTCATAGACGGCCACGCCCTCATGTTCCGGATGTACTACGCCTTCATCCGCCGTCCCATGATCAACTCCAAGGGGGTGGACACTTCGGTCATCTTCGGATTTACACGCTACCTGCTGGAACTGATTATCCGCGAGAGACCGTCGCATCTGGCTGTGGCCTTCGATCCCCCCTGCAAGACATTCCGCCACGAGGCTTACCCCGAGTACAAGGCCAACCGCCAGGCGGCCCCGGAAGTCATTAAGGACTCCCTTGAACCTCTGACGGAGATAGTACGCTCCCTTGGCATCCCGGTGCTTATGGTTCCAGGATACGAGGCCGACGACGTGATAGGCTCGATGGCCGGAGATTGGAGCGGAAAGGGATTCGATGTCTACATGGTGTCTCCGGACAAGGACCTGGGACAGCTCATATCCGACCATGTCTTCCAGGTCAAGCCGGGCAAGAGCGGTGCGGAGGACGAGACCGTGGACCGGCAGTCTCTTTGTGACAAATTCGGCATCAGCTCTCCGGCTCAGGTGGTGGACATCCTGACCATCTGGGGAGACTCATCTGACAATGTCCCGGGAGTCAAGGGCATAGGAGAGGTAGGCGCCAGAAAGCTGGTGGGGAAATACGGCTCTGTGGACGGGATTATGCAGCATCTGGACGAGTTGCCGCCCAAGCAGGCCGCGGCAATGCGGGAAGCGGCGGATCATCTGGCGATGAGCCGTTTTCTGGTAACAATAAAGACGGATGTGGCCACGGGATGCACTGAGGAGGAGCTGCGTCTGGACATCCAGGATCCATCAGCAGCCGCAAGCCTGTTCAATCAATACGAATGTCCTTCTCTGCTGGCCATGCTTCCGGCAGTGTCGGACAGCGGTACGACAGCGGATGCCGACGAGGAAAAAGAGAACGGTACAAGAGTCGAGTTCCGGTACACCACCGGAGCCGAAGAGATATCCACGGCGGCGGATAAAGCGGGAATTGCCGGTCTGGTGTTGCTCCGTAAGGAACAGGCCGGGCAGGATATCTGCTTCGTCTCCGTACCAGGAGAGGGAAACTCCCCCGCCCTGGTATTCAAGACCCATGATCCATCCACTGTACGCGGGATACTGGAATCCCGGCAGATCATCAAGACAGGCTACGGTCTCAAACAGTACATCAACATTCTCAGAGATGAGGGCATAAGCCTGGAAGGACCCCTGGCCGACATCGAACTGATGCACTATCTCCTCAACCCTGAGACATCGCACAGACCTGACATACTGGTCTCATCTTACCTCGGACTTAATCTGTCCATCTGCCACTCCCATGAAGCGGTTGAGAACATTGATACCTCCGAGCCCGATCTCTTCTCCGCGGCCCCGTCTGACAGCAAAAGTGAGGACATGAGCCACGTGGCCTCCGTCGACGCAGCCCTGATGGTTCCGCTGTACAAGGCCGTGAAGGCCGACGCGGACAAAGACCCGTCCGTAGGGAAACTGTACAAGGAGATCGAGATGCCTCTGATACGCGTACTTGCCGACATGGAATACACTGGAGTGAGGATTGATACGGATATGCTGGCAGCCTACGGCAAGGAGCTCGGCAAGGAACTCTCGGTCATAGAGAGCCGCATACGCGAGGAGACAGGAGAGCCGACACTCAACATCTCCTCCCCCATCCAGCTCGGTGCCGTGCTCTTCGACAAGATGAAGCTGGATCCCAAGGCCAGAAAAAACAAGAGGGGCAACTACTCCACCGACGAGGAGACTCTCTCGGAGTTGAAGGACAAGCATCCGGTAATCAGTGACATCCTGCAGTTCCGCGCTGTCAGGAAGCTAATATCCACCTACATCGAGCCGTTCCCGTCATTAATCAGTCCCAGGGACGGAAAAGTACATACCACATTCAATCAGGCTCTGACGGCCACCGGACGTCTCAGCTCCACCCACCCCAACCTGCAGAACATACCCATACGTACCGAAATGGGCCGCGAGATACGCAAGGCATTCATCCCGTCCTGCCCGGACAATGTCATTATCTCGGCTGACTATTCACAGATAGAGCTGCGCCTGATGGCCTCCATCAGTTCCGACCCGGATATGATAGAGGCGTTCCGGCAAGGTCAGGACATCCATACGGCTACAGCGGCCAAGGTCTTCAAGGTCAGCCTGGAGGATGTCACTCCGGAGCAGCGCCGCCGGGCCAAGACCGCCAACTTCGGCATCATCTACGGCATCTCCGCGTTCGGTCTGTCACAGAGGCTGAACATCCCGCGCAAAGAAGCCAAGGAGCTGATTGACGGATATTTCCAGCACTATCCGGCCATTGCGGAATATATTGAGCGCACCAAGGCCGAAGCCAGGGAAAAAGGATACGTGTCCACCATCTTCGGACGGAAAAGATATATTAAGGACATCAATTCCCGCAACGCCACAGTACGGGGATTTGCCGAGCGCAACGCCATCAACGCTCCCATACAGGGCAGCGCGGCTGACATCATAAAGATTGCAATGAACCGCGTGGCTGCGGCACTGAATGCCGGAGGCTACAAGGCCAGGATGATACTCCAGGTACACGACGAGCTGGTGCTGGACACACCTAGGCAAGAGGCACGGGATGTCATGGAGCTGGTGCGGAAAGAGATGGAGGGAGTCGTTCAGCTTCAGGTGCCTCTGATTGCCGAATGCGGCTGCGGAGCCGACTGGCTGGAAGCGCATTGACAGGCCTAAACCAACAAAGCGATGAGTGACAACATAAAAGAGCAGTCCGCCATAACCGGCGGAACAACAGATGAGAACGAGCTTGCGATGAGAGCCATGACCGGCGACACCGCAGCGTTCTCTGAACTGGCAGGCAAATATACCGAGCCCCTGCGCCTGTACATTCAGTCCATCTGCGCCAATGCTACAGACGCCGAGGACATATGTCAGGAAAGCCTGAGGAAAGCGTACATGAGCGTATACCAGTACAACCCTGAATATCAGTTCAAGACATGGATATTCTCCATAGCCAGGAATACCGCCATTGACCACCTGCGGCGCAGAAACAGCTTTTCCACCGTCAAACTGGCAGAGAGCGATGAGCCGTCCGTAGAAGTGCCTGAGACCGAGAGTTCTCCTGAAGACAACATGATAGACGACCAGTCCTACGACCTGTTCATCCGCTCTATAGCGGCCCTGCCCGACAGGTACCGCCGCATCGCCGAGCTGCGCCTGCTGCACGACTACGCCTACCAGGAGATTGCCGACGAGCTGTCCATGCCGCTCAACACCGTACGTACCAGAATCCGCCGCGCAAAGGCCATGCTGGAAAAAATGATGAGAAAATGAACGAGGATATCATATTCAAATATTTCCCGGAACTGGACGGCATACAGCGGGAGCGCATGACCATGCTGGGGCCGCTGTACCGCGAATGGAACTCCCGCATCAACGTAATCTCCCGCAAGGACATGGACAATCTCTATGTCCATCACGTCCTGCACTCACTGGCCCTTGTGCGCTTTATCAAAGATCATGGACTGAGGCCGGAGAGCATATTCGACGCCGGTACAGGCGGAGGTTTTCCGGGCATTCCGATGGCTGTCGCCATGCCGGAATGCCGGTTCACCCTCTGTGACTCTATTGCCAAGAAGATCAGGGTCGTCACCGAGGTCGCTACTGCCCTCGGACTGGACAACGTAACACCGGTCTGCAGCCGTACCGAGGCCATCAAGGACAGGAAATACGATTACGTGGTCTCCCGAGCCGTAACAGAGCTGAGCAGATTCGTTCCCCTCACTCGCCACCTGTACACGGAGGGAATACTTTATCTCAAAGGCGGTGACGTTCAGCCGGAGATAGAGGACTGCGTCAGAAGATGCCGCATCACTCCCGAACAGGTCTCCGTGTACGGCATTTCCGACTTATTTGAGGAAGATTTCTTCGAAAGTAAAAAGATTATTTGCATTTTCAAGCAAAAGCACTAACTTTGCGCTCCATTTTACTGACAAATAATAGAATTCTAGAATATGAAACGTACATTTCAACCGTCACAGCGCAAGCGCCGCAACAAACACGGTTTCCGCGAGCGTATGTCCACCCCCAACGGACGCCGCGTTCTCGCAGCACGCCGTCGTCACGGCCGCAAGAAACTGACAGTATCATCCGAGGATCTGTACTAACAGTCTTTGAAAACGCGCAAAGCATAGACAGCTCGGCCAGAAGGTCGGGCTGTCTGCTTATATGCTTGACAGATCTCTCCTAAAACTCAAAGTTCAGACCTCCCGTGACATTGGCGCCGGGCATCGGAAAGCCGGCGTTGATCTCGTACTGCCAGTCCAGCAGATTCTCACCGCGCACCCATACCGACATCCAGTCCAGGATACGGAACGAGGCACGTACATTCCACAATACGAAATCCTCCTGCACCGGATTTTCTCCGACCTGAGTGTAAAGCCCTGCCACATACTGCACTCCCGTAGACACGTGCCAGCGGCCGTGGGAAAAAAGACCGCCCACGTACAATTTGTGCTCGGGCGCCGCAACTACCGGGTTATCCATATGCAGGAAACTGTAGTTGGCGTCCACCGACCAGTCACGGGCAATGCGCCACGCTACCTGAGCCTCCACGCCGGCATTGCGTACCTCTCCCGAGTTCTGGTTCAGCATTCCGGCTCCGTCAGGATTGGGCAGACGGAGTATCATATTGTCTCCACTGATATAGAAAATATTGAGTCCGTATGACAGCCTGCCTTTCAGGAGTTTCTGAGACAGAGCCAGTTCGTATGTCCACATCCTCTCAGGTCTCAGGTCAGGATTCTGAGGAGGGAACATATACATCTCCCGGATAGTGGGATAACGGAAGCCCTTGCTGGCCGACGCCTTGAGCTCTATGGCATGAGGGAGATGAAACGACAGACCGGCCTGAGGCACCCACTCTGTGCCTACATGAGAATGGTGGTCTATCCTGACTCCGGCATCGAGGGTAAGCCATGTGCCTATATTCTGCCGGAAATCCACATATCCGGCCACCTCGTGCTGGACTACATCCGCAATATCCTCCCGCTCACCGTTGCGTTCCCCGACGACATACCGGTTCCAGGCCGAGCCGCCGAAACGGTACCAGTCCACACCAACCGTCAGTCGGTTGCCACGGAACATCCTCACACTCTGGTATGCAGATATGCCCATCATGTCGTCGTGGGAGTTGAAGCGGTAATCCAAAGGCTGCTCACCGGCAGAGGGATGATAGCCGTCATTGATATGATGGTCGCCCCAGTTATAGAACACGCTCAAGGCTCCCGAGGTGCGCTCATACTCATTCTCGACCGCCAGTGACGTCATGCCACGAGTCACACTCTGGTCTGCGTCCGCCAACGGGTCGGACACCGTCCCCGGATTTGAGGCATTGAAATGAGTCACATTCACGTCTGCCCGTATCCTCCAGTTGTCTGTAAAGTCATATCCCAGCTTCGCATAGCCTCCGTACTGCTCGAAGCCCATATCAGTACGATGGCCGTCCGTACGGTTATAAGATGCGCTGATGATACTGGAGAATCCCTTATAACGCACACGGTTGGTCAGTTCGGTCTGAACCGTGTTCCACGAGCCGTAGCCCGCGTTGATATTGGTACGCACCCCGTCCTGCTCCATCCTGCGCGTGACGATATTGACCACACCGCCCATGGCGTTGGAGCCGTACAGCACCGAAGCCGGCCCGCGCAGAACCTCGACCCTCTCCGCCATCAGGGACTGATATGCGTCCGATATAGGATGGCCGAACATTCCCATATACTGAGGATGGCCGTCTATGAGCACCATCACCTGCCCGGAACCTCCGCTCAGTCCGCGCATCGATATGGTTCCCGCTGCCCCCTCAGAGACCCCGTAGCCCATGATGCCGCGTGAGGTGATGAAGAGACCGGGCACCTGCTCGGTCAGCACCGGCAGCAGTGACGGAACATTGGAATACTCGATTAACGGACGGTCCACCACACTGACCGTCATGGGCAGATGCCGGATATCAGTCTCATTGCGGGTACCTGTCACCACCACCTCCGAAAGCGTGTCAGTCAGGACTTTTCCGGAAGTATCCGCCGGCACCTCAAAACAACGGGCCTCAGCCCGGACAGACGCTGCAGCACACAGAAATGCCGCAGCCAGCACAAATATTTTTCTCATAGTGCAAATATAATCGTCTGTCCTGAGACGGAAACACAGATTTTACCCGAAATATTACCAATTTTACCGAAAAGGCCGTGCCGGGGTAAGTTTTTCTTTATATTTTTGTGCTATGAAAAAGATATTCAGGAAACCGTTCAGGGTATCATTTACCAAGAACATACTGCTCATCCTCGGCATTCTCGTGGCCGGCTACCTGGTCATAGTGCTTTCCCTCAAGGCCGTGACGCGCCACAATCAGGAACTTACCGTACCGGACTTCTCCGGCATGAGCCTGGAGGAAGCAGGGGTATTGGCCGAGGCGGATGGGCTGAGGCTGGATGTGACTGACTCGGTGTATATAAGGGGAATGGAGCGCGGAGTCATCTCGCGCCAGAATCCTCTCCCCGGCTCACATGTAAAGAAAAACAGGAGAATACTCCTGGTCATCAATTCGGTGATTCCCCGGCAGTCCGTCGTGCCCTCCGTTACCGGATATTCATTCCGGCAGGCCAAGGCCGAGCTGATAGCCAACGGTCTCAGAGTGGGACGGCTTATCTACCAGGAAGACATGGCCACCAACAACGTCCTTGCACAGCAATACCTTGGAAAGGACATCGCCCCCGGTACGAAACTCAACAGCGGCACTGCCATAGACCTAATTCTGGGCCTCAACCCGGAAGACAGCGTGACATTCGTTCCCAACGTGATCGGCTACAAATACCAGATGGCCACGGAGCTCCTGCAGGACAACTCCCTGAATATCTACAGCTGCGATTTCGACAGCACGGTCTCGACATATTCCGACACTCTGGAGGCATACGTTTACGGCCAGTATCCGCCCGCTTCCGACTCAATAACTGTCAGAACAGGCTCTTCCGTATCCCTTTTCCTCTCCAAGGACATAACCCGAATACCAGTGCCCGATGACGAAGCAGACAGCACCGACTCCCTCTGAGCAATGGGATGACATAGAAGAGCTGGACGACAGCCCAGAGTCCGATGAGGAACAGGGGATGTTCGAGCATTACGGCCTGACCGTAGACCGTGGCCAGAGCCTGCTGCGCATAGACAAGTACCTCACGGCACACATAGAAGGCGCATCCAGACACCGCATACAGCTGGCCATCGACGCAGGCTATGTTCGGGTCAACGGGACGGTCATCAAGGCCAACTACAAAGTAAAACCCCAGGATGAGATAAAGATATTCCTGCCTTACCGCCGCCGAGGCTTCGAGATACTTCCCGAAAAGATGGATCTGGACATCAGATACGAGGACGAGGACGTACTGGTGCTCAACAAGCCGGCAGGACTGGTGGTCCACCCCGGCTGCGGGCACTTCACCGGCACGCTCCTCAACGGCCTGGCCTGGTATCTGGGACGGAGCCAGGGCCCGGACGCCCAGGATGACCGGATGGGCATACTGGTACACCGTATAGACAAGGACACCTCGGGTACCCTTCTTATAGCCAAGAACGACGAGGCCCAGGCCTATCTGGCCCGCCAGTTCTTCGTCCACTCCATCGACCGCAGGTACACCGCCATCGTATGGGGAGACATGGAGGGTGACTCAGGCACAGTCACTGGAGACATAGGAAGGGATCCGGCAAACCGCATAAGGTTCAAGGTCGTGGAAACAGGAACCGGCAAGCACGCCGTCACCCACTGGAAAGTCATAGAGAGACTCGGATACGTGACCGTAGTCGAATGCCGTCTGGAGACCGGCCGCACGCACCAGATCCGCGTACACATGAATCACATAGGACACCCTCTGTTCAACGACTCGCTGTACGGAGGAGACCGTATCCTGAAAGGCACTCTCTACACACGCTACAGACAGTTCATAGACAACTGTTTCGAAATTCTGCCACGCCAGGCCCTTCACGCCGGGACGATAGGCTTCATCCATCCGCGCACACACGAGAAAATCTCCGTCAGCAGCGAGTTGCCGGCGGACATGAAAGCGCTCATCGAGAAATTCCGCAATTTCGTAAGCAGCCGCCAACAGACCGTTTAGCTAGCGTCTGGGAGGTCTTGGACCATGAGGCCCGCGTCCCATGCCGCCCGCCATCCTGTCAAAATTGCCGAAACGGTATACCAGACTGATAATAAAATACTGGCCGAGGGTATTGTTGTAGGTGTCCTCGATGTAGTTGTCCGTAGTATTGCGGTAATTGTTCCTCGACTGATTGAGTATGTCGTAGACTTTCAGGCGCAGGGTCATCTTTTTCTTCAGGAACGACTGCGATATCTCGGCGTTCCATGTAAGGGAGGGCTCTCCGAAACCGGCATCGTATCCTATATAATAATTGTATCTGGCATCAGTGGCCACTTCCATGCCCCAGGGCAGGGTCGCCGTCACCTCTGCGAAGACAGAGTTGTCCCATGTGTCGGAACGGGCCTGCGAGGCTATCTCGTACCACGCCTTGCGATACGATGCCCTGGCTCCGAGACGGATCTCGAGATAATCGTTGCGATAGACAAATGTCAGGTTCTCGGTCACGGACAAAGTCGTTGTCCTGCCGGCAATCAGGTCATCCATTATCTCGTCCAGAGTAGTGGCCGTAGTATCGTTGCCGGTATAGGACAGACTGCTGTTGACTGCCGCACGGGTAAAGGACATAATCGAGAACCCGGACTTGGCTATCTGGGAGTTGACCATGAACATCAGGTCTCCTCCGATGACCGGCCTGTCAGAGTTGATGGGAGCTGTGTACTGCACTCCGGAGCCGTCATACCAGCTGGCATTGATGATATCGTCCTTGGTATAGTTGAATCCTCCCATCAGGGCATACGTCGAGAATGTCTTCATGTCGGTATAGTCATAATGCATTCTCAGCCTGTGCTGGAACTCGGGCCTAAGACCGGCATTACCGAGGGAAACATACAGAGGGTCGGAGTTGTCCGGCACCGGCATCAGCTGATTGACAGTCGGCTCGGACGTGCGGCCCCAGTAGAAGAGACGCAGAAACTCGTTGTCTGAGAAATTATAGTCAAATCTGGCCGAAGGCGCGAAATTCCATACTGTGTAAGAAGTATCCCTGGCAGCCCCCATCTGTCCCACGGTCCTGGTCGTGGACGGCTCGGCGTTGACGCCTATCTGAAGATTGTACTTCTCCTCCTGCTTCATCATGCTCACCTGCATCCTGTGACTCAGGAAAGTATTGGTCATCCTGCTCGAATAATCCTCTATCAGTGTATTGCTGCCGTTGTCGTAGGTCATCTTCTCAGACTGATACTCCTGCCAGTCGAAGCGGTAAGAGCCCAACAGGAAGAAGTTTTTTCCAAGAGGCTCTGTATATGTCAGGTCCGCCGATATCGAATAGCTCTCGTCTTTCTGGTCATACCGCTGGTCTATCAGTTCTGTTCCCGTAAGCAAATCGTTCGTGTATGTATTGGTCTCGGAATAGTTGGTTCCGCTGTAGTCATTGCCGGACAGTGAGTAGTCCACATTGAGGGACAGCGTACGGCCCTTGGCCTCCCCTATCTTCTGACGCAGAAGCAGCCGGCCGCGCGTCCTCCAGGAGGTACCGTCCGAAACGGACTCGCTCCGTCCGTCATTGACCTTACCGCTTAAAGAATTGTCCGTAGAATACTCACTCATCTCATTATAGCGGTTGCGCCCGTAGTTGAACCTGGGACGGAACAGCAGCGATGTCTTGTCGTTGAACTTATAGTCAAACTCCACGCCCCCACGGTGCCCGTCACTGAAAAAACGGCTGGTCTCGTTGTTGTCCGTTATAAGACTCTCGCCGTCATTAAGGAATGTAGTCCTGCTGCTGCGCTCCTCCACATCCCTTATCGAGCCGTTGTAGAGATAGTTGCCGCCTACCTCACGGTCCTTGTCCCCGCCGATGTTCATATTGGCGTTCACTCCGGCCATCCAGGACGTGGTGATTCCGCCACGGTCACCGCCGAAGCCACGCCCGCGCATACCGCCGCCCATCTCGCTGTTCATATCGTTAAAACCGCGGTTGTTGGTATTGTTGCCATTGAGGATGAAGCTGATCTGATTGTTCTCGGTGAAGCGGCCTATCATGCCCGAAGCCTGATAACGGGCCGCATGCTCATCGGTCTGCAGATCATGCCCTCCTCCGGCCGTTATATTGCCGAACCATGCCTCCAGCATACCCGGCTTGATGCTCAGGTCTATGACCTTCTCCTCATTGCCGTCGTCTATGCCGGTGAACTCGGCCTGATCGGACTTCTTGTCCACTATCTTGACTTTCTGTATTATCTGCGCAGGGATATTCTTGGATGCCAGCGAAGGGTCGTCCAGAAAGAATTCCTTGCCGCCTATCATTATCTTGTTTATCGTCTCCCCCTGATACGATATCGCTCCGTCACTGTCCACATCCACGCCTGGCAGTTTCTTGAGCAGGTCCTCCAGCACGTCATTGTCAGTGGTCTTATAAGCCGCTGCACTGTACTCTATCGTGTCCTTCTTCACCACTATGGGATTTCCGACAGCTGATACCACCACTGCGTCCAGCATCTCCACATCCTCGGTCATGAACAGTTCCCCAAGATCCGTGACCGGTCTGTCCACAGAGATACTGCGCGTAAGCTTTATGTATCCAACCATATCGGCCACAAAGACATACTTCCCGGCGGGGACCCCGTTTATAACACCATTGCCGTCAGCATCGGTCACCGCGTAATACGCGCTTGTAGCCCCGTCCTTGGAAAGATATATAGTGGCAAATGAAACCGGCTCCAGCGAGAGGGTGTCGGTCAACTTCACTTTAACGGTATTGTCTCCTTTCTGCGCAGAAAGAGTCCATGCGGAAAGTATCATCAGCAGCGCAGAAAGAATGCGTTTATATGTCATCGCGTGTCAGAAATTATTAAAACGTTCTTTTGACAAATCTCAACTGCGATAGTTTAAACTGACATATGCTAAGTTTTACCTATGCTCAGCGCATGCGCTCGGGATGGGCCTTGACAAACTTCTCCCAGCTGGTGGAGTTATCCACATCTGTGAACGGATTGACCAGCTGGTAAAAATGACACAAGGCTATCGCCAGGGCATCCGAGGCGTCCAGAAACTCCGGCTTAAGCTCCGTGGCCAGAGTCCGCGACAAAATCAGGGCCACCTGCTCCTTCGAGGCCGCGCCCTGTCCGGTAACAGCCATTTTCACCTTCCTGGGCGCATATTCAAAGATAGGCACGTTTGCTGCAATTGCAGCGGCGATGGCCGCCCCCTGAGCACGTCCCAGTTTCAGCATGACCTGCGGATTCTTTCCATAGAAAGGGGCCTCGACCGCCACATCGTCCGGATTATACCTGGAGATAATCCCGCTGACCTCCGTAAATATAGTATTGAGCTTCGCGAAATGGTCTTTTTCCTTCCTCAGGTCAACCACACCCATATCCACATAGTGGACCTTGCGTCTGTCTGCAAGAATGACCCCGTAACCAAGTATCATGGTTCCGGGGTCTATTCCAAGTATCACTCTCTGCCCGTCATTCATCGGAATCAGTCTATCCGGATAAAGCGGGTGTATTCCTGCAGCACTTTTGGAATATTTATGCCGTCAGGTGTCTGATTGTTCTCCAGCAAAGCAGCCACTATTCTGGGCAGAGCCAGAGAGCTGCCGTTGAGAGTATGGGCCAGATTGATCTTGCCATCGCTGTCCTTGTACCTGAGTTTAAGCCTGTTGGCCTGATAGGACTTGAAGTTGGACACCGAGCTGACCTCCAGCCACCTCTGCTGAGCGGCTGAGAACACCTCGAAATCGTAGGTAATGGCCGACGTGAAGCTCATGTCACCGCCGCACAGACGGACTATGCGGTACGGCAGTCCGAGAGACTTCACAAGCCGCTCTACATGGAGCACCATCTCGTTGAGCGCCCTCTCAGATGCCTCGGGCAGCGAAAGCTGGACTATCTCCACCTTGTCGAACTGGTGCAGGCGGTTAAGGCCGCGCACGTCCTTGCCGTAAGACCCGGCCTCCCTTCTGAAACAGGGAGTATAGGCCGTCATCTTCACCGGGAAGTCCGATTCACTCAGAATGGTGTCCCTGTAGATATTGGTCACGGGCACCTCCGCCGTAGGCACCAGATAGAATTTGTCCAAAGACACAAAGTACATCTGTCCCTCCTTGTCCGGCAACTGACCAGTACCGAAACCGGACGCCTCATTGACCATGACAGGAGGCTCAATCTCCATATATCCGGCGCGTGTGTTGAAATCCAGGAAATACTGAATCAAGGACCTCTGAAGCTTGGCGCCCTTGCCCTTATATACCGGGAAACCCGCTCCTGTCAGCTTCACGCCCAGGTCAAAGTCTATGATATCGTATTTTGCCGCAAGCTCCCAGTGAGGAAGAGCACCTTCCTGCAAATGAGGCATCTCACCGCCCATACGCACCACCACATTGTCATCGGCATTCCTGCCTGCGGGCACTATGTCATCCGGGATATTGGGCAACAGCACCAGAAGCTCGTCCTGAAGCTTCTGGCTCTCCTCCATCTGAGCCTCGATCTTCTTGGAGTGTTCCTTCATACGGGCCACTTCCTTCTTCGCGGCCTCGGCCTCATCCTTCCTGCCCTGCTGCATCAGGCCACCTATTTCCTTTGCTTTGGCCTTCTGGGCCGCGAGAGCTGCGTCCAACTCTGTCTGGCAGGAGCGCCTTACCCTGTCCTGCTCAAGTATTCTCTCGACTATCGCGGATGCGTCAAAGTTCTTCACCGCCAGTCTTTCAATCACAAACTGAGGTTCTTCCCTCAAAAGTTTAAGAGTCAACATCTGTCTATCATTTTTTCAACACGCAAAGATAATCAAATATAATAAAAAATGAGCTGCCTTGTCCGGGCAGCCCATTCACTTTCGGTCGTACCTGTCTGTCACTACTCCGCTGCCGGAGGGACAATAGACACATACGATCTGTTCTCCCTGGTCTTGCGGAAAGTCACCACACCGTCCACAAGGGCATAAAGAGTATGGTCCTTGCCCATCCCGACATTCTGACCGGGATAGTGAACAGTTCCTCTCTGACGGACAAGAATATTGCCGGCCTTGGCCATCTGACCGCCGAACAACTTCAGTCCAAGTCGTTTGCTGTGTGATTCACGACCGTTCTTTGAACTACCGACACCTTTTTTATGAGCCATAATCTATCCTCCTTTACAATTAAGCGATCTCGTCGATGAGAATCTGGGTTAAACACTGGCGGTGACCATTGAGTTTCTGATATCCCTTACGACGTCTCTTTTTGAATACCAGTACCTTGTCTGCCTTTACATGATCCAGGATGGTAGCCTTTACACTGGCTCCGTCCACGTAGGGAGTACCCACCTTGACCGAACCGTTGTCATCGGTCAGAAGCACTTTGCTGAAATCGAGAGAAGCTCCTTTCTCGCCCTCAAGACGGTTCACGAAGATCTTCTTCCCTTTCTCTACCTTGAATTGCTGTCCTGCAATGTCTACAATTGCGTACATCTGTAAAACTATTAAAAATTAACGGCTGTAAGCGGTTATTATACTTTCAAATAACTCTTATTCAGCAGCTTAACAACCTACATACAATATTTGGGAGAGCAAAAGTAATACATTTCATCTTTTTTCACAAATTAAAGACAGGAAAATTACTTTTTTTCTATTTTTGCTAAAGAGAAACACAGCAAACATGGAATCTCCTTTCACCTATAACAGCACTGCCTCAGGAAGCAGTTTCCTCGCAAGAAAAAAGGAAGTCAGCCAGACTGTCCTCAACATCCGCAACAGAGTCCACACAGTGATCTACGAGCCGCCCAAGACCGGCAAACAGTCCCTGATAGACATGGCACTCGCCCAGACCGGGCTTACTCCGGCCGTCATAGACATGATAAGCATGATAGACTCTGACGAGCTGCTTCATGCATTGCAGGACACACCTGAGCACACCTTAGTATATATAAAGAACTTTCAGAATATACTGCGGTTGCCGGACTGGGAGAGAGCTGCAGCCGATCTAAGTCACCGGATGCAGAGTGACGATGCCCCCGCCTACATCCTGTCCGGTTCAGGGATAAACGCCATGAAATACATCTTCGAGGAGAAAAAGCTATTCTACAGGCAGCTCGACAGAGTCAGACTCTCCCCTATCGATGAGAGATCCGTCACCGACCACATCATCAAGACATTTCTTAGAGTCGGCAGAGTCGTGGAGCAGAGCCAGGCCGAGCGCATCTACAATACAGCGGACGGACATCCGTGGTATATCTGGCAGATAGCCGACACCTGCTTCAATCTCACCAAAGGCTACCTGAGCGATGGCATCATCACTGAAGCCGTTGATTCCCTACTTTACACACACTCCGTACGTTTTCAGGAAACGGTGGACAGTCTGAGCCGTTACCAGCTCTACTTCCTCAAAGCCGTATTCGACGGCATAACCAAAGTCAGCTCCTCGGATGTCATAGAGCGTTACCGCCTCAACTCCTCCGCCAACGTACACCGCATCAAAGAGGCTCTTACCAAGAAAGAAGTCATCTCCATTGACGCACAGGACACCCCCACGATCATAGACCCCATATTCCGACTGTGGCTCGAAAGATTCTATTTCAAGGACAACAAAGCACAATAATACAATGAAACGACTGGCAGTACTCTCCGGCGCAGGAGTCAGCAAGGAGAGCGGAATCAACACATTCAGGGACTCCGGAGGACTCTGGGAACAGTATCCCGTAGAGGACGTGGCATCAATCGAGGGCTGGCACCGCAACCCCGGCCTGGTCCTGGACTTCTACAACGCCCGGCGGAGGGATATCAAGGACAAAGAGCCGAATGAGGCCCACAGGATAATCGCAGAGCTGGAAAAAGACTTCAAAGTGACAGTCATCACCCAGAACATCGACAACCTGCACGAGAGGGCCGGTTCAACCGACATCATCCACCTGCACGGAGAGATCACCAAGGCCCGCGGCGAGCACTCGCTTCTGCCGGTATACGACATAGGCTACAGCGACATTCATCTCGGGGACAAGGACAACAGGGGCGAGCAGCTCCGTCCGCACATCGTCTGGTTCGGCGAACCGGTGCCAATGATTGAAAAAGCCGCAGAAGTTGTCTCCAGATGCGACATTCTGCTGGTCATCGGCACATCGCTGGCCGTCTACCCCGCCGCCAGTCTGGTAGGCTACATCCGCGACGGAGTACCGGTCTACCTCATCGACCCCAACCCCATCTCCCTGCACTACAGCCACTACACCCAGATACAGGATGTCGCCACCTCCGGCATGCGCCGCTTCAAAGCCATGGTCAAATCACTTTGCAAATAAAAGGAAGCACAGCTACCGCATTCATCTTCACATACCTTCTCTGAAAAACAGAAGCCGCACCCTGAATTGAGTGCAGCTTCTATACTCAAACAATATTTACACCTACTTTACCTGCAGAATACAGAACTTGCCTTACCGGCAAAATCTCTCGCAGACAGAAGAGTTTGTACATCTTTTTCCACATAATTTGCCCTTACTTTAGCCGGTGCATAGCCCATAAGAGCATTGTAGTACTCATCGAACCGAGCATAATCCGTAGACTTTCCGCTTTCAGGGAATGCTATCAGAGATGAGTACATTTCACCATAATTGCCATCTTCATCCACACCTATCACACACAATGTAACAGCATCTTCAAAAGCAACATAGAAAAGAGGTGCAGGGTCACCCTCTGATGCCATATCTCCATTTGTCATTGTTGCCGAATACAATTCATCCTGATTCTCCCCAGTAAGATCTCCAGTCCACAGAACATAGACGCAGGAAACTGCTGTCTCGTTGTATACAAAGTCCACTGCCGCCAGAACAGGAACAGACGGATCTTGGAGAAAGTCTCCATATGAAGAATTGTAAGCAGCAAGATCTTCTATATCCCAATAGTTGTTCATACTTGCCGTCACGTATGCATCAGTCGGCTGACTTTCCAAAGTCGTGAACGTTTCCTTTGACATCTCGGAAGTTGCAGTAGCAGAATTGACATCGACTCCGAAGGCAATAGCAATGTACTCAGTTGCAGGCTGCATTCCTTTCACCTCATAATCGGTTGTAACTCCACTCAATGCATATTGAGACAAGTACTGACCGTATGTAGTTAGAATCTGATCCATAATCTGTTCATCAGTATAACCGGCTTCGTAGAAGGAGTTATCTATCACAGTGACAAAATAATCTGCCGCCAGATCAGATGGTGTTATATTCATAATCACACTATTCACTGTGGGCGTGAGCTCAAAGTCAAATGTCAGAGGCCTATCCCATGCAGATTGAATAGCATTGACCTGCGCGGTGACGGTTTGAGCATCACCATACTCATAAGTCAAAGTAATTATCGTACTTCTGTCCGCACCACTTTCATTTGGTTCTGCGGAGAACACCACAGCGTCTTCTGTTACGGTTATCTCACCAAGCCATTCGTCAGCACTGGCTAACATTTTTCCGCCTTCCACTGGATTGACAATCCCATAAGTAAAACTCTGCTCACCTCCTTCCGGCAAGACAATAAGGTTTCCTGTAACACCAACTTCAATCTTAGGAGCATTAGGATCTGTTGTTTCTACTCCGTTCTCTTCATTGTTTTTGTCACATCCTGCCAAAACGAATGCTCCGGCAAGGAATAATAAAAGTGTCTTTTTCATATTTGATAATATATTTGGTTAACTGCACAAATATACAAATTTTTATTAATTATGCTATTTTTCTGAAAAATAACTGCTTCAAAAAAAATGACGCGCTATGTACTAGGCCGTGATAAACAACCGCCCGATATACGCACCTCCGTCCACGGCTCTTCTGCATAGCCGCGGGGGAAAGTGAACCGTTTTCGCAGAAATTCCCGGCACTTTTCCTGCACCCCATTCACCCCCTTAAGAACCTGACAGCATAGACTCTATGAAAATTCCAGCAACGAGAAAAGACTAGCCGCCCTCGGCTCTAGAGGGAGGGGCCCGCCGCGAAGCGGTGGGAGGGCCTGGTCTTTTCGACTGCTGGATTTTCATAAGAACACCACACAGGGGAAAGTGTCGTTTCCCAAAAGGCTGGCTTAATAAGAACTTTTACAATGTCCAACACACCGCTCAAATGTATTATGCTGATTATTAAACGCATACATTTTGGCGATTTGCTGGACTGCCCGCTTTTTGCCACAAAACCGCCATTTCACCCCAGGTCCAGCAGATGCCCTTTTTCAGAGTGCCTGTATACTAAGCACTTCCCCAAGCATGCCCTGCTGGACCTTCCCAGAAGCCTCATGCCATGGGGGAAAGTGCACCAAAATCGTGGGAATTCACGGCACTTTCCCCGGGGGCGGAAATTGCAAATGTCGCGAGAAATGGCTGTAGAGCCAGTAGCACGGCTGGCAACGGAGGAGAGTGTCGTTTCGCAAAAAGAAGACTTTAGTACTTTTACAATGTCCAACACACTGCTTAAATGTATTGCACTGATTGTTAGGCTCATACATTTTGGCGATGTGCTGGACTGCCCGCTTTTTGCCACAAAACCGTCATTTCACCCCAGGTCCAGCAGATGTTCTTTTTCAGAGTGTCTGTATACTAAGCACTTCCCCAAGCTGGCCTTGCTGGACCTCCTCAGACGTCTCATGCCACGGGGGAAAGTGCACCAAAATCGCAGGAAATCGCGGCACTTTCCCGGGGAGGCGGAAACGGCAAGTGCAACGAGAGGGGCCTGTGAAACCGGTACCCAGACATGAATGAAAAATCCAGCAACGAGAAAAGACTAGCCGCCCTCGGCTCTAGAGGGAGGGGCCCG
>ERZ779889.997-NODE-997-length-31258-cov-7.786174_pt1 | contig 31258 bp, 28 predicted proteins | sample MGYA00511030_ERZ779889 | MGnify/ENA primary metagenome ERZ779889 (study PRJEB29588, sample SAMEA2160616) | human gut metagenome | biome: human gut; feature: human-associated habitat; material: faeces | place: Denmark | collected 2008/2010 ... | reverse complement strand
CGCAAACCACTTCCCCACCGAGCTCTCCGGCGGCCAGCAGCAGCGCGTCGCGATAGCGCGGGCGATAGTCACCCGGCCATCTTTGATCCTCGCCGACGAGCCGACCGGAAACCTTGATTCCAAAACCACCGTCGAGATCATGGATATCTTTCACGAGTTGCATAGTCAGGGCAACACGATCGTCCTCATCACGCATGACGACTCTGTCGCCGCGCAGGCCGGGCGGCGTGTACGCATCCTCGACGGACATCTCACTGAGGAGGGCGCATAATGGACGCTCTGAAGCAATCCCTGCGCATGGCTATAAAATCCATCAGCGGCAACAAGCTGCGCGCATTTCTGACGATGCTCGGCATCATCATCGGCGTCATGGCGCTGGTCATCCTCGTCAGCCTTGTAAACGGCGCTACCAGCACCGTGACCGACACGATCTCCAGCCTCGGCACAAATCTGCTGACCGTGACTGTCAGCGACGACAAGGGTCAGCCGATCAGCCTGAGTGACCTTGCCGGGTTTTCCGAGACGGACGGTGTCGGTCAGACCGCCGCATGGCAGTCGGAAAGCGCCGTCGGCAAATACGGCTCCAATGCCGAGACGGTGCAGCTCTACGGCACGACTGCGGCATACTACAACATTCAAGGGCTCAACATGCTGCTCGGCAGATATATAAAGAGCGCGGACGTGGAGAACGCCTCCAACATCTGCGTCATAAACGAAAACGCCGCGCAGGAGCTTATCGGCTACAGCGACTGCATCGGCGAGGAAATTTCAATAAACGGAATCAAATTCAAGGTAGTCGGCGTACTTGAGGACAACGACGATTCCCTCACCGCGGTCTTTTCCAGCAACTCTCTCGCGGTGTATATCCCTTACACCTCGCTTGTGCGTCTGAGCAGCAGCGTCTCTTCGAAGATCACGTCCTTCTATGTGAGCGCCGAGACCGATGGCACGACCGCCGAAGCGGAGAGCGCAATGTACTCCATCCTCTATGAGCGCTTTGCGCAGGATGAGGACGCTTTTGATATCGAAATGCAGGACGCACTTGAGGACACGATGAGCAGCGTCACCTCCATCCTTGCTATCCTGCTCGGCGGCATCGCGGGGATATCCCTCATCGTCGGCGGAATCGGCATCATGAATATAATGCTCGTCACCGTCACGGAGCGCACACGCGAGATCGGCATACGCAAGGCCATCGGCGCGAGCCGCGGCGTGATACTCCAGCAGTTTCTGCTGGAGAGCGTCGTGCTGTGCATGCTGGGCTGCGCGATAGGCATCTTCCTTTCATGGGGCACACTGCGGATAATAAGCGTAGTCGTCGCGAGCCTCGACATGACGTTCAGGATGAACGGCGCGGTCGTGCTCATCGCGGTGCTGTTCTGCTTCATCATCGGCGTGGGCTTCGGGCTGTACCCGGCGAACAAGGCCGCGAAGATGAAGCCCATCGACGCGCTGCATTACGGAGGTTGAGACAATGCTCAAAAAAATCGGAAAGAAGAAAACGCTCATCGCGGTACTGGCAGTCGTGCTCGTCGCGGCACTGCTGATAGCGCTGCTGCCGAGCAGCAAGGCTGACACGAGCTCCGTCAAGGTAGTGGAGGAGCTGTTGTCCGCCAAGGCCGAATACGGCACGATAAACACGGTGTTCACCAGCGGCGGGGCGATAAGCGACAGCGGCACGGAGAGCATCGCCCTTGCGGGGTCTGTGAAGCTGCGCAGCTGGGAGGTCAGCGAGGGCGACTACGTCGAGGCCGGTGACCTGCTGGCAACGGTCGACCGCAGCTCGGTGCTGCAGGCGATATCGGAGCTTGACGAACTCATGCAGGAGCTTGACTCAGCGCTTGAGAGCAGCCGGTCTGACACCGTATCCTCGGTGCTCTACTCCCCTATCGACGGGACGGTGACGAAAGTCTATGCCGGGAGCGGCGCAGACGTTGAGGACACGGTATATAATAACGGAGCGCTCATCGTCCTGACCGACAGCGGCGGCAGAGAGGTAAACGTCGTCGGCTACGCAGGCACAGTGTCCGCCGTGTACGTCTCCGGGGGCGACACGGTATATGCCGGGCAGAGCCTTATCTACCTCAGCGATACAGAATACACCGGAGAATACGAACGGCTCCTGTCCCAGCGGTGCGAGCTTGAAGCGCAGATGCAGGCGCTCTTCTCAGCATATGAGCGCGGCGGAGTCTACGCCGAAAGCAGCGGGCGCGTCACAGGGCTGAACGAGGATATACTCAGCTCCACCGGCGGCAGCACCGGCACGGGGACGCACCTCGCGGCGCGGCTTATCAGTGCCCCGCAGAGACTGAGCGCAATAGTCGTCCAGCCCGTGGACGATAACACTGACGACAACACCGAGTCCGGTGAACCCGAAGAGCCGTCCGAACCCGGTCAGGACGACGATAAGGTCACGGAGAAGTTCGGCAAGGTCACTGCCGTGGACGAGGAGGCCGGGACGGTCACCGTCCGGCTCACAGACGGCAGCGATCTCATTCTCGACGCGGCAGAGCTTGAAGCCCTCGGCGCTTCGCAGATCAGCGTCGGGAATATCCTCTCTCTCGGCTATGACGAATCCGGCGCGCTCGTAAGCGTGACTGTATACTCAGACAGCAGCGGTCAGGACGATCCGAACGGCGGCAATGAAATGCCCGACGGCATGGACAGCAGCATGGGCGGCGGCGGAATGACCGGCGGCACTGCGGCAGCTGCGGACGATACCCCCAAAGACTACGTCATGGACGAAACCGAACTCTGCACCCTGACGGATTACGAAACTGCGGAAATCACCCTCACTGTCGACGAACTGGACATCGCGCGGCTGAGCATCGGGCAGGCCGTCACGGTGACGCTCGATGCACTGCCGGGGCAGAGCTTTGACGGGGAGATCACGGAGATCGATCCGAACAGTGAGAACAGCGGCGGCAGCACGAAATACTCCGTCACGGTGACGCTCCCGCGCACCGAGGATATGCTGACCGGGATGAACGCGGCAGTCCGCGTGCAGCTTGCGGAAAATGCTGATCTTCTGCTCATTCCCCTCGCGGCGGTGCAGGAGGACGCAGACGGGATATACGTCTGCACGGGTTACGACAAGAACAGCAATGAGGCAACAGCTCCCGTTGAGATAACGACCGGCCTTTCGGACGGAGAGAATGTCGAAGTCCTCTCCGGGCTATCTGAAGGCGACACGGTATATTACCGCTACGCGGATACGCTGGAATACAGCTTTGTGAGATGAACAATGCCCCTCCGGTTTCCCGGCGGGGCATTTACTGTTTATCAGCTTTTCCTCAGTGTATCTGGACCAGCTTGCCGACGACGACATAGCGTCCGTCATCGATCTCATAGGTACAGGTGGAGAGGGTGACGACCTTGTCCTCCGCCGAGACTTCAACGTCAGACTTGAAGGTGGACATGGACTTGATGGTCTCAATATAGTGCAGGAACTGCTCGTCCTCATCGAAGGTGTTGGCATACGCGAAGGACGTAGGCTCGGTCACAAAGCCCGCGATCAGGTCGAGACGGTAATGATAGTTCTCGGTGCTGATGTAAAGGCAGGGGTGATCGGGATAATAGCTCTCATCGCGGTAGTCTCTGAGGCTTGCGAACATTGAGCCGTCGTTCATGTTATGGCCGTAAACGAGCGTGTTCTTATCCGAGAAGTCGGACGCGCACTTGGTGTCGATAAAGATAGTGCCGTTTGCATTATAGGACTCATCATAAAGATGGTCGAGGTACCAGAAGTTATTGTCGGTATAGGCGATGGGGTAATTGATCTTCGTATTCGGGGAATATATCCAGCCGACGACATCGGGGTACTGCGCATGCAGAGCCGCAATATCCACATCGATGGGCGAGACCTCAGGGTCGATACCGTCGCCGACATCGGCGGAGGGCACAGGCGTCGGGGAGGCTGAGGTAGTATTCGTGAACTGCTGGGTAAGGTCGGTATAAGACTTCTCGGCCTGCTTATAGCCGTTTATGGTGGAGACGATCTTATACGCGCTGAAGCCAAACACGCCGATGAAAACGACGCACAGAACTATGAGAACTATTTTAACGGGCTTTTTCAAAAACTTCGCCGTCCTTTACATCAAGAGTTTATCGTAATTATACAGCAAAGCTCCCCAAAAGAAAAGCCCCCATTTATTCATAAATGGGGGCGAGGGATTAAGTCTTATTAAGATTTGCGCTGTGCTCGATCAGAAGAGAGCAACGACGGAGCCGTCGTAGGTCTCGGTGATGAACTGCTTGACAGCGTCAGACTGGAGAGCCTTGACGAGAGCCTGGATCTTCTCGCTGTTCTCATCGCCTGCGCGGACTGCGACTACGTTTGCATAGGTCTCGGCAGCTTCGCTGTCGGTGTTCTCGGTAGCGAGAGCGTCCTTGGCAACGCTGTAACCGGCCTGCAGAGCGTAGTTGCCGTTTATGACGGCGATGGTGCCTTCGTCGCTGTTCTTGAGCTGTGCGGGAACGGTGTCGGCCTGGACAGCCTGGACATTGTAGCCGTGGTCGTCAACGATGTCGAGAACGGTGACGCCCTTTTCAAGGGAAGCGTCCTCAGGCAGCTCGATCAGGCCTTCCTGCTGGAGGAGGAGAAGTGCGCGGGTGCCGTTGCTGTCGTCAGCGGGGATGATGATGGTCGCGCCTTCGGGAACCTCGGAGATGCTGGAAACACCGTTGCCGTAGATGCCGAACGGCTCATAGTGGATGACTGCTGCGGAAACGAGGTCGGTGCCGTTGGACTCATTGTAGCTGTTGAGGTAGGGGCGGTGCTGGAAGTAGTTTGCATCGAGAGTGCCCTCTGCAAGAGCCTGGTTGGGCAGGACGTAATCGTCATAGATAACGATGTTCAGGGTGTAACCCTCTGCTGCGAGAGCGTCCTTGACCTGCTCGAGGATCTCGGCATGGGGAACTGCGGTCGCGCCTACAGTGATCTCAACGGGCTCTGCTGCGGGAGCTTCGGTGGCTGCTGCGGGGGCGGAAGAGCTGCCGCATGCGGCAAGGCTGAATACTGCTGCGAGGGTCAGGATAAGGGCAATGATCTTTTTCATTTTTAATTTCTCCTTTAATTAATCAGATAATTGATGGTTTGTTGGTTTGTGTGATGTGTTTTTCCTTTTCTGCGATTCAACAAGCGGCGGAGGGCCGCATTCGCAGGACATACAACTCAGGAAAGTTCATACTTTTTACCTCCGTACCGGGCGCATTATTTGATGCGCTTATCTGTTTTACGGGCTATATATGTTCCCACTATCTGGATTATCTGAACTATAACGACCGTCAGCAGGACGCATATCCAGGTGATATCGTCGTTGCTTCTCTGATGGCCGTAGATGATGGCGATCTGGCCGAGGCCGGTGCCGCCGATGGTGGCAGCCATGGCCGAGTAGCCGAGGATCGTGACCATCGAAATGACCGCGCCCTGGATGAGAGCGGGCTTTGCTTCGGGCAGCAGCACATGGGTGACGATCTGCATATTCGTGCAGCCCATCGACTGCGCCGCTTCAATGACGCCGAAGCCGACTTCCTTGACGGAGCTTTCGACCATGCGCGCCACATAGGGGGCGGCGGCGATGACGAGCATCACGATGACAGCGCCGTTGCCGAGGCTGGTGCCGATGATGAACTTTGCGACCGGCAGCATTGCGACCATGAGGATGATGAACGGGATGCTGCGGAAGAAGTTCACGACGAAGCCGAGGATGCGGTTGACCCAAGGGGTCGGGCGGATGCCGTTGGCGTCCGTGACGGAGAGGATCACGCCGAGGGGAAGGCCGATCACATAGGCGATCGCGGAGGAGATAAGAGTCATGTATATGGTTTCCCATACGCCGAGCTGGATAAGGCCGTTGTTCCAGAGCTTATAAAACATTTCGGAAAGCATTACTCTTCCTCCTTCCATGTGACGGGGCTGTTCTTGAGCCAGACGAGGATCTTGTCTGCCTGACGCTCATCGCTGGGCAGTTCGATTATCATGTGGCCGTATATCGCGCCGTCGAATTCGCGGGTATCGGCGAAGATTATATTCACCGGAGCCTGACATTCAAGCACGAGCTTGGAGATAAGCGGCTCCTGAGAGTACTGGCCGTTGAAGATAAGGCGGAGCTTCTTGCCGCCGGTGGTGTCGAGCGCTGCGCGGTCCTGCGGGATGATAAGCTCACGCGCGATCTCGGACTGGGGATTGGTGAACACGTCGCTGACCTTGCCCTCTTCTGCGATGCGGCTCTGGTCAATGACGGCGACACGGTCGCATATCTGGTCGATGACCTTCATCTCATGCGTGATGACGATTATCGTGACGCCGAGGGACTGGTTTATCTCACGCAGCAGCTCAAGTATCGAGCGGGTGGTGTTCGGGTCGAGCGCGCTTGTCGCCTCGTCGCAGAGGAGGTAGCGCGGATTTGTCGCAAGCGCTCTCGCGATGGCGACGCGCTGCTTCTGGCCGCCGGAGAGCTGCGCGGGATAGGCGTTTGCCTTGCTCTCAAGACCGACGAGCTTCAGCAGCTCAAGTGCGCGCTTCTTCGCTTCGCCGCTCTTCGTGCCTGACATCTCAAGCGGGAAGCAGACGTTTCTCAGAACGCTGCGCTGCTCAAGGAGGTTGAAGCCCTGGAAGATCATCGAAATGCTGCGGCGCATTTCCAGCAGCTCCTTACGGGGAAGGACGGTCATGTCCTTTCCGTCGATAATAACGTGACCGGAGGTGGGGCGCTCAAGGAGGTTTATGCAGCGCACCAGAGTGCTCTTGCCTGCGCCGGACAGACCGATGATGCCGAATATCTCGCCGTCGTTAATGGTAAGGTTAATGTCGCGCAGAGCCTCGACCGTACCGGAGGCTGAGGAAAATGTTTTGCTCAGATCCTTGATCTCTATCATTGAGACGCTTCCTTTCAACAAAAAACCGGACTTGGAAAACTCACTTTGTTTTCCAAGCCCGGTGTTAATCACGTTCTTATCAGGCGGGTATGAAACAAGGCGAGTCACATTTTTGCGCGCGCATCATCATGCACATGCTGAACATGCACATCATACCCATCATCATGCTGTTGGCGGTGAACTTACGCATATGACCCGTGTCTCCTTCTTTCTTTGATGGTGTGATTATATAACCGGTTTTTTCCGTTGTCAACAGGAAATTGCAAACTCTCCGAAAATAACAGAAAGCCTATCTGCTCACTCGGATTATATGTCACAATTCACAAAACCGGTGCCGCGCATTTGGCGATTCTGCGAGAGTCCCCTTCGCTCACTCGCTTTTCTTATCGCAGCTGTGACGGCAGTGCGCGCAGTCTCCGCAGCAGCCGGAGCCGCTGCCGCAGGATGGTACCATCAGCCATGCCATTGAGCGTATCTATCCCTTTGTGGCGCAGGGGGCAGGGTATTACCCCGCCCAGGCCATGAGCGCTGATTATGCCGTTGCCCGCTGCGATTCCATGCAGGCATACGCGGGTGGTCTGATCCGCCCGCTTGCCCGCGTGTTTGACTGCACCACCTTTGGCAGTGCCGCTGCCAGCGCCGGTGCTTTTGCCGCGCGCAAGCACTGGTTCGGTTTTGGAAACTATGGCCCGTATGAGAATTCCAAGCGCCGCCGCGCCCGCAACTGGCTGCGTAAGCGGATGCCGAAATCCGCTTACGAAAACATGATGCGCGTTAAGCGCACGGTGTTGGGCCCCCATGACGTGAACTATGAGGATTAAGCCAACCGCTATGAAAAAACGGCTGATTATCTATTTCAATTATCACCCCAACGGGCAGGCTGATGCAGCCTGCCGCTTTGCTGTACAGCAAATGGCCGCAGTGGGGCAGGTGTTCTTTGTCAATAACGGCCCCTTGCAGCCGGAATCCCGCCAGTGGGCGCAAGGCTGCTGCCACACTGTGCTGGAGCGTGAAAACACAGGCTTTGATGTGGGGGCCTACCGGGACGCTGTTTTGCAGATCGGCCTGGATATGCTGCTGCAATACGATGAAGTGGTGCTGATGAACTATACCCTTGCCGGGCCGGTTGGGGATGTAGCTGCCATGTTTGCCGTGATGGATGGGCGCCCGGAGCTGGATTTCTGGGGCCTGACCCGCCACTATGCTATGCGCAGCCACCGCTTTGGCGGGGCAAAAGCCATGGTGCCGGAGCATATTCAATCCCACTTTGTTGTGGTGCGTTCCCGCATGATGGCAGACTTTTTTGCTTACTGGCAGGCGGCCGCCCTGCCCGCCAGCTATGAAGATTCCGTCCGCCTGCACGAAACGCAGTTTACCGCCCACTTTGCCGCCCTTGGTTACCGGTGGGATACCTTTGTGGATACAAAAGACCTGGCAAGCCTTTTCGTCAACCCCGTTATGGCCTGCCCCAAGCTGCTGCTGGCGGACCGCGGGTGCCCGTTTTTCAAGCGCCGCAGCTTTTTTACCCCCTATGCGGATGAACTGCGCCGCACAGACGGCCAGGCCGCCGCAGAACTGTATGACTATCTGAAATCCGAGACTGATTACCCGGTGGATGACCTGCTGCGCGCACTTCTGCCGGTGCAGCCGCTGGCTGCCATGGCGCAAAACCTGCACTGGCATTATATCCTGCCGCAAACAGCGGGGGAGTGTGCGCCCATTTTGCTGGATGCCAACACTTTGGCAAAAGGCTGCGCCCTGCAGCCGGATGCCATCTACTGCCTGCCGCTGCTGCGTGCTGCCGGGGTGGAGGGCTATTATTATGCCCGGTCTATGCCAACCAGCCTGCAGCTGGCCCAGGCGGCAGAACTGTTTGATGCCCACCCGCTGGTAGGTGTGCTTGGCCCGGCTCTGCCGCTGTATGCGGGCTGCGCCGCCGAAAAAGCCCGGCGCTGGCAGCAGCAGAAACCTGCCGTACAGGCAAAACTGTCTGCGCTGGATTGCCCGCTCCCTCTGGATGAAACCCCGCCGCCGCTGCCCAATGGCGGCTGTCTGTTGGTGCGGGGGGCGGCATTCCCGCAGGGGCTGCCGCCGCTGCAAACGGGGTCGGATTTCTGGCTGGTGCCGCTGCTGGCCCAGTATAACGGCTATGCCAGCGCTACATTTGAAACCGCCGCCCAGTGTGCGGCCCGCGCCGATGTGCTGGATGCCGCCCTTGCTGCCCAGCGCGGCGTTGGCCCAGTATTCCGCCTGATGGGCCGCACCGTCAAAAATGCCCTGCGCAAACGAAAGGAGAGTGCCCGGTGAAAAAACAGCGACTGTTTTATCTGGACCTCATCCGCGCTGTGGCGCTGGTGTGCATTCTGGTCATTCATTTCAATGCTGCTGTTACCGGGTATTTTACACTGCCGTCCAAACTGTTCGGCAGTGTGCTGCCCTTTAACATCTATTTGGGGGACTTTGGCTCCTCGCTGTTCTTTATGGTTTCCGGCGCAGCGCTGCAATATACCAGCCCCGGCCAGGGAAGAGATCCGCTCAATCTGGTGCGCTTTTACCAAAAGCGCGCCAAGGCGGTGTACCCCATGTTCTGGCTGGCGTGGTGTATATTTTTTCCCATCCGTTTTGTCACAAAGCCGGGGTATTATGCCGCAGCCAAAACGCCCAGCCTGCTGCTGACGGTCCTGGGGCTGGATAATTTTGCTCAGGCCGCGGGCTTGGTCACGATGGATTTTGCCTGCGTGGGCGAGTGGTTCCTGGGCAGCATCCTGTTTTTGTATCTGCTGTTCCCACTGCTGCGCTGGGGGCTGCGCAAACAGCCGCTGCTGACTTGGGCCGTAGTGCTGGCGGCCAGCCTGCCGGTGCATTACATGGGGTGGGATGCCCGCCTGGTAGCAATCCATATCCCGGAATTCCTGCTCGGCATGGCGTTTGTACACTGGAAGCGCCCGGCGCGCCTTGGCGTGCTGGCCGGGTGTGCGGTGCTGCTGTTTACCCCCGCTGCGGCGGATGGGAAGGTGGCCTGTGCGCTGTTCAGTGCCGCGGCGTTCATTCTGCTGGCCGCACTGGGGGGCTGCATCCACTGGGTGCCGCTGCAAAATGCGTGTGCGCTCCTCAGCAAGTATTCTTATGCGGTCTTTCTGACCCACCATGTCATCATTCTGCGCCTGGTGGATAACTTTGACCTGGCCGCCATGACCCGGCGGGATACCGCGCTCTTGTTTGGCGTTTACCTTTTGGCCGTTGCCGCGGCGTCGGCAGCACTCTTCCGGCTGGATGCCTGGGTGCGCAGCAGTGCGGTAAAGCTGGCTGCTAAACCGGAATAACGTGCCCCATAATTTGCATTAAGATGAAAATGCCTGCTTTGCTGCGGGCATTTTTTTCTGTAGTGAATTATGATCGAAATATCGCAGCGCCGCGGATACCTGTGCGGCAGAACCGGCAGGGAAAGCCCTGCTGATTCACCCCCGGAACAAGGAAAGAATCAAAATTATTTCGGCTATGACTGTACAAAAAAAATCCTGTACGTTATAATACTAACAAAACCATTTGATCGCAAACCTAAAACGATATACCATAACTAAAATTGGAAAGGGGCGCATTTTCCGTGGAGCAGTTTTTCGTCAGCCTTGACAAGCTTGCGCGCGAATCCCATCTGACCGTTGCCTACACCCCCAAGGATCTTGACCAGTTTAAGGTCTATACCGCCGAGGTTTACCGCCCCGGCATCATGCTGGCCGGTTACTATCAGTACTTTGACCGCACCCGGATCCAGATCATCGGCCTGACTGAGCTTTCCTACCTGAATGAGCTGGACCCGGAGATCCGCCGTACCCATCTCGAAAAGCTTTTCTCTTTCCAGCCGCCGGCAGTCATCCTGACCCGCGGGTTTGAGCCGTTGCCGGAAATGATGGAGTTTGCCCAAAAGTACGGCGTGCCACTGCTGCAGTCGGCCGAAATGACTTCCCCGCTGATGAGCTCCCTGATCCAGGCGCTGAGCACCGAGCTTGCCCCCCGCATCACCCGCCACGGCGTGTTGGTGGAAGTATACGGCGAAGGCATCCTGATCCTTGGCGACAGCGGCGTTGGCAAAAGCGAGACTGCCATTGAGCTGGTCAAGCGCGGCCACCGCCTGATTGCGGACGATGCTGTGGAGCTGCGCAAGGTTTCCAGCAGCAAGATCATGGGCATGGCACCGGAGAACATCCGCCACTTTATTGAGCTGCGCGGCATCGGCATCATCAACGTGGCGCGCCTGTTTGGTATCGGCGCGGTCAAAAACAGCGTTGAGGTGGAAATGGTCATTGAGCTGGAAGCCTGGGACCGCACCAAGAATTATGACCGCACCGGCCTGGAAAGCAATACCTATGATATCCTTGGCGTTAAGGTGCCCAGTATGCTGATCCCCGTTATGCCCGGCCGTAACCTGGCCGTTATCCTGGAAACTGCAGCCATCAACAACCGCCAGAAAGAGATGGGCTATAACGCGGCGCAGGAACTGCTCAACCGCCTTGGCTTGCAGAACGATGTAAGTGGGTTCTGAGCCTGGCTGTAAATTATCATTTTATCACTAGAAACGGAAGTACCATCTATATGCAGATCATTGCGGATCTTCACACCCATACTTTAAGCGCTACCCATGCATTTAATACCTTAGATGAAATGGCTGCCAAAGCCGCCGCCCTCGGCTATGCGGCGCTGGCCATTACCGACCACGGCCCGGCTATGCCGGATGCCCCGCACATGTGGCATTTTGCCAACCAGACGGCTTTGCCGCTGGTACTGCACGGCGTTGCGATGATGTACGGCGCGGAGGCCAATGTGATGGACACAAACGGCGGGCTGGATTTTGCCCAAAGCCGTTTGCGGGCGCTGGATTGGGTTGTGGCATCCATCCACAGCCCCTGCATCCCCGGTCTGCTGACCGAAAAAGAAGCCACCCGCCTGTGGCTGGCTGTGGCCGAAAACCCTTATGTGGATTGCATCGGCCATTCCGAGCAGCAGAATTACCGCTATGACTATGACCTTGTAACCAAAGCATTCGCCAAAAACCATAAGGTTGTGGAGCTCAACGGCAATTCCGTCAATGTGCGGCGGGATGGTATCCCCAACATGAAGCTGCTGCTGGCCGCCTGCCTGAAAAACGGCTGCCATATTGCGCTGGATACCGACGCCCACAGCACCACCCAGCTGCAAGGCAACATGCCCCCACTGCTGGCGATGCTGGAAGAAATGCAGTTCCCGCAGGAACTTGTGGTAAACGCCACGCGGCAGAACCTTGTAAATGAGCTAAAACTGCACGGCCGCATCTGTGCAGAATATATAGGAGGAGAAATCTTATGAAATACACCATTGGTATCGATCTTGGCGGCACTACCATGACGGCAGGCCTTGTTGACGAAGCTTACAACATTGTGGGCAAAATTACCCGCCCGACCCGCCTGCCGCGTCCGGCGCAGGACCTGGAGCAGGCACTGGCAGATTTGTGCCGTGCTGTTGCCAAAGACTGCAAGATTGATTTTGCAGATGTCAGCTATGTGGGCATCGGTACCCCGGGCAGCGTGAATTTTACCACCGGCTTTGTGGGCTATAACACCAACTTCGGCTACTATGACTGGAACCTGGGGCCTGACCTGGAAGCTCTGCTCGGCTGCAAGGTCTATGTGGAAAACGATGCCAACGCAGCAGCATTTGGCGAATACATCGCAGGCGGCGCAAAGGGCTTCAAGGATGCCGTTGTTATCACGCTGGGTACCGGCATTGGCAGCGGCATTATCCTGGGCGGCAAGATTCTGCGCGGATTCAACTTTGCTGCTGGCGAGATGGGCCATACCGTGATTGTAAAGGGTGGGCGCAAGTGCAACTGCGGCCGTTACGGCTGCTGGGAACGCTATGCTTCCTCCCGCGCTCTTTCGGAGGATGCCCGCGAAGCGATGACCCGGCACCCCGAGAGCATGATGTGGAAGCTGGCGGGGGACATCGACCATGTGAACGCCAAGATCCCCTTTGACGCGATGGAAGCCGGCGATGCAACCGCCAAGGCTGTTGTGGATAATTGGATCGAATATGTTGCCTGCGGCATTTCCAACGTGGTGAATACCTTTGAGCCGGAAGCCATCTGCATTGGCGGCGGTGTTTCCAATCAGGGAGAAACCCTGCTGGCACCCATCCGCAAGTATGTGGAGGAAGAAACCAAAAACATTACCACCGGCAAAATGCCCGCTATTCGTGCCTGTGTGCTGACCAACGATGCCGGCGTGATCGGCGCGGCAGCCCTGGCAAATTCTATCTGAGCCGTTTGTGAGGTTTGCTTATGAACGAGCAATTTCTTGCAGCTTTGCAGGCAGAAAACCTGCCTGTCAGCCTTGATGAATCCCTGGGGCGGCATACAACGTTCCGCATTGGCGGCAATGCAGACTTTTTTTGTGTGCCCGCCACGGTAACGCAGCTGACCCGTATTCTGGAACTGTGCCGCCAATATCAAGTCCGCACCTATCTGCTGGGCAACGGTTCCAACACGCTGTTTTCGGATGCAGGGTTCGGCGGGGCGGTTATCTGCCTGACGGGGCTCAACTCCCGCTTTTCCATGCAGGCCCAGCCGGATGGCAGCACCAAGGTGCTGGCCCCGGCTGGCATGATGCTTTCCGCTCTTTGCAACACCGCCCAGAAGGAAAGCCTGGCCGGGCTGGAATTTGCCTTCGGCATTCCCGGCACGGTGGGCGGGGCTGTGTATATGAACGCGGGCGCTTACGGCGGAGAAATAAAGGACGTGCTGACAGCCGTTACGTTCTTGGACGAAAACCTGCATCTGCAAACCCTGCCTGTGCAGGAACTGCAGCTGGGTTATCGCACCAGCATTTTTGAGCGGTGCTCCTGGTGCATCCTGGAAGCGGAATTTACCCTGCACCCCGGTGATGCACAGGAGATCCATACCGCCATGCAGGAATATATGCGCCGCCGCAAAGAAAAGCAGCCGCTGGAATACCCGTCCGCCGGCAGTACCTTCAAGCGCCCTGTGGGCCAGTTTGCCGGCAAGCTAATCGAGGACTGCGGCCTGCGCGGTTTCCGCGTGGGCGGGGCAGCCATCAGTGAAAAGCACTGCGGCTTTGTGGTCAACCTGGGTAATGCCACCTGCGCGGATGTTGTCAGCCTGACGGAGCAGGTGCGGCAGATCGTGCTGGAAAAAACCGGCTGCACCCTGGAACGCGAGATCCGCGTGGTGGAATAACCATGCCGCATCTTGATGCCTGCCAGGCAAGGAACGGTATTCCGCCCCGCTGAATGAGAGAGGAACAACAGGATGAACTTTTTGATCGTAACCGGCCTTTCCGGCGCAGGCAAGTCCATGGCGGTCAACGCGCTGGAAGATATCGGATTTTTCTGCATTGATAATATCCCGGCGGGCCTTTTGCCCCGTATCCTGGACTTTGCCCAGCAGGGCGAAAACCAGCTCAGCCGCGTTGCGGTCGTGATGGACATCCGCGGCCTGCATTCTGTTCAGGAAACCAATAAGGCACTGGAAGCGCTGGACGAAAAGAAAATGCCTTATGACATCCTGTTCCTGGATGCCAGCGATGCCGCCATCCGCCGCCGCTATAAAGAGACCCGCCGTGTGCATCCCATGACCATCAGCGAGGGGATCCCGGTCAGTGAGGCAATCACCAAAGAACGGCAGATATTGCAGCCCCTGCGGGAACGTGCAAAATATGTGATCGATACCTCTTTGCTTTCTACCGCACAAAACCGGGAACGTGTTTCCAGCCTGTTTTTGCAAAAAGGTCAGTGTGCCATGTCTATCAACGTGGTTTCCTTTGGTTTCAAATACGGTCTTCCGCAGGAAGCGGACATCGTGTTTGATGTACGCTGCCTGCCCAACCCGTTCTATGTGCCAGAGCTGAAAGAAAAGACTGGCCTGGACCAGGAAGTGGTGGACTATGTGATGAAGTTCCCTGAATCGCAGGAGCTGCTGCGCCGGATAGAGAGCTTTCTGGAATATGCGCTGCCGCTGTATGTTAAGGAGGGCAAAAGCCAGCTGATGATCGCCATTGGCTGCACCGGCGGCAAGCACCGTTCTATCACTTTTGCCCGCAAGATCGGGGAGTACTGCACAAAGCTTGGTTACCAGCCCAGCGTGCAGCACCGCGATGCCCGCCGCACGGCCTGATACATCCCAAATCTCCCGATAAAGAGAGTGTGAACACCAAACGTGAGTTTTTCCCAAGACGTTAAAAACGAGATACTGCACCGCAAAATCGTGCGCAGCTGCTGTGTTACCGCAGCTGCTTACGCGGTTGCCTGCTTTGGCAAGTATTTTGATGACCGCGGCGTGGTTTTGCAGACCGAAAACGAGGGCATTGCCCAGCTGGCACAAAAGCTGTATGCCCGCTGCGGCGTTACCGGTACCGTAATTTCCAAGGAGCGCGGCACCGGCCTGATTTATGAGTTCAGTGTAAAAGACCCCGAACAGGTACAAAAAATGCTGAACCTGTTCGGACATACTGGCCGCGAAACCACCCTGCGTATCCGGCCAGACTGCTTCAAATGCCAGAAATGCGGGTCATTTTTCATTTCCACTGCATTTTTATGCTGCGGTACGGCAACCGACCCGGAAAAGGAATATAACATTGAGTTCCTTTCGCCCCGGCATTCGCTTTCGCAGCAGCTGGAGGGCATTCTGGCCCAGTATGAGTTCAATCCCCACCGCGCCGTGCGCAAGGGGGCCAACACCGTATATGTCAAATCCAGCGACCATCTGGAAGATCTGCTGACCTTTATGGGCGCGGGCAACGCCGCCATGCGCATCATGGAACAGCGCATGTATAACGATATGCGCAATAAAACCAACCGCCTTTCCAACTGCGAAACCGCCAACATGGGCAAAACCGTACAGGCAGCCGTGCAGGTGCGCCTTGCGATTGAGACGCTGGAAGAGGCCGGCGCGCTGGAAACCCTGCCCAAACCATTGCAGCAGGCAGCCCGCCTACGGATGCAGTACCCCGAAATGCCGCTTGCCAAATTGGCCGAAAAGTTTGACCCGCCTGTCAGCAAAGCAGGGCTTTCCCACCGGTTCAAGCGGATCCAGGAAGCTGCCGCTCGCCTGAACGCCGCTGCATCAGCACAGCCGGAAGAGCAGGAAAATCTTAAAGAGCCGGAACCGGCAGGACAGGACATCGCACAATCTCCGTAATAAACCACGCAAAGCCGCTGCGTAACTGCTGCGGCTTTTCCGCATTTTACCACAGCAGCAAAGGGATACATTATGCCAGAAACCACGCCACACCAACCGCAAAGACAGTTCACCCACCTGCACCTGCATACTGAGTACAGCCTGCTGGATGGCGCCTGCCGTATTGACCGCCTGTTTGACTATATCAAACAGCTGGGCCAGACCGCCGTTGCCATTACCGACCACGGCGTTATGTACGGCTGCGTTGCCTTTTATGATGCAGCCAAAGCCGCAGGCATCAAGCCGATCATTGGCTGTGAGGTGTATGTTGCCACCCGCACCCGCTTTGATAAGGTCAACCGCATTGACGGCAACAACCACCTGATCCTGCTCTGCAAAAATGAAACCGGGTATAAAAACCTGATCAAAATGGTATCCGCCGGTTTTTTGGAGGGCTTTTATTCCAAGCCGCGCATTGACCATGACCTGCTGGAGCAGTACCACGAAGGCCTGATCTGCCTTTCCGCCTGCCTTGCCGGTGAGGTCCCTCAGGCGATTCTGGCAGGGGACTATGAGCGCGCCAAGCAGATTGCTCTTTACTATAACGATCTGTTTGGCCAGGGCAACTATTATATTGAGCTGCAGGACCATGGCCTGGAAGAAGACACTACCGTTCTGCCGCAGCTTATCCGCCTTTCGCGGGAGACAGGAATCCCCATGGTTGCCACCAACGACTCCCACTACATCACCCGCGAGGACGCCAAGATGCAGAGCATTCTGCTGTGCATCCAGACCGGCAAAACCGTCAACGATGTGGACCGCATGGAGTTTCAGACCGAGGAATTCTATGTAAAAAGCACCGATGAAATGTATGACCTGTTCTCCATGGTGCCGGAAGCCTGCGAGAACACCAACAAAATTGCAGAACAGTGCAACTTTGACTTTGTGTTTGGCGATACCAAGCTCCCGTATTTCAAAGCTCCGGACGGCATGGAAAACCAGGAATACTTTGAAAAGCTCTGTTATGAGGGCTTGGAACGCCGCTACCCCGGCAAGGTAACGGATGCCTTGCGTGAACGCCTGGAATACGAGATTGGCGTGGTTAAAAAGATGGGGTACACCAACTATTACCTCATCGTGTATGACTTTATCAATTACGCCAAAAGCCGCGATATCCCGGTCGGCCCCGGCCGCGGCTCCGGTGCGGGTAGCCTGGCGGCCTATTGTGTCGGTATTACGGACATTGACCCCATCCGCTACAGTTTGATTTTTGAACGCTTCCTGAACCCGGAACGTGTCTCTATGCCGGACTTTGACGTTGACTTTTGTTACGAGCGCCGCCAGGAAGTGATTGATTACGTCAACCGCAAGTATGGCCGTGACCATGTGGCACAGATCGTGACCTTTGGAACTATGGCCGCCCGTGCCGCCGTGCGCGATGTCGGCCGCGTGATGGGTATGCCGTACCAGGACGTGGATAAGGTGGCCAAGCTGATTCCTACTGAACTGAAAATGACGCTGAACCATGCGCTGGAGGTTTCGCCGGACCTGAAAGCAATGTATGACGCTGAACCCCAGGTGCATGAGCTGATCGATACCTCGCTGAAAGTGGAGGGCATGCCGCGTCACGCTTCCACTCATGCGGCGGGCGTTGTGATTACCCGCGAACCGGCTACCGAGTATGTGCCGCTTTCCACTAACGATGGTCTGCCGGTTACCCAGTTCAACATGGTGGAAATTGAGCGCCTTGGCCTGCTCAAGATGGACTTCCTTGGCCTGCGCACCCTGACCGTTATCCATGATACCGAAGCCGCCGTGCGCCTGCATGAACCGGATTTCCGCATTGCCAATCTGGATTATGACGATGCCGCTACTTATGCTATGCTGGAACGGGGCGAAACAGAGGGCATCTTCCAGCTTGAATCTACTGGTATGACCCAGGTGCTGGTCAGTATGCACCCCCGCAGCCTTGAAGACGTCATCGCCCTCATCTCGCTGTACCGCCCCGGCCCCATGGATTCTATCCCGACCTATCTGCGCAACCGCAGGGAGCCGGATAAAGTCACCTATAAAACACCCCAGCTGGCCCATATCCTGGATGTTACCAACGGCTGTATCGTTTATCAGGAACAGGTCATGCAGATCTGCCGCGAGCTGGCAGGCTTCAGCTTTGGCCAGGCTGATAATGTGCGCCGTGCCATGAGCAAAAAGAAGCATAAAGTCATGGAAGCCGAGCGAGAGCACTTTGTGCATGGCTGTACTGAGCCGGGCAAAGAGTGCGCCGGGTGTGTGAAGAACGGGATCCCGGAAGCCGTGGCCAATGAGATCTATGACGATATGGTCAGTTTTGCTTCTTATGCGTTCAACAAATCTCATGCGGCCTGCTATGCCTATGTGGCATTCCAGACAGCCTATCTCAAGTGCCATTACCCGCGCGAGTTCATGGCTGCGCTGTTGACCAGCGTACTGGACAGCACCGCCAAGGTGATTGAATATTCGTCCGAATGCCAGCGCCTTGGCATCAAGGTTTTGCCGCCGGATATCAATGTATCCCGCGGCGGCTTTACGGTGGACGGGCAGAGCATCCGCTTTGGCCTGAACGCCGTCAAAAGCGTTGGCCGCGATTTGATTGAAGCGGTCATCAAAGAGCGCGAAAGCCGCCCATTCCGCAGCCTGTACGATTTCTGCAAGCGGATGCGCAGCAACATGCTTAACCGCCGTGCGCTGGAAAACCTGATCAAAGCCGGTGCCTTTGATACCCTGGAACCCAGCCGCCACGGCATGATGGAAAGCGTGGAAACGGTACTGCGCATTGTTGAAAACGATGCCCGCCAGAATCTGGATGGCCAGCTGGATTTGTTCAGCGCCATGGCCGGTGCCGAGGAAGCCCCCCAGAACGATGATTATCAGGTGCCCAACCTGCGTGAGTATGATTCCGGCGAGCTGCTGAAAATGGAAAAAGAGGTCTCGGGCCTGTACCTGTCCGGCCACCCGTTGGATGCTTACCGGGAAAAGATCGAAAAAATCTCCACCTGTACCATCGCTCAGCTGCAGGGAGAGAATGCCAGGGATTTTGATAATCAGACGGTTACCCTGGTATGTACCGTGGTCAAAAACAAGATCATGACCACAAAGTCCAATACGTTGATGGCCTTTACTACCATTGAAGATCTGACCGGCACAATGGAGCTGTTGGTGTTCCCCCGCGTGCTGACCAGCTGCCGTGCGTATTTGCAGGAGAACGCCGTTGTTGTCACCACTGGCCGCGCTTCCGTTAAAGAGGATGAAGGCACACGCCTGATCGTGGAAAGCGTACTGCCGGTCGATGGTTATGATCCATCCCAAAGCTTTGGCCAGAACCGTTCCCAGCGCATCAGCGCGGCAGCGGGGGATACGGCTGCCCAAAGCATATGGCTGCTGGTGCCCTCGCGGGAATGCGCCCAGATGCACAAGGTGGAAAACCTGCTGCAAAATATTTTTGACGGCCCCACACCCGTATATTTCAAATTTGAAGATTCTGGCCAGCGGGTGCGTGCACCGCAAAGTATGTGGGCCATGGATCACCCGCTGCTGCGCCAGGAGCTGGAACGCATCCTGGGTGCTGACCATGTAAAGTTCACAACGGCACAAGCGGCAAAATAAATCCATGCACTTTGCACGTTTTATCCATAAAATTGGGCCGCTGGTATGGTATAATAGCAGGCAGGGGAGTATGTTAAAAAATAGGCAGGTTGCCCGGTGGTACGCCGGAAAATGCCTGCCGGGGAAAACCAGTTTTGCGTTTTCTTCATTGGGCCGCTCTGCGCGGCTCAACTATAACAGGAGGACATTTTTATGGCTAAGGAAATCAAAACCATCGGTGTACTGACCAGCGGCGGCGACGCCCCCGGCATGAATGCAGCGGTACGCGCCATTGTCCGCGCAGGCATCTCCAAGGGCTACCGCATGATGGGCATTCAGCGCGGTTATAACGGCCTGATCAACGGCGAATGCTACGAGATGAACGTCCGCAGCGTGTCGGAGATCATCCACCGCGGCGGTACGATTCTGTATACTGCCCGCTGCCTGGAGTTCAAAACCAAGGAAGGCCAGGCCAAAGGCCTTGCACGCTGTAAGGAACTTGGCATTGATGCCCTCGTGGTCATCGGCGGCGACGGTTCTTTCATGGGCGCCCGCGCATTGGCGAACCAGGGCATTCCCTGCGTTGGCATTCCCGGCACCATTGATAACGATATTGCCTGCAGCGAGTATACCATTGGCTATGATACAGCCATGAATACCGCGGTAGAAGCCATTGATAAATTGCGTGATACCACCCAGAGCCATGACCGCTGCAGTGTTGTTGAGGTTATGGGCCACCATGCAGGCTATATTGCGCTGAACGTCGGCATTGCTACCGGTGCTTTGGCTGTGCTGCTGCCGGAGCGTCCGTTCGACTTTGAGCGTGACATTCTCCAGCGTATGCGCCAGACCCAGGTTACCGGCAAAAAGCACTTCATCATCATTGTGTCGGAAGGCGTTACCGATGCCCAGACCCTGGCCAACCAGATCCAGGCTGCAACAGGTGTTGATTCGCGTGCAACTGTTCTGGGCCACATCCAGCGCGGCGGTTCACCTACCGTGCGTGACCGTGTGAATGCTTCCCTGATGGGTTACCATGCAGTAGACCTGCTGGATAAGGGCATTTATAACCGCGTGGTTGCCCTGTCCGGCGGTAAGATCGTGGACTATGATGTCAACGTGGCGTTGTCGATGCACAAATACCTTGACCCGATGGAGATCGAAGTGGCACAGGCGATTTCCATCTGATGCGGTAAGTCCGTGCGGCCCTGTATATGGGCCGCATTTTTTTGTAAAGGTGCATATTTTGCGCCGTGCAGGCAAGAATTTTCGCATAATGAAAAAAAGTTCTTGCATTTTGCTGAACCTTGTGCTACTATACTATAGCAATACACACGCATTGCGTTGTTTTTTTGTGCCTTTTTTGCCGTAACACGTAAAAAGGTTAGAAAACAAGTACGCGATGCGGAGGGTAAAAAACTAAATTTTGGAGGAAATTAACTATGGCAGTCGTATCTATGAAACAGCTTCTCGAAGCCGGCGTGCATTTCGGTCATCAGACCCGCCGCTGGAACCCCAAGATGGCAAAGTACATCTTTACCGAGCGCAACGGCATCTACATCATTGACCTGCAGAAGACCGTAAAGAAACTCGATGAGGCTTACAACTTTGTCCGCGATGTTGCTGCTGACGGCGGCGAGATCCTGTTTGTTGGCACCAAGAAGCAGGCTCAGGAGTCCATCCGTGACGAGGCTACCCGCTGCGGCATGCACTATGTCAACGCTCGTTGGCTGGGCGGCATGATGACCAACTTCCGCACCATCCGTAAGCGCATCGACCGTATGGAGCAGCTGAAGACCATGCAGGAAGATGGCACTTTCGACCTGCTGCCGAAGAAGGAAGTTGTTAAGCTGGAGCTGGAGATGGCTAAGCTGGACAAGTACCTGGGCGGCGTTAAGAACATGAAGACCCTGCCGAAGGCTATGTTCATTGTTGACCCGCACAAGGAGCGCATCGCTGTTTCCGAAGCTCGCAAGCTGAACATCCCCATTGTTGCTATCGTTGATACCAACTGCGATCCCGATGAGATCGATTACGTCATCCCCGGCAACGACGACGCTATCCGCGCTGTCAAGCTGATCTCCGGCGCTATGGCTGATGCTGTGCTGGAAGGCAAGCAGGGTAAGCAGGATGCTCCCGCTGCCGAAGAGGCCGCCAAGGCTGAATAAGCCCGATCCCGCCCGAAACTGTTTGTACACCTAAATTCAGAAAGGACGAATGAACATGGCTGTTTCTGCAAAGGACGTTATGGAACTGCGCCGCCAGACTGACTGCGGCATGATGGAATGCAAGAAGGCTCTTGTCAAGGCTGATGGCGACATCAATAAGGCTATCGAGATTCTGCGTGAAGAGGGTCTGGCTACTGCCGCTAAGAAGGCTGGCCGTATCGCTGCTGAAGGCATGGTTTACGCTGTTGCCACCGCTAACGGTGCTGTTGTTGTTGAAGTCAACGCTGAGACCGACTTTGTTGCCAAGAACGATAAGTTCGTTGAGTTCACCAAAGATCTGGCCAATGTTGTTGCTGAGCAGAAGCCCGCTGATGTTGAGGCTCTGATGGGCTGCAAGATGGGCGAAGGCACTGTTGACGAAGCTCTGAAGGCTCTGATTCTGGTCATCAAGGAGAACATCAAGGTTCGCCGTTTTGCTTCCTATGAGGGCCATTGCGCCGCTTACGTTCACGGCGGCGGCACCCACGGCGTTATCGTTAAGTTCGATACCACCGATGAAGTTGCTGCTAAGCCGGAGTTCGCTGAGTTTGGCAAGGATATTGCAATGCAGATCGCTGCTGCAAACCCGAGCTACCTGAACCGTGAGGCTGTGCCTGCTGAGGCTATCGAGAACGAGAAGAAGATTATCATCGCTCAGATGGCTAACGATCCGAAGGCCGCCAACAAGCCCGACGCTATCAAAGAGAAGATGGCTACCGGCCGTCTGGGCAAGTTCTACAAGGAGAACTGCCTGGTCGATCAGGCTTTCATCAAGGATGGCAACATGGACGTGAACGCCTATGTGAACGCTACTGCTAAGAAGCTGGGCGGCGATATCAAGATCGTCGAGTACACCCACTTCATCAAGGGCGAAGGCCTGGAAAAGCGCGTTGACGACTTCGCTGCTGAAGTTGCCGCCGCTGTTAAGGGTTAATTAGCTGATTGCTTTCTGAAAGAGCACTTTGAGAGTTTACCTCTTAGGGTGCTCTTTTTTGTTTGCTTTTGAGTGGTAAAATTTGGAACGCTATCTCCAGAAAAGCCACCGCCTTTGTTCAGCTAATCCGATTTTGTGTCTCTTTCACGCATGTGATTATCCTCAATTTCTGCCAGTATCCTATCCGAAACTCTACCATGACCAATGGCATCGTCCTTGATCCGTTCCTTGGCAGCGGCTCTACGCTGATTGCCGGCAGCTCTGAACGCCTTTGGTACCTGTTCCAGTTCGGCCACCATCCCCCTCAGCAAGCAGTGCATGGAGGACGAGATGGGCGTATCCGATAAAATCACCAGTATCGCTATCCCTCTGGGTGCAACGGTCAACATGGATGCTGTTTCCATCGTTTTGTCGTTCATGATCGTGTTTTTCGCCAACGCCTGCGGCGTTGAGGTCAGTACCTCCATGATGATTGTGATCCTGCTGGCAAATGTGATCTTGTCCGTGGGCACCCCCGGCATCCCCGGTGGTGCAATCGCTTCGTTCGCCGCGCTGGCTACCATGGCGGGTCTCCCGGCTGGCGTGATGGGCGTTTATATCAGCATCAATACCCTATGCGATATGGGCGCTACCTGCGTGAACGTTATTGGCGATATGGCAGGCTGCGTGGTGCTGAAAGAGAAAATTAAGCTGGATGACTGACACAGTTCCCACAAAACAAAATAACAAGTTACATTTGGGCGGGCAGTGACGAAAAACAACTGCCCGCCTTTTTGCTGCCTGCTTTGCTTTCAGCGGAAAAAGATGCTAAAATAAAGCAGTTGAAAAATCACACCGGAAGGGGAGCGCACAAAAACGCAAGATGGACGATAAAATAAAGAATACCTCAAAGCCCGGCGTGGCATATTATCATCTGCCGGGGCTGTTTGAATTTTATGGGCTGTACCGCATGTTCCTGCCGCTGTTCTATCATCACAGAGAATATTTTTACAACTGGTGCGCCATCGGCTCCATTTATGGGGCCCTGGGCGACTGCATCTGGGGTGGCGGCCGCACAAGTTTTGGCGTGCAGGACCCCGAAGATGTTATGGATCTGATGCGCGAATATGGGATATCCGCCCGGCTGACATTCAGTAACTCACTGCTGCGTGAAGAACACCTGGCGGACATAAAGTGCAACGCCCTGTGTAAGCTGTTTGAAAATAGCGGCGGCGCACAAAACGGCGTTATTGTCCATTCGGACTTGCTGCTCAGATATCTGGAAAGCCGTTATCCGGGGCTTTACTTTGTTTCATCTACAACCAAGGTGCTCACGGAATTCCCGCAGTTACAGGCGGAATTGAATCGGGATGACTTCCGCTATGTTGTGCCGGATTTCCGGTTAAATAAAGAATTTGAACAGCTGAACAACCTGCCCCAGCCCCAGAAAGATAAAGTGGAATTCCTTTGCAATGAATGCTGCTGGTTTGGCTGCAAGGACAGAAAGCGCTGCTATGAAAATGTAAGCCGTAAAAACCTTGGCGAAACCTGCCCCGACCACCGCTGCGCAGCCCCTGGCGCACAGGAAGGGTATCGCTTTTCAAAAGCAATGGACAACCCCGGTTTTATTGGCATCCAGGATATTCAAAATATCTATCTGCCCATGGGCTTTTCCAACTTCAAAATTGAGGGCCGCGGGCTTGGCAGTGCCTTAATTTTGGAGTTTCTGCTTTACTATATGACAAAGCCAGAATACCAGCTGCGCGTCCGCGAAGAAATTTATCTCAATAATATGCTAGACCTGTTCTGAATGGGGAAACGGCGCAATCGCTTTATTCAATATTTAAGGCAATGCCAAATCATTCGCCTTGTTGATGACCCGCAATGGAAAGCCCCTGCCGCCCGTTGGTTCCACGAAAAATGGGGTGTGCCGAAAGAAGCATATCAGGAAAGCATGGATGCCTGCTTTTCAAAAGCGGGTCCTGTTCCGCAGCGGTACCTCGCCGTGGCGGCGGAGTGCATTCTTGGCGGTATGGGTGTGATTGAAAACGACTTCCATGACAGGAAAGACCTTGCCCCAAACGTTTGTGCCGTTTACACGGAGCCTGACGTCCGCTGCCAGGGCATTGCCGGGCGCTGCTGGCAGATATGAACGCACGCGGAATCAGCGCACTTTAACCTTGTTACTGACCACACCTCGTTTTATGAGCGTTACGGCTGGCAGTTTTACTGCATGGTGCAGGGCGATGGCGAGGAAGAGCCCTCGCGGTTGTATATCCATACGATGTAAAGCGTGTTATTGTTCGCTGTGCCCCGCAAGATGTCTGTAAGGTGCGATGCCCTCATTGCGCCGAGGAAGAACCCGAACGATTTATCATCCTCCCCAATAAAAGTATAAACAAAAAGCGGCGTGAACCCAATCACGCCGCTTTTTTAATCGTTAATGCAGATGATAAATATCGGATCGTCCCAATTATACGAAACCAAGCAATTTCTCTTAATACTCCGTCTCGCGGAACTTCAGGCTGCCGTTATCGCCCATTTCGTCCACAATGGCCAGGCTGGCCAGTTTGTAACCCTCGCGGCGCAGCTCGTCGCCGCCCGGCTGGAAGCCTTTTTCAATGCAGATGCCGATACCCGCCACACTGGCTCCGGCCTGCTGGCAGACATCCAACAGACCGCGCATGGCCTTGCCGTTTGCCAAAAAGTCATCCAGAATCAGCACACGGTCATTGGGGCCAAGGAACTTCTGGGCCAGGGTGATATTGTAATCTTTGCCGTAAGTATAAGAATGTACCGTGGAAGTGTACACATCGCCATCAATGTTTTTGCTTTTGGCCTTTTTGGCAAACACCACGGGCACATCAAAGTGGCGAGCCGTCATGCAGGCAATCGCAATGCCGGATGCCTCAATAGTCAGGACCTTGTTTACTCCGTCATCCTTAAAAATGCGGTAAAACTCCTCGCCGATTTTATCCAGCAGGTCAACATCCAGCTGGTGGTTCAAAAAGCAGTCAACTTTCAGCACATTGCCCGGGCGGACCTGCCCATCGCGCAGAATGCGGTCTTCCAAAAGCTTCATCTTAAGTACCCCTTTCATATTTACCAACTATTATGCCTAATTCCGCCGCGTTTTTCAACCCTTAAAACCAGGTTTTTCATTTTTTTATTACAAACTTTGTCAATATGGTAGGTTGATAATATTTTGTAACCAAACTTTGTGCAAAACCGCCACAAAGGCTTTGGATTCCATCTGTAATTTATGCCGATATTCCGTATTGAAGATTTGCCAACTTAGCGGTATACTTTAGTTTAAATTACAGTTATGGGCTGTGCAACCCGTTCCGGCAGGCGTTTGCCCGCCGGAGACTGTAAATCATTAGGAGGGAATAACAATGAACAAAAAGGTCATCAGTGCAATGCTGGCTGCTTCCATGGCTGTCAGCCTGGCCGCCTGCGGTTCCACCGCTACTTCCGAAGCTACTTCCGCTGTCTCTTCCGAGACTTCCAGCACCGTCGCTTCCGGCGAGTCCGCTGCTTCCGGCTCTTACACCGGCACCCCCATCAAGGTTGGCGGCATTGGCCCCATCACCGGCGCTGCTGCAACTTACGGCAATGCTGTTAAGAACGCCGAAGAACTGGCTGTCAAAGAGATCAACGCCGCAAACGGCAGCGATGTTTTTGACTGGAAGTTCGAGGACGATGAGCATGATGCTGAAAAGAGCGTCAACGCTTACAACTCCCTGAAAGACTGGGGCATGCAGGTTCTGGCTGGCCCCGTTACTACCACCCCGACCCTGGCAGTTGCTGCTGAGAGCGTCAACGATAACATGTTCGTTCTGACCCCCTCTGCCTCTGCACAGACCGTTATCGAAACCGGCGACAATGTCTTCCAGATCTGCTTCACCGACCCCAACCAGGGTGTTGCATCCGCTGACTACATTGCCGAGAACGCTCTGGCTACCAAGATCGGCGTCATCTATGACTCTTCTGACGCTTACTCTTCCGGCATTTACGCCAAGTTCAAGACCGAAGCTGAGACCAAGGGCCTTGAGATCGTCACTGCTGAAGCTTTCACCAGCGACAACAAGAGCGACCTGTCCACCCAGGTTGCCAAGTGCCAGGAAGCTGGCGCTGAGCTGGTGTTCCTGCCCATCTACTACACCGAGGCTTCTCAGATCCTGACCACCGCCAACAAGACTGGCTATGAGCCCATCTTCTTCGGCTGCGATGGCATGGATGGCATCCTGGATGTTGAGGGCTTTGATACCTCCCTGGCTGAGGGCCTGATGCTGCTGACTCCGTTCGCTGCTGACGCTCAGGATGAAAAGACCCAGGCATTTGTTTCCGCTTACGTTGCCGCTTACGGCGAAACCCCGAACCAGTTCGCTGCTGACGCATACGACGTTATCTACAGCATGTACCAGGCAGTTCTGGAAACCGGCGTCACCGGCGATATGGATGCCAGCGAGATCTGCGAGCAGCTGAAGACCGGTTACACCAGCATGACCTTTGACGGCTTGACTGGTACCGGCATGACCTGGGATGCTTCCGGCGCTGTTTCCAAGGATCCTAAGGCTGTTGTGATCAAGGATGGCGCTTACGCCGCTATGTAATCTCTGCACAAAAGCAGGGGACCGCGTGCTGAAAAGCATGCAAAATTGAGTTTTGGCCAATGGGGGCTGCTGATTTACTATGTCAGCAGCCCCCATTTTGTTACGCGCAGAGAAAAAAGTGACAGAAAGTGCCTGTTTTAGCCAAAAATACGTACCTTTTGCGCTTTAAGGCATTGTACTGTGCGGACAGATGTGTTAATATTATATACATATTTTGTTTTTCCGCTGTGCAATAATCAGGTGGTGTGCGCCGCCTTGGTGTGGAAGAACAAGGGAAAAAATAGAGTGAGGTGTTCTGCACAATGCAATTTCTATCCTATCTGATCAATGGCATCAGCTTGGGCAGTGTGTACGCGCTGATCGCATTGGGGTATACCATGGTTTATGGTATTGCCAAAATGCTGAACTTCGCCCATGGCGATGTCATCATGATTGGCAGCTATGTGATCTTTTTCGCATTCGGCTCGTTCGGGCTTAACCCCATTGTGTCGGTGCTGTTGTCCATGGTGGTGTGCACCATTCTGGGCGTTACCATGGAGCGTGTGGCCTACCGCCCCCTGCGCGAAGCCCCGTCCCTGGCTGTTCTGATCACAGCCATCGGCGTTTCCTACCTGCTGCAGCAGGTGGCCCAGCTGCTGTGGACTTCCAACCCCAAGAACTTCAAGTCCGTTGTCAGCCTGCAGCCCATTAAATTGTTTGACGGCCAGCTGACCATCTCAGCCGAAACGCTGGTCACCATCCTGGCCTGCATCCTCATCATGGTTGTGCTCACCCTGTTCATCAACCACACTTCCGCCGGTCACGCTATGCTGGCTGTGTCCGAGGACCGCGGTGCTGCCCAGCTGATGGGCATTAACGTCAATGCCACGATTTCTCTGACTTTCGCCATTGGTTCTGCGCTGGCCGCAGTTGCCGGTGCCCTGATGTGTTCCTCTTATCCGACTTTGATGCCCACCACCGGCGCAATGCCCGGCATCAAGGCGTTCGTGGCAGCGGTTTTTGGCGGCATCGGCTCCATCCCCGGTGCTTTCCTGGGCGGTATCCTGCTGGGTATCATCGAAAACCTCAGCAAGGCTTACATCTCCACCCAGCTGTCTGATGCCATCGTGTTTGTTGTTCTGATCGTTGTGCTGATCGTCAAGCCTACCGGCCTGCTCGGCAAAAAGGTCAACGTGAAAGTGTAAGGTGAGGATCATGGCATTAACAAAATGGAACCAAGTGAAAAAAAGCACCAAAAGTAATTTTATCACCTTTAGCATCGTCATTGGGTTTTACATTGTCGTTCAGCTGCTGGCAGCCGCCGGTGTGCTGTCCAACTCTTTCTCCGGCCAGCTGGTGCCCATCTGCGCTTATGTGGTCATGGCTGTCTCGCTGAACCTCGTTGTCGGCTTTTTGGGTGAGCTGAGCCTCGGTCATGCCGGTTTTATGAGCGTTGGCGCGTTTTCCGGCACGCTGGTCTGGGTCAGCCTGTATGATGTGGCCCCGCACTGGCTGGCGCTGATCCTGGCCTTTGTTGTGGGCGGCGCTATGGCCGGTATCTTCGGCGTCATCGTTGGTGTTCCCGTTCTGCGCCTGTCCGGCGACTATCTGGCCATCGTTACCCTGGCATTTGGCGAGATCATCAAAAATATTATGAACGCCGTTTACCTGGGCGTGGACGACAGCGGCCTGCATTTCTCCCTTAAAGATGCCGCTTCGATGAACATGGCCGAGGATGGCAAGATCCTGATCAACGGCGCCATGGGCATTACCGGCATCAAAAAGACTTCCACCTTTACCATGGGCATTATTCTGGTGCTTATCACGCTGGTGGTTGTGCTCAACCTGATCCGCTCCCGCGCTGGCCGCGCTATCTCTGCTATCCGCGATAATGAGATTGCTGCCAAGAGCATCGGCATCAATATCACCCGCTATAAGCTGATGGCTTTTGTACTGTCCTCCGTGTTTGCCGGCATGGCAGGCGTGCTGTACAGCTTGAACTATTCTTCTTTGGTTGCCAAAAAGTTTGATTACAACACCTCCATCAACATTCTGGTCTTCGTGGTTCTGGGCGGCATCGGCAGCATCCGCGGCTCCGTGATTGCAGCGGCCATCCTGACCGTTCTGCCCGAAATGCTGCGCGGCCTGAACGATTACCGCATGCTGATCTATGCTATCGTTCTGATTGTCATGATGATCTTTACCCGCAGCCCCAAGCTGGTGGCATGGCGCAAAGAAGTGGCTGAAAAAATCACCGAGAAATTCCCGATTTTGAAGCTGAACAAATTCCTAAAGGATAAAAGCAAAAAGGAGGCGGCATAAATGGCACTGCTGGAAGTCAGTAACCTTGGCATTGCGTTCGGCGGCCTGCAAGCCGTTTCGCAGCTGGACCTTAAAATCGAAAAAGGCCATCTGTATGGCCTGATCGGCCCCAACGGCGCGGGCAAAACCACCGTGTTCAATATGCTGACCGGTGTGTATAAACCCACCGAGGGCAACATTGTGCTGGATGGCAATGATATTACCGGTGCCACCCCGGAAGCCATCAGCAAGGCGGGCATTGCCCGCACGTTCCAGAACATCCGCCTGTTTAATGATATGACAGTTCTGGATAACGTCAAGGTCGGCCTGCACAACCAGGTTGTTTACGGCATGTGGACCGGTATCCTGCGCTTGCCGTCTTTCCGTGAGAAAGAGCACGAGATGGACCGCCGTGCTATGAAGCTGCTGAAAATTTTTGACCTGGATGCGGAGGCTAACTATAAAGCCAGCCAACTGCCCTACGGCAAACAGCGCAAGCTGGAAATTGCCCGCGCCCTGGCTACCAACCCGAAACTGCTGCTGCTGGACGAGCCCGCAGCCGGTATGAACCCCAACGAAACCGAAGAACTGATGAACACCATCCACAGCGTGCGTGACCAGTTCGGCGTTGCCATCCTGCTCATAGAGCATGATATGAACTTCGTTATGGGTATCTGCGAGGAGATCACCGTGCTGGACTATGGCCGTGTGATTGCCCGCGGCGACGGCAAAACCATCCGCAATAACCCCAAGGTCATTGCGGCCTATCTGGGAGGTGACGACTAATGGGTGAGCTGCTTTCGGTTAAAAATATCAATGTTTATTACGGTTCCATCCACGCCATCAAGGATGTTTCGTTCCATGTGGACGAAGGCGAGATCGTTACTCTGATCGGTGCAAACGGTGCTGGCAAAACCACCACCATGCATGCCATCTCCGGCCTGCTCAAGCTGGCCAGCGGCGAGATCACCTATGACGGTAACCTGATCAGCAAGATGGAAGCCCACAAAATCGTCCGCCTTGGTCTGGCCCAGGTGCCGGAGGGCCGCCGTGTATTCAGCGGCCTGACTGTGCAGCAGAACCTTTCCATGGGTGCTTATACCCGCCACGATGGTAAGGATGCCATCCAGAGCGATTACGACATGGTGTTTGACCTGCTGCCCCGCCTGAAAGAGCGCCGCAACCAGCCCGCCGGAACTCTTTCCGGCGGCGAACAGCAGATGCTGGCCGTGGGCCGCGCCCTGATGTGCAAGCCTAAGATCCTGCTGCTGGATGAACCCTCCATGGGTCTTTCTCCGCTGCTGGTCAAGGAAATCTTTAAGATCATCCGCGATATCAACCGCCAGGGCGTTACCGTACTGCTGGTGGAGCAGAACGCAAAGATGGCACTGGATATTGCCAACCGCGCCTATGTGCTGGAAACCGGCACCATCAAGATGGAGGGCGAAGCCACCGAGCTTGCCAATAACATCGAAGTGCGCAAGGCTTACCTTGGCTGCGAATAACCATAGGGCAACACCGCATAATTCCCGCCTTACGGCTTAAGCACCGCTTCGGCGGCTGCGGCACGGCATCTGCG
>ERZ779889.995-NODE-995-length-31273-cov-37.366391_pt1 | contig 31273 bp, 25 predicted proteins | sample MGYA00511030_ERZ779889 | MGnify/ENA primary metagenome ERZ779889 (study PRJEB29588, sample SAMEA2160616) | human gut metagenome | biome: human gut; feature: human-associated habitat; material: faeces | place: Denmark | collected 2008/2010 ... | reverse complement strand
CTTTGTGGTGGCTTATTTGTGCTGCACTTCTTTCTCCCCACCTTCTGCCAAATTTCCTTGCAGCAAGTCCCATTTGGGGCTTGACTTTTTATTTGCAGGCTTTCATTGCGTCCAGCAGCATTTGCTTCGCCCGGTACACCGTTACGCGCGCCCAGCTTTCGGATTTCCCGAACAGCGCCGCAATTTCCTTGCTGGACAATTCGCAGAAGGTTTTCAGGGTGAACACCTCGCGATACGGTTCCGGCAGACGGTGGAGAGCTTGATGCGCACTCAGGGCGAAACTGTGTTCCGCGACCATCTCCGTGAAATCCGGGACGGACGCCTCCGGCACGTTGTCCAATGGCAGCGGCGACTGCTTCCGCATGACGCGCAGAAACTGATTCCGTGCAATCGCGCAGAGCCATGTGCCGACCGAACTTTTTCCTTCGTACCGCTTCCAATTTTTCATCGCTTGATAAAACGTTTCCTGCGTGAGCTCCTCCGCAAGGTCACGATCGCGGCACAGGCGGATCAGGTAGCCGTACACCATGTCTCGGTACTGCTGATATGCTTCTTCTGCGTCAAGCATCTCCAGCACCTCCCTTCATGAAGTTAGTCGCGCGAAAACGCCAAACGTTACATCCGATTACAAAAAAACATCCGAGCCGTTTGCCCGCCTATGGAGCAACCAGCCCGGATGTCTTTCGTTCGTGCGGGAAACAGGACTTGAATTCGGCCAGATTGTACATCCACGATCAATTCTACCACATGATGTAGAACAATGAAAGAAGAATAATCAATATCTTGTGGTATCGACCAACGATAGTAAACCGTGTGTTCTCACGGTTTGGGTACGATCAGACGACGATTTTGCGGTATATCGGCAAATTTACCCAAACCAGATTTTAGCCGACGAAAGTGAAAAAGGCGGCTAAAAACACAAAAAAGGAGGACATCAACATGACCCGTTTCCCGAAAGAAATGACTGAAAATGGTATTCATTACACCCTGCATGGCGACTACTACTTTCCGGATCTCGATCTCCCGGATTCTCCTCGGCAGACTATCGGCCGCTATGGCCGGATGCGGAAAGCCTATCTGGAAGAGCATCGTCCCGGACTGTATGAACGGCTTCTTCTTTCCGGTAAGTTGTATGACCATCTGGCGGAAACAGATCAAGTCTGCCGGGATCGTATGGAACAGATAATCACCCGGATGGCCAAAGCTGAAGGAATCAACGAACAGCTGAAAGCATCGGATCAGCTGGGCTGGGTTTCCCGGATCAACAGTATTCATCAAAGTGCTGAGGAAATCATACTGGATGAACTGGTCTTTGCCTGAATCCGGATCGCCGTCTCTTCGGAGGCGGCTTTTTTATTTCTGTTTATCTGATCGCCAGCATGATCTCTTCACACAATATTGTCATAAAGAAATGCATTTATCGGGTCAATAAATCAATAATCAGTTCAATCACCATTGCTTGCATTGGATTATTGATTCATAATATGTTCGCTTGTGTAATTCTCACGCTTCAGCAGCCTCGATTTCCTCCAGTATCTTCTTCATCTCGTCTTCTCTGCCGCGCCGCCGGGCATACCGCATCATCTTTGTGGATTCAATGTGATATGTCTCCATTGCTTGTCTCAGCACTTCAGGATATTCTGATTTGCTGTATGCTGATGAGATCAGTTTATCACAATACATATCCACCAACATTTTTTCCAGACAGATTTCGTGCGGCGCAGATGCAGATAACGGTGCTTCGGAAATCATATCTGTCACAACAATGCAATCCTTTTCCCAGTACAGGGCATAGTCTGCTTTTTTCGGCTTGTACAGCAAATGCGCATAACCAAGTTCCCGAAGGTGACGGAAAACAAAAATGCTGACGTCCTTTTCCGCTTGAATAAAAACTGTGTTTAGTGCAACCAAATGATTCAGAAAATCATTCATCAATGCTGTCTCAAACACCGTAAAGCGAACCGATGGATGCTTATCTGATACTTGCGATATCAGTTTTGCTGCCAGATCAGAATAGGCCGGACGATACATTGGCTTTTCCCGCTCGTTTTGAACCACATATACATTGCGTGCAACCTTTGTTAGGTTCCCGCTTTTAAGCATTCCGCAGACAGCCCAATGATAGGAGCTGTCGCGCATTTGTGGGTAGTTGTTTTTCAGCAGCTTGATTAATTCCTGATGGGAATAGCGATGCCCGGCTTCGAGTTTTTTAGAGGTCGCCTCATACCATTGCACGATTACTCACCTCCATTCTGCATTTCGGCAATTTCATATCAATATAGCCATAATACATTATATCGCTTCTGATTCACACAATCAATACACATCGGCAATTTCTAATGAATAGCCGATACTCACTGATAAGTTCTCCTCAACTGCTCAACTGCCCATTAGAAAAATGACTTTGTTGTGCTAGAAATCTCTTGATAATGGGTGGAAAAGAAAAAATAGTTATTCACGATTTGCCAAATCGCACTTGACTAATTTGCGTCAGAGTGATATATTAGAGACAGCCTTAATTGGAGGTGCTGTCCATGTTTATCGGCAGAGAGCGGGAACTTGCTTCCCTGAACAGATTATACAATTCCGGCAAGTTTGAGTTTGTGGTTCTTTACGGCCGCCGCCGTGTGGGAAAAACCGCACTGATCAACCATTTTATCGACGGCAAGCCCGCGATTTATTTCATGGGCGTCGAGAGCAACGCCAAGCAGAACCTGGAGAATTTCAGCAAAAGCATCATGGAGTATGCCAGCGGATATGAGGGGGATATGTCTTTCCTCTCTTTTCAGGCTGCCCTGGAAATGGTATTCAGGCTATCCGAGAAGGAGCGCCTGATCCTGGCCATCGACGAATACCCCTATGTGGCCCGCGCTTCCAAGAGCCTCGCTTCCACTTTGCAGCTGCTGATCGACAAATATAAGGATCATTCCAAATTGATGCTGATCCTGTGTGGCTCGTCCATGTCCTATATGGAAGATCATGTACTGGCTTACAAAGCACCTTTGTACGGCAGGAGAACGGCGCAGATCAAGCTGCTGCCCTTTAATTTTGCGGAGACCTGCGGTTACTTTAAGAACTTCTCCGCTGAGGACAAAGCCCTGGCTTACGGGATCATGGGTGGCACTCCGCAATACCTTCTACAGATGAGCGACAAGCTCAGCATCGAGGAGAATATCAAAAACACCTTCCTGGACGCCACTTCCTCGATCTATGAGGAGCCCATAAATCTGCTGAAACAGGAGGTCCGGGAGCCGGCCATCTATACAGCCATCATTACCGCCATTGCCACCGGATCATCCCGCATGTCGGAGATCTCAGGCAAAGTTGGCGAAGACACCAACGTCTGCTCCACCTACCTGAAAAACCTGATCACGCTGGGCATCGTGCAAAAGGAGCTGCCTTACGGAGAGAAAGCGTCAAAAAAGGCGATCTATTTCATCGACGACAACATGTTCCGCTTCTGGTACCGGTTTGTGCCGGAGAATGCTTCCCTGATCTCCCGCGGCGCAGCAGACCTGGTATATCAACGCATCGAACCGTACCTTTCCGACTACATGGGCAAGGTGTTTGAGGAAATCTGCAAGCAATACCTTTGGAAGCTGCTGCTGAGCGGAAAGTCCCCGGTGGAATTCACTTCCCTGGGCCGCTGGTGGGGCAACGATCCTGTCCATAAACGACAGGCAGAAATTGACATTATGGGCGAGCAGGACAAAAATACCGCCCTCTTTGCCGAATGCAAATGGACCAACGAAAAAGTTGATCTCGGCGTGCTGGAAACGCTGATAGAGCGCAGCAACCTTTTCGCTTATCAGAAAAAGCATTTCTTTCTCTTCTCGAAGTCTGGATTTACAAAGGGATGTATCGAAAAAGCAAAGCAGTTAGGGAATGCGACATTGAAAACATACGCCGATATGATACATGATAAAGGCGATTGAAAGAAACCGCCTGTAATGAATGGGGAAATTTAAAACTACAATAATCAGATGTATTGTGAACACTGTGGTAATTCGTTGGATACTGAAACAGAAAGTATTAAGGAGTAACGCACATGGCATCATTAACACATGTCTGTATGTGGTCCGATCATGGCTGGAAACGGATTACAGCAGAGCAGGCAGCCAGGTTACATCCAGGCGGAACTGTATCTGCTCGCAGCGGGCTTTTTATGTGCGAACTCTGCGGACAATACGTTACGCTTACTGATGGCGACATTAATGTACGCTATTTCAAACATAGTACGTATGAAAAAAGTAAAGATTGTCCTGAACGTACATTTGGGTCCGGATACACTCCCTCTTATAGCTCGCAAGAGCACGATTTGCCAATCCGCATAACAAGTATATCATCATCTTCTTACAGGTTTGAGCTTGGTTTGATTCGTGCCCCAATAAGTTCTCTTAGCAAAGACTTTCGCATTGAAATCAAACCAAAGGGGGCCTCTGACGTATCCTTTGTTTTCGCCAAAGAACGGCTGAATTCTGATAGTATAACCTATCTTCCGATCGGTGATAGACCGTTTGAAAAGTATGCGCTCAATTTCAAAAACGGCAATGATCAAATTCGTGAATTCTGGCCGGCGGAAATCAATGGTATAGATCCGGAAGGAGCATTATTTGAAAAAAGCTCTGGGCAAAAGCTTTCATATGATGCTGATGTTGAGATCGGGAAAGAATACTATCTATTAAAACGCGGCCACCTGTATGTGAAAGCATATAACGGCATAACCATACGAGAAATCCTGCAGAAGCGAACCGGGTGGGAAACATGGAGCCTATATGAGATTTATGCGGCAGAATTTAACGAAGCCGCTGCTCGGTTCTATCTTGACTTTCATTGCCGCTTGACTGAGCATCCTGTTTCACTGCACCCGGTATGGCCGCTATTCATCGAAGGAAATTATGTAATTAAACACAATCAAAACAATATGTACATGCTGGTCGAAGGCAACGTGTCAGCGGTCAAAACCTTCCCTTCTGTAGCTTTGCGTCAGTTGAGTCATAATTCATCGCAAACCAGACTGTACGAGGTATCGTGTGCCGGAAGGCAGCAGTTAATTTCTGCCGGTCGAACACGGGCATTACAATACACATACCTTTGGAGAGAGCCGCTTGATCAGATGGGTATAGTGCCAAAAGTATCGGTTACTGACCTTACAGGCGCTGACGTTGCTTCTGGTGAAACGAATGTCTTACCCCACAGTAAAACGCTGCGTATCAAATCATCATTTGACGGAGAACTTATTATTTCCAACAAAAGCCATCTTGTGGATAAGCGAAAAATAACAGCTGATAAATACACGGAACTGGACGGGTTGGCCTTTGGTATTAGCATTCAAATTATGATCGGCTTTGATGTCGTTTGGCAGATTAACTTCAAGAAACAACGGTCAGTCAGGATCAATGAAGACGTTGAAATGCTAAAGCATATAACCAGCGTATCCGGAGTAACAATCCCAGCCCCGCATTCTTTGCGCAATATATTAGCAGGCATGCGCTCCTATCCAACAATATGCCGATGGATACGAATGTGTATAAAGAATGATGTTATAGATGAGCAGGCATACCGCAGATTGCAAGAGGCCTATCGCCGCATGACTACGAACGGATAAGGAGAATCGCTATGAATTACATTGAACTCCTCACTCAGGAAGAAAAGGTAAACCTCTGCGGAATCATGGGGGGAAGAGATTTCAAAGAACTATTCAAACACAACGAACGAGAATTTCAAAAAATACGAAAAGGATTCAGGGCCAAATCTTTAACTGAAGAGCTTGCGTTATCAATTGCTATCGCCAATGTGGACAAGCCCTTTATTGCATCATGGGTCAACGCAAGGGTACAGATTTGGCTTGATGAAATACAGGAAAATATAACAAAACTTGAAGGTGAAGGTTCTGCGCATGATATTGCCCTGGCAACAACGATGCTGGATTTCTTCTTTTCACATGATGTTGATTTGTACCTCAAGCTCGCAGGAATTACAATGGATGAAGTCTCCCGAACTGAACTTCGTACAACAATGGAGCGCATTGAATCTGACCGTGCTAAGGAAGAAAAGGATGCCGATCGCGTTAAAGCATTAGAGGAAGAGAAACAACGTTTACTCGGTCAAATAGAAGATTGCCATCAAAGTGCCAGTCTGCTAAAGACCGAATACGAGCAAAGGATTCAAGAGATAGAACAAGATAAGAAGGATTTAGAGTCTTCTTTGGCTGCGGCACAAGAGAAAATTTCAGAATTGCAAACATCTCTAACCGTTGCCAAAAGTGATGAGAGCAGCCACCTTTCGCAATACGACGATACCGATATTTCTTCTCTGCCCCCGGTTGGCAGCGAAGAAACCATTTCTTTGTGCAATGTGATTTCTGACTACAGCGGACAGAAATGGCTTATACGTTTTGCTGATTTGAGCCACAATGGACACTATCACATGTTCCATAGAAATGAAGAACTCCCACCCTACTTTTCAAATAGGGATAAAATCTTCTATAAGGACGGCCCTTCCACTGACGGCTTTTTTGGAATCTGGTCGTGGTCTGCAATTCCAAACGAAAAGGATCCTTCCAAGGATTATATTATATCAAAATACAATGTTAATCTTGATGCCATTGAAATAGCTACTATTCCAGAAGCCTCCTCTCTTGAAGAATTGATTCACCTGTTAAAAGACGGGTTTGTATACCAGCCACATAGCAGAAGAATCATGTTTTCTTTATACGCATCCAAAGGGCAATACATGGGCATTCTGTGCAGCATAAAGGAACTCAATGTTACCAATGGAAAGGTCTCCTTTGCTGAAGATTGCATCGAAGTACCAGTTTACGAATTCAACAGTGACAATATATTGCGTTTAGAAAACGGCCTATCTTTTTATAGAAATGCGTTTGCCGGTCTTCCGAATAAACTTTATCAGTTAAAAAGCCCACTCGATATTGTAAAGAATATTGTTTTCTCATCCATTTCTTGGGCAACCTATAAAACAAGAGGATATACTCGTGCTGAGTATAGAAGTTTTAAAGATTTTCTCGGTGCGATTCCGGTAGAAAATATAGTACAGAGAATAGAAGCTGAATGCCGCTGTTCTGATTCTGTGGCAAAAGAACTTTTGAATGAGTTCCTGAGTATAGTCTGGAAATATGTTGATGGTGACAGTCTGGAAGACGATGTGATCCTCTCGGCTATTTCCGCAAGCTCTGAACTGCAGGAAAGAACGAAAGCTCTTATTCGTGCGGATTGGGAAGCAGAGAACAAAGGCTTACTGGCAGACGCTCAAAAGGAACTCGATGTGCTTAATGCCAAGCTGGAATCTGTCAATACCAGTTTGACTGAGGCTCAGGAAGCCTTTAATAAAACCAAGCTGGAAGAAGAAAGACTTTCAAGCGTAATAGCTGAAAAGGAAAAGCTGGCTGAGGATGTTGAAGCAGCAGTTGCTGATAGAATCGAAATGGCACGTAAAAATGCAGCAGGCTTCATTGCCAACATGGCTTTCGTTGACAGACATCCGAATGAGGCTGCAGCAAAACAAACGCCTAAAGCAGTTGAAACTTTGGCCCAGCCCGTGGCTTCTCAATATCATGCCTATTCGGCAGCGAAGGAACTCGATGATCTCGAAGTCCATCACTCTTGGAATGAAGTCATTAACACAGCTTCGTTTGAGTTAGGCGAAGCAGGCGTTGCAGATAGATACAGAAATGGTCTTGCGGCTTTCTTATGCGCTGCCTACATTGAAAGACAACCTATTCTTCTTGTCGGACCGAATTCAATCGATATTTCGAAAGCGCTCTGCGCAGCAATAGCGGGACATAAGCATGGAATGCTCTCTTGTGAGGGTAGTTATAGCAGCCATGTGCTCCAAGAATTGGGGCATGATGGCGAGGATATCGTAATTATCAACAATCTCTTTGCAAGCGGGTGGATGAATCGACTCCCTGAGATTCTTTCAAATAAAGATATATTCTATATTGCTACCCATCCCTACGCAGAGGATATTCAAGTTGAGCCTAAAAGCCTGTATGGTTTTATACTGCCACTGTTCACAGAGTTTTTTGTAGACAATAAAGCATCTGGTAAGTACTATGGCGGATACTTTGCAGATGACTTTAAACCATACGCAGCTCAACCAGCATCAAGCAAAGAATTGAGAATCCTGCCAAGACTTTCGTTGAGCACATTGGTGAAAAATCGGATTAATAGCGTTATTTCTACCATGCATGGCATCCACTCTTCCACAACAGCGGATGAGGAGTTTATATTCGCTATTCTTCCAATTGCATATGCAACACTTGAACTAAATGACCTCACGGAGATGATTGCAGACCCGCAAAAAGGTATTGAACTATCCGCAAGCCTTAAGCGTGATCTGCGGTTTATCTTAGGAGAACTCTGATGAACAAGTATAATGGATTGCTTTCAGCAGTGGCACAAAAGTATAACATCCGCAGAGCCTTGCAAGAAGCTGAAAACGATTGGAAGACACGATTGATTTATAGTGTCTGCGGAATGATGGCTTATGCATCACTTTGGGACGAGACGGAGGATGAACCCGTTTCCATTGTGCACTTAAAAAGAAAAGTCCGTAGCATGCTGTCAAGTTATAAATCGATGTATCCAGAGCTCTCCAACAGCTTACCGTATATTTCTGCAGAGCTTGAAGATGAAATTGCCGGCCAATTCTTAAGCACTGGAATGGTTTATCACCGTCCCAACCGAATAGCCCCATCCATGAAACACGAAGAATCACATTGCAATATTGTTTTTCAAAGAGGTATTGGCCTGAATAGTATCTCTTGCGTGTCCGGCATTGGATTCTATTCAAAGCTGGAATGTATATCAAACCCAGACGGGATTAAAACAATGTTTGGCTTGGAACAACAGACTTTGTGGGACTTGTGGAATTCAACATTGACCACTGCTTCCTGGAAAGCAGCCCCGTCACTTGAACAAAATACTGAGTATCTTCGTCTAAAGCCTCCTTTTTCTCGGGGTTACTGGGAAAATAAACCGGATACTACGGGTTTGGTTTCGATACTTCGAACCGGAATAAAAGGTTCACAGTTGTACTATCTTTATCGATATTCTGACAATGCAATGGAGATTAGTCCTCTCCCGCAGTGGCAGGTCGAAAACTATCATTATAGGTCTCTTGCATGTGCCTGCCTCCATAGTTATGGGGCGTTACCGCCGATAGAATATGTCAAAGATGGCGCATTAGTTCATATACGGATGAATTATCTGCTACCACCACATGAACTCGAATTTGTGAAGCTTTATAGCTGGCCTGAGGTATGTACATCGCTTCCGTGCGATTTCAAGCGAAAGCTCTCAACAGAAGTATTTTCCGCTATGAAAACGGTTTTGTCTGATCAGGGATATGAGTTTAAAGGAGAGATGATCTGATGCAAAACGGAGCAAATTCAGTTCATAAACTGTTACGAACAGAACTGGAAGATTACATTAAGTCTCAGTATTTTGGTAAATCCCCTCTTCTTCTTTCAGCCCTAAGCAATCACATTGACGATGAAGGTTTACTATATCAAAAACCGTTTATTGAGTCATCTCCTGCATATGTCACTGTACCCAACGGCATTAATACAGCTTCTATAGAGCCCTGGATGAAAGAATACTTCTTACAGCTGGCGCAGGCTGGTATCGGGGTCTTCCCATCTCCATTTGCTCATCAGATTTCTGCGCTCGAAGCGGCAACAAAAGGCGAAAACCTATTTGTATCAACAGGTACTGGTTCCGGTAAAACCGAGTGTTTTATGTGGCCTCTTCTCGCAAAAATGGCCACCGAAGCTAGGAACTCAAAGGAATCATGGGCAAAACGAGGCATTCGCACAATCATAATGTATCCTATGAATGCCCTGGTTTCCGATCAGGTCAGCAGACTCAGAAGGATGATTGGAGACCCCGATAAGAAGTTTATCAAAATTTTCCGAAGCACCTGTGGCGATAGTGTTCGACGGCCCCAGTTTGGTATGTATACCGGCAGAACGCCATATCCTGGAGCTCAGCCTTCTACAGAACAAGACAGAAAACTTGAAAAAAACTTTAGCGAGAATGTCATTTCCCCAAAGTGATTCTGAAAAAGAGTTTTTCAATCAGCTTCTCAAAGAGGGAAAGATTCCGGCGAAAGCAGATATGAATCAATTTCTTCAGGGACTTCACGAGAGCAGGCACATTCCAAACGATGAGGATGCAGAATTAATAACCCGCTTTGAAATGCAGCAGTTTTGTCCGGATATTCTCATCACAAACTATTCCATGCTCGAATACATGCTACTGCGACCCAGAGAGCGGAAAATCTGGGATGATACCCGTGAGTGGCTTGCATCGTGTAAAGAGAATAAACTGTTGTTTGTAATCGATGAAGCACACATGTATCGTGGCTCATCGGGCGGTGAGGTTGCTTTATTGATTCGCAGGCTCTTTCATAAACTCGGCATTAGCCGTGATCGTGTACAGTTCATACTCACCACCGCAAGCATGCCCAATAAGAATCAGCAAGATTATGATTCAGTAATGAAGTTTGCGAATGAGCTCACAGCTTCCGACACAGAAACGCAGTTCCGCTATCTTACAGGTGAAAGAGAAGTTATTGATGGACAGCTTAAGTATGGCATACCATCCGAGCTTCTCTTGAATGCAGATCCAGGTGAATTTGAGGACAAGGATGAATTGAAACTGTCTGCTCTTTTATCGTTCTGGCGTCAGTTAGATGGTTTTGATCGTACCCTTAACTCCTTGGAAGCTGTTTGTAATTGGATGTATGGCAATCTGGTTTATTACCGTCCATTCCATGAACTCATCAAGTATTGCCGAGGGAATGCTGTGTCCCTAGGTGAGCTGGCCACTGGTATTTTCCCAGATCTCGATCAAGAAAACGCACTTAAAGCGGTTAGCGTTCTTTTGGCAATTGCTCCACTTGCAAAGAATGCCAAAGGATCTGTTCTTTTTCCAGCGCGCATGCATATGCTTTTTAAAGGAATTTCCGGCGTTTATGCCTGTGCTAATGCAGATTGTAATTGCTCTCATACAGAAGGAGGCCTCACTCTCGGAGAAATATATTTGTCGGATGGTAATTTGATTTGCCCACACTGCGGCAGTGTTGTATACGAACTATACAATGACAGACGCTGTGGCGCTCTGTTTTTCAAGGGCTATGTACTTGAAGATGATGCAGAATTACATGGCAATGTTTACCTATGGCGTTATCCTGGCCAACTGATGGATCACCGAATGAAAGAGGTGCATCTATTTATTCCGACTGAAGATTTTGAGCTGCCCGTAAAGCAAGGGAAAAACGCCATCAAACCGTGTTATCTTGACGTTAAAAGTGGGTTTATTAACTTTACAGACGACTCCTCAGCCGGAAAACCATGGGTTAGAAAACTGTACTACTGCAATTACTCTGCGAAAGGAAGGCCGCAGATCATAACATTCCCGACTTGTCCGCATTGCAGACATCAGCTTTCCACATCACAACTAACCTCATTTAGCACACGCGGTAATCAATCTTTCTTCAATTTGATAAAATCACAGTTTCAGCTGCAGCCTGCTGTGCCAGGGAAAAACGAAGATCCTGACCGTTTCCCTAACGAGGGACGGAAAGTGCTGCTGTTCTCTGATAGTCGCCAGCGCGCAGCGAAATTAGCCAGGGACATGTCTGATGCTTCAGATATTTCTGCAGCAAGACAGTTGTTTGCTATTGCAATCAAAACAATGGAAGAGCAAACAGTTGAGCAACCCATGAATTCCCTATATGATTTCTTTTGCCTTGCTGCCGGTCAGCACCATGTACAAATGTTCCATTCTGATGAACGCATAAAATTCGCTGAAGACTGTACTTCTGCGTTGAATAATTACAGTCGATGTGTAAAACGAGGGAGAGAATATACTCCACGATTCACTATTGCGAATGCACCTGTACAGATGCAAGAATACCTCCTTAGATTGTTTGCAGGCGGCTATAATACTTTATATGACTCTGCCACAAGCTGGATCGAGCCTACTGATCAAGCGCTGTTCGATGCGGTCAATGCTCTTGATGAAAATCACATAAAGGTAACCGAGAAAGAGTTTATCGATGTTTTTAATGCTTGGATGCTGTCTATTTGTGATATGTATACTGCCCTGGGGCATACCATCAGCGACACGGTTCGATTGAAGGTTCGCCCAAATTATGGTGGTTACGGCCTTGAAAAAAAACTGGGAGTTTTCCAAGGTGATCCGTGAAATCATGGGTTGGAGTGACGGAAATGAAGCTGAGATGGCGTGGAAACGTGTGCTGAAAGAAGCCTTCCTCGATGCCGCACAACCCGACAATGGGAAACTATACGTTGATCTTTCCAGAATTAAGACGCGTTTCGATACTATGCATGCATGGTATAAATGTGAACAGTGTTCAGAACTAACACCTTTCGTTCTGAAACACAAATGCCCGAGCTGCGGTTCAACTCGCATCCATAAGATGGAACCTGAAGAATACGAAGCGCTCAGTTTCTGGAGAAAACCGGTTGAGGACGCAATTCAGGGTGAGCCAATCCATGTGATTGATACAGAAGAGCATACTGCTCAGCTATCGCATAAAGATCAACGGGATGATCTTTGGAGCAAAACCGAACAATATGAACTGCGCTTCCAAGACTTGATTCAGGAAGGTGAAACCCCTGTTGATATCCTCAGCAGCACAACTACCATGGAAGTCGGTATTGATATTGGCTCCTTGGTTGCGGTTGGATTGCGGAATATTCCGCCAATGCGTGAAAACTATCAACAGCGAGCAGGTCGTGCTGGCCGGCGTGGATCCAGCTTGTCTACAATTGTCACTTTCTGCGAGGACGGGCCACATGATACATTGTACTTCAATGATCCTGTTCCTATGTTCCGAGGCGATCCCCGCAAACCGTGGATTGATATTCGAAGCGAAAAGCTTATCCAACGCCATTTAGCTATGGTTATCCTCCAGGGGTTCCTGGCTAAGCAAAATATGAGCCTTGATACGATTCCTGCCGCTGCTTTCCTCCAAGATTATCTTGATGATTTCAAGAACTACCTATCTTCTTATAATCCTGATAGTGATAAGCTTCTGGTGCCTATTGGGGCTGCTTTCCATTATTCAACATTTGAAAAAGAATTCAAAGAAGCTTTTGAAACTCTGAAAGAAAAATGTCAGGCTCATCCTGAGCTATTTGGGGTGGATGAAGGCGCCAAGGAAGGCGAGGCAAAGGTCCTCCTGGATGCTCTTTATGAAGAAGGCATCATCCCGACATATTCGTTCCCGAAGAATGTTGTAGGTACTTACATACCAGATATGTATGGGAAAATCCTCTATGAGGTTGACCGTGGGCTTGATGTTGCTATTGGAGAATATGCGCCTGGCAGGGCAATCGTTGTGGATAAACAAACATATCAGATTGGCGGATTCTATTACCCCGGAAGTGAACGCCGTCACGGGCAAGCCTTAACGCCAGCTCGTGCCTATACCGAAGACCCGAATTATGTGAAGCAGGTCATTTCTTGCGCAGAGTGTGGATGGTTTGGATTGATGGAAGAAAAAACAAAGCATTGTCCATTCTGTGGAAACAAGGATCTAAGAATCTCGAGAGAAATGATGCGCCCTTGGGGTTTTGCTCCCAGAAATGCCGAAGCAATACCAGATGTTCAGTTGTCAGAAGAGTATACCGCCGTGCAGCAGCCTCTGTATTCAACGCTTCCGGATGCCGAAGAGATGAAACTTGCTCCGGGCTGTAAGAACATTCGTATTGCTTCTCGTACCAATCAACGCATTATTATGCTTAACAAAGGTTCAGATGATAAAGGCTTCATGGTATGCAAGGACTGCGGAGCTTCTATGCCTGGTGATAACATTACGGTTCTGAACGATATTAACAGGCCATATAAGTCCAAGTTCGCACGAAACAGATGCCGCCATGGTAATTCATTTAACGTGAATCTTGGCTATGACTTCATTACGGATATGCTGGTACTTGAATTCACGATTGACGACAAAATCATTGATGCGCGGCGGTATGACAATCCATGGCTTAGCCGTGCAGCCCAATCTTTAGCCGAAGCACTGCGATTGGTAGCGAGCAAAAAGCTCGATGTTGAGTTCACCGAACTTGTCACTGGCTATCGACTCAGAAAGGGAGCTGAAGCATCTTATGTTGATATCTATCTTTATGATAGTCTGTCAAGCGGAGCTGGTTATGCTGTCAGTGTAGCTGATGTAATTGATGAACTGCTATCCGACATGAAGGAACTGTTGAGCTCCTGTGATTGTGGATCTGCATGCTCAAAATGCCTGAAGCACTACAGGAATCAGTATGTACACGGTATGCTTGACCGCTTTGCAGCGCTTCAGCTTCTTGAATGGGGGATTGAAGGAATAAAAGCATCTCCTATCAGTCCCGAAAAGCAGATCAGCATGATCAGGCCATTGGCAAATATTCTTAAACAGTCAGGCTGTGAAATTTCCACTGATGGTGAGATCACCGCAATTGGCCACAGAAGCAAAAAGAAGATCGTTATCTATCCAGCGATGTGGGTTGAACCTCATGCATCCAACACTGTTTTCGTAAGTGATGCATATATAAAGTACGCCAAGCCATATGCTGTCCAAAGAATACTCGATAATACTTGAAGTAGAATGATGCTTCTACGCAGTTGCCTATGGGAAAAAATATGGATCTCACCAGCATCTGATACTCAGCAGGAGCCTAATAATATGCTAGCTATGAGCTTTCCCTATTACAGGATTATCCAATGTAATTACCCCATCACCTGCTGCACCCGTCTCAGATACTTCGCTGGGATGGGTTTTTCCAGTTTCCAGACGATATTCATGGGCTTGCTGCCGGTATGGCTGACATAGGTGGCTTTGCCCAGGAAGGTATAGGGCGAGGTGCCCAGGGCGTCCTGCTTGAACTCGCGGACGAACAGCAGGATCCTTCCGCCTTGCGCGGCGTGATGGATGTACCGGCGGCCGGTAGGCGAATCGGCCGCGGTGGTGGACTGGCTCTGCCAATGGAACAGGGAGGGACTGATGGCGTAGTCCTCATACATGGTGGTGGGCGAATAATCCTTGTCGCTCTTGTTGAGGGTGATCAGGAACACGTCGATTTTCTTCTCCGGCAGATACAGCACACCCTGACGCATGGCGCTGAAATTCTTATAATCCAGCGCGGCCAACAACTGCCGTTGGGTATAGGTGCAATGCACATCCAGTGGACATTCAAAGCCCAGGTCGGTGGTGGAATCAATAAAGTCGATGTTGTTGTACTGATACCGTAGCAGCTCCTGCAGTTCGCCCAGCATCACTGAGCTGTCCGCCAGGCTGTACAGCTTTTCCAGCACCTCGTCATTGTTCCAATCCTCGGCATAGCTGTCCCACACCGTCATATAGAACATTTGCAGCATCCGCTGCCCCAGCGGCGGCAGCTTCGCGAAATCCACATCGTCCAGCCGGGGCAGAATGTTCAGCAGGAACTGAATCCACCGGCGGGAATCAAAGGCCGAAAAGCGATAGAGCACCTTGCTGAGAGTCGCTTCGATCTCTTCCGTGAAGTCCTTCCGCACACCGGCTTCCACGCACAGGCGGGCAAAGGTGACGCCCTTGCTGTAGATATCTCCTGGCGTCAGATGATACCAGTCCAGGAAGCGTGAAAAGGTCAGTTCCTTTCCGCTGTCTTCCGCGAAGGAGCGGATGCGACTGACCAGTTCGCCGTGGCCCCGGAAGCTGCGGCTGATGTTCTCCAGGACCGCGTGGGCAGCCTTCTTTTCCAACTGAATGTAGCAGCCCTTGGGTGCGCCGGTAAAGCCGCGCTCGATTTCTTCCTTGACGCTGTGGTGGTCATCGCCCAGCAGCGCGGCAAACTTCTCCTCGAAATTGTAACGCCGGTTGGCAGCGCCGATGAAGTCCAGCACCGTCAGGCAATCCTTGCCTTCGCTGAGGCGCAGGCCGCGGCCCAGCTGCTGCAGGAAAATGGTCAGTGATTCCGTGGGCCGCAGAAACAGTACTGTGTTGACCTCCGGAATGTCCACGCCTTCGTTATACAGATCCACCGCGAAGATTACCCGCACATCGCCGCTGATCAGCTTATCCCGGGCAGTGCGGCGCTCCTCATCGCTGGAATGACTATCCAGCGCCATGGCGGGGATGCCGGCAGCATTGAAATGATCCGCCATGAAATGGGCATGCTGCACCGATACGCAAAACCCCAGGGCCTTCACCTCGTCCATGTCGGCGGCATAGCGCACCAGACTTTGGATCACGTGATCCGCGCGGCGCTGGGCTGCTGCGCCGGACAGAGTATAAACGTTGCTGAGTTCCGTCCGGTCATATCCACCCCGCACCCATTTTAGCTCGTTCAGGTCGATGGTGTCGGACACGCCGAAATACTGGAAGGGGCAAAGCAGCTTCCGGTCGATGGCTTCCGGCAGGCGGATTTCCGCCGCAATGCGGTAATCGAAGAAGCGCAGGATGGACTTGCCGTCCATGCGCTCCGGGGTAGCGGTCAGGCCCAGCAGCACCTGGGGCTTGAAGGCTTCCAGCGCTTCCGCATAAGAATCCGCTGCAGCGTGGTGGGTTTCGTCGATAACGATATAATCATAATAATCCGCAGGTAGCCGCTTCCACAGCGCCTGAGAGTTCAGCGTTTGCACGGAGATAAAGAGATAATCCAGGTTTTCCGCCTGATGGCTGCCTACCCACAGTTCGCCAAAGTTGGCGTCCTTCAATACGCCCTGATAGGTGGCCAGGCTTTGCTTTAAGATTTCTTCCCGGTGGGCGATGAACAGCAGCCGATTGCGCGCCTGGGGATGGGCTTTACGCCAGCCGCGATAGTCCAACGCCGCGATCACCGTTTTGCCCGTACCGGTGGTCGCTACCACCAGATTGCGGTAATACCCGCGCACTTCCCGCTCCGCCCGCAGCTGATCCAGGATGGCCTGCTGATAGGGATAGGGGCGGATGTCAAACAGGAACGCCTGCTTCTCATCCTTCCATTTTTCGCCTTTCAGCGCTTCTGCCAGCCGGGGATGGGCGTCGGTAGTGTAGATTTCAAATTCATCCGAGTTCCAATAGCTGTCGAAGGTGGCGTTGATCTTCCGCAGGGTATCCGGCTGGTCCATGGCCGTCAGCTTCAGGTTCCATTCCAGGCCATTGCTCATGGCGGCGTTGGACAGGTTGGAGGAGCCCACATAGGCGGTGGTAAAGCCGGTATCCCGATAAAACACATAGGTCTTGGCGTGAAGCCGGGTGCGGGCGGTATCGTAGCTGACTTTGATTTCCGTATTGGGCAGCGCAGCCAGCTCGTCGATGGCCTTCACTTCCGTTGCGCCCATATAAGAAGTGGTGATGACCCGCAGCAGCCCGCCCCGGGCAGTAAACGCCTGGAGGGCATCGATGATCAGCCGCAGGCCGCTCCATTTCACGAAGGACACCAGCATGTCGATCCGGTCGGCGCTGGCAATCTCCTTTTGCAGCTCGGTGAACATTTTCGGTTCATGGGCCGCCCCGGTGAATAAGCTGCTAACCGCCATGGGCGTTTCAGGCCGGGGCATCTTGGCAGCGGTCATGCCGGTGATGCGGCTCGGATCGTTCTCCTGCAGAATTTGCAGCAGCTTTTCTGCCCGATCATCCACGGACTTTTCGCTCAGATCCTCCCGCTGTTGAGACAGCACATCCAGCACCTTGTTCACCAGCGCGATCCGCTGGACCGATTGCTCCTCCGTCCCGGCGGGCATCGCTTCCAATGCTGCCCGCACTGCTTCTGCCACATACCCGGCCAATGCCTGCGGCGCTTCCGCTGCGTCCAGCTTCTCCACATGCTTGCAGGCATCCGAAACAGACGCCAGCTCCCGGGATAAGGATTGGCTGATGATCTGTTCATAGAGGCCAGGTTTAAGCATACAGCATCCCTTCTTTTATTACAGTATTCGTTTTCGATACAGGGTGTTACTAAGCGGCAGAGTTATCTGTTCCCGTTGTTCATTTCTGTTACGACAGCCGTGATGCAGGCATCAAAAGCCATTTGCTGGTATTCTGGAGCGATTTTGCGGGCAGAGTCGAAATAATCGTGGATCGCTTTCACTGCATTCATGATCTCCTGGCGTTGCTCAGTGTCGTGCTGCTGCCAATGAAGATGCTGAAGATAATCCTGATTAGCATATTGGGGATTGAACAACTGATTGTATAGTGGATTCATATCATGCACACCTTCTAATAACTCTCGTTTATCAATTCTAACATGGCCTACATACTCAACATTTCAGTTATAAGTTCTTTTGTTAGAGTAGCAGAACGACTTTGAAAATGCGTCTGCCAAACACATTCTTTTACATACAACTCATGAGTCATAGTTATTTGATTGAATCCCTGCCTCCTTGCCTGTATAACATAGGCTAAGAAATCATCCACATATGAATGCAGATTTTCAATTAGCAACTTCATATAGGGCATAGACTCGCCATTGTGAACAATCATATTCCTGTTTCTATATATTCTCATCACTTGCCATATCACTCTTTTAGAATGCTTTTCAACAAACTGATATATGGATAATGGTGTTTTCAAGGCTTTATTATAGTATTCAATTCTTTCCTTAAGCAGAGGAAAGGCTGTACAACAATCTAAAAATTCTTGTCGTTGCTGAGAATACTCGTCGAGCAGGCAGAACTCACATATTTTTTGAACTCTCTTTCCTTCATCTTGTTCAGTTCCTATGATTTCTGTGTACTTAGTTTCTGAATAGTTTTTTATATCACTTTCTAATTGCAGGAACAGGCTATATAAATACTTGCGTTTTAGTATAGGAACTAAGCGCACACATATTTGTTGAATCCTATCGTTGGTATGTTTATTGCTTATGTCTAGTATAACCTCAAAAATTGACCATAAATCTAATAATTGATTTTTGTCATTTTTGCTGTCAAGGGAAAGATCATGTGCCCTAATAGCATTGAATAAAGCATTAAAGTCAGAAATAGACTGACTCTTTACAATGCTTTCAAAAGCTTGAGCAACTTCTTCTGTTTTCTTTTCTATCGTTTGCCTATTTGGCGTTTTTGCCCGCTGAACAGGGCTTACTTCTTCGTTTATAATAAAGAATTTCTGCGACTCATCGTATACACCAAATTGTATTTTCTCTAAATCAAACTTGTAATTATGATCGAACATTCTGTATATTGAAACATTATCAATGATCAAATCTTTTATCGAATCAACCGCTGAAAATGGATCTTTCGATTTTTTGTGAAAAACAATATACTTCTTTGGTTTTTTTGCCTTAAAGAAAATGGCCTCATTATGCGTATGACCTTTCATTGCATATTCGTCTAACATCGTTATATTATTGAGTGTCTTAAAAAACTGCAGTGATCCTTTGTCTGCAACTAGAATGATTTCATATGTATTTTTCTGATGCGAAAATATAGAAAGGAAATCCGAAATGACGTCAGGTGAAATAATTGACACCCTGCTTCGATAGAAAAACTGATTTGCTTGATAAGTAATGTATCTGGAACTGTAACCTTGATTAACCAATTCAGTAAGAAAAGATTTTGTTTGGCGAAACAAGTCTAATTGATCTTGCGGATCATTACTTTTTACTAACGCACATATATCCTCAACTAACATATCTGAATACCATGAAGAACGGAAGTATTTATTCTGTATTGCATAAACTGCATTTTTTGCATCTTGAAGGTTTAATTCTTCTGTCTTTGATATTCTTCGATAGCTTCCATTCGGTTGCATTTTCATAAAATAGTCAAGCGGGTTTTCTCCATGCTTGATAAATGTAATATCCTTCTCCAAAGTAGTATAAAGCTCCTCTATAATAGGCTTTAGAGAGCCTTCATTCACTCCAGATCTTTCAATCCCATTTATCACATTAATAGCATCTAAGCAGAGAAAGTGACTGTTTAAAGTAGATATTCTATTTGATGGAATTGAATAGTCAAACAGCAACTCATTAACAAGCTGTGCGAAAAAGAGAAGATTTTTGCAAGCCTCTATATTATTCCACTGTGAAAGATCGCCCTGTTTCATTGTGCTACTCCTTTCTTTTTTGCAGTTGGTCTATCCATCAACATTAGCTGAAGTATATTGCAGAGTTAGGCCATTTATTGTGTTTGCTCATTTCTGCCTACCTCTCCCACAGGAACAAGCTGCCCGGCCTCTGCCTGGCGCAGAATCCGTTGTTTCGCGTCATAATCATTAAAATCGCCCTGAAGCGCCCGTTCTACAACCATTGTTTTAGTCTGGCCGGCTTCTTCGCTGACTTCCATCAGTTTGCGGTAAAGCGCTGCATCAATCTTGATATTCAGACATGCATGGCCTTTTTTTGCGCGCGGCATGGTATTCCCTCCGCTCTTATAAAATCTCAGTTTCATTATAATTGATTTTGCTACACGAATCAATAGCTTCTTTCGTATAATTTACGTGTTTTGTCCAATCATGCGCCTTGGCAATATAGCCAGGGTTTTCTTTTTGCGAAATAAGACAGATTTCAAGCCTTAACAACATGCTGAAGAAGAAAATTTTCAAAAGTCATCTGTAAGTGTTTCCAAAATCGCTGATTTTCGCCATGTAGATTTGAGGGGAGAAAACAGTAAGGATGTTCCCCGCTGATGACGCCTTCGAAAGGCTATGTTACGCGGCAGAAATCAGCCTGTTAGAAACTTACTGGAGATGGTGTCACTTGCTCCGATTTTCACATAGAAGGGAAGCGGGCAATATGGAGCCGCTAACAGGAGATGATGCTGGCATGATTCGCATGGGTGATCGATGACTGTTGATACTCGTGCGAAGCAATTTGAAAAAATTTTTCGAAAGAGGTTTCCAAAAGGCCCGATTTTGGACATTAGATGATGAATCACGTGCTGAAAAAATTTCCCGGAGGCGGTGTCAATTTACCCGGTTTTTCCCATGTAGGGGTGAGGGGTGTCTGGCTAAATGTGCAGCGTGAGTTTCGCCCCGGCAAAAAAATTTGCTCAGGTGTTTCCAAAATCGCTGATTTTCGCCATTTATAGGCGATGAGTTTTCCCTCATCATTCGCTGGCATCGCCAGCGAAGCGCACCTTGACAACCAGGGCCACGTTTCCAGATCTGTCCAAACCGCGAAGATCTTCCTCTTCGGAAGGGAGCGCCGAAAGGACCGGCAGTGAGCCAAACAAGGTTTCTTGCCAGAGGCAGCAGTGATAATTAAGCCCGAACCAAACAACAATGAAATGAATCTTGGCCAAAAGCCACCATGACAAACGAATTTCAAGGATTGGAGGAAGAACAGTGACAGAAAAACAAAACCGCACAATTCACTACAGCTTCAAAGCAACGCCGGAAGAGGACGCCATCATTCAGAGAAAGATGAAAACCTTCGGGATCACCAATCAATCAGCCTTCATCCGCGCCATGGCATTGAACGGATATGTGCTGAAGCTGGACTTGCCTGAGCTGCATGATGCGGTTCGCCTGATGGGCAGCCTGAGCAACAATGTCAATCAAATCGCCAGACGGTTAAGCGAACACGGTTCCATCTTTGAAACGGAAATCGATGACATAACAGATCGGCAGAAAGAACTACGGACAATACTGAGCAGCATTCTTCACAGACTGGATCAAATTCAACATTGAAAGGAGCACTCATGGCAGCCACTTGCATCATGCCTATTCACATCAACAAAGGGAAAACTGCCCGGCAGAGCATTACTGCCCGTTTGGATTACATCATGAATCCGAAAAAGACGGACGGCGGAATTCTGGTTTTGACTTACGCTTGCTCGCCCGAGACGGCGGCGGATGAGTTCATGCTTTTCCGCCAGGAGTACCAGACGAACACAGGACGCACGCAGGAAAACGAAGTGATCGGCTATCATGTCCGGCAGGCTTTCAAACCCGAAGAGATCATACCGGAGGAAGCAAACGAGATCGGAAAAGAGCTGGCATCCCGGATGACCGACGATCAGTTCGCCTACGTCGTTGCGACACACATCGACAAACACCATATTCACAATCACATCATCATTTGTTCCACCGACCTGGAGGGGCAGCACAAATATCGGGATGTGAAGCAATCGGCAAAGGATCTGGCGGAGATCAGCGATTCACTCTGCCGGGAACACGGCCTGTCGGTGATTCAGAATCCACAGGATAAGACCGTTACCTACGATAAATGGCAAGGCAATCAGCGAAGGTTCACCCATCGGGATGAGCTACGAATGATCATTGACGCCGTGCTGCGGATGCAGCCTGACGGCTTCGATGCGCTGATGCAGTTGCTGGAAGATGCCGGTTGCCGCATCAAGCGCGGCGCGCATATCAGCATCAAGCTGCCGGAGGGAAAGCGATATATCCGGCTCGATACCCTTGGATCGGAATACGATGAGACATCCTTGCGCCGGACGCTGGCACATGATCATGTGCACATTCCGAAAATCCCACGGGGCGATTTCAACGGAAGTCAGGTCAAGCGATTGATCGACATTGAAACAAAGCTTCACGCCGGCAAAGGAAAAGGTTATCAAGTCTGGGCTGAGCGAAACAACATCGACGCAAAAGCGCAGATGGTCATTTTCCTGAAAGAGCATCAGATCGATTCGCTGGAAGAGTTGAACGATCAGATTCAGGAGCTGACCAATCAGCAAAAAGAGTTGAAAGCAGCTCTCCGGGAAAAACAAAACCGAATGAAGGAGATCAACCGACAGCGGCAAACGATCCGGGATTACAGTCGAACAAAAGAAGTTTACACCCAGTATCGGGAATCCGGCTGGTCGGTGAAATTCTATCAGGAGCATCGGCAGGAGATCGAAGATCACAGAAACGCCCAGGCGGTCTACTCATCTCTCGATGGAAAGATACCGACGCTGAAAGAACTGACAGCAGAGTACGACGGGCTGAAGGAACGGAAAGAAAACGATCAGGCAGCACTGGACGAGCTGAAACCGAAGCTCACAGACCTGAAGCATATCCGGTATAACTACGAAATTCTGGAACGGGACAGTGCACCAAATAGTCACCAACATGTCATACCAAAAGATCACCACTACGATGAACACGGTGCCGACCACGATGACGAATCCCGCTGATTCGCATAAAAACCACAGCGCTTGCGCTGGTAAAAGGGGCTTGGGGGCCAGGCCATCCAACAAGCAAAGTGCAAAAGGTGCTACCTTTGCCCTGCTTGCTACTATGCTCCGGGGCTGGTTTCGGGAGAACAGGGAACCGTGTTCCCGAAAAAAAGAAATTTCATTTCGTGAAAACTTTTGGCCCAGAAACCCCAGTAAAACCGTTATTTTAAGAAATCGGAAAGACACAAAAATGCCAACAAAGCCTTACGCCGCAACGCTTTCCGAAGTTTTCAAAACGTGAAAACGATTTTGAAGGCCATGTGATATGGTGGCTGTGAAAGCCGAAGGTTAAGGCTTTATCCCCACGACTTCCCGTACAGGAAAAGCTATCCTGTGCGTTGACATAAAGCCGTCCTGCGTCATGCCGTCGCGAAGCATGATCCGAACGCAGGACGGCGGGATGTCCTCCTGCTGTGTGATCGGACATACAGCAGAAAGCACAACAGAAACATCAGCAACAGGAGGAAATAATGAGTTTACTTTTTACCCAAGTCAAATCCCAAGTTACCACCCGTCAGGCAGCAGAGCGCTACGGCGTTCCCGTGAATCGCAGTGGCATGGCCTACGCTCCATTCCACGATGACCGTCATCCTTCCATGAAAATCGACGAACGGTTTTACTGCTTCGGCTGCCACACCACCGGCGATGTGATCGACTTCACGGCAAAACTATTCGATCTTTCGCTGTATGACGCGGCGAAAAAGCTGGCGAATGATTTCAACATTCAGCCGCTGCCGCCGAGTCAAAGCACACCGATCCCGAAGCTACCCGCTGCTGTGATCGAAAGAAAAGAGGAACAGAGCGTACTCAAAATCCTGATCGAATACGAGCGGCTCCTGGAGAAATGGAAGGAAGAGTATGCTCCCTCTGATCCCACGGATGAAAATATTGATGACCGATTCGTGCATGCTGTTCATCACCTGCCGCCACTGAGCGATGCCATTGATCGTCTGCTTTCATCCGACCCGGACGAGCGGAAAGCAATCATGGATCACATCAGGAGCACGGATGCTGTTGCAAAAATTGAAGAGATCCTCAACGAAGGATGTCAGGAGGTGAAGAACAGTGGCCCAGAAAAAGATCGAGCGGCTTGATTCCTGGCCCGAATGGTTCACAGGCAAAACAATCAATGAGCCCATCTTCTGCCGTGAATTTCTGGAGCGTCACAAGCTGGCCTACACCGAGAATTCCTTCTTCACCACGGAAGGCAGGGTCACCAACGAGGACGCCATGCGGCAAACCATTTATCAGCAGCTGGAGCCTTTCATCGTCACTGGGATGAGCAAAAAGGTGGATGACATCATGAAGGATCTTCGCATCAAAGCCCAGGTGACAGGCTTGCTGCCGCAGACAGACCGGGTTCATGTGCAGAATGGCACGGTGTTTCTGGACGGCAGCTTCATCGAAGCGAAAAATGAAATTGTCCGCAGCCGGTTCCCTGTTCGGTTCAATCCGAAAGTGAAAAAGCCGGAGCGCTGGCTGAGATTTCTGTCAGAGCTGTTTTGGCCGGAGGACATTCCCACGCTTCAGGAGTTCATCGGATACTGCCTGATCCCCAGCAATGCGGGGCAGAAGATGATGGTGATCAAGGGCAGCGGCGGTGAAGGCAAGAGCCAAATCGGCCATGTGCTGTCCCGGATGTTTGGCCCGAACGCGAAGGACGGAAGCGTCGGAAAGATTTCTGAAAATCCTTTCGCCCGTGCCGATCTGGAGCACATTCACCTGATGATCGACGACGACATGCGGCTGGAAGCGCTGAAGCAGACGAACTACATCAAAGCGATTGTCACGGCGAAGGGGAAAATGGATTTGGATCGTAAGGGCAAGCAGAGCTATCAGGGCTTCATGTACGCCCGCATCCTGGCCTTCTCCAACGGCGATCTGGTTTCCCTCTATGATCGCAGCGACGGCTTCTTCCGCCGTCAGCTGATCCTGACGACGAAGCGAAAGCCGCCGAAGAGAATCGATGATCCCAATCTTTCGGAAAAGCTCTGTGAAGAAATGGAGGGCATCCTTCTCTGGGCGTTGGCGGGATTGCTGCGGCTGGTGAAGAACAACTTCCAATTCACAGAGAGCGGTCGGGCCAAGCTGAACCGGGAGATTGTGAAGAAGGACGCCAACAACATCGAGCTGTTCCTGGAATCGAAGGGCTACATTGTCCGCGATCCGGAACGTTCCATCAGCTCTAAGGATCTGTACGCCGTGTACTGTACCTGGTGCGATGAAAACGCCTACCCGCCCATGAAGCGAAAGACGTTTGTGGAATATCTGAGCGCCAATGAGGAGAAGCTCGGCATTCACTACACCACCCATCTCACCAACAGCGCAGGCCGCGAGGTGAGAGGCTTCAGGGGGATCGGCTCCATCATCAGCCCGTCGGGTTACATGCAAGGCGGATGGCAGAAGGTCGATCCTGATGACAACCCGTTCAAAGACGCATAAAGCAACTTTTGCCCCAAACAAAGCGTCCATGCGTCCGGACGCCAGGGGAGAAAAACCAACTCTGTGTAACATCACCGGACGCATGGACGCATCAAAACGGGGAAAAAGCGCTTCTGTGCATTATGGGTTTTCACAGAAATCAAACAAGTCTTGTTACCTGTTGAAACGCTTTGGGAAAGAAAAAAACCTTATTTTTCAAGGGCTTCCGGGCACGAAAAAGGGTGATTTTGAAGGCAGACGATAAATATATCGTCTCCCTCAAAAATGGGGTTCTAACCGGTAACAAAACGGCAGGAGCAGACAAAAGAAGAAAGTTTACAACTTTTTATTGCTTTAAAGCGTGAAAGGATATTGAAATGATGAGAAACAGGCTTTATACTAAAGATGAGGTTCTTCAGGTCGTTGAGGCAGCGCTCAACGCCTTGGATAGCACCGAGGCTCCTCTACAGGAGCCGGAGCACCTTGACAACGATATATCGCAGAAATCTTCGCCTGTGAACGCAAAAGTTACTCTGACAGTCCCCGAAGCTGCTGAACTGATCGGAATCTGCAAGCCCACGATGTACGAGATGGTACGTGCCGGCAAGGTGCGATCTGTCAAAGTCGGGAAAAAGATACTGATCTCACGGCAGTCTCTGATGGACTGGCTGAAGGAAGGAGATTCCTATGAGGAAGCGTGCTAATGGCGAAGGATCAATCAGGAAAAGAAGCAATGGCACCTGGGAAGCAAGGGTCGCCGTTGGGGTGAACCCAGAAACCGGGAAGCTGATCAGCAAGAGCGTGTACGGCAGAACCCAGAAGCTAGTCAGGGAAAAGCTGAACGCACTTCAGAAGGGAGAGCAGCAGGCGGTCAATCCGCCTGCTGCTGGTCCCGGAATAGCCTCGGAAGTAGCCAACGAACCAGAACAAAAAGAAATGACTGTTGGCGAATGGCTGGACACCTGGCTGAAGGAATACCTGGCAGATGTAAAGCAGGGGACAAGCATTCATTATGAGTCAGTTGTTCGGCTGCATCTGAAGCCGGCACTTGGAGATATTCCCCTCAGTCAGCTGCGTACCCCCATGGTGCAAAAGTTTTATAACAAGCTCAGGGCTGAACAACGAAGCCCCAAATATATCAAGAACATTCATGGCGTCCTGCATCGTGCGCTGGACATGGCTGTCCGGGTGGAGTATCTCGAACGCAATCCGACCAGCGCCTGCATTCTGCCGAAGGTGGTGGAAAAGCAGGTGATGCCGTTGGATGCCCCTGAGCAGAAGCGCCTCTTCATAGCACTGAAAGGCAATCCCTTCGAGGCCCTGTTCCTGACGGCGGTCTTCACGGGAATGCGGGTTGGAGAGATTATCGGGCTCACCTGGGACTGTGTGGACTTTGAGCACGGTGTGATCCACATCGAAAAGCAGCTGGTGCAGACGCGGGTCAAGGGTCAGGATTATGTGTTCGGTACCCTGAAGAACGGCAAAACCCGCGTGATTGCCCCCGCCCCTTCGTGATGGAAGTGCTGAAGAAGCACAAAGCGGATCAGGATGCACAGAAGCGCGAGATGGGCGACCTGTGGAATGAGGGTAAATTCCCCGGCCTGGTGTTCAATCATCCGGATGGCAGCCACTATTCCCAGCCGACGATCTGGAAGGAATTCCAGAACATTCTGGCAGCGGCCGGTCTGGAGCATCACCGGGTGCACGATCTGAGGCATACCTTCGCGGTGAACAGCATCATGGCGGGAGATGACATCAAGACTCTGCAGGAAAACATGGGGCATTATTCCGCGGCATTCACCTTGGATCGGTACGGGCATGTGACGGAAACGATGCGTCGGGAATCATCAAACAGAATGCAGGCATTCATTGAAAACATGTGATGATTGGGTATCGTTTGGGTACGGTTTGGGTATTTCCGCGCATACAAAAATCGGAAACCCTTGTAAATCAAGGGTTTCCGTGGTGCGGGAAACAGGACTTGAACCTGCATGAAGTTAGCCCTCACTAGAACCTGAATCTAGCGCGTCTGCCAATTCCGCCATTCCCGCATTTGGTCAGCGTCAAAAACTCTGACAGTATTTATATTCGACGTATTTTGCAATTTTCCTGCTTGCTTTTCAAAAAAAATTTATTTTTTTGCGGATTTTTTCGGGAATCTGATTTTCGCATAGATTTGTGCTTATCATGCAGGGGTTTCGCCTCTGCGGAGGCGACCAAAGGGCTTTCCGATCGCCCTTTGGAAACCTTCGGCGCCGCCACTTTTGGGGTATTTGCGGTTGAATTATGCCGTAGCTTGAAAAGACGAAAGGAAAGCTAACTACACAAATGATAGTTTCGATAAAAAACAAGTAACATGGGTGGCGGGCGAAGGGGTCAAGGGGGCGACCGCAGACATTCGCCTGTTTTCATTGCCCCCTTGTCGCGTCCGCAGACGCGAAACCCTCTGCATGACAAAGCAATGTTTATGTGGAAATCACGCGAAACACGAAAAAAAATCCCCCGCTGCCAATCCAGACAGCGGGGGCAAATCCCTTAGATGCAGTGATATTCCTTGAGCAGCTTCTCGATGTCCGTGCCGGAAATCTTCTTCAGCACTTCCTTCAGCGCCAAGCGCTCCATCAGCGGCAGATCCAAGTCGGTAATCTTCTTGCCGTCGCGCAGCTGCACCGTCGCGTTCAGCAGGTCGCGGATGTCGTAGGTGCTGCCCCAGACCTCCGGAACGCCGCGGTCAACGTTCAGCAGCGTGTACACGGCAACCATCGCGGTACGCATGGAGTACTCCGTGGTGAAAATGGTGTCACGCGGCACCTCCGCGAACTGACCGAGGAAAGCGAAGTTCACAGCCCCTTCCGGCACAACGTCCGGACGGTCGCCCGCGGCGCGCGGCATGAAGAACGCCGTGATGTAGGGCATCATGACAGGCACCGTGTTCGCACTGTGCTCCGCCAGCTCCTCGATTTCGCTTTCCGGCACGCCCATGTGGTACAGCCACTCCATGCAGATTTCCTTGCCGGTGCAGTCACGCATGGGCTTCTTTACATAGTCGCCGGGCTTATCGGAGAACAGACCGTACACCCACACGCACAGCTGATTCTTCGGCTGATCGCGGAACTGCTGCTGACGGTTCAGCGTCCAGGACATCAGCCAGCTGGAGTCCTTCACGGTCACAATGCCGCCGGTGACGGTATGACCGGAGAAGGGGTCGCGCTTGCAGATTTTCTGGATATACTGCGGAATCTTGTCGTCCAGCGTGGTGACGGTTGCGCTCATCCAGTTGCTCTGCTCCGGATCGTAGCAGAACTTTTCCGGACGGCCGAACGAAGCGTCCTGTGCGGCAATCTTCTTCCACAAATCCCAGCCGTTGCCGGGCTTCAGCTCCGGGTCAAAGGGCGCGGGGGTGTTCTGGCTGCCGTAGGTGCTGCTTTCGACGCAGCCGCCGTTGGTGATGAACAGCAGGTCGTTTTCGGTCAGGTCGATCACGTCGGTCTGACCGTCATGCTCCACGGTGATGGAGGACGCCTGTTTGCGCGTGGCGGTAACGTCAAAGCGGACGTCGGTCACCTTGGTGGCGTAGTGGAACTGCACGCCATGCTCCTTCAGGTACTTCTCCATCGGCAGGATGATGGATTCATACTGGTTATAGCGGGTGAAGCGCAATGCCTTGAAGTCCGGCAGACCGCCGATGTGGTGGATGAAGCGCTTGATATAGAGCTTCATTTCCAGCGCGCTGTGCCAGTTCTCGAAGGCGAACATCGTGCGCCAGTACATCCAGAAGTTGGAGGAAAACACCTCGTCGTCGAACACGTCGGTGATACGCTTGTCATACAGCTGCTCATCCGGCGTGAAGAAAAGGTGCATGATTTCCATCGCGCCCTTGTCGGAGATGGCGAACTTGCCGTCCGTGTGGGCATCCTGCCCCTGCTTTTCGGTCGCGCGGCACAGGGAGAAGTTCGGGTCTTCCTTGTTCAGCCAGTAATACTCGTCCAGCACGCTTGCGCCTTCGGTCTCAATGGACGGGATGGAGCGGAGCAAATCCCACATGACCTCGAAGTGGTTGTCCATTTCGCGGCCGCCGCGCATCATGTAGCCGACATCATACTTCCGGCCGTCGCACGCGCCGCCGGACACCGGGTCTTTCTCGAAAATGTGGATGTGCTCGCCCTTCATCTGACCGTCGCGCACCAGATAGCATGCCGCCGTCAGGGATGCCAGACCTGCGCCGACAATATAGGCGCTCTTGTGCTCAACGCCTTCCGGCTTCTTGGGATGGGCAAAGGCTTCATAGTTGCCGCTGGAATAATACATAAGTTCGTCCTCCTTCAATCAGACGCAGTGGAGAAAAATTATTGTTCATCCGAAGCGCTCTTCATCTCGCTTCGTGTCTGTATGATACCCCGATTTTCCCCGGAATACAATAAACAAACCGCAGCCGGTGTAAAAAAACCTGACACAAACGGCAGTTTGATAAAGGCGCCACCGTGCAATTCGGCGGCGCGTCTGGCGATGTCTTTTCCGCCATCTGCATCATGCAAATTCCTCGATGTACCGCCAGTAAACCTTCGAAATTTGCATTTGCATCTGACGAAAAATCCATACGTTAGCCGACCACCTCATTTGTGCGGTGTTACCTTAGGGCACTACCGCACAATTCGTCGGCAGCGCTGGCGATGCCTTTTCTGCCATCTGCTTCTTGCAGAAATCTCGATTTACCTCCAGTAAACCTTCGATTTCTGCAATCGCATCTGACAAAAAATGCATTCGCCATCGCACCAACTCATTCGTGCGGTATTGCCTTAGAATTGTACTGCATCATTTTTCCTGAGCAAAACTGTATGCCAGTTCGATCCAATCAAATAATTTCTCGTCCAAATCGGATGGACTGCTGATGACAAAATGTGTTGTCCACCGTCCCGGATACGGCTCGGTTTTTGCCGCCACCCGGTCAGCTTCCAGCGGTGCGGACAGCCTCAGCGTCAGCACAAAATAGTCTTCGGGCAGTTCTGATTTCTTTTTTACCTTCAAGAAGGACACACAGGCATAAAGGTGGCGATTGCAGTATGAAATTTGGGATTTTTGCACTTTGATTCGGCTTTCAGGGAATCTGGCAAGCAGCTTTTCCTGAAAGCACTCATACAGCGGATAGACAGCTTGATGCCGGTCAAAGAAAAAAAGAGTATCTTGTAGCGTTGTGTCCATTCTGTGCCCCTACGCAAAATTACTGTTTAACGATTTCTTTTTCCGGTATTCTCTGTCCCTCGGATTTCCTCATGATAGAAATAATCCACGATCACCGGATGTCCCTGCGGAACTCTGCCATAAGGCATTTCATTATCCACAAAGGGACAATCATACTTCTCAGCCATTTCCTCAGCTTTTGCTTCAAGCGCTTCAAAGTAGCTGCGGTTATGCTTGTTATAGATCTCATCGTAAAGCGGTACAAGATTAGGATATTTTCCGGCGATATAATCCATGATCGTCTTTTTGAAACCGCCCCGAAGATTGAGGTTTTCGAGCCAGAACAGATCGCACTGATCCTTTACCCGCTCAAAGATTGCTTCAAAATCCGTGATACCGGGGAATACCGGGGATACGAAACAGACTGTACGGATACCTGCTTCATATACCTGCTTCATAGCAGCGATGCGCCGCTCAATGCTCGAAGCAGAGTCCATATCGTTCTTGAAATTTTCATCCAGTGTGTTGATCGACCATGAAACGGT
>ERZ779889.992-NODE-992-length-31342-cov-3.497427_pt1 | contig 31342 bp, 36 predicted proteins | sample MGYA00511030_ERZ779889 | MGnify/ENA primary metagenome ERZ779889 (study PRJEB29588, sample SAMEA2160616) | human gut metagenome | biome: human gut; feature: human-associated habitat; material: faeces | place: Denmark | collected 2008/2010 ... | reverse complement strand
CCGCCACTTCCGCGCCGCTCATGGCCTGTTTGCTTTCATATTCATGCAGGACAAACCGGATTTTCTTTTGTTCCAGCGCCCGGACGGCATTGGTCTTTTCTTCTTTTTTTCCCATCTTACTTCTTTCTCCGGATTTCCGCCAGCGGATTGGCATCCATCGCCTCCCGCACCTGCTCGTTGTTCACATGCGTGTAGATCTGGGTCGTGTTCAGTTGTTCATGCCCCAGAATTTCCTTTAAAACCCGCACATCCACATGGCCCTCCTGATACATCAGGGTAGCCGCCGTATGCCGTAGCTTATGGGTGGACAAATGCCGGTATTCCAGGCCTGCCTTGGCAAGATATTTGTAAACGATGTGCTGAACCGTCTGTTTGCTGACTCTGGTGCCTCTGTTGGAAATGAACAGTGCATTTTTTTCCTTGATCTCCCTAACTCCCCGGACCTGCAAATAGGAGGCCACTGCTTGTCTTGAGGCATCGTTCAGATAAATGACCCGCTCCTTGCTTCCCTTTCCGATGACCCGCAGTTTGGTGAAATTCCGGTCCATATCCGACAGATTGATGCCCACCAGCTCGCTTAACCGCATACCGCAGTTGAGAAACAGCGTAAGTATGCAATAATCCCGTTCCCGGTTTTTGGATTCCTCGTCATCCTCCACGCTTTCAAGAAGCTCCACGCTTTCCTCCAGACTGAGGTACTTGGGCAGCCTTTTGTCCATTTTCGGAGTATTGATGGCGGCGGCCGGGTTCACATCCAAAAGCTCCTTCACATGAACCAGATACTTGAAGAAGGACTTGATGGCCGAAAGCTTTCTTGCTCTTGCCGCCGGCTTGTTGCCCCGCTCTTCCGAAACATAGCGCAGGAAACGGAACACATCCTCCCCGGTAATGGCCCGTAATTCCTCAACCGAAAAATCGGCAATGGGCTGACGGTCCAGCTCTTCCTTTGTGGGAACTTTGGAAATTCTGCCGGCACGCAGATACTGAAAAAACATGGTTAAGTCCGTGCGGTACTGCTCGATCGTCAGAACCGAACGGTTCAGATGGCTCATATAGTTGCAAAAATTGTTCAGTTGTTCGGGATATTCCATATGCAACCGCCTTTCCGACTGCAGAAACTTCTTTTTAGGGAATTGAGAAAAACCCTTGCATTCTGCCTGAAAATAGATTAAAATAAGAATACAAAAGGCGCCCCTGCCCGATGTGCGGGGAATTTTATAAGGTGCCCAAAGGAGAAACGAGGATCGATTATGCGCATCATCCGGAATAATTTTTATACAGTGGTCAAGTTGTGGATCAACCAATTCGGCGTTATGTTTTTGGGCTTTCTGGTGCTTTTGCCCTCCGCCGGAAGCAAGGTGCCTGACTGGGTGATGCCCGCCGTCAGCCTCTTCACCGTGCTCTTCTATCTGGTGCTGATTTTCTGGGTCACACTGGAGGTGGGTCTGCAGGACAATGTGCGCTTGGAGTGCGGGCGCATCCGGAAGCAGTGGTATAAGGGAACGGTTCTGGCCCTTGCCGCCAATCTGCCCTCACTCCTTGCCTCGGTCATCGCCTGCATTTCAAAGGCGCTGATTCCGGGCGTGGACTACTTTGCGTCGGCCAACGGAGCAACCGGCACCGCCGCCAATTTCTATTCCATTTCCACCATGGTGAACGAGGTTCTTCATGTGATGTACAAAGGGTTCTTCCGGTTCTTCGGGTTAGACACCGTTCCCTTCATCTATGTGTTCACCGTGCTTCTCTCGCTCATTTGCTGCACTCTGGGCTATAATGCGGGCACCAAGGGAATGTTTGCTTCTCTCTTCGCAAAGAAAAAGGAAAACTGAATCATAGAGGACAACCTTCATCGCATAGAGTAAACTATCAAACAAAAGGAGTTTACCCTATGAAAATGTCCATCGTGCGCTTTACGGCGCTCTTCTGTGCCGTCTCTGTTCTTTTCGTTCTGTCGGTGCTTGCCCTTTCCGGGCAGTTGGATCAGTTGGTCCCACCTATTTTACCAAAAGATTCGCCCTCTGTCAAGGACGAGGGCAAAAAAGTCCTGATTCTTGACGCCGGCCACGGCGGGGAAGACGGCGGAGCGTCCGGAGTGAACGGCACTCTTGAAAAGGAGCTGAATCTCCAATACGCCTTGGCCGCCAATGACCTTCTTTCCGCCTGCGGCTTTAAGGTGCTTCTGACCCGGAGCGATGACCGGATGCTGGGCGACGGTGAAAAGGGACACAAAAAGCTGGCGGATCTGCGTTACCGTCTGAACCTGGCAAACAGCCATCCGGAGGCACTGCTCATCAGCCTGCACATGAACAAATTTCCGCAGGAATACTGTAAGGGCATCCAACTCTACTATTCGCCGAACAACGGAGAAAGCCTTCCCTTGGCGCAGGCCCTGCACCGGCTGGTAAAGGATTTTCAAAAGGACAACAATCGGGAAATCAAAGAAGCCACTTCCGCCATCTATCTTCTGGATCGGGTGCAGATTCCGGGAATTCTTGTGGAATGCGGCTTTCTTTCAAACAATGAGGAAGCGTCGCTTCTGAAAACCGAGGGCTACCGCAAAAAGCTGTCGGTTCTGCTTTTGGGCGCTCTTTCGGACTACTGCTCCCCCAACGATCGGGTCTGAACGATGAACACAAAAAGAAGGAATGTACTATGGCAACGGGAAAAAGCAAAACAGTCTATGTCTGCAGAGAATGCGGCTACACCAACGCCAAATGGATGGGGAAATGTCCCTCCTGCGGGGAATGGAACAGTTTAGAGGAAACCGTCGTTTATCCGGAACCGTCCTCCCCTGCGGCGGCCCGCCATGAGGGCTTCTCTTCGGGAGCGGAGAATAAGGCACAGCCCTTTGATCATCTGGAATTGCCCGAATATATGCGGCAAAATACCGGAACCAAGGAGCTGGATCGGGTTTTGGGCGGGGGGCTGGTACAGGGCTCCGTGGTGCTTCTGGCGGGAGAACCGGGCATCGGAAAATCCACCATGCTCCTGCAGATCTGCCGGAACCTGGGAAACGCTTCAAAGGTTCTCTATGTTTCGGGAGAGGAATCCAAATGGCAGTTGAAATACCGGGCAAACCGACTGGGCGTGTCTTCCCCCAACCTGTTTGTACTTACGGAAACCAATGTGGAAAAAATTCTGGAGGAATGCGACCGGATTTCTCCGGAATATCTGGTCATTGACTCTATACAGACCGTCTACGACAGCCGGGTAAACTCGGCCCCCGGCTCGGTGACGCAGGTGCGGGAGGCCGCTCTGCGCTTCATCAACAAGGCCAAGAGCCAGGGAATTTCGGTGCTCTTGGTGGGGCATGTAAACAAGGAAGGCGGAATTGCAGGCCCCAAGGTCTTAGAGCATATGGTAGATGCCGTTCTCTATTTTGAGGGCGAACGGCAAAATGCCTTCCGCATCATCCGGGCAGTGAAGAACCGCTATGGTTCCACCAACGAAATCGGCGTCTTTCAAATGACCGACAAGGGACTTGCCGAAGTTCCCAACCCCTCGGAAATGCTTCTTTCGGGAAGGCCGAAGGGCGTTTCCGGCAACTGCGCCGTGTGTCTGGTGGAGGGCACCCGTCCGCTGATCGCCGAGCTTCAGGCTCTTGCCGTTCCAACCGTCTATCCTTCCCCAAAGCGCACGGTCAACGGTGTCGATTATAACCGGGCCTGCCTGATTCTGGCCGTTTTGGAGCGGCGTCTGGGACTGCGCTTTTCCTCTACCGATGTGTATCTCAATGTGGTCGGAGGCTTGCGGGTGGAAGAACCGGGGGCGGATCTGGCTCTGGCCCTTTCCCTGATTTCCTGCTTGAAAGACCGGCCTTTGGATGAAGAGCTGATTGCCTTCGGGGAATTGGGGCTGGCCGGGGAGCTTCGTCCGGTTTCCTTTGTGGAACAACGGGTCAAGGAAGCGGCACGCTTGGGCTTTACCACCGTCCTTCTGCCCAAAGGAAATATAGAAAAGGGAAAAACACCGCTTCCGGAGGGTATACGGGTGCTGCCGGTCCGCTCCATTTTTGACGCCTTGCAGGTTTTCGGAAAATAAACTGATTTTTGGGACGCTCCCTCTACTGCGCCTTTTCAAGGGCGGCAGTCCGTGGGAGCGTTTCCTTTCCAAGCCTTTCCCAAGCCTTTCCCAAGCCTTTCCCAAGATTTTTCCAAGACTTTCTTTCGGCAGTTTGGTTCTCCAAAGCCCGATTTGGGAAAACACCTCCGACGACTGGCCGCAGAATTTACCTGAATTTCGATAAAGCCGAGGGCAAAGCCACCCAAGATCCCCTCAAAAATGCCGGTCGGGATTCCGACCGGCATTTTTGAGGGGCTGTAAAAAACTCGCTTTTTACAGCCCCTTTTTGTATGAACAGTGGAGAAAGACCCTGCTCACTCGCTCTTTTTCCTTCCGAAAAGGTTGGTCTTTCGTTCCTCTCCGTTGTAGAGCCGCTTCATATTTGCCCTGTGGAGCCAAACGATAAAACAGGCGAAGAACACCGAGCAGATAATCACGGTGGAATAATCCGCTCCCTGCACATGCCAAGGCAACACCTTCCAAGCACCCTCCACCATCAGCGGAAGCAACGCCGCTCCGATAACCGAGCCCAAGGATACATATTTGGTTCCCCAGACAATAATGAAGAAAAATACGAACAGGATCAACGCTGCAGCCGGCTCCAAGGCCGTCATCCCGCCGAAAAGCGTTGCCACGCATTTTCCGCCCTTGAACTTGAAGAACACCGGGAAAGCATGTCCGATCATACAGAAAGCCAAAGCGAAATATCCGCAGCCGCAACCGCCCAACAGCATCCCGATGAAGGCAGAAAGAAGGCCCTTTCCGTAATCGCCCAAAAAGGTGAGAAGAGCCGGCTTTTTTCCATAAACTCTCAGCACATTGGTCATGCCGGCATTTCCGGAACCGTGCCGACGCACATCCTCGTTGCACATTTTGGTGGAGACCAGCACTCCAAAGTTGATGCTGCCCAGCACATAGGCAAACACCGCCATGAGCAAATAGGTCAGGTAGTAAAGAACCGTCGGGGGCGTTTTCACCGTCAGCACCCTGCCGTCCACCACCTGCGTTTCGGTGCTCCCCAAAACCTCGGTCACAATTCCGCCGTTTTCATAGAGCGATAAGAACCCGTTGAAAAACTTTTTGATCCCGGTAAGCTCCTCCTGCGGCTCGGCAGAAGTCTCCCCTTCGGCCGCCGTTTCGGTTTCTGCGGCGGTTCCGGTCTCCTCCCCGAAGGTCTCCAGACCCAACGCTCCGAAAATACAGAGCAGGGCCGCCGTGAGGACAAGAATTCGTTTGCAGAGTCTCATCATTTCAAACAATCCTTTGGTACATATTTTCAGAATCCGCAGTCGGTACCGCGACAGGATTTACAGATTCTGACGGTTTCTGTTGTAAGCAGAAAGCAAGGGTTTGAAAATCCTTTCCTTTCCCGAAAAGCCTCTGTCTGTGCACCTTTCTTCAGGCATCGGGAGCATGATCGCCCTTCTGCCGGATAATCAGCTTCAAAGGCGTGCCCTTAAAGCCGAAGGTTTCTCTCAGACGGTTTTCCAAATACCGTTGGTAGGAAAAGTGAAACAGGTCACAGCTGTTGCAGAATACCACAAATTCCGGGAGCCGGGTGGAGGTCTGCACCATATAGTAAATCTTCAGATACCGGCCCTTATCGGAGGGGGGCTGGACCCGGGCCACCGCATCCGCCAACAGATCGTTGAGCATACCGGTGGTCACCCGCATGGCGTTCTGGGCATCCACATAATTGATGAGCTCGTAAAGCTTTTCCAACCGCAGTCCGGTCTTTGCGGAAACAAAGATCAACGGGGCGTAGGTCATATAGCCGAAATGACGGTAGACCTCTTCGGTGAACTTTTTCACCGAATCGTTATCCTTTTCCACTGCATCCCACTTGTTGATCACAAAAATGCTGGCTTTTCCTGCCTCGTGGGCAAGCCCGGCAATTTTCTCGTCCTGTTCGGTCACGCCTTCGGTGGAGTCAATCATGATCAGGCAGACCCTCGCCCGCTCCACCGCCATCTTTGCCCGCAGAACGCTGAACTTTTCAATCCGGTCCTCCACCTTGCTCTGGCGTCGGATCCCGGCGGTGTCAATGAAAATATATTTGCCGTATTCGTTCTCTTTTCTCGTGTCCACGGCATCTCTGGTGGTTCCCGCCATGTCCGAAACGATCAGCCGCTCCTCTCCCAGAATCCGGTTGATGAGGGAGCTTTTTCCCGCATTGGGCTTGCCGATCACCGCCACGGTGATCACATCCTCTTCCTCTTCCTTCTCCTCCTGTTCCGGCAAATACTCCACGATCTTGTCCAAAAGATCTCCCGTGCCGCTTCCGTGAACCGAGGAAACGGGAATCAGGTCGTTTTCAAATCCCAATTCGTAGAACTCATAGAATTCAGATGGCAGAGCGCCCACTCCGTCCACCTTGTTCACCACCGGGATCACCGGCTTGCGGCTCTTCTGCAGCATTCTGGCCACTTCCCGGTCGTCTGCCGTCAGCCCCACCGTCACATCGGTCATGAAAACGATCACATCCGCCATATCAATGGCCAGTTCGCTTTGCAGGCGCATATAGCGGAAAATCGGATCGTCGGTTTTGGGCTCGATTCCTCCTGTATCCACCATCAAAAAGGAGCGCCCGTTCCAGGAAGTCTCATAGTATATCCGATCTCTGGTGACTCCCGGCGTATTTTCCACAATGGAGATCCGTTCTCCGGCTATTTTATTGAAAAGAGTGCTCTTCCCCACATTGGGCCTGCCCACAATGGCCACCACTGGATTCGCCATACCCTACCCTGCCTTTCTTCTGCTTTCTTCTTTCATTTCTTCAATCCATCAATGCCCTTAAAAAGTCCGCGCCGGTACAGTCGTTCAATTCCACCGGCACCTGCAATGCCTCTGACAGCTCCTTTAAGGAGGTTCCGTCCAAAAATAAATCCTTATCCTCCCGTAGCATCACACTGGGCAGAACCAACTTGCTTCCCAGAGGCTTGCCGCTCAACTGCTTGATCAGATCACAACCGCAGATCAGCCCCGCTACCGTGATGCTCTTCCCGAAGAATTCGTTTTCAATTCGGTACACATGGATGTGTGTATTGTAGCACAGTTTTTCCACCTTTGCAACCAGTCTGCAAATGTATTCATAGGCCGCAACACCGGTCGCCACCGACAGTTCCCTCGGAATCGATACAGTATAGTCCTCCTGGATATACGCCAGTTCTCCGTTCAGTTCCTCCTCCATGGAGGTCATCATCCCCACGCCGTTCTCAATCTGAGGATACCCGTCGTAGCTTTCGCCCCTAGGCAAGGTCAGTCCCGCTTTGATATACAGTTCATCGGCGCAATACACCAGCCCTACCCCGTGTTTTTTCCGGCATTCTGCGGCAAACTGCTCCACTTGGGAAATGATCTCTCTGCATTCTTCGGGAGAAAAAGGCTCTAAGGGATAAAGCCCCTCCCGGTGGCAGGTCATGCCGGCAGGCACCACGGAAACGCTTTCCACCGCCGGATACAGGGCTTCTAAATCCTTCATGGTGCGTTGTAGCTCTGCCCCGTCGTTTAACCCCTTGCACAGAACGATCTGGCAGTTCATCTGTACTCCGCCCTGGGCCAATAACTTCATCTGCCTTAAAATCTCCCCGGCAAACCGGTTTTTCATCATCTTTACCCGCAAATCTCCGTTTGTGGTGTGAACCGATACATTCACCGGGGTGATGTGCATCTGCACGATCCGCTGTAAATCCTCGTCCTTCATATTGGTCAGGGTCACATAGTTTCCCTGGAGGAAGGAAAGACGGCTGTCATCGTCCTTGAAATACAGAGTGTCCCGCATTCCCTTCGGAAGCTGGTCGATGAAACAGAATACACACTTGTTGCGGCAGCTTCGCTTTTCATCCATCAGATAGGTGGCAAATTCCAGCCCCAAATCCTCATATTCGCCCTTACAAAGAGAAATTTCAAGAATCTTCTCTCCTCTGTGCAGTTTGAGCGTCAGCTTTTCTTCAGTGGCGTAAAACTGATAGTCCAGCACATCGGCAATGGGGTGTCCGTTGAGCTCCAAAAGCCAATCGCCCTTTTGCACCCCCGCCCTCTCCGCAGGGGAGCCCGGAACAACTGCCGTGATCTCTGCCATAATATTTCCTCGCTTTCCGCCGGTCTTCCAAACGCCCATACACGAAAAAAAGGCGGAACAAGCCCGCCCTTTCCCAAAACGCCTCAGCCTTCGGTCTTTGAAATAATTTCCTTGCCCTTGTAGTATCCGCAAGCAGAGCAGACTCTGTGGTAGAGCTTGTACTCACCGCATTTCGGGCATTTTACAATCTCCGGCTTCTCCAGCTTCCACACGCTGGATCTTCTCTTATTCTGTCTGGCACTGGAAACCTTTCTCTTCGGAACTGCCATGATAACCTCCTATATGTTCTCAAATCAGATTTTCTGTTTTACCGGTTCTTTTTCCGTTCCTCAAGCAGCTTTGCAAAGCCGGCCATCCGGGGGTCAATTTCCTTCTTGCCGCAGGTACAGGAACCCTCGTTCAGGTCCTGACCGCAGTTGGGACAAAGCCCCTTGCAGTCCTCTCTGCAAAGATTTTTCATGGGGAACTCCAAAATCACCGCTTCGGTCAACGGTTCATCCAACTCCAGCATCTTCTCTCTTGCAATCAGATATTCGTCCTGATCCTCTGTTTCAAGAGTGCCGGAGAGCGCAATGCCCTTCTCATAATCCAAGGTCAGCTCCTTTGAAATCGGGCGCAAGCACCGATCGCAAAGAGTCTCGTATGAAAGAGTGATCGTCGCCTTTAAGGCAATATAACCGGCTTTATTCGTAATCGTGCCAAGAACACGAGCCGGTTTCGGGAAGGTGACACCGGCAAATTCTTCCCCGATTGTGAGTGGATAATCCAAGGAAAGTTCGTCGGTCTCGCCGCCAAATATGGGTGACAAATCCATCTTCATCATTCGCCTCTCGCCCTGTTTACAAAGCATCGCAAGGTTTATTATAGCACAAAATCCGGATTTGTCAAGAGTTTTTTATGCAATTTTTCACTTTAAAAGAGTTTTATAATATGTGCGAAAGGTAAAAGCCTCAACAACACACCTAAATGTGCGTAAGGTTATTGCCTTTCGCACATTATTTTTTTTGGCCGAAAAACGGAAAGGAGGGAAACCTTATCACTTGCAAATATTTTACCTATGAGGACAGGAAACATTTTGAGGAACAGTACAACGCAGGTGCAGCCCTGCCGGATATTGCGGACACACTCGGCGTGCATATCAGCACGATTTACCGGGAACTTAACCGAGGCAGCACAGGAGAGATTGATGCCAACGGCCGTGCCGGGTACGATGCGGAGCTTGCACAAAAAACAATGCTGGAAAGCCTTAAGAGGCGAGGCAAAAGACAAGGAGGCGTAAAACAAAATGAATGAGCTGCAAACATTCAGCAATGCGGAGTTTGGCGAAATACGCTCAATTACCATTGAAAACATCCCCTATTTTGTAGGCAGGGATGTGGCAAGCATTTTGGGCTACGCCAACACAAGGGATGCCCTGGCAAAGAGGGTTGACAGCGAGGATAAGCTAACGGGGGTAGCAATTTGCGACACCAACGGCAGAGAAACAAAGCCGGTACTTATAAACGAAAGCGGTTTATACAGCTTGATACTTACAAGCAAGCTGCCATCCGCAAAAGAGTTTAAGCGGTGGGTTACATCAAGCGTTTTGCCTATGATACGCAGAACGGGCGTGTATTCAGCCGGTATGGCTTTGAAAAACGATGACACCGTTGCGCCGATGAGGTTACTTTCCCCGGATGATTACCTTTCGGCTGCCAGACTTATTGCCACTTGCAAGAGTGAACGGCTGGGCATCGTGCTTGCACTTTTATCAAAAGGCGGTTGGGATATTCCCCAGATCGCAACCGGTGCATCCGTAAGACCGGACACCTCCGACATTGCCGAAAGAATTACACGGGTAAAAGCCAAAACGGGCATAAGCCTGCAAGAGCTCGGAAAAATAAGCGGCATAAGTGTTGAGGTTTTGCGCTCTTATGAAACCGGGCGGCGTTTTCCAAAGCAAGAAAGGTACACCTCCCTCGTAATGCTGTTAAACAGCCTTGAGGAAACGGCCGAAAAGGAGGATGGCGAACAATGACACCAGAACAACAGAGAGCCAAAGAGCGTAAACTTGCCGACATAAGGAAACGAAAAATAAGACAGCGTAACAACCGTATTGCGTGGCTCGTAATTATCGGCATTGTGCTTGTAATATTTGCCCTCGGCACGCTCTTTGGGTATCACCTTACAAGCCACACACCCGCCGGACAAGCTGACATAACGGAAAGCACACAGATTGCTGCCAAGATCCGTGCGGATGAGCCCACAGCAAAAGTAATTGAGCTCACAAGCACCGCAGAAACCCCAAAAGGTGTGCCGGGGCTGTCGCTTGATTATGACTTGCAAAAAGTAATGTATGAAAGCTGCCAAAAGTATGATGTACCTTTTGCCTTGGCTTTGGCCGTGGCAGAAAAAGAAAGCGGCTTTAACCCAGATGCCGAAAGCAGGACAGACGATCACGGCATTATGCAGATTAACCGCTGTAATTTTGAGTACCTGCGTAACAAGGGCATTGATCCCCTTACCTATGAGGGAAACATTGAGGCCGGCGTAATGCTCCTCGGTGAAAACCTAACCCGTTACGGTGATGAGGGGCTGGCGGTTATGGCATATAACTGCGGCCGCACCGGGGCAAAAAGGCTTTGGGATGCCGGTGTATACAGTACATCGTACTCAAGAGCCATTATGGAGCTATACGAAAAGTGGCTCGGAGTGCTGGAGGTACAGCAGTAATGGCTTATTACCACACCTGCCCGGATTGCGGTGCAAACCTCGATCCCGGCGAAAAATGCGATTGTCAAACAAATAAAATTTACATAACCAAGGAGGCTAACACCAATGTTAGAAATGAAAGTAACGATCACGGCTGCCACAGACCTTATGGCGGTGCTCAACAACATTGCCGCCGCACTTGACGGCAAAAACCCGCACACCGTTTGTAACCAGTTTGGCGCAGACAACAAGCACATTGACAATGTGGGCACCATCAATATGGGCGTTGGCGCTAACGCACAGCCCGCAACACCTACGGCACCGGTAAACCCTACCCCTGCACCGGTAGCGGCACCCGCACAGGCACCTGGTGCACCTTTGAGTGCGACACCTGCCCAGACGGCAACCCCGATTGCCCCCACGGTCCCTGTTGCCACGCCTGCTCCCGCCGTAACACCTGCGGCTAATGTGGCACCGGCTCCCCCGCCGTTCCTACCTCTGCACCGCAGTACACGCTTGATATGATTGCAACCGCAGGCTCGGCGCTTATTGATGCCGGAAAGATGGATCAGCTTATGGGGCTGCTCGGCAAGTTTGGCGTGGCAAGCCTTACAGAACTTGCACCCGAAAGCTACGGAGCCATTGCAAACGAATTAAGAGCCCTGGGCGCAGCGATTTAAGGAGGGATAACAATGCCAACACCGGAAAAACACGCTCTGCTGTCGGCATCCTCCGCAGCCCGTTGGCTGCATTGCACCGCCGCCCCTCGCTTTGAGGAGCAATTCCCGGAAAACACATCGGAATATGCGGAGGAGGGCCGCCTGGCTCACGCTATTTGTGAACTGAAAGTTATTAAGCACTTTACTACGCAGATTAAGCCACGCACTTACACCACAAGGCTTAAAAAGCTGAAAGAAAACCCACTTTACCAGGACGAGATGGACAAGACCTCGGATCTGTACCTGGAGCACCTTACCGAAAGGGCTATGCAGTATAACGCAAAGCCGAATGTGGCCGCCGAGGTGCAGGTTGATTTTGCCGAATATGTACCAGAGGGCTTTGGCACCTGCGATTGCATTATGATCGGCGGTGATACCTTGAGCATTACCGACTATAAGCACGGTAAGGGCGTGCCCGTATCGGCCGAAAACAACCCGCAAATGCGGTTGTATGCCCTTGGTGCTCTGAAACGGTACAAGCCCGTTTATGGCGGCAGTATCAAAAAGGTTTGTATGACGATAGACCAGCCCCGCATCCAGACGGAGCCAAGCAGCGAAACCATAACCGTTGAGGATCTGCTTGCTTGGGGTGAAAGCATTAAACCTATTGCCGCAAAGGCTTATATGGGGCTTGGGGCATTTTGCCCCGGTGAGCATTGCCGCTTTTGTCGAGGCAAGGCGAAATGCAAAGCCCGTGCAGACCAAAGCACCGCACTTGAGGAATTTAAGGATTGTGTACCGCAGAACGCTGAAAAGCCGCCCCTCTTTGGGCAGGGCGTGCTTACGGATGCCGAAATTGGCGATCTGCTTGTAAGAGGCCAGGAGCTTGTAAAGTGGTACAAGGACCTTGAGGAATATGCCCTCGGCACTATTCTCAAAGGCGGTACAATTCCCGGCTGGAAAGCCGTTGCAGGCAGGAGCAACCGCACCTTTACAGATACGGAGGCCGCCCTTAACGCCGCTATGGCCGCCGGGTATGATAAATCACTCTTATATGACCTCAAGCCTAAAACGCTTACGGAGCTTGAGAAACTTATGGGCAAAACCGAATTTGCGGACAAGCTCGGCAGCTTTGTGGTAAAGCCCATCGGAAAACCCACTCTTGCATTGTTTACGGATAAACGGGAGGCTTACAACCCTGCCGCCGCAGACTTTGCGGAGGTGGTAAACGATGGCTGAAACGGTCTATTTGCTTGATGGCACAATGGAGGTTGTGCTGTCCGAAAAGGATGTTTTTATTGATCGTCTTGTTCGTGAAAAGCTCGGTGACGATGCTGCCCGGTTTATTTCCGACTACATAGAGGAAATTGCAGAGGATGCAAAGTACACAGAGGAGGCACGGCAGGAGGCCGAAAGACCAGCCGATGGCTACCTCGCCCTCTGCCAGGGTGCCCTCGCTGCGTTAAGTGAATTAAAAGACCTTACGCACGAGGCACGCCTTGACAGGGCGAAAATTCAAAAAATTGTTGATGGTGCATACAGAGAACTGTACCACAACTTATAAAAACAAGGAGGCAAACAACAATGTTTAACGAAAATAACCCCCCCCGTGGACTTGAGGAAATGAAAGCCCGCAACCAAGCCAGCAATATGCTGGCAGATATGTTAGCCGAAATAATGCTTGAAAGCAACGCACCGGAGGAAATAAAGCTCGGCGTGCGTATCATTCAGCAGGGCAAAAAGGTTAGCAAAGCCGCACACGAAATTGCAGAGGCGTTTGCCGGTGATCCTGCCACTATTAAAGCAAGCGACACCGAAACCCTCAAGCAAGTGCTTGAGTACCTCGGCTTGGTAGAGGTAGGGCTCAAGCAGTTTATGGAAACAACCAAGGCACCAAATGCAAACAATGCACCGAATGAAATTTAATGTAATAAAGGAGTTTAAGAATTATGTACCAGAACATTGCAACCAAGGTATTAACCGGCGAGGTTAGGCTTTCCTATGTCAACCTTACCACCCCCAGGGCACCCCAGCAGGGCGGTGAGCCCAAGTACAGCGCTACGCTGCTTATCCCCAAGACCGATGCCGCAACCATTGCCAACATCAATGCCTCCATTAAGGCGGCGTATGAGGACGGCGTAAGCAAGAAATGGGGCGGAGCACACCCCACACCCAAGCAGATTGTGCACGATGGTGACGGGCTCCGTCCGTCCGGCTTGCCGTTTGGCGATGAGTGCAAAGGGCATTGGGTACTGACCGCCAGCACCAAGAGCAAGCCGCAGGTTGTCGGCATTGACAACCTCGATTGTGAGCTTGCCCCCTCGGATATTTACAGCGGTATGTACGCCCGTGTAACTATTAACTTTTTCACCTATGACACAGCAGGTAGCAAGGGCGTGGGCTGCGGCCTCGGCAATGTGCTTAAAACCCGTGACGGTGAGGCTCTTGCCGGTGGTGCATCCGCAGCCAGCGATTTTGAGGGGCTCGGCCAGAGCTTTACTGCACAGCCGGCCGCCGTTCCCGGTTATCCGCAGGCACAGCCCGCTGCTCCGGCTTTCCAGCCGCAGTATAACCCTGTTGTGCCCCAGCAGGCGTACACTGCACCGCAACAGCCCCAGGCGGCACCTGCACAGCCGCAGAGCCGTCCGGCGGTAAACCCGATCACAGGGCAGCCCTGGTAAAAGCAAAACAACAAGGAGGCAAACAATATGAAAACCCGCTTTGATGAAACAAAATACTGGATCACCGCTGGAGGCGAGGCGATCCGCTTGTGCGATATGGAAACATCGCACCTGTTAAACACCGTAAAAATGCTGTTGCAGAAACCCACACGCACGCAGGCAATGCTCGTTATTGATATTGAGCGTAATAGCCGAGATGCCGCTGTGTGGGTACCCAACCCGCAGGATCCCCGTATTCTTTCAATTCACAATGTTACGAGCCTTACGGCGGAGGAACTTGTGGACTATGTAAAAAGCACACCGCTTTATGCGGCTATGCTTTCGGAGCTTGAAACAAGAGGGGTAAACACGGATAACACGATCACGATGTTTGAAACGATGGATCCGCTACGGTAAAGGAGGTAAAAGAGTATGGATCATTTAAGTATTGACCTTGAAACATTTTCAAGTGTGCCGATACAAAAAGCCGGTGCCCAAAAGTACATACAAAGCCCCGACTTTGAGATCCTCCTCTTTGCCTACTCCCTTAACGGCGCAGAGCCGGTGTGCTGTGATTTTGCCCAAGGCGAAACACTCCCCAAGTGGGTTGCCGAGGCGTTGCTTGATCCGCAGTGCTTAAAACACGCATACAATGCGCCCTTTGAGTGGGGCTGCCTATCCCGGTATATGGGCAGGCAGCTGCCACCGGCGCAGTGGCGTTGCACAATGTTCCACGGCTTGTATGCAGGCTATACGGCAGGCTTGGATGCCACAGGCAGAGCGTTGGGCTTGCCGGAGGATAAACGCAAGCTGAATACCGGCAAAGCCCTTATACGCTATTTCTGCGTACCGTGTGCCCCATCAAAGGCAAACGGCGGCAGAACACGGAACTACCCGCACCACGCACCGGAGCGTTGGGAGTTATTCAAAGAGTATAACCGCCAGGATGTTACAACCGAAATGGAAATTGAGCTCAGGCTTTCGGCGGTACCCGTGCCGGACTTTGTGCAAAAGGAATGGGAAACGGATCTTATTATAAACAGCCGAGGCGTTGCTGTTGATATGGGGATGGTTGAGGGTGCCCTTGAGCTTGGGGCAACGGTCCGCAACACCCTTACAACCGAGGCTGTGAAAATATCTGGGTTAAACAACCCGAACAGTGTAAAGCAGCTTGCATCTTGGCTTGAAAGCGAAACCGGCGAGGAAATAAACGGGCTCCGCAAGGACACCGTTGCCAAAATGCTTGCCCGTGACGATAACAGCCCGGAGGTGCAGCGTATGCTTGAGATCCGGCAGGAGCTCGGCAAGACAAGCACCAAAAAATATGATGCCATTGAGCAGGCCGTGTGCCAGGATGGGCGTGTTCGTGGGCTTTTACAATTTTACGGTGCCAACCGCACAGGCCGTTGGGCAGGGCGTTTGGTGCAGGTGCAAAACCTGCCCCGTACCTATACAGAGCCGTTGGAGCTTGCCCGTGACCTTGTAAAAGGGCGTAAGCTGGATGCCTTAAAGTGCATTTACGGCAGTGTGCCGGACACGCTTTCACAGCTGATACGCACCGCATTTATTGCCGCACCCGGTAATGTGCTGATTGATGCCGACTTTTCGGCCATTGAGGCCCGTGTTATTTCCTGGCTTGCCGGTGAGGAGTGGAGGCTTGAGGTTTTCCGCACCCACGGCAAAATATACGAGGCATCAGCCTCGCAGATGTTTGGCGTGCCCATTGACCTTATAAAAAAGGGCAACCCCGAATATGCACTCCGACAAAAAGGCAAGGTTGCAGAGCTTGCCCTCGGCTACCAGGGCAGCACCGGCGCACTTATCAATATGGGTGCACTTGATATGGGCATACCGGAGGAGGATCTGCCCGATATTGTGAGCCGTTGGCGTGATGCCAACAAACGCATAAGGGATCTGTGGTACAAGGTGGATGCCGCCGCTGTGCAGGTTATCACTCAAGGCGGCAGCGTGGGCGTAAGCAGCATTATACTTGCCCACGAATGGGATGCAACCCAAGGCACCGACTATATGACAATAACGCTGCCAAGCGGCAGAAAATTGTTTTACAATGCCCCGCAAATAGGCGTAAACCAATGGGGCAACCCCTCAATATCGTATATGGGTATGGACCAGACCACAAAGAAATGGAAACGCATCGAAACCTACGGCGGCAAGCTCGTGGAGAATTGTGTGCAAGCCATCGCCCGTGATTGTCTGGCACAGGCTATTGAACACCTGGAGGCAGCAGGGCTGCCGGTTATATTCCACATACACGATGAGGTGGTAATTGATATAAGACCGTTTGCAGATAATGATGCAATGCTTGCAAAAACGGTTGAAATAATGAGCCGCCCTGTTCCGTGGGCTCCGGGCTTGCCCCTTGGCGCCGATGGTTGGGTTGGTAAATTCTTTAAGAAAGATTAGGAGGCTCGGCTATGCAGTATATGGGAGGCAAAAGCCGCATAGCCCGCTACATAGCCGAAATTATAAATAACACCCTTAACGGGGGGGGAGCGTTCAATGAGATACCAAGGCGGCAAGAGCCGTATAGCAACACCTTTGGCGCAGATCCTCAACGCTACGGGGGGGGCTTGCTTTGTTAGCCTTTTCTGTGGTAGCTGCTCCGTTGAAAGCAAAGTTACCGGCTATGACCGCATTATACTGAATGACAAGCACAAGTATTTGATTGCTTTATTAAGAGGTGTGCAGGCGGGTTATGAATTGCCGGAAACGATAACAGAGGAACAGTACCAGGCCATAAGAGCCGATAAAGATGCAGATCCGGTGCTTGCAGGTTTTGTGGGCTTTGGGTGCAGCTTTGGCGGCAAATGGTTTGGAGGATATGCACGAAATAAGGGCGGCACGAATTATGCCGCACAAAGCAAGCGATCACTGCTTAAAGACATGGCAACGCTCGGCGGCGCCGAGATATTCTGCGGTGATTATAAACAAGTACCTATACCGCCGGGGGCGGTTGTATATGCGGATCCTCCGTATGACAATACCACCGGTTACAATAACGAGAAATTTAACAGCACGGAGTTTTGGCGGGCAATGCGTTTGCTTGCCGATACCGGGCACACCGTTTACATAAGTGAGCAGACTGCCCCGCCAGACTTTGTGTGCGTGTGGGAAAAGCCCTTTACCCGCACCCTCGACAGAAACAAGGGCAACCAATTCAAGGTAACAGAAAAGCTGTTTACCTATATTTCACCGATATGGAGGCGGTAAAAATGGCTTATTATATGGCCTCTGTAAGCTGGGGCAAGGACAGTTTGGCAATGCTCCTCCGGCTGATATACGAAAACAAACCGCTTAACGAGGTTGTTTTCTTTGATACCGGGATGGAATTTCAAGCTATATACAAAGTGCGTAACGCTGCCCTTGGTATGCTGAAAGTAAGAGGCATTACATACACCGAATTAAAACCGGCAAAACCGTTTTTATACACAATGCTTGATAAGCCGGTAAAAGGCAGAGATCGCAAAGGTTATGGATGGTGCGGTGGCTTATGCCGCTGGGGTACAACTGAAAAACTCAAAGCACTTGACCGTTACGCAAAAAGCAAAAATGCAACCGTGTATATAGGAATTGCAGCAGATGAGCAGCAAAGGCTTGAACGGTTGGAGCCTTACAAAATCGCACCACTTGCAACGCTTTGGAATATGACAGAGGCAGAGTGCCTCCAATATTGTTACGATCACCATTTTTACTGGTATGAGGACACCGACAGCGAGGCAGAAAAAATACGCCTTTATGATATTTTGGATCGTGTTTCCTGCTGGTGCTGTTGTAATAAGAACCTCAAGGAATTGCGGAGCATATACAACTTTTTGCCCGAATATTGGCAAAGGCTGCGTTATCTGCAATTTGTGCTTGAGCGACCAATGAAAGGCTACTATAAAGGGCAGCCCAGGGGCGTGTTTGAGCTTGAGGATCGTTTTTCTAAGGAGGCAAACAATGATACCTTTTCCAAATAAAAAATACAGCGTTATATACGCAGATCCCCCGTGGAGCTACCAGGACAAGCGATGCAACGGCAATGCTGCCGACCACTACCCCACAATGCGTATTGAGGATATATGCAGCCTGCCGGTGCAGGATCTGGCGGCTGATAACTGCGTGCTTTTCCTTTGGGCAACTTACCCTATGCTCAAAGAGGCATTGAAAGTAATTGAGGCGTGGGGCTTTAAGTATAAAAGCATCGGCTTTCAGTGGGTAAAACAAAACCGTAGTGGTAACGGTTACTTTTTTGGCCTTGGGCGTTGGACCAGGGGCAATACAGAGCCCTGCCTTATAGCTGTTAAGGGTAAGCCACACAGGGCAAGCAACAGCGTAAGCCAACTTATTTTTGCACCGCTGCGTGCCCATTCCCAAAAGCCGGATATTACACGAGATAAGATCCGGGAGCTGATGGGGGGGGATCACTCTTATATAGAGCTTTTTGCAAGGAATACAACACCGGGCTGGGATGTCTGGGGAAACGAGGTAAACAAGTATGGCAACTAAAATATACATAGCCGGAAAAATCACCGGCGATCCCGATTATAAAACAAAGTTTAATACCGCCGCAGAGGCGTACAAAAAAAAGGGTTACACCGTGCTTAACCCCTCCTGGATGCCGCAGGGTATGCAAAAGGCAGATTATATGCGTATTTGCTTTGCAATGATTGACACCGCAGATGTGGTTGCTTTCCTGCCCGGCTATGAAACAAGCCCCGGTGCACAGCTTGAGCTGCAATACTGTTTTTACATTGATAAAGATGTAAAGCTGCCGGAATGTAAGCACCCTGTGCTTATCCGTGAGGGTAACGGGCCAATAGTGTGCAACCAATGCGGTGCTGTATTTAAGGAGGTAAAGCCTTGAAACACTACGGCGATATAACAAAGATAAACGGCGGCCTTGTTGAGCCTGTCAATGTGGTTATTGGCGGCAGCCCGTGCCAGGATCTCTCTGTTGCGGGTAAGCAGGCGGGGCTTGCCGGTGAACGGTCCGGGCTCTTTATGGAGCAATTACGGATAATAAAAGAAATGAGGAGGGCTGACCTTGAACGAGGCAGAACAGGAAAAGACACCCGCCCAAGGTATATGGTGTGGGAAAATGTGCCCGGAGCTTTCAGCTCCAACAAAGGAGCCGATTTCAGCATCGTGCTCCAAGAAACCGCCAAAGTGGCCTGCGAACAAGCCCCCGCTGTTCCTATCCCTAAAAACGGATGGCCTCCAGCCGGATGCCTTACCGATCTGGGAGGACAATGGAGCATTGCGTGGCGAGTATTTGATGCACAGTTTTGGGGTGTGCCCCAAAGACGAAAACGCATCGCACTTGTCGCAGATTTTGGAGGCCTCACCGCACCCGAAATACTCTTTGAGCGCCAGGGCGTGCCTGGGTATATTAAACCGTGCGGAAAAGAGGGGCAAGCAGCTCCCGGAAATATTGAAACTTGCTTTAATACAGCAGGCTCAACGGGGGGGCTTATTGCATACAAGGTAACTGCATCGACAGAGCCGACACCGCAGGATGCAACGGAAAAGGATGGACCGAGGGCGTAAGCTACACCCTTAACACCATTGACCGCCCCGCCGTACTCCCTTTTGTACCAAGCCCGCCACAAGGTGATGTTGTGGTTTTTGAGCCGGGATCCTGTTCCCGTGTTGGCGGGCATATCTGGCAAGACGGAAAAGCACCGGCTTTGAGAGCGCAAAGCGGCGATAATCAGCCCGCCATAGCACTTGAAAACCATCCGGCAGACAGCAGGGTTAAAATTGCCGAGGATGGTATAGTACAAACCCTCAACGCCCGAATGGGCACCGGGGGGGGGAATGGTCCCCTCGTTATGTGGACGAGCCCCGGTTTTGGAACATAGCAACGCCGGAGCAACCGATGTTTACCCTGCTGGCAACAAGCTACAAGGATCCGCCGGTTGTAATAATGGAGGTACAAAAGTGATGATAATGTTTGAAAATTACCAATTTGCAAATTGGCGCCCTGGCTGCGGAACGCTTAAAGCCAGCGGCGGCGATTACGGGGGGGGGCTCGGAAAACTTGATCGTGTATCAATATTGGAACGGTGAACAAGTAACCGACACCCTCACAGCAAGGAACGCAGGGGGGGCAACGGATGCCAGACAAACAAAATTTTAATTGTGTAGTGGGTTTTCACCTGCTGCAAGATCCTATAACAGACGAAAACAAAACGCCTTGCCTGTCGGCAGGCAGCTCCACCGGCGAGGCATCGCTTGGTGTATGCGAGGAACAAAGCCAGGCACAGTACATTGTGCGGAGGCTTACACCGCTTGAGTGTGAACGCCTGCAAGGCTTTCCGGACGGTTGGACGGATATAGGCGAATGGACGGACAGCAAAGGCAAAGTACATAAAGAAAGCACCGACAGCGCACGCTACAAAGCCCTCGGCAACAGTATAGCCATACCGCCCTGGACTTATGTATTACAACGGCTTTCACTATGCTGCGGTGCAAAGCCCACAATGGCAAGTTTATTTGACGGTATAGGCGGTTTTCCGTATATCTGGGAAAGCCTTAACGGCAAAGGCTCTTGTGTATGGGCAAGTGAAATTGAGGACTTTCCTATTGCAGTAACAAAATATCATTTTCCGGAGGAGGTAAACAACGATGGCTGATGCAGATAAATGCGCCGCTTGCGGCGAGATTATTCCGGAGGGCATCCAGGTTTGCCCTCTGTGTTCAAAGGAGGTGCCCGAAATGGGCAACAGCAAAAACCCTTATTACAATAGCGAGGGCTACGCCGATCCCACCGCATACGGTGCCTTAAAGCCGATTATGCAGGCGGATGCCGCCCTTGAGGGCAAAGTAAACTTTTTGATTAAAGTATTAAAGTTTATAGCCAATGAGGCCGGGTTTGATGTGGTAAACCGTATTGAACTGCGGGACCGTAACACGGGGAGGTGTTTCAAGTGAAAATAAAAGAATTGTTGGGCTTTTGTGGTGTAAAGGGTTGCAACCACCGTGCACATTGCACCGCAACTTTAACCGCAAAACGAAAGCAAGACGGTACGCCCGTGAAATTGGGCAAAGGAAAATTGTGCGAGGAGCACCTTACCGAGGTAATAGCACAAGCAACAACACACAGCTCCATAGATGATTAAGCCCCCCCCGCCGTGGGTGCGGGCGGTAAGGAGTAACCGCTATGCAATATGATCGTAAAATTGCCATAGCCTCCGGTGCAAGCAGGCGTGCAACCGTATGGACCACACAAACGCTTATGGTATCGGAATTATGGCAAAAGTTAAAAGTGCCCGCAAGGGGCACCGAAACCCTTGCAGAATACCTAAACTTAAAAAAAGCACAGCAGGACGATCTCAAGGATATTGGCGGTTTTGTCGGCGGTACCCTAAACGGACCACGCCGCAAGGCCAACAATGTGGCCGGGCGTGATATTATCACCCTTGACCTTGACAACATACCCGCAGGGCATAAAGACAATGTGCTCCGCATTGTGGAGGGTTTGGGCTGTGGGTACTGTGTTTACAGCACCCGAAAGCACCAGCCTGCTGCCCCTCGTCTGCGTGTGCTCTTTCCGCTTGATAGAACGGTAACGGCTGACGAATACGAGCCTATCGCCCGTAAAGCAGCTGAATATATAGGCCTTGAATACGCCGATCCCACAACCTTTGAGCCCAGCCGCCTTATGTATTGGCCGAGCTGCTGCCGTGATAGTGAGTATGTGTATGTTGTGGGTGATAAACCTTTTTTATCTGCCGATGGCCTGCTTGCACAGTACGCCGATTGGCACGATATGACACAGTGGCCCGCCCTGCCGGGGCAGGCGCAGTTTACCAAGCTGGCAGTAAAGCAGGGCGATCCGGACGGCAAAAACGGCGTTGTGGGTGCATTTTGCCGCACCTATGATATACAGCGTGCAATGGACGAGCTGCTCCCCGGTATTTATGAGCCGGTTGACAATATGCCCGGCAGATATACATACCTCGGAGGCTCTACCACAGGCGGTGCCGTGCTTTACGATGACGGCAAATTTTTATACAGCCACCACGCAACGGATCCCTGCGGCGGCCGCCTTGTAAACGCCTTTGACCTTGTGCGCCTGCACAAGTACGGCGATAAGGACGATACCGCAGCCGCAGGCTCACCCACCAACCGCCTGCCCTCCTACCTTGCTATGTGTGAGTATGCCTGCGGGCTTTCGGATGTTAGTGCACTTATAAGCAAGGAACGGTACGAAAGTGCCGTTAAGGACTTTGACGGCATCACCGCTGACGAGAGCGAGGAGCCGGAAAATTGGATGGTACTGCTTGAAAAGAACACCCAGACGGGCGCCGTTAAAGCCACCATTGACAATGTGCGTATTATCCTGGAGCACGATCCCCTGCTGAAAGGCAAGTTTGCACTTAACGAGTTTGCCGGCCGTGGTGAGGTGCTCGGCTCCCTGCCGTGGGATAAACGGGAAAAACGCCGCCTGTGGGATGATAACGATAACCAAGGGCTCTACTGGTACCTTGAGCGTGTGTATAAGATTTCCGGCAACGGCAAAGTGGATGGGGCTCTTTCCCTCCATTCCAACGCCCACGCTTTTAACGATGTAAAGGACTACCTCAAGGGCTTGCAGGGCAAGTGGGATGGCGTGCCCCGCCTCGATTGCCTTTTTATAGACTACCTCGGCGCAAAAGATACGGCATACAACAGAGCCGTAACCCGCAAGGCGTTTACCGCCGCTGTTGCCCGTGCTATGACACCCGGCTGCAAGTATGACAATATGGTTATTTTGGCAGGCCCGCAGGGTATCGGTAAAAGCACCCTGCTGGATAAAATGAGCCGTGGCTGGTTTAACGATAGCATACGCACCTTTGAGGGCAAAGAGGCAAGCGAACTGCTCCAGGGCGTTTGGCTTGTGGAGGTATCGGAGCTTGATGCTTTCCGGCGTACCGATGTAAGCCGCATTAAGCAGTTTTTGAGCCTCCGTGCGGATCGTTTCCGTGCGGCGTATGGGCGTAATGTTAAGGAACTGCCACGCACTTGCATCTTTTTCGGTACTACCAACACCGCTGAATACTTGCAAGACACCACCGGCAACCGCCGCTTTTGGCCGATAGACACCGGCGAACAGAGGCACACCAAAAGCGTATGGCGTGACCTCGATCCGGAAATAGATCAGCTGTGGGCCGAGGCGTATGTGCGTTGGCAGGCAGGTGAGCCGCTTTACTTATCCGGCGCCATTGAGGATGCCGCCAAAGAAAAGCAAGAGGAACACAGAGAGGCATCCAGCCGTGAGGGTATCGTGCGTGAATTTATGGAGCGACCGGTGCCGGACGATTGGAGCAAGTGGCCGCTTGACAAGCGGCGTATGTTCTGGGGCGGTGTAACAATGGGCAGCGACAGCCTGCACCTTGTGCCCCGTGATCGCATTTGCGCCCTTGAGGTTTGGTGCGAGGCTTTCGGCGGCAACATTAAAGAAATGAAAAACACCGACACCAGAGAGCTTAACGCCATAATGGCGGCAACGCCGGGCTGGCAAAAGTCTGCCGGTACCCTGCATTTTGGCCCGTATGGCACACAGCGTGGGTTTAATAAAATCTAACAATTAGCATCTAACATTTTGTTTTTCGTGTAGAATTGTTAGAAAAATGCCGTCTAACATTTTTACACGGAAAAACATTGTTTTGTTTAATTGTTAGAGAGATTGTTAGACCGAAAACCCGCATAAAATAAGGCTTTTTATTACTTTTCTAACATTCTAACATTTTTTCTTATAGAGTATAAAATTAGAGAGTTTGAGAGTAAAATTACGCCCTAACCCGCCTGTTTGCGTGTATTATGCGTGCGCGCGTGAGAAAGTTAGAAAAGGAGGAAAACGATGCTTGAAAAAACTGTTGAAAAAGAATTGTGCGACCGGGTAAAAAATGATCTCGGCGGCTGGGCATTAAAGTTTGTGAGCCCCGGACAAAACGGCGTACCGGATCGCATTGTGCTTGTGCCGTATGGGCGTATATATTTTGTGGAAACAAAGGCACCGGGTAAAAAGCTGCGTAAGCTGCAAGAATATGTTTGCGGTTTGATAAAGCAGTTAGGTTTTAAGGTGCTGCGGATAGACACCAAGGAAAAGGTGGAGGCTTTCGTAAGGGAGGTGCAAACGGGTGGAATATAAACCGCATAATTACCAAGCATACTGTATTGAGCGTATTGTAAATGATCCGGCGGTTGGGTTGTTCCTCCGTCCGGGCTTGGGCAAAACCTCAATAACGCTTTCGGCAATAAACATTTTGAAATACTTTAAGTGGACCATTGCAAAGGCTTTGGTTGTAGCACCCAAAAAGGTTGCAGAGGGTACCTGGAGCAAGGAGGCAAACAAGTGGGATCACTTAAAGCATCTGCGTGTGGTTACGGTCCTGGGATCGTCTGCAAAGCGTATAAAGGCACTTAACACCCCTGCGGATGTGTATGTTATAAACCGTGAAAACATACCCTGGCTGGTTGAATACTACCAGCAGGCGTGGCCGTTTGATATGGTGGTGCTTGATGAAAGCACGAGCTTTAAGAACGGCCAAAGCAAACGCTTTAAGGCAATGAAACTTGTAAGGCGTTTTTGCAAAAAGGTTGTGCTGCTTACCGGCACACCGTCCTCCAAGGGGCTTATGGACCTGTGGGCGCAGATTTATTTACTTGATGAGGGCGCACGGCTGGGCAAGAATATAACACAATTCCGCACACGGTACTTTGATGCAAATACACACGGCGGGCATTTTACCGACTACAAACCGAAAGAGGATGCCGAGGCGGCCGTGCTTAAAGCCATAAGTGATATTTGCGTATCAATGAAAGCCGAGGACTACCTGGAGTTACCTGCTTGTATCGAGCACGATGTTCCCATAGTGCTTGACGATAAGACAATGAAAGCATACAAGCAGTTTGAGCGTGATCTGCTGCTTACCATTGACGAGGACACCATAACCGCCAACACCGCCGGGGTGCTTACCGGCAAGCTGTTACAGTTTTGCAGTGGTGCAATGTATGACAATGACCGCAAAGCCGTACATATTCACGATTGCAAAATCGAGGCCTATATGGAACTTTTGGAAAGCCTAAACGGTGAGCCTTGTATTACATTCTACGGCTACCAGCACGATAAGGATCGCATCCTTGCAGCCCTTGAAAAAACAAAGCTGCGTGTGTGCGTGTATAAAGGCACCGAGGACGAGGATGCCTGGAACAGCGGCAAGGTTGATGTGCTGCTGGTGCACCCAAGCAGCTGCGCCTACGGGTTAAACCTGCAAGCAGGCGGCCGGCACATTATCTGGTTTACACCAAACTGGAGCTTTGAGCTTAACGATCAAGGCAAGTGCCGTTTGTGGCGGCAGGGCTCCCCGTATGACAAGGTTTATGTGCATTACCTTATTGTGCAGGGGTGCGTTGATGAGGATGTGCTTGACACTATACGGGAGCGTGCAGGCACACACGAAACCGTGATGCAAGTGCTTAAAGCCCGTATCAAGAAAATAAAGGAGGCAGCAGTATGACGCTAAAAGAATTATCACAGTTATACTACCTTAACCGTGAAATTGAACGAGATCAAGAACGGTTAGAGAAATTACGGGCAAGCGCATCGGCACCGGGAGCGCCCAACTATGACGGTATGCCTAAAAACCCCAGCTTTGAAAACCGCCTTGAGCGTTACATTGCAGAGATTGTTGACCTTGAGGCGATTATCCAGGCGAAAATAACGCAGTGCTTACACGAGCGTGCACGCCTTGAGAGGTATATTGCCGAAATACCGGACAGCTTAACCCGGCAGATCTTTCAGCTGCGGTTTATTAACGGTTTGACCTGGGTGCAGATTGCGTTTAGCGTTGGCGGCGGCAATACCGAGGAGGGCGTGCGTAAAAGGGTTTACAGATACCTTGAGCAAGAAAACAAAGGCGAAAAATAAAGATGTCCCAAAATGTCCGGGTTACATAGTGTATAATGTAAACTGCGGGTATTGACCACAAGGGCAATGCCTCCTTGGATAAGAACAGCGGCGGGGTTTACTCCTCCAGATAGCCCCGCTGTCTGTTCTTTTATTTTGCTATGAAAGCGAGGTGATACACTATGACCGACAGGCAGCAAAAGTTTGCGGATGAGTATATCATAGATTGCAATGCAAGCCGTGCGTATAAGGCTGCATACCCGAATGTTAAAAAGGACACTGTGGCAAGAGCTAACGGCAGCAGGTTGCTTGCAAAGGCTAACATTAAAGCCTATATCGAGGAAAAACTGGCCGAAATAAGCAGCAAGAAAACAGCAGAGGCCACCGAGGTTATTGAGTATCTTACCTCGGTGCTGCGTGGGCAAAGCGAGGCAAGTGTGGTTGTTGTCGAGGGCTACGGTGACGGATGCTCCGAGGCAAAAATCATTAAAAAGCCACCGGACGAAAAAGAACGCCTCAAGGCCGCAGAGCTTTTGGGCAAGCGTTATGGCCTGTTTACCGACAAGGTAGATGTTGGCGGCGCCGTACCGGTGGTAATTTCCGGCGGTGAGGATCTTGAGGACTAAAACCGCCAAACAGCTACACCTCCCCGATGTTGTGGGCAAAGGCTACGGCACATTTTGGCGTTTTAAGGGCAGGTACCGGGTATGCAAAGGCTCCCGTGCCTCCAAAAAATCAAAAACCACAGCCTTAAACAATATCACACGGCTTATGGAATACCCACAGGCCAACTTGCTTTGCGTGCGTAAAACATACCGCACATTAAAAGACAGCTGCTTTACGGAGCTTAAATGGGCTATACACCGCCTCGGCGTTGATGCGTGGTGGGATATAAAAGAGAGCCCGCTTGAAATGACCTACAAGCCCACCGGGCAAAAGATCCTTTTCCGTGGACTTGACGATCCGCTTAAAGTAACATCCATTACCGTTGAGGTTGGTGTGCTTTGTTGGTTGTGGATCGAGGAGGCCTACGAAATAAGCTCCGAGGCCGATTTTGACACCCTGGACGAAAGCATCCGAGGCGAGGTGCCGCCGGGGCTGTTCAAACAAATTACGCTTACCTTTAACCCGTGGAATGAGCACCACTGGATCAAACACCGCTTTTTTGATGCCGCACCGGATCCGGATATTCTTGCAATGACAACCAACTACACCTGCAATGAGTGGCTGGATGCAGCAGATAAAAAAGTGTTTGAAACAATGAAACGAAACAACCCCCGCCGTTACCGTGTTGCCGGCCTCGGTGATTGGGGCATCGTTGAGGGCTTGGTATATGAAAATTGGGAGGAGCGACTTTTCAGCATTGACGAGGTGCGGAAAACGCCCGGTATTAAATCGGCGTTTGGCCTTGACTTTGGATATACCAACGATCCCACCGCTTTATTTTGCGGTTTAATAGACACCAGCAGCAAAACCCTTTGGGTATTTGATGAAATATACAAGCCGGGTATGAGCAACGAGGATATAGCCGCAGCCGTTACAGAGGCAGGCTATGCCAAAGAGCGCATCCGGGCAGACAGTGCCGAGCCGAAAAGCATTGATCGCCTTTATGCCCTGGGGCTTGCCCACATACGCAGGGCACGCAAGGGCAAGGACAGTATCAACAACGGCATTGACTTTATACAAGATTATAAAATCTTTATCCACCCACGGTGCACCAATTTCCTTACCGAGATTGGCAACTACACCTGGGATACGGACACAAAGACCGGCAAAAAGCTAAACCGCCCCATAGATGACTTTAACCACCTTATGGATGCTATGCGGTACGCTTTGGAGGAATACTCCACCGGTCCGAATTACAGTTTTAAGTAAAGGAGGTGCAGCCAAATGAAAGCATTAAATTTTTACTCCCCATCAATCGAAATGCAGGCCCGTATGGCTGCAAACATTGTACCGGGCATTACAGATAAGCAGTTTTTGGAGCTTGAGATCAAAAAGTGGTTGACCTCCCAGGAACGGCACCGGCAAATAGCAGGTGATGCCTACTATGACGGTATGCAAACGATTTTGAAACGCAAGCGCACGGTTATTGGCGAGGGCGGCGAGCTTAAAGAGGTTGACAACCTGCCAAACAACCGCCTTATTGATAACCAATACGCAAAAATGGTGGATCAAAAGGCAAATTACCTTTGCGGCCAGCCCGTCACTTTCGACACCAAAAACGCCGCATACGGTGAGGCGCTTGCAAAGGTGTTTGGGCATAAGGCACAGCGCACTTTGCGTATTGTGGCCGAAAAGGCTTTGACAGGCGGCAAGGCGTGGGTGTTCCCGTACTATACGGACGAGGGCACGCTTGCCTTTGCAATGCTCCCAGCGCACGAGGTGCTGCCGTTCTGGAGCGACACCGCACACACCGATCTTGATTGTGCCGTGCACTTTTTCCCCATTTACGAATATGACGAAAAAGGCAACGAGAGCATTGTTGAAAAGGTGGAGGTTTTCCACGCAGGCGGCGTTGAGCGTTTTGTCTGGAAAGATGGCACGCTTGAGGTTGACAACGATGCAGCCTCCGGCTCCTATGTTACCGTGATTGATCCCAAAACCAAAAAGCCCCGTGCACTGAATTGGGCGAGGATCCCCCTGGTTTGCTTTAAGGCCAACCACAGAGAGCTCCCCCTCCTCTGCCGTGTACGGTGCTTGCAGGATGCCCTTAACCTTATGCTTTCCAACTTTGTAAACTCTATGGAGGAGGATGTGCACAACACCGTGCTGGTTATACACAACTATGACGGTGAGGACTTGGGCGAATTTAGGCGCAACCTTGCCACATACGGTGCTGTTAAGGTACGGACAACGGACGGCTCCGATGGTGCTGTTGACACCCTGGAAATTGAGGTAAAAGCCGAAAATTACAAGGCTGTTATGGAGCTTTTGAAAAAGGCTATAATCGAGAACGCCAGGGGCTACGATGCCAAGGATGACCGGCTGAACGGTACGCCAAACCAAATGAACATAAGATCAATGTACTCCGATATTGATCTTGATGCAAACGGTATGGAAACCGAATTTCAAGCCGCTTTTGAGGATCTGCTCTTTTTCGTCAATGCCCACCTTGCCAATACCGGCGTGGGCAACTTTGACGGTGAGGATGTAGCGGTTATTTTTAACCGTGATATACTCATTAACGAAACGGAGGCCATCGACAACTGCGGAAAATCAAAGGGCATTATCAGTGATGAAACCATTGTTAAGCAGCATCCGTGGGTGGACGATCCGGAGGAGGAGCTTGCACGCCTTAAAGCCGAAAAAGAGGCGGCAGCTGCGGAGGCAGATGCCTACCGAGCCGCTTTTGAAAATTCCGCAGGCGGCAATGGGCAGAACACCCCACCGGGCAACGGTCCGGAGGGCGGTGCATTGAATGAATAACGCCGATTATTGGGCACGCCGCCTTAAAATTATGGAGGACGCCCTAAAAGATCAATCATACGAATATGTAAAAAATCTGGAGCAGCAGTTTGATGCCGCCATAGCCCAGATTGATACACAAATGCGTGCCTGGTATCAAAGGTTTGCCGACAACAACGGCGGCATATCTTATGCCGAGGCGCAAAAGCTGCTTACCGCCGGTGAGCTCAAAGAGTTTAAGTGGACGGTACAGCAGTACATTAAGGCCGGCAAGGAGCACGCCATAAGCGGTGCGTGGGCAAAAGAGCTTGAAAACGCCTCCGCACGGGTGCATATATCCCGACTTGAAAGCCTTAAAATACAGTTAAGACAGCAGGCCGAGGCATTGACACAGGCAAGAGTAAAAGCCACAACCGATGCCTCGGAGCTGTCCTATACACAAAGCTATTACCACACCGCTTTTGAGGTGCAGCGTGGTTTGGGTGTGGGCTGGACTATGCAAGCCCTTAACTCCGGAACGGTGCAAAAGGTGCTTTCCCGCCCCTGGACCGTTGACAACCAAACCTTTACGGCACGCTGTTGGACGGATAAAACCAAATTGGTTGAAACCGTAAACCAGGAGCTTACCCGTATGCTTGCCACGGGCGAGGCACCCGACAAGGCTATTGCGGCAATATCCAAACGGTTTAATGTTTCAAAGCAAAACGCCGGCCGTGTGGTAATGACCGAAAGCGCCTATTTTTCAAGCGCAGCCCAAAAAGATTGCTTTAACGAGCTGGGTGTTGAAAAATACCGCATTATCGGCACGCTTGACACAAAGACCTGCAACATCTGCGGTGATATGGATGGCAAGGTGTTCAAAATGAGCGATTACCGCCCGGACTCGACCGCCCCGCCATTCCACCCTTGGTGCCGCTGCTGCACCGCCCCCTATTTTGACGATATGGACGGCGTGGGCGAACGGTACGCACGGGATGCCAAAACCGGTGAGCGTTACAAGCTGCCGAAAGATACCACATACAATGAGTGGAAAGCTATGCAGGATGCCGCTTATGGCTCCGGTACCGTTGACAAATTGCGAAAAATAGGGTATAATGAAAGTAGCGACAAACAGCAGTTTGAACGGTACAAGGAATGGCTCGGCAGCAACGCACCCAAAACCTTTGAGGCTTTCCAAAAGCTCAAATACAGTGATGATTGGCAGCCTTTTAAGGCTTACACACGAGCAATTAAAAGCGGTGAACTTACACCGCTTGCCGATTTCAAGCTGTATAAGGAAACAAGCACCGGCATAAATAACGCATTGGTGGGCAAGATTACGAGCAACGGTATAACAATAACCGGAAAATCGGATCACTTTATCGCCCGCACCATCGGCTCCGTTGAGCAACGCCGTAACGGCGTGAGCGTTGCCGAGGCACTTGACACAATAACCCACCCGGAAAGAGTGGATCCTATACGCATAAACGAAAACGGCAAAAGCCAGAGGTTTATTGGCAAAACGGCGGCGGTTACTATTAACCCCGATACCGGCACGCTGATACAATCAAACCCCATACACAAGAGCAAAAAGGCAAAGGAGGTAACACCGTGAATATTACCGATGAACAAAGAAAACTATTAGAAAAATATAGCGTTGAGGTGCTTGACGATGTGGACGATACACTCCTTGCCCTCGATGATAAAATTACCGAGGTTGGTTTTAACGCTGATTATTCCCTTAACGAAAAAGGCCGAGAGCTCCAAAAACTATACGATGAGCTCTATGCAGCAAACTAACCCCTCATAAACCCCATAACGGTTGTTAAAAGCATCGTGCTGAAAATGCACGGTGCTTTTTTCATACAAAAATACCGCTTGCCCCAGCGGAATACAAGGCGGGGCG
>ERZ779889.989-NODE-989-length-31435-cov-5.505736_pt1 | contig 31435 bp, 43 predicted proteins | sample MGYA00511030_ERZ779889 | MGnify/ENA primary metagenome ERZ779889 (study PRJEB29588, sample SAMEA2160616) | human gut metagenome | biome: human gut; feature: human-associated habitat; material: faeces | place: Denmark | collected 2008/2010 ... | reverse complement strand
ATTGAGTTTATAACAAAGCGTGATAACGCTTACAGCGTTCCCCGCTATCCCATTAGCAAAAACATATCAAAATGAAACGAATAGAATTATTTTGGAACATATTGTACTATTGTACTTATACACTTTTGTACAGATGCTTCCGTGCAATCGACCCGTTCCGTTTGATTGACAACAAACACACACGAAAGTCTTATAAGAAAGAAAATATCTTTTGGCAAGCACTGGATATTGTGAAGCGAACGGAAGAAAGAGAAAAGGATTTTTCCCCTTTTATTCTTATAGAATCCATTGGTGGAACTTGCATTTTCACTATACTACTAATCTTTACTTTTTTGAATGTGATAATGGTAATAACCCATATCCCTTTGTATGGCGTTGTATTTAGCGACTTTAATGGAAACACTATTAGTTTTCTGCTTATTGCTCTCTTGCTGTTATATGTTCCCAATCAACTATTCCTATTTAGGAACGGCAGGTATATCTCTTATTTCAAACAATTTAGAAAAGAGCCTACAAATAAATATCTGAAATGCTATTTTTTATCCTATATATTGGCTTTGATAGTTTGTTCATTTAGTTTCATTTTGATAGAACTAACAAAGGATAAAATAGAATATTTCGCTAACAATGCAGGATAACGGACAAGCCGTTCCCTGCTGAACCATTATAAACAATTTGAGATTAACATTATGAACTGGTATATCTATTGGCATTTTACAATCAAGTATTTTTTCTGGGGATTACTTGGATATGGGCGAGCCGGAAATTACATCGGCGGATTGTTTTTCTATTTTCCATTTATCGCATTGATAATGCTGCTGATAGCACCATTTCATTTTATTAATGAGAACAAAATCGTTGTTTATATATGTGTTTCTCTTTTATTTATGTTTATAAATGAAATTGTATTTTGGGAAGACACAAAAAGATACCGAAGGTGGGACAATCACTACAGGAATAACAGCAACAACAAGAAAAGTTGGTTTTTTGTTGCTATTTCTGTAATAGGTACAATAAGCTGGTTTATCCTTCCGTTTCTGCTTAAAGATTATTATATCCATAGATAAATTGAGTTTATAACAAAATCGAGATGGCAACTAAATACATTGTTCTCACATACACAAAAAAACAGCGGAATGAAAGATTTGATGGAGAAATACTATAATATGATTTATTATTGTGCATATAAAATACTATTCTATTTTTTGTACAGACTTATTAATCCCTTTTATTGGCTTGGATTAAAGAAATGGAATAATAATTATATAAATCGTATTATATCAATTAGTAAAAAGATAGAGGCTGATGCGGCAGATAAAGGTATTAATACATGGATTTCAGTCTTGGCTATTATTTCTGTATATCGTATCAGCCTTTGGATAATTGCCGTTATATGTATTATCGGCATTCAGTTTTCAAGAATAAAAACTTTATTGATAACTGTATTAGAATCGGATTTTCTTTTTTTACTACTATGGGTAGTTCTCGGGGTAGTAGTATATCGTATCAATAATCATCTCTTGTTCAAGAAGGACAAATACAGAAAGTATTTCAAGCAATTCGACAAAGAGAGAAAATATGTGCAATATTATGGTATCTATGTGATTTCCATAATTATACAGTTTGCAACGTTCTATATATTACTCAAAAGCTTATAAGACAACAATAATATGAATATAGTTCACAGAATATTAGAATACTTGTTTTACAAGATTCAAGTATTGACCCGATATATGGATACCAGTATGTATCTGAATACACATGTGCCATTTATCATGTCCACAATCCTGCTATTCTATTTAGTGGACGTCGCAGTTATATACTATTATATCATAATGGAATATTCACCGCAAAAGAATGCAGCTAATGTGTTTTTGATAGTCCTTGCCATTATGTTATCCTTATGGAGCAGCCTTTATTTTTATTATCGGTATAAACATAGGAATGAGAAGATTATGGAAAGAAAAGTGTATGAACACAGTTCCAATGTATGGGCGTATATTTTTATATTCACCCCTTTTGTCGTACTATTAGGACTTGCCTTATTCTTTTAATTCCATTGTTCATGTAAGGGTATAAAAACACAATATGCAGATTTTTAAAGGGCGATTCAACAACAAAATACAGCCCTTTGCTGACCATTGAAGAGATTATGAACTTAGGTACTAACAAGGAAAGATAACCTTTGAACGGTATTCCTTTCGAAGCCATAAATCAGTATATACGATAAAACATTATGAAGATAGCTGAAATGAAAGTTGGACAACTGATTGCATGGGTAATATACTTACTTATGTTTGCCATTGTCTTGATAGAGCCAAACCAATTAATGAGCATAACTGAAGTTAATGATGGTCCGGGAGCTGCGGCGGACGGATTGATGGCATTGATTGGTTTTGTAGTAATCTGTGTATTGTTCGTATTCCTTGACCTTTCCTTCCACTTGTTTCTGCATCATAATAAATTCAGATTTTCTGCCATTATGCTATTGCTATTCAATGGTATATATAAAACATGCGAGTATTATTTCATCTATTCAGGATATGAAGGCAGGTATCTAACCGAAAATACATACGAAAGTGTTCCTACGGCAGATGCCTTAGTGTTTTTTGCTGAGATAAACGGCATAATAGTATTGTATCTGGTTACGATGATACTGTTCAGTAAGCTTTTGAGATATTGGAGTCGAAGATAATTTGAAAAATATATTGGATATGGAACACCGGATTACATCATTATTGCTGCCTGCTCCCGAAGCGGGACTGAAAGTAGCTTGCAAGGAGTTAGACAACAAGGTAACATGGCTGCTGCACAACAGCCGGAAGATGGACAACTATTTGGAACTGGAGCCATTCAGCCGGGACGAACGTCTGTGCGGCTGCGTGTGCGACACGCTCCGAAACCTGCCGGAAACACCTACGCTGGCGACATACAAAGTATAAGATGAATTATTGTTAATGATGCAAGAGTGGAAAAATAAAAATACATCTAACAAGAAAATACATCTAACAAGAAAAGATAACCCCTGAATGGTATTCCTTTTCAAACCATTACCAACAAATAGCGCACATATATGAATAATACAACAAAAGTAAGAATAGTATATGAATGCAGCATAATAGCCATTGTCCTGCTGACATTCTTAAAAAGTATGTTCCCATACATGGGGGCATGGTGGCAAGTTGCCCTTATCGCTTCACTTGTAGGGCTATGGTTCTCGTTGTCTTATCTGAAACGTCATAATTATAAATGGGGTTTCAGTTACATAGAAAATCACTTATACATTGACCTGTTATTGAAAGTACAAAAATGGTTTCAGAACGCTACAATCATAGCCCTATTGATACCTGTATTCTTAACAGACCTCATGTATAATCATTTTTGTTTTGTAGCATATATATTGCTTGTAGGCATGTTCTTAGGCGTGAAACTGGCTACTTACACTGTAGAGTACGCCATATATAAAAGCAAATTCATTGGAAACAAAGGAAGATAACCCCAGAACGGGTGTTTTCCACCAAACCATTAATCAGTAAAATGAATATGAAGTATTTGAAGAAACTTAGTATATATTTTGTTATCATTCTTGCCATCGTTTTGGTATGTGGCTTCACGGCACTTGTAATTAAGGAAGTAGATAAGGGCACATTTTATGACTTAGCCACCTCGGAGGCATTGGCCTTTTGTTTGCAATTGGGGATGGCAGCATTTACTGCCCTCATTCCATACAGTTTGAGCATCGCAACTTTCTTGAGTTTTTGGGCAATGAACGATGAAAAATGGACAGGCTTTCTCCGAAATTGGGTAATCGGTCTGATTCTTGTTTTGCCTCTATCGGCGATGACCTATTACTATGACTGGTTTATACGTCCCCAAACAATGGCTGCATCTGTTGATAAAATAATAGAAATAAAACAGACTTATCCCCAATCGTTGGCAGACAAGTTCAGCATCGACCCGGAAGAAATATTGCACAATATACCTATGGTAATGCCCAAAACGAAACTTATAGCCCAAACAGATTCTCTTGAAACATCTTTTTTAGCTGATATTGACACGTGCGGACTACTGCTTTCAATGCTACCGGACACTTTGGCATCGAAAGCCTATGACAGCTATCAGTTGGAAACAATGGGCGTTGCCTATCAATATGCCGCTCATCCCGCTGCCAGCGAAGACAGTCTGATGTTCATAGCTCATACGGAATTGTACCGACACGCCATCACCGCATGGGAAACCTCCACCGAACTGCAACGCCATCAAAAAGAATATTTCGGCAGAACTCTCAACACTATATGTATATACGTCGCGTATATCCTGTTCGCTTTCTTGGGGTATCTGCTGCGCTACAAACCGATAAAGAATATATTGATAGTATTCGCGGTACTGATTGCCGCCGCTTGGATTTGTCATGAAATAGGTTCTATTGTTCAGGAACATGCGAAGAAACTGAACGGGGTATCCCGTCAAGTCGTGGACGATACTTATAAGGAGATAGAAGGAATAAGAGAAAAGGAAAGAAATGCTGATAACGATTCGCTGAATTGTTTTCATGACAATTTGGTATATAGAGATAATGGCGAATGCCCTACTCGGGAAAACTGTCATCAATGACACTTTTTCGAGTAGGATTTATCGTGTTTCTCATTCTGTACTTGCTGGCGTGTTACTGGATATTTGGCTTGGAATCGTAAAACAAGGTGGAAAAAGGATGCATCATTATTTATTAAGCATGAGGAAATTATTGGAGAAATATTACAATATCAATTATTACTGCACTTATAGGCTACTGTTCTTCATTTTCAACAGGATGCTAAATCCTTTCTATTGGCTAAGCCTCTCGAAATGGAACAACCGCTATATAAACCGATGCATTTCGCTTAATAAGCGACAAGAAGCAGCCGGAATGGATAAAGGTGTCGATGTCTATATCAGTGATTTGGCACTTAGCACCCCATGTATCATCAGCTTTTGGATATTCAGTCTTGCCTGCCTTGTCTGCTCCAAGATACTAAGTGTACAATTAGTGCGTATTATTTTGGAAAACGACATCATTTTTTATCCATTACTCGTAGTCTTCGGGATATGCGGATATTATGTCAATGAAATATTCTTATTCAAGAACGACAAATACGAGAAGTATTTCGCCAATTTCGAAAAAGAGAAAAGGTATCTGCTCTACTACGGCATCTATGTCGTTTCCCTCGTTGTCCAGTTGGCGACTTTCTATCTGTTGCTTATGGAAATAGTGAAATAATATTTGCCGTGAACACAATTTTCCCTACCGTGCGGCATTTCCGGCGGAAAGCGGAACAACCGGACAGGGGCAACCGGTTATCTTTACGGATTCATCAAACAATAAAAACATATCTCTTATGCAAACAAATTTCATCGAACAGTTGTCCGCCACCGCCCCGGCAGGCTTGGAACAGGCCACCGCCGCCCTGTGCGGAGAAGTGAGAGGGCTGCTGAAAGCCCGTACCCCTAAGCGTTACCTTGCATTGGAACCCTATGCGCGGGACACAAACCTATGCCACCACATCCTCGACCTGCTGACAGGAAAGCCCGCGCTGCCGGATGTGTCGGCTCCCGGATGCCGCCCGCTGCTGATGCTGCTCGCCCTGTCGGAAGACACGGAAGTTCAGAACCGGCTGCTGCACGGACTGGTGGAGCCTTGGCGGAAAGCCTGCCGCACGCCGGAGATGCTCTACCTGTGCGACGTGCTGTACCAGACCCGCATCCCCCGTCCCCTGTATAATATGTGCAACGAGGTGTGCGACTACTTTTTCGTGGAGCGGCGCAAGCAGGTGAGCCACCAGCCCACACCGCTCACCGAAGCGGAGCTGCAATATGCCGAGAAACGGCTGAAGCCCCTGTATGCCGCCGTGTTCCGGCTGAAGGTGAACCGCTACAGCTACCGCACGAACAGCGTGGAGGAACTGGCGGGGATGCTCTGCATGAGCGCATCGACCTTCCGCGAGAAATTCAGCAAGATATACCGCCAGTCCGCCAACAAATGGTTGCGGGAGCAACGCATCGGACAGATACGGCGGGACTTGAAATACCACTACGACCGCCCGCTCAGGGAGATAGCCGAGAAGAACGGTTTCGAGTCCGCCAACCGTTTCTGGGAATTCTGCACGGGACAGATGAAGCAAAGCCCCAGCGAGCTGCACAAGGAGCTGTACGACGAGCTGTGCGCGGAACGGCGGAAGTTCTATTTGGGGGAATGACGGCATTTCCGGCGAAAAACGGAACTGCCACATCCATGTACACCGCTATTTTTGCCGTTCATAACCGATAAAATAGTTTCAAATGGATGTATTTTACCTGTGCCCCTACCTGCTTTTACTGGAACAGGGGGATTGCGATACCGAAAGGCTGAATGAGGCAAGCGACGATTTCATACGCCACCTCAGCCATCTGCATGAGGAACACGGCAACCACACCTGCGTGTTCCTCCATCTCCAATACACGAAGTTCCGGCTGACCGTCCTGCGGGAACGCTACCACAACAACGGGCAGAGCCATCTGGTGTGCTACTGCCATGTGGTGGGAGCTATCATGTATGTGGAAAACACGATGGAACGAATGGAAAAAAGACGGACGGGTTCCGGAAACGGAGAAGCCCGTCCGCCCGGCGACGGGCCTCCCGTGCTGTGGACTGACGATGCCATCCATCTTATTGAACTGCTTTATGCCTGCCATGAACTGAAGCTGTTCAATGACGGTGAAATCACGCTCAAGCAAGTGGTGGAATATGTGTGCGGCGTGCTCGGCGTGGACGTGAAAAACGCTTCGAGCTACTATGCCCGGATGCGGCGTCGGAAAGGCGACGACCGCACCTATTTCATCGACCGGCTGCGCGAAGCCCTGCTGCGGAAAATGGATACGGACGACGAGAAGCAATACCGGCGGAACAAATAAGCCTATGCCTGTTTGTTCAACTCCAGCAGATGCTTCAGGTTCGGGTCGCTCCCGATGCGCTCCAGCTCATCGGCGACAATCTGCCGGGCTTCCTCCTTGATGCGGTTGTAGTTTTCCTGTACCATTTCCTTCATGCGGTCGATGCCGTCGGCATCCCGGAAATCAGTGATGACGGGTATCTTCCGGTAGCTTTTTTCCTCTTCCGCCACCTTCTTGGCATCGACCACAATCTCGCAATGGAAAATCTTCTGCTCGATTTTCTCGCCGAAGTTGTCCGCCACCGAACCGACGAACATGCCCTGCGTCAGCGAGGAAATCTTGCTCGGCGGGATAAGGCTGTCCATCTGGGTGGAGATGGAGGTGGACACGTCGTTGCGGTTGATGGAGATGGACTGCCGCTTCTGGAGAATCTTGCCGAAGCGCTCGGAGAGCGTCTTGGCGGTCTCGCCCACCACCTGCCCGGAGAAGATGTTGCCGACGGTGTTGATGATGACCTTCGCCTCCTTGTCGGTATAGTCGCGGATGAGCTGCGAGAAGTCCTGAAAGCCCAGCAGCACGGCCACCTTGTTGCTGCGCGCGGTGGCGATAAGGTTGTCCAGCCCCTTGATGAACACGGTAGGCAGCTCGTCGATGATGATGGAGCTTTTCAGCCTGCCCTTCTTGTTCACCAGTTTGACGATGCGCGAGTTATACAGTCCGAGTGCAGCCCCGTAGATGGCCTGCCGGTCGGGGTTGTTGCCGATGCAGAGTACCTTCGGCTCGTCGGGATTGTTGATGTCGAGGGAGAACTCGTCGGCGGACATCACCCAATAGAGTGCCGGGGAAATCATGCGCGAGAGCGGTATCTTGGCCGAAGCAATCTGCCCCATGAGCTGGTCGGCAGCCCCGGCGAGCCATGCGTCGAGGAAAGGGCTGAGGTAGTTCTCCAGTTCGGGATAGGAGGACATGATGGGGAAAATCTGCTCGTAGGGCTTGTTCAGGAACTCGACCGCATGGGGGAAGGTGCAATACTTGCCGTCCTTATAAATACGCAAAAACCAGATGATGGCCGCGAACAGGATGGTGGGGGACTCGACGAAGAAGTCGCCCTGCTTGGCCGCCCAAGTACGGTTGAGGTTGAGCATGATGTTGTAGGAACTCTCGTAGGCATCGGAGATGTCGGTCATGAACTTCGGGTTGAGCGGGTTGCAGCGGTGGCTGCGCGAGGGGTCGTCGAAGTTGATGACATAGAACTTCGGCCTGACCTTGTAGCCGTCCAGATGGCGGAGCAGGTGGTTGTAGGCGATGGTGCTCAAGTCCGGAAACTTGAAGTCGTAAATATAGGTGGCATAGCCCTTCTCAATCTGCTGTTTGATATAGGAATTGACCACGGCAAAGGATTTGCCGCTGCCCGGCGTGCCCAAGACAATGGAAGCACGGAAAGGGTTCACCACGTTTATCCAGCCGTGCCACATCTTTTTCCTGTACCAGAAGCGGGTGGGCAGATTGACGGAATACTCGTTCTCGATAAGCCGTGTCTCCTGCATGAAGGATTCGTTCTCGTTGTTGAACACATCCTCCATCAAGTTCTGCCGGAGCAGGCGGGACATCCATACCCCGGCGGCCAAGAGGCAGCCGTAGCCTGCGGATAAGGTGAGCAGATAGAAACCGGTACGCGCCGAAAGGGGCAGCGGCAGGGCAAGCAGCCACCAATTGAAGAAGAACAGCACGATACCGGCAGCAAGCGCCGCCCAGATATGCGGCCACTTAATCTTTTCCTCTTTCACGCCTTTTGTCCCCAAGCAGGAGAGCGCGAGGAACACAAGGGCGAACAGCTTTGTCCAAAGAATGGACGAGAACAGCCCGGTCGTCCGCTGGAAATTGAGCAGTATCCTGTCCACCACCCCGATGTCGATGTTCCATTCCTTCATCGAGGGGTAGCAGAACCAATATACATTGACTATGACGAACAATACGCTGAGGGCACGCATGAAGTCCATGACCTTGGCCAGCCCTCTCAAATCATCTTCCTGTGACATAAGTTATACTTGTTTTAACGGTGATTGAAATTCGGTCGAATGTTATCCGGGCTGCATTCAGTCCTGCCGCCCGTACCTGCGGCGGCGTTTCTTCTTGTCAGGCTTGTGCAGGCGCGGATAGCGCGGAACGGCACCGGTTTCCGGCTCAATGACGGACAACAGCCCTCCCAGTACCTTACCGTCCGTACCGGTTTCCGGCTCAGGCGTTGCCACGTGAGGCTGTACTTTGCAGACCGGTTCGGATTGCGGGTTGAAACGCGCTTCCAGCACATTGGCGGAGAACTCCTTGCCGAGCCGGGAACCGTTGAGCACGGTACGGCTCGTATGGTCGATGAAGGTTACCCCGTAAATCCTGCCGGATTCATTGCGGCGTAGCACCAAGTCCACGTTCATGGCTGCCAGACGGCGGCGGAAATCCGCCTCGTCCCTTGCCGCCTGCAATGCCCCGGCCAACAGAGGGCGCAACCGCTCGCGGCAACCGTCCGTCCTGATGCGCGAGGCTGACCACTCCATGCGCCGCTGCAAGCCCTCCGCACCGGTTATCCTGCCCAGCCTTGCCGACTTGATGGGGGTCGCCACCTTGTTCCCGTCCGCATCCAATGCCGCATAGACAATGCCGTGATAGGCGCGTCCGCCCGCTTCGCCCCTGACTTCCTCCATGCCTATGTTGTATAAGGAGAGCAACGCCCGGAACTCGCCCATCGACTGGAAGCGGTAGAGCTTGAGCAACGGCTTGACGGTATCAGCTATCTGCCGGCGTATGTCGCCCTTCGCCGCATCCACCGGGCGGAGCTTCCATTCTTCCGCCTTCTTCTGTCCCTCTGCCGGATGCAGCCTGTACTTCTGTTCCAACTGCTCGGTTATTTCCTTGCTCCGGCGGTGCTCGAAGCGGTCGGAAATCTTCCTGCCCCCGCTGTCCACGCGCAGGGACACGATGTGGATGTGGTGGCGGTCGATGTCTGTATGCTTAAAAATCAGGAAAGGCTGGTTGCCATAGCCTAACTTCTCCATATACTCCCTGCCAATGGCGGCAAGCTGCCCGTCGGTCAATACATCATCGGGATGCGGGTTGAGCGAGATGTGGATGACCGGCTTCTCGGTGCGGAAGTGCGAGGGAAGCCATGCCGTGAAAGCCTTCATCGTTTCGCCCATGCGGAAACGCCCGTCCTCCGGGTACGGGAGCAGGTTGGCATCCAATATCTTCGCGTGCCCGTTCTCCACCTTCGTCTGGTTGTAGGCCAACGCGCCGTACAAGTCCTTACCTGTGCTGATTTTCGCCACCATGCCTTTTGAGTTCTTCTGAAAGTCCGACAATGCGGCGGCTGAGTGCCACCAGTTCGAGGGTCAGCTTTTCCAACCTGTAGAGCAAAGCCAACGCCTTTTTCTCTGTAAAATGCACGTGCAGTTCCTTGACCGCCTGGTTGTAGTTCACCCCGACGGCGCGGTACTGCTGGTACAGGGCGGTGAGCCTGGCCACATACTCCATCGTGCCCCGGTCGGTGCGTATGACCCGGAAGCTGTCGCCGAAGATGCGCGCGGCGATGAACTTCGACTTGGACGAAAGGCCGGACTGCTCGTAAAGGGTGAGGAACCGGGCGTGCTGCGCGGCATCGAGATTGACGGTCTCGCGGTGGAAGGCGGGCGCGGACTTGGGTGTCCGTCCTCCTTTCCTTCTTTTCGGGTGCTGTTGCTGTTCATTCATGCTTGCTGTCATTAAAAGGTGAAACCTGCCCGTCCGTGGCCGTGCCGCCGTTATGCCCCATCCTTACAATTTGCGACTTCGGAGCCAAATTGCGCCCCCTGCAAGGGCAAGCGTTTTTTGCGGCAGAAGCGGATGCGTGCTGCAAAAAACACAGCTTGCTATGTTCTGGCGAACATACGTTTTCCCCACCGGTGGGGAAAAGCGCTTTCGGGGAAAGCGGACGATAACCAGACGGAAAGCCTCCGGCCACGCCGACGGATTCATGCCGCAAAGGTAGGAAGCGGAGCCGTTTGCAGCACAACACCCCGACTGGCCATATTATGCCATAGGACAGCCACTTTGCCCGGAGGATGATTCCGACGGTAGCCAGCACCTCCGTTGCAACGTTGGGACAGCCAACCGGACAATCAGACCGACAACCAAACATACCGACAACCGGGCGGTTGCAGAACCGGACAACCCGTCAAGCGGCTAATGACACAAACAGCCATCCAGCCATATCAGCCACCGGTGCATCAGCCATTCCACCCGGCAATCATACGGATGTCCAACGGACTATCCGGACAATCAGATGTATGACCAACCAGCCAGCCACTCCACGCCAAAGCCGAGCCACTCGCGCCCCGAAGCGTGAAATCCCTTTCCACCGCTCCCGTTTCTCCTTTCCTTTGCCGCATCATTTGAAACGGAACGATTATGCCAACGGAAAAAGAAACACTTTACATCGCTTTCTCTACCCAGAAGGGAGGGGCGGGCAAGACGACCCTGACGGTGCTGGCGGCCAGCTACCTGCACTATGTGAAAGGGCTGAACGTGGCGGTGGTGGACTGCGACTACCCGCAGCACAGCATCGCCGAAATGCGCAAGCGCGACTTGAAAACGGTCATGGAGGACGAACACTACAAGGCGATGGCCTACCGCCAACTGCAACGCATCGGCAAGAAGGCCTACCCGGTCATCGAGGGCACGGCGGAGGATGCCGTGGAAAAGGCGGAAGGACTATTGGAGAAGCTGCCCGGCATAGATATCGTGTTCTTCGACCTGCCCGGCACGGTGAACAGCGGCGGCGTGCTGCGGACGCTGGCGAACATGGACTACATCTTTTCGCCCATCGCGGCAGACCGGGTGGTGATGGAAAGCACCCTGCGCTTTGCGGCCAAGCTGAAAGACACGCTGATAGACCCGGGCAAGACGAACATCAAGGGGCTGTACCTGCTGTGGAACATGGTGGATGGGCGCGAGAAATCGGAACTGTACGGCGTGTACGAGGAAATCATCCGGGAGTTGGGGTTGCAGGTGCTGCAAACCTTCCTGCCCGACAGCAAGCGGTTCCGGCGCGAACTGACGGGGGAACACAAGGCGGTGTTCCGCTCGACGCTGTTCCCGGTGGACGGCACGCTCGCCAAGGGGAGCCATATCCGGGAGATAACGGAAGAGATACTCACCATTATCGGGAGGTAGCCATGGGGGAACGGAAGAAAATCAGCCTGACGGAACTGGACGAAAGCTCCATCGTCGCCTCGTTCAAGGAAGAACAGCCCGCTCTGGCCGTCCCTCCTACGGTGGAGCCGGAAACGCCCGTACCCCGCCAGACGGAACAGCCGGACATCAAGCCAGCCCATGAGAGCGAGTACCTCCGCCTGTTCATCCACGAGTCGCCCGTATGCGCCCGGCTGGGCAAGACCATCTACTTGCGCAAGGAGTTCCACGAGCGGATACAGCGCATCGTGCAGACCATCGGAGGCAACCGAGTATCGCTGTTCAGCTACGTGGACAATGTGTTAGAGAAGCATTTTGCCGACTGGCAGGGGGACATCGAGCGCGAATATGAGCAACGGAATACGGGAATCTTTTAGAAAACAATCCATCTATGACAACCTTTATCACGTTATGCGTCGTGGGCTACCTGCTCTGGACAGCCGCCTATCTCCTGTATGAGCGGCATGAACGCCGGAAAAGGCAACGCGAAAGCGAGGAAACACTGCCCCGAAAAGTAGCCGACGCGGAAGATATTTTAGGCAAAAGCACATTTTCCCTGTGCCACTCCACGCCACAAGTACCCGAGAAAACAGAAACCGTGAAACCGGAAAGCGAAGCGGGTACTTTTGCAACGGAATCGGAACGATACCCCAAGGTGGTGTCCGCCGACGAGCTGGACGCGCTCTTTGCCGAAGGCGGGTTGGAACCTGTGGAGGGGCAGGACGAACCGATGGAATACCGGGAAACGGATGCCGGTGAGCCTCCAATAGACGAAGATGAAATGCTGGAAGGCTATGCTCCCAAAGCTACAGGCCTCCGTTTCGAGGACATGGGGTTGGCAGTGCGCATGGCGATGGATGACAGCACCGCCACCGAAGCAGAACGGCAGCAGGCCGGACGTGCACTTGCCGAACTCAAGGGCACGCCGATGTTCGACCAGCTCACCGCCGGGGATGCGGAACGGGAACGGCGCATCGCCTCGCTCATCGAGCTGCATCTGGCGGACTACCGCCGGATACGGCAACCAGAGCCTCCCGCCGAGAGTATCGTACCCGGTGATTTTTCCATTGACGACATTGTTTAACAGCGGTCTATCCGCATAAAACCAACTTTTTATGAACACAACAAAGAGAATCTTTTTCATGGCGGCCTGCCTGATGGCAGCCGGTGCGCTCTATGCGCAAGGTAACGGACAAGCGGGCATCACGGAAGCCACGCAGATGGTCACCTCGTACTTCGACCCGGGAACGAAACTCGTCTATGCCATCGGTGCGGTAGTCGGCCTGATAGGAGGCATCAAGGTATATAACAAGTTCAGTTCGGGTGACCCGGATACGAGCAAGACCGCCGCCTCGTGGTTCGGGGCGTGCATCTTCCTGATAGTCGCCGCCACCATCCTGCGCTCGTTCTTCCTCTAATCCCTATACATAAATAATATATAGAATAGGATTATGGAATATGAACTGAACAAGGGCATCGGGCAGAGCGCGGAGTTCAAGGGGCTGAAGGCACAATACCTGTTCATCTTCGCCGGAGGACTGCTTGCCGTGTTCGTGGTGTTCATCGTGATGTACATGGCAGGAACAGGCCAATGGGTGTGCATCGCCTTTGGCGCGGTATCCGCATCGATACTGGTATGGCTCACATTCCGCCTGAACGCCAAGTACGGCGAGCACGGGCTGATGAAACGGCTCGCCAAACGGCAGCACCCGCGATACCTGATTAACCGGATTAGCGTCCGGAAGTTATTCACCCCAAAGAGAAGCCTATGAGAAATATATTGAAAGCCGCCACGTTGGAAAGCAAGTTCCCGCTGCTGGCCGTCGAGTCGGATTGCATCGTCTCGAAAGACGCGGACATCACCGTGGCCTTCGAAGTGGAGCTTCCCGAACTGTTCACGGTAACCTCTGCCGAATATGCCGCCATCCATGCGGCATGGTGCAAAGCGGTTAAGGTGCTGCCCGACTACACGGTGGTACACAAGCAGGACTGGTTCGTGAAGGAACACTACCGCAGCCGGATGGAGGGCGAAAAGCTCGGCTTCCTCTCGCGGAGCTATGAACTGCACTTCAACGAACGGCCTTTCCTGAACCACTGCTGCTACTTGTATCTGACCAAGACGACCAAGGAGCGGATGCGGATGCAGAGCAGCTTCTCGTCGTTGTGCCGGGGCTTTATCATCCCCAAGGAAGTGAACCGGGACACGGCGGCACGTTTTTTAGATGCCGCCGGGCAGTTCGCCCGCATTGTAAACGACACGGGACTGGTCAGACTGCGCCGTCTGTCGGGCGACGAGGTAACCGGCACGGAGGAAAAACCCGGCCTGCTGGAGAAATACCTCTGCCTGTCGTTGGAGGACACCGGCACGCTGGAGGACATCGAACTGGGCGACGAGGGGGTGCGCATCGGCGACAAACGGCTGTCGGTCTATACGCTCTCGGAACTGGACGCGCTGCCGGGCCGGGTCGGTACGGACAGCCGCTATGAACGGCTCTCCACAGACCGGTCGGACTGCCGCCTCTCCTTCGCCAGCCCGGTGGGGCTGCTGCTCCCATGCAACCACATCTACAACCAGTACCTCTTCATCGACGACAGCGCGGAGAACCTGCAACGCTTCGAGAAGACGGCACGCAACATGCAGTCGCTCTCGCGCTATTCGCGGAGCAACCAAATCAACAAGGAATGGATAGACCTGTACCTGAACGACGCGCATTCCTATGGGCTGACCTCGGTGCGCTGCCATTGCAATGTCATCGCGTGGACGGACAACCCGGACGAAGTGAAGGTCATCCGCAACGACACGGGCAGCCAGATTGCCGCAATGGAGTGCAAACCGCGCCACGACACGGTGGATGCCGCCACGCTCTATTGGGCGGGGATGCCGGGCAACGCCGCCGACTTCCCGGCGGAGGAATCATTCTATACCTTCATCGAGCAGGCCGTCTGCTTCTGGACGGAGGAAACGAACTACCGCAGCTCGCTTTCCCCTTTCGGGCTGAAGATGTCAGACCGCATCAGCGGCAAACCGCTGCACGTGGACATCTCCGACCTGCCGATGAAACGGGGCATCACCACCAACCGCAACAAGTTCGTGCTGGGCGGTTCGGGCAGCGGCAAGTCATTCTTCATGAACCACTTGGTACGGCAATACTACGAACAAGGAACGCACATCGTATTGGTGGACACCGGAAACTCGTATGAGGGGCTTTGCTCGCTGATACACCAGAAAACCGGGGGCGAGGACGGCATCTACTTCACCTACACGGACGAGCACCCGATAGCCTTCAACCCGTTCTACACCGACGACCGGGTGTTCGACATCGAGAAGCGGGAGAGCATCAAGACGCTGCTGCTCACCCTGTGGAAGAAGGACAACGAACCGGCCACGCGCTCGGAGGAGGTGGCGCTGTCCAACGCCGTGTCGCTCTACATCGAGCGCATCCGCTCGGGGGAAGTGGAAGAACCCTCGTTCAACACCTTCTACGAGTTCGTGAAGTCGGACTACCGGCGGATACTGGAGGAGAAGCAGGTACGGGAGAAGGACTTTGATTTGGCGGGCTTCCTGAACGTGCTGGAACCCTATTACCGGGGCGGCGAGTACGACTTCCTGCTCAACTCAGACAAGCAGCTTGACCTGCTGACGAAACGCTTCATCGTCTTCGAAATCGACCAGATAAAGGACCATCCCATCCTGTTCCCCGTCACGACCATCATCATCATGGAGCTGTTCATCAACAAGATGCGCCGTCTGAAAGGCATCCGCAAGATGGTAGTCATCGAGGAAGCGTGGAAGGCCATCGCCTCGGCGAACATGGCGGACTACATCCGCTACCTCTACAAGACCGTCCGCAAGTTCTACGGGGAGGCGGTGGTGGTCACGCAGGAAGTGGAGGACATCATCTCCTCGCCGATTGTGAAGGAGAGCATCATCAACAACTCGGACTGCAAGATTCTCCTTGACCAGCGGAAATACCTGAACAAGTTCGACCAGATACAGACGCTGCTCGGGCTGACGGACAAGGAGAAGGGGCAGATTCTTTCGGTGAACATGTCCAACGACCCGACGCGAAAGTATAAGGAGGTGTGGTTCGGGCTGGGCGGCGTGCAGTCGGCGGTGTATGCGACGGAAACCTCATTGGAGGAATACCTCTGTTACACCACCGAAGAGAGCGAGAAAGTGGAAGTGCAGCGCATGGCGGAGAAGCTCGGCGGCAACATCGAGCTGGCCATCAAGCGGCTGGCAGAGGAGAAAAGGAACGTAAGGAAGGGATGAGCCTATGGAATATGCAACGTTGTTCCCGCTCGACCGCATCTGCGGGCGGTGGAAAAGCCGGGGCAAGTCACCCCCGGTCAGGGTGTACCGCGAAGGGCATACGTACCGCATCGCCCTCGCCTACCGCTGGGGAGCCGTGCTGACCGCCACGCTCTACCGGAACGGGCAAGGGACATGGGCGGAACTGCCCGAAAGGGTGCAGGTCGCCTATGACGAAGATAACGAGCGGCTCGTGCTCGCCTCGGAAGGGGTGTATGTACGGGACTGCAAGGAATACGAATATTGACAAGGACATTTTAATCATCAACGGACATGAAAAGAATACCAATGGCAATCTGCCTTACGGCCTTGCTCTGCACCGCCACGACGGTCCGGGCGCAATGGGTGACCTTTGACCCGTCGAACCTCGCGCAGAGCATCGTGAACACCACGCGGAACGTGATACAGACCACCACGACCGCCGAGAACATGGTGAAGAACTTTCAGGAAACGGTCAAGATTTACGAGCAGGGAAAGAAGTACTACGACGCGCTCAAGTCGGTGCACAACTTGGTGAAGGACGCCCGCAAGGTGCAACAGACCGTGCTGCTCGTGGGGGAAATATCGGACATCTACGTGAACTCGTTCCAGAAGATGCTTGCCGACGAGAACTACACGACGGACGAACTGGCCGCCATCGCCTCGGGCTACACGAAGATGCTGGAGGAAAGCAGCGGGATGCTCGACGAGCTGAAGACGGTCGTCACGCAGACCGGCCTTTCAATGACGGACAAGGAGCGCATGGACCTGATAGACCGCATCTACCGCGATGTGAAGAACCATCGCAACTTAGTGCGCTACTACACGAACCGCAACATCGGCGTGTCGTACCTCCGGGCAAAGGAGAAGAACGACACGCGGCGCGTGCTCGACCTGTACGGGACCGATAACCAAAGATACTGGTAGCCATGACGGGAGAAAGTACATTCGGCAACCTGCATGAAGTGCTGCGCAGCCTTTATGACGAGATGATGCCGCTCTGCTCGGACATCACGGGCGTGGCCACCGGGGTGGCGGCATTGGGCGCGTTGTTCTACGTGGCCTCACGGGTGTGGCAGGGGCTCTCACGTGCCGAGCCAATAGATGTGTATCCGCTGTTCCGTCCGTTTTGCATCGGGGCGTGCATCATGTTCTTCCCCACCTTCGTGCTGGGAACCATCAACGGCATCATGAGTCCCATCGTCACCGGCTGCCACGGCATCCTGCAAGGGCAGACGCTCGACATGGAGGAGTACGCCGAGAAGCGGGAGAAACTGGAATACGAGGCATTGGTGCGGAACCCGGAAACGGCCTATCTGGTCAGCGACGAGGAATACGAGCGGCAGATTGAGGACTTGGGCTGGACACCCTCCGAGTTGAAGACTATGGCAGGGATGGCCATCGAGCGCGGAAAGTATGAAATCAAGCAGACCATCAGCAACGCCTTCCGCAGTTTTCTGGAACTGCTCTTTCAGGCGGTGGGGCTGATACTGGACACGCTGAGGACATTCTTCCTTATCGTGCTCTCCATCCTGGGGCCGCTGGCATTCGCCATTTCGGTGTATGACGGTTTCCACAGCACGATGGTGCATTGGATATGCCAGTATATCAGCATCTACCTGTGGCTGCCCATCTCCGATTTGTTCAGTTCGGTGCTGGCACGCATCCAGACGCTGATGATCGAGAAGGACATCGCGGCATTGACCGACCCGAACTTCGTGCCGGACACGAACAACTCGGCCTATATCATCTTCATGCTCATCGCCATCGTGGGGTATTTCACCATCCCGACGGTATCGACATGGGTGATTCAGGCGGCCGGAGCGGGCAACTACGGCAAGCAGGTGAACAACTCCGCCGTCAAGACCGGCAAGGTGGCGGCAGCGGCTACCGGGGCTGGTGCCGGGCATGTCGCGGGCAAGCTGCGGGGCAAATGATTCAACAATCGACAACAAGAATAAAAGAAAATGGAATTCAAGTCATTAAAAAACATCGAAACGAGCTTCCGGCAGATACGCACGATGGCGATAGCCTTCGTCGTGCTGTGCGCGTTGGTCACGGGCTACGCGCTGTGGAGTTCGTACAGCTTTGCCGAGAAGCAGCGGGAGAAAATCTACGTGCTGGACAACGGCAAGTCGCTCATCCTCGCGCTCTCGCAAGACCTCTCCCAGAACCGTCCGGTCGAGGCGCGGGAACACGTAAGGCGGTTCCACGAGCTGTTCTTCACGCTCTCGCCCGACAAGGCGGCCATCGAGGGCAACATCCGCCGGGCGTTGTACCTGTGTGACGAAAGTGCCTTCCGCTACTACAAGGATTGGGAGGAGAAGGGATATTACAACCGCATCATCTCGGCGAACATCAACCAGACCGTGCGAGTGGACAGTGTGGCGTGCGACTTCGAGCGTTACCCCTATATCGTAACGACCTATGCCCGCCAGTCGCTCGTCAGGAGCAGCAACATCACCGAGCGGAGCCTCGTAACCCGCTGCCGCCTGCTGAACTCGGTGCGGTCGGACAACAACCCGCACGGCTTCACGATGGAGCAGTTCACCATTCTGGAGAACCGCGATTTACGGACCATGGAAAGGTAAAAGCGTATGGGAAAGACAAGGAAGTGGCTCCATTACATCCCTGACCGGATAAGCGACGGGATGCGCTACGTGTGCGGGCGGATGTCGCCCGATGTGCGGCTCATCGTGGTGGTGGCGATGCTCGTGGGATTCAGCGCCCTCTCCATCTACATCACCGTGTCGTCGATATACAACATCGGCAAACGCCGGGGAGAGCAGATGAGAATAGAACGGATGCGGCAGTTGGAACTGCATCCGGACATAAGCAAAGACAGTATCCATTTTAATCATGACAGGAAACATGAAAGAGAACAAAACGGAAAAACAGCCGGAAACGGCAAAGAAGAATGAACGCGGGCGGAAGGAGTCCCAACCGCTGACTCCCGAAGAAATCCGGAAACGGAGGAAGATGCTGGTCTATCCGCTGTTGTTCCTTGTCTTCGGCGTGGCGATGTGGCTGATATTCGCACCGTCGGACGAAGGGGAGAGCCTGCCCGACGGCTTCAACGTGGAAGTGCCCATGCCGGAGGAGAAGAACCTGCCTTCGGACAAGCGTGCCGCCTACGAGCAGCAGGACTTCGAGCGCAAGCAGCGGGAGAAGATGAGCACCCTGCAGGACTTGGCGGTGGCGGAGGATGATACGGACAGGGAGGCCGTGGAAGATGTGTTCCAGACCGAAGAAACTGCATCATCGGGCGGGTCGTCCATCCGCACCTCGGCGGATGCCTACCGGGACATCAACCGGCAGATTGGCAGCTTCTACGAGCAGCCGGAGCCGGAGGACGACCAGAAAACGCTGGAACTGGAATGGCGCATACAAGAGCTGGAACGCCGGGCGGAAGAGGAACGCAAGGCAAAGGAAACCGCCGACGAGCAGCTCCGCCTGATGGAGAAATCCTACGAGATGGCCTCGCGCTACCTGCCGCAAGAGGGTGGCGGAGCGAAGTCCGTACCCGTAACGGAAACGAAGGGAAGGACGGTCAGCCCGGTCACGCAGGTGGCGGAGCAGGTCGTGTCGATGCTGGCCCAACCGATGTCCGATGCCGAGTTCATGGAGCGGTACAGCCGTCCCCACAACATGGGGTTCCACACGGTAACAGACCAAGCGCACACGGCAGGCAGGAACAGCATCCGTGCCTGCATCCGGCGCACGGTTACAGTAAGCGACGGCAAGGAGGCGGAAATCCGCCTGCTGGAACCGATTGACGTCGGGGGCATGTATATACCGGCCAACACCGTGCTGACCGCCACGGCACGCATCAACGGGGAGCGTATGGAACTGACCATCAGTACCATTGCCTATAAAGGGATGGTCGTGCCGGTGGAACTGGAGGTATATGACATGGGCGGCATGAAAGGCATCTCGGTGCCGGGGTCGCAGGAACTGACCGCACTCAAGGAGATGGCGGCCAACATGGGTTCCACGATGGGCAGCAGCATCAACATCTCCACCGATGCCGGGGCGCAACTGGCTTCGGACTTGGGACGCGGTGCGATACAGGGGCTGTCGCAATACCTCGCCACGAAGTTCCGCACCGTCAAGGTAACGCTCAAGGCGAACCACGCGGTGCTGCTCGTGGCCAAGAAATAATCTTATGTATCACTATTATTCACAAGGAAAAATGAAGAAAATTATGCTTATGGCGGCGTTCATCGCCGCAATGACCCAAGCCCAAGCGCAAAGGGTCGTGGAAGAAACCGACTTGAAAGGAACGGAAGAAACGGCTGTTCCGGCAACTTCCGATGATGGCGGGGTGAAACGAAGCCCGTCCACCGGCGATTTGTTCGACGGGCTGACGCGCCCGATAACCTTCGACCAGATGATACCCCCGTATGCGCTGGAGGTTACGTTTTACAAGACCGTGCATATCATCTTCCCCGCCACTATCAAATACGTGGACTTGGGTTCCGCCGATATCATCGCGGGCAAGGCGGACGGCTCGGAAAACGTGCTCCGGGTGAAGGCCGCCTTGCGCGACTTCTCCCGCGAAACCAATCTGGCGGTGATTACCGAGGATGGAAGCTACTATACCTTCAACGTGAAGTATGCCGACGAGCCGACCAAGCTGAACATCGAGATGAAGGACTTCCTGCACGACGGGGAGGCGGTGAACCGCCCGAACAACTCGCAGGAGGTGTACCTGAAGGAGTTGGGCAGCGAGTCTCCGTTATTGGTGCGGCTCATCATGAAGTCCATCCACAAGGACGACAAGCGGCTGGTGAAGCACATCGGCTGCAAACGCTTCGGCATCCAGTACCTCCTGAAAGGCATCTACACGCACAACGGGCTGCTTTATTTCCATACGGAACTGAAGAACTCCTCCAACGTGCCGTTCACGGTGGACTTCGTGTCGTTCAAGGTGGTGGACCGGAAAGTGGCGAAGCGCACCGCCATCCAAGAGCAGGTGATTGTGCCGCTGCGTGCCTATAACTACGTGACGGAGGTCGGCGGCAAGAGCCGGGAGCGCACGGTGTTCACCCTGCCCAAGTTCACCCTGCCGGACGACAAGCAACTGGTGGTGGAAATAAACGAGCAGAACGGCGGGCGGCATCAGCAGTTCACGGTTACCAATGCCGAGCTGGTGCGTGCCCGTGTCATCAACGAACTGAAGGTGAAGTAGGATGAAACGGACGGTGTTTATTCTAATCGGCATGGCGCTGTGCCTTGTCCTTGCAGACAAGGTGCAGGCGCAACGCTGTCTGCCGGGCATGAAAGGGCTGCGGCTGACGGCGGGCATGGCGGACGGCTTCCATTCGGCAAGCCGGCGCAATGAGCTGGGCTACCACTTCGGGCTGTCGATGGACTCGTACACGAAAGGGTGCAGCAAGTGGGTGTTCGGCGCGGAGTATCTGCAAAAGTACCACCCGTACAAGGACACGCGCCTGCCGGTGTCGCAGTTCACGGCGGAAGGGGGATATTACTACAACTTCCTCTCGGATGCGAACAAGGTGTTCCTCTGCTACGTGGGCGGCTCGGCGATGGCGGGCTATGAAACGGTGAACTGGGGCGAGAGCCTGCTCCATGACGGGGCACGCATCACGGACGGCGACGCTTTCGTCTATGGCGGTGCGGTATCGCTGGAGATAGAAACCTACCTTACCAACCGGACGGTATTGCTGCTCCATGCGCGTGAACGCTGCCTGTGGGGTGGCGGTACGGGAAATTTCCACTTCCAGTTCGGGGTGGGGCTGAAATTCATATTGGACTAATAAATCATCAAGACAATGAAAAGAATGACTGAACTGATTTTTACCGCCGGTTTCGCATTGGTAGCCGCCGTGCTACTTTGCGCCTGTTCCGACAAGCTGGACATCCAGCAGGTGTATGAGTTTGATTTGGCAACCCTGCCGGTGCAGACCACCATCGTGGAAGGCGAGGAAGCCGAGATACGCTGCCAGTTGGTACGCAGCGGGCGGTACGAGGAAACGGAGTATTTCATCCGTTATTTCCAGCCTACGGGCAAAGGGGAACTTCGTCTGGAGGACGGCACGGTGCTGCTGCCCAACGACCTCTACCCGTTGCCGGACGAAACCTTCCGGCTCTATTACAAGTCGCTCTGCACAGACCAGCAGACGATTGACATCTACATTGTGGATTCATTTAACCAAATTGTAACCAAAAGTTTCTCGTTCAATAACGAAACAGAGGAAGAAGGAGGCGATGATGGAGCTGAACCGGATTTACCATACTGATGCCTTGTCGGGATTGCGGATGCTTCCGGACGGGTCGGTGGACTGCATCGTGACTTCACCACCTTACTGGCAGATGCGCGATTACGGCATTGCCCCCTTGTGGTGGGCTGCGGACGAAAGGTGCAGCCACCAGCCCGACGAGAGCGGATATTGCGCCCGTTGCGGGGGATGGCAAGGACAGTTGGGGCAGGAACCGGTGCGCGAGGAATTCATCGCGCATCTGGTTTCCGTGTTCCGGGAATGCCGCAGGGTTTTGAAAAAAACGGGCACGCTGTGGGTGAACCTCGGCGATTCATACAGCAAGCCGTACAAATACAACGCACGCCAAGCCCCGGAATGGTACGCTTCCAACTGGAAGAACGACCATTGCCTGATTGACATGCGTGTGGACAAGAAACGGCATCGGGTGCTTTCCAAGTCCCTATGCAACATTCCGGGCCGGTTTGCCGATGAAATGATACTGGACGGATGGATACTCCGGAACGAGATTATCTGGTACAAGCCCACTTGCGTGCCTTCTCCCGTGACAGACCGGTTCACGGTGGATTTCGAGAAAATGTTCTTCTTTGTCAAGCACCCGCGTTACCGGTTTAACCGGCAGTATGAGCCTTATGCCGCATCCACCTTTGAGAGATACCGCCATCCGATGACTTCCAATGGGAAATGCGGCGAGTTCCAACGGATAGCCGGTACGCCTAAAGGGATGATGAAAGTAAATCCTAACGGGCGCAACATGCGTTGTGTCTGGCGTATCGCTTTTGAACAGAACAAGCAGAAGCACTATGCCATGTTCCCGACAAAGTTAGTGGAAGTGCCCATATTGGCAGGCTCGCCCGAAGGCGGCATCGTACTTGACCCGTTCATGGGAGCCGGGACGACAGCGGCTGTCGCAAAACGGCTGGGACGAAGTTTCATCGGCTTTGATATGAACCGGGAATATGTGGATATAGCCAACAGGCGGTGTAATCTTTAATCCTGTACCGTATATGCTTATGGAATATTTCATTATTGCTCATCTGGCATTGGTGACCATTACAGCCAGCCTTATTGTCCGGTCAATCCGCCATGCGCCGACGGACATCGAACTTTGGGGAGAAGAAACGGACTGACTTCCTTTATCTCCTATAAGATATAGAAAAGGTCAGGGCTTTTATCGGCTCTGACCTTTTCCTGTTCCATGCTTGTTCCGGTTATCGGATTTGCAGGCTGTCAATGGGCAAGTATCGTTCCAGCCATTCCCTTACGTGCTTCATATTGTGTTCGGAAGTGATGACTGCCGTATAGTCGTTTATCGGGGTGAAGCGTGTGGATTCGTAAGTATCGACCCATTCTTTCAGCGTGGAAACTCCCCATGTGTCGGTGTCCTCAAACATGCCGTCCAAAACCCGGATGGGTTCGCTGAAAGTGATTATCAGCGTGTCATAACTGTCATTCATCGCTGTGCCTCCTTCCTTTTGCCGATAACCATCCATTGCACTTGCGGCGGCATTCCTCCAAAGTCGGAGCCACACAGGAGAACAGTTCCCCATCGGATGCCCTGTAATCGTACTGCACAAGCGTGCGTTTTCTTCTCCCAAAACCAGTCTGGAATTTCTCGAATTGTTCCGTTCCTGCTGCCCGGCAGGTCGAAACGCCGTTTTCTGTCATTCTTGTAACCATCATACAATTCCTTAAAATTCGACAATCAATAAGCGGTTCTCCATGCACTTGTCCGGGTCAGATGCCATCCTTTGTTTGAGCCAAAAGTGGCTGCTCCCGTATCCGAAAGCGAAGAAGCGGTTGAACTCCTTGCTTTGTGCAAATACTTTCACCAGTTCGCGAAGCTCCTGTTCGTCCTTTGTCAGCGTCACGGAATTGATGAACTTTACCAACACTTCGGGTATCCGCTCGTCCCACCCGAAAATCATGCTTTCAATCTTTACGTCCATACATTATATATTTATAGGTGAATAATCAAAAAAGGCTCAACTGCTGCGGGGCGGTATAGCGTAACTTCAGTTCCCGCAATCCGGCTTTCAACTTGCGGATATACTTCGGGTTGTAATTTCCCTTGTCTGTCAGGGAGTGGCGTTCCGCATAAGTGTAATGCCCTTCCAGCCGATGTATTCCCGTGCGTACCGCTTCCTTGTAGTCGGAAATGGGTTCATCCCATACCGATGGGTGGCTACCGCCTCCTGCCGTGCCGGTACACCAGCTCACCGTAACGGCATACGTGCCATTCACGGACTGGCCGATGTGTATCACGTTGGATGTGTCCAACCGTATTTCCTCCACGATGGGCAACATGCCATTTATCCATCCATATTCGTTGAACTGCTTGTCCACATAGCCGAAAACAAGCCTGCGCTCGTAGGTATTCACGTTCAGCACAATTTGATGCACGCTTTCGCCGAAGCTCTCGAAATAGGCGGTCTGTTCCGCATCTTCCCGGCGGAGTGCCTGGATATAGCGGAGAATGATGTGCCGCTCACGCTTGCAGGCATGGTAGTCCGCCAAAGCCTGCAATTTTTCTTCTTTCGTCATTTGGGATATTATCTTGTCCATACCGTAATTCTTTAGATGGTTGCTTTCAGTATTTCCACGTGGTATTGGGGATTGACTTCCCACAACAGGTATTCGATGAACAGCCTGCGTGCGTCCTTCTCCAGTTCCTTGAACAGCCGGGTAAAGGTGCTGTGGTTGCCGTTGATGTAGGTTTCCACCATGTACTCGAAAATGTCCTCCACTTCATAATACTTGCACTGCTGTGCGATAGTCTTGCTGTACCGTTTCATAAGCGTTCTTATTTATAAAGGTTTATAATTATTCTGTTCAGCATCTGCGCCTTTCCTATGGTATAGTATGTGCCGCCATAGGGCAGTCCGTCCCAATAAGCGAGCATGATTGCCGCATGTTCCACCAGAAAGTCGTTGCGCCGGTGGAAACAGCCCTTGTGATAGCTTTCTGAAAGGATAACCGTCTTGTCCGCTTCTTCCAACAGACTGATGTAAAGCCTCTTGTTCGTGTCGGAATAGCGTGCGGACTGCTTCCGGAAAGGGATGGCAGCTACCAACTGTATATCGGTTAATTCGTTTCTTACCGTCAAGACTGCCTTTGCAAAAATCAAATCGCCGCCTTCCGCCATGCCGGAGAAGAAATTACGGCATCCCGAAGCATACAGGCTTTTGATTTCCGTTACCATGCCTGCAAAAAGGGTGAGCATGGGTTGGCTTATCCTGCCGGAGCGGTGTCCGGTAAACGACACGTTTTTTGAGATGTCTGTTGTTTCCATGATGATGTGAGTTTAGAGTGTTAATACCCAGACCATGAAAGCGACAAGCGAAACAAATGCCAACAGGAACACAAGGCAGCCCCACAGGAAACGTACTACACCCGCAAGGAAGTTCCACACCAGCCACGACCCGATGAACCACACCCAAAGAGAGCCGCCGTACAAGGATGTGCAGAGTGCCGCAAGGATGAACCTTGCCGCCACTCCCAAGAATTTATGCAGAGGCAGATTGGGAAGCGACTTATTTCCATTTGTTTCTCTTGTTGCTTTCATAATCACGACATTTTTTTATGCATTGACGAGTTGGGTGAGCTGACTTATTTCGTAAGCGGGGCAAAAGACAGGGTTTTGCAGAAGCAAATTTTTTCGGTAGAATACTACCTGAGCCTGCGAAGCGTGGAGATTGTGCCGAAAAAATTTGATTAGTCCGTCAAAACCCGAAATTACCTTTGCGCACGTAATAAGTCAGCCCATCCAACCTTTCAATAACACATTGTGGAGTGATGGGGAATGAAAGCAGCAAGAGGAACATTCCGCAGGGACATTGATTTCTTCGCATTGAAATACGGCACGATATGGCAGCTTTTGAAGATAAGCCTTAGATAATTGGCTTTAATTTCGTACCTTTGTGCCAGCGGTGCAAATAGCATCGTGGTAATGTTGTTCGTTTACCGACACTCAGAAATCGCCAATTTCAAAAACACGAAGGTAAATGAACCGGGTAGGTTATACTCTGACGTAACCTGCCGGTTCACTTCGTGTTAGGTGTTTGGCGATACCTTGGGTGTAGTGGCCGGCAGCGTTACGTCATTTGTTTCTTAATACCCAAAAGATATGGAATTACAAGCAACGCCCCTGAAAGGCATCGTCCGTTCTTCAGATGAAGAACTTTTTTACCTGTTTCCCATTCAAGATGTATCTGCCTTGCAGCAGATGAAGGCGCATCTGACTTGTGCCATCGATGTATTGAGCCATCCGGAGGAAAGCTCGACGGAACAACGGCTGGAGGCCGTGCGCACGTTGAACAGCCTCGTGGCGGCATTGAGCGTACATGATGGCGACCATTACGAAGCAATGGATTCTGCCCTCTGAAAAGCGGCAACGCATATTAACGGGCGGGACAGACAATCGTAAAAGCCTACCTTGGCGGCAAAACCGGTCAAGGAAAGGTGGTGTATGGGATATGGTGTGATGATTTTGTTCATCACGCTTGACCGTGCGTCATGTTTCTACGGTTTTGTACAGGCAGCAAGGGTATTTCCATTCCCATCGGAAACGGGAATATGCTTGCAGCCGGAAATGACGGGCTTTTACATTCCGTTGCATGGGGCGGGAACTGGAATGTGTGTTCCGGGCAACTTGTTTTTTTATCCTTTCCTATTTTTTACTGTCCGCCCCAAAAACAGGCCGGTAACGGAATTGGCTCCAAGCTGCATCAGCCTGCGTTTCATCTGCGTGAAGTTCTCGCCGGTGGACACGATGTCGTCCACAAGAAAAACATCGCGTCCTTGAAAATAGATGGGATGAAATATGAGGTTGGAGAGCTTGTCAAGGCCGTGAGTGCCTTTCATCTGCTCACGGTCTTCCCTTATCCATGTGGCGCGGAAACCATCAACGATTTTCAGACGCCGCGAAAGGAGGCTGCAAAACCGGGCGAAACGGGCGGCGTTGCGCTCACGGGTAGCCGCCGGGATGGGGATAAGTACGGCATTGGCCGCCTTTTCCTTGTAGAAAGGCATACGGGCGATGCAAAGGGAGAAGATTTTGGCGACGAGAGCTGCCTGCTGTCCTTCCTTGAAGCGGAAAACCAAGTTGCTGGTTTTACGGTCTTCCACAGCGATGCCCTTGCAGCGCGTGGGGTAATAATCGTGGATGTAGAAGCACAATGCGCCGTCGATGCGCATCTTGCCCTTGAAACGGGTGTTGTAGGGGAAGAACCGGCGCACGAAATCGCTGTCGAAGGTGAAATGAAGGATGTCGCGCCAAAGGGAGAGCGTGGCTTCGTCCTGCACGCGATAGACCTCGCCGTCGATGCTCTCCTTGTCGGCCAGACCGATGCCGATGCACAAGCGGTCGTTGAAAGCGTCCTTCGACACGATGTACCAGTCGAAGGACTCGCATATCCGCACGATGTCGCACTCCCGGCTGCACAGGAAATAAAACGTGTTGTCGGGCTTTTGGATTATCAAGAACTCGCCGAGCATCTGGGAGAGGGTGAAGTAATTGCCCACTTGGGCTTCGGGTACTTCATTGAGGGGGACGGATATGTGGAGGTCTTCTATCATCTTTGGGGCTTTTTCTGCCCAAAGATAAGGGTTTGGAGGATACAAAACGAGCCTTGCCCGGTTTTATTTCGTGGACAAGCCCCGTTTTTGTGGGATTTCAGTTTTCAGGCTTCGTTACTCTCTTTCAATCGGCAGCGTTCCTCCTTCGCCTTTTTCTTTGCTTCCTTCTTCGCCTCCAGTTCGTTCAGGATTTGCTTCAAAGGCTTCACTGCATCGGGACGTTCTTTCTTGAAGTGTTTGAAATAGATGTCCTCGATGAATTGGGGTAAAGGGGCTTTCCATGTTTCCTGCCGATGGTTGTCTATCTTGCCTAACTTATCGGGATTGAGACCGAGTTCACGCGCCATCTGTACGTGGGTGTCGGACAGCCGATGTTTTTTCTGCGCCGTTATCCACTTTTCTATCTGCGATTTGTTTGTAGCCATATTTCCTGTTACTTAATTGTATGAAATGAATGTCTGGTTGTCCGAAGCGTTGAACACGACAAGGACTTCGGGCTGCTTCTCCTTCAGCCGCTTGTACTCGCACAGGGAATTCAGCACCCATTCGCGGAACAGCTTCGTGCAATAGGTGTTGATGCGGAAGCTGAGGAAGATGACGGTCTCCAGATTGTAGTAGGTAACGTATCGCTTATCCTGCTTTTCCGTAATGGTTGCTTCACTTTCATTCAGGATACGCGACTTGAAGATGGAGCGCATATTGGCATCTATCGTCTGGATGAATACTCCGAACAGGCGGGCAAGCTCGTGCTTGGTGAGCCATACGTTGCCGTTCTCCAACTTGACGCTGACTGTGGGGTGGCGGTTGATGTCCTCCAGCCCGGTGATGGTGATGTTTCCTCTGTGTAGCATAGGGTATCGTTTTTATTTGGTGGGACAATATACGGATTTATTGGTTGTCATGATGTATTGCGCCGCAATTTTTTCAAACGGGGTGCAGTTACGCGCCACTCTGTCCATTTCGCGCTTGATGATGCGGTCGGTAACATAAGCATGGCGGCCGCGCAGGTCGAACCGCCCTAACATGCGGCATACCGTACCGGTGGATATGCCGTTTTTTGTCGTTATCGTATCCTTGAACGTATGGTAAGCCAGATACATGGTCATGTTCTTTTCGATGCCGCAGAGTTCCGCAATCTCTTTCAGATAGACATTCAGCCGTTGGTTGCTGGGGACGGGCAACAGTTCATCCGTTCCGGCAAACCGGACTTTGTACTTCTCCAATATCATTTGTGGGACAGGCAGCAGGGGAATGTGGATGAAAGCGTCAGTCTGCTCCCTTACCATGAAAATCCACTTCTGCCCGTACTTGTTGTGGAAATTCTCTTTACGGAGGGATTTCAGGTTCTGGTAATGCAGGCCTGTAAAGCTCGAAAAGATGAAAAGGTCACGCACCTGTTCCAAACGCGGTGTGTCAAACGTGGCTTTCATCAGTCTGCTCAATTCCTTTTCGTTCAGACTCACCGCCGTTTGTCTGGCTCTAAGCTGTCTTTCTATCGTTCTCATATTTGTCCTCCTTTCTATAATGCGTTCATGGATACATGCAGCCTGTCGGAAAGGGCTTCCATCTCACTGCCGCTTTTCTGGTTGATTACCTTCGCGTAGATTTGCGTAGTGCGAATATTAGTATGTCCCAACATTTTTGATACGGATTCTATTGATACTCCGTTAGTTAGCGTAACGGTTGTGGCGAACGTGTGTCTTGCGAGGTGATAGGTCAGATTCTTCCTAATTCCGCAAATATCAGCGAGTTCCTTCAGATATGCGTTCATCTTCTGATTGCTCGGCATGGGCAGGGCACGGTGGTCGGGCTGTTTACCCTTGTACTTTTGCAGGATGCGCAGGGGAATGTCCAACAGGCGCACGTTGATGGGCACACCGGTCTTATGGCGCTTGGAGATAATCCAATAGTTGCCGTCCAGATACTTCTGGATATGTTCGTCTTTGAGCAGATATACGTCTATGTACGCCAACCCCGTCCAACAGGAAAATACAAAGACGTCGCGCACCCGTTGCAGGCGTTCCACTTCAATCTCCTTGTCCATAATGCTCTGGAGTTCGTCCATTGTCAGAAAGCCTTTGTCCACCTGAACGAAGGTGATGGGCTGCGTGAATGGGTTGAACTGGATAAGACCGGCGTTCCTTGCGCGGGTAACGGCTTTCTTGAACAGTTGCATCATCTTCGAGGTGGCGTTGTGGCCGACCTTCTTGTCCACACGCAGGAAGTTGCGGAAGCCGTTGATAAATTCCTCGTTGATTTCCGTCAATGGAATGTCTTTATACTTTTCTTTCCTGAACCTGAACTGAATGTATTCTTCCATACGGCGGTATGTCAGGTCGTATTTCTTGTAGGTGTTCTGTGAGAGCGACGTGCCCACTTCCTTCCGCTTTTCCTCGTTCATCTTCTTGAACACGGTCAGCAACGTGTTGGCTTTCGTTTCAATGCCCAGATAGATGTTCTTCAGCTTCAGCGGTGAAGGGTAGCGGTTGTTTTCGATTTCCTTTTCGTAGATGCGGGTAATGTCGGTCTTGATTTTCTCTATCTGCGTGCGCAAATACACCGCCGTCGCACTACGACCGACTACGCCACCGTCCTTCCACATCTTCTTATCCACCATTAACTGTGAGTTGAACTGTACCTGTTCGCTGTCAATGGTGATGCGAACCATGATAGGATATTGCTTGTCCTTTCCTTGTTCCCTTTTCCTTGCGTAACAAAGTACGCTGAATGTGTTCCGTTTCATGCGCTTTTTAGTTTTTTGTTGCAAAAATACTGTTTGACAATCACTTGACGCAATCCACAGGCGGACACTTGGCGGCTATGAAACAGACATTTGAGGGTCATTGTCGTGTATCCTCATGAAATGAATCGTAAACGTGCCGGTTGTTTCCTTTTTCTGCTCAGGATTTTAGGTTACGGCGTGTCGATAAAATTGAACGTAAACAACGACAAATCAACGACATATCTACGAAGTCGTAACCAAAATTCCCGTTTTTTTTCTTGGTTACGATTTGGTTACTCGATTTGTCCAATTTTCGACTTCCAACGGGGTATTCATCTGTCGTGGTATAACAAAAAAATATCCCCAAAGTTACTGACTTTGAGGATATTGTCTTCGACTTTCTTGTTTCAGTCTTTTTTCGTAAGCGGTGCGTACGGGACTCGAACCCGTGACCCCATGCGTGACAGGCATGTATTC